>Ga0116228_10000329_pt1 | contig 34996 bp, 21 predicted proteins | sample S1TSphfallax_2_FD_89694 | JGI IMG/M metagenome (GOLD analysis project Ga0116228, IMG submission 89694) | Host-associated microbial communities from peat moss isolated from Minnesota, USA - S1T2_Fc - Sphagnum fallax MG | ecosystem: Host-associated > Plants > Peat moss > Unclassified | place... | reverse complement strand
GGCGTAGTTACCAATGGCGATCGCATCATCGAAGTGCAATGCTACTCTCCCATCAGCTACAGGTAAAATATCCTGTTCCCTAACGGTGATCAATCCTACTAAACGGCGACTTTCTCGATAGTAAGGATGAAGTGCAAATGCGGGAGTTCGACTAGGAAAAACGTTGTCAGCCAGACCATAGGACTCGCCAAGTTGAGCTTGAATAAAATGGGCGAAATTTTGACTATGCCAAAAACATTCTTGCTCAAATTTACGCCTTTCCACATCTGACTTTACCAAACGTCCCAGGTCGTTACCGTAGTCATTGCCACAAATAGGCCAGTTAATCATAAACCGATTATTTGGTAATCGTCCATAGTTGAGGAATTTTTCCGCTCCATAATCCCTCCAAGCATTCAAAAATAAACTAGGGTCATAATTAGGGGCTTGAGGAATTGCTGGAGGCTGGTCTGTGGCGAAATCCTCCATGACTACAACCCAAGTAGGAGCTTGTACAGGATATTTTTGAGTGAGGGAATTAAATTCTACAGGAGCACTCGGCTCTCCCCACTCTGACTGTAACTCCCAGCCCCAACGATAAGGAACTTCGGTTAAAGCTAATAAATCTCCTAATTCAGTCCCGTCTAGAATAACTTTGGCTAAGATTGTAAGATGAGGGAAGCAGACACCAGTTAGACGATTCCCCTGGCGCAAAACCGATAATGGCACCATTCCGGTAATCCAGTGCAAATTGGGGAGCGATCGCACCCAATCGGCCAAAATTTCTGCTCCCAACCGCGGTGCATAACTAAAAAAACTCACCCAATTGTGATCTAATCCACCAGGTTGACGACGCTGTAGTTCCCGTAAAAAACTACCCCATAAACCTGTTTGGAAAGCAACTAACTCATTCCCATCAGGTGCAGATACACCAGCAGCAGTTAACATACCTCCTAACCAAGGAAACTCGCTGACCAAAATAGTTTTAGCTCCCCTGCGAGCCGCCTGGATAGCCGCCGCAGTACCACCTGTTCCACCACCCACAATCAATACATCAGTTGTATAAGTCTGATTCGCCATTGAAGAATATATCTAGTCAATTAGGAAATACATCATATTATGTTATCCCTCTCTTTTCAGAGTCTAATCTATATTATTGCCTTCACCAGTCTCTTAACCTGTGGATTAGAACTGACGAGCATCAATCATCCTTTAGCTGTGCATACCCAAGCGCAGGTACAACCTGATAAAAAACTCCCCAGCGCTATTGCCCAAACCATATTAAATCATGCTGCCCAGCATTCTGGAGTGAAAAGTACCGAGCTAAAAATAGCCCAATTCACCCCAAAAACATTTAGTAATAGCTGTGTCTTCCACTTTGGCGAAGTTTGTGCTCAAATCTATGACCCGATTGATGGCTGGATAGTGCATGTCAAGGTCAAAGAGCAACTTTGGACATACCATGTCAATCAAAGTGACTCAAAAATAGTTTTAGACCCGAAAATCAGCACCCTGTTTCATAAATAAATCACAATAATGGTTCCGGTGAAAATATGCCTTTAGATAGATTTTTTATAATCGACTTCTAGATAGCGAGACATGGTAGGGGCGCAAGGCCTTGCGCCCCTACGAATCTGCTGAAAATACAATCCGGAAACCGCATAGTCGCAACCCATCATCTGCCTCATTCCAACTACGACTAGCACTGCGACACAATTCAGCACTAAAATTCCAGGAACCGCCACGCAATACCCGGCGATGGGGATCACCACCAACTAGCCAAACACTTCCATCTACGGGAGCGCCGTGATAATTGATATGCCAAGGATCAGCACACCATTCCCAAACAGATCCATGCATGTCGTATAAGCCAAAAGCATTAGCTACCTCATAACTACCAACATTTGAGGTATAGCGACGAAACCTGCTTCTACTTCTTCCAATATAAGCATCGCCGCCATTACAGTTGACTAATGCGGAAGTAACTACTTCACCAAAATGGAAAGCAGTAGTAGTACCAGCACGACAAGCGTATTCCCATTCAGCTTCACTAGGTAAACGATACTCCCGCCCAGTATGACTGGATAATCTGGCACAAAATTCTGTAGCTTCATACCAAGAAACATTTTCTACGGGAAGGTTTGCGCCTTTAAATTTGGATGGATATGGTTTTAGGGGTTGGGAAATTTCCGGTAATGCTGCTACAGCCTTCCATTGTGTTTGGGTAACAGGGTATTTCCCCATGAATAAAGGGGAGATGCTAACTTCATGTTGGGGATGTTCTTCAGCACCACCAGTAAAATCCGGTGAACCCATCATAAAAGTTCCTCCAGGAATAGAAACCATTTCGATGGTCACATTTTTCCCCAGTTCTTCCCCAAAGTATTTAGCGCTATGTCTATATCGGTCAACTTCTTTGCCAAATGTATCTACTGTGACAATATAAAAATCAAAATTTAAGAGTGGAGGAAGGGGGACAAGAATCTTTGTCGGCGCTGTAGATGCTGGTGGTGAAAGAGTTATTAATGGGGAAGAAACCAGCTTAGTAATTGATGAAGGTTTAAATACAACAGGAGATGAGACTATTTCTAGGTCATGTAAAACTTCAGTAGCAGATTGATATCTTTCTTTAGGAAAGTGTTTGAGTAATTTATTTAAGATAGATTTTAAGTCATCACTAATGGTAGTACCTTTTTCCTCTAGTCTTTCCTCCCATAACCATTTAGCGGTCATCGGATCGTAAAGAGGGTCTTGGAGATGTCCATTAGTATCTTGACCAGGAAAATCTTGGGTTAATAACCTGACACAGGTTACTCCCAAAGCATATAGATCACTTGCTGGAGAAGCAAACCCGGCCATTTGCTCTGTGGGTGCGTAACCCAAAGTATAAATAGCTGTAGCCTGTCTAGCAATACTGGTTTGTGTTACTTGCTTTGCCCCACCAAAGTCAATTAACACGGGTTTACCATCGACATTATGGCGGATAATATTTTCTGGTTTAATATCCCGATGGATAACATTTTGTTGATGGATAAACTCTAGAACGGGTAATAAATCAACTAACAGTTGGCGGATTTGTGCTTGATCATAAGCCAGTTCTTGAGCTTCTTCTAACAAAGTTTTTCCATGAATAAATTCTTGCACCAAATATAAAGTAGACCCTTGAGCAAAATAAGCTAGAAGTCGCGGAATTTGGGGATGATTTTCACCTAGTTGATATAAGCGAAAAGCTTCTTCTTTAAAAAATTCAGCTGCTTTAGTTCTATGTACAGTTCCCTGGACTTGAGGAAAAAATTGCTTAATGACGCAAGGCGCATCTAGTCTGTCTACATCTTCTGCTGCATAAGTTCTGCTAAATCCACCTTCACCTAATAATCTCAACACGCGGTAGCGGTTTCTCAGGACTTGGTCAAAGATACCTTGTCCACAACTAATACAAAATTGATAATCATCAGGGTTAAAGGGATTTGAGCAATTGGGATTTTGGCAAATTCGCATAAATGTTGAGTAAATAGTATCTTTTCCCAACTAAATACCCAGATTAATCATCGTGGTTTCTGTTAAATTTGAAAGTATTTGTCCAATATTTGAGTGTAGAGATTCCAAACGACATATCCAACTATATATATGATATTAGAAAAATTCGGGGAATTTTGTCAAGTATCTAACTGTTTAACTAGTCTGAGAGGTTGGGGTAGTAAAAACTATCAACAGGGGTGGAAGGAAATGTTGTCCAACGAAGGAGGCGAATAGACAAGCCCTTGAGTAAATTAGCCGGTAATTAATGGGTAAAAAGGGATACTAACAAGCTGAGGCTATTATTTCGTACAGCCAGTCTGCGTATAATCCTCTACTTATAGTAAAAATAACACATCTTTCAGTATTCCTCAATGGTCAATTTTCTCCTTTAGCCTTGCAAAACTGAGATGCGTTCAAGTCTATGATATGATATGGAAAATAATTTAGTAGAATATGGAAAATAATTTAGTAGATCTAAGATGGATATTATTAAATAGAGTTGCAGAAATCGACAATATAGATTTTTGGCAAAAGATATTTCTTTGTCTGTGTTTCATGTTTTTTTTCTCTACATCACTCATTTATCTTGTAAGTCACCATATTCCAGCTTTAAAGAAACGAGCTTATTTATTTTCAGACATTACTTTTATAATTTCTATTATTTTATTTATTGGAGTAGGCCGCTGGGCTAGTTTGTTACCATCATCACTAAATCCCGATGAGGCTCAATTCATTGCTACTGCTACAAAAATATTCAAATCTCCATTTTATTGGAAATCAGCTGATAGAGGTATCGAAATATTTGACACCTTAGTATTAACGCTACCAGGCTTATTAGGGTTTAGAATAGAATATGCATCAGCAAGGGTCGTTGGTATATTATTAAATTATGTCTCGGTTTTATCCCTCTATTACACATTAGCGATTATCTACAATAAATTGATAGCAAGAATAGCAATATTTTGGGTAGTTGTTATTTTTGCTACTATGCAATATCCCGAATTCGTTCACTATGGTAGTGAGTATATAGCAACTGGATTAATATCTTTATCAATTTTAATAATCTGTTGTAACTATATTAATGTTAAAAACAACAATATATTAATTTTCTTCTCTGGGTTGCTGATAGGGTCAATTATTTTTGGAAAGGAGCAAGGAGCTCCGATAGCTTTTTCTTTGGTAATAGTAGCAACTAGCATCATTTGGCAAAAAACTCCAAAAAAATCGGAGTTTATCAAGAGCTTTATTTTCTTGGGTATTGGCCTATTATCTTGTCCTATTGTTATTTTGATTTATCTATTGACCTTTTCTTTATTTAATGATTTTTGGAGTGATTTGACACTTTTATTTTATTACGTTTCCCATGGATTGGATAAAGTACATAGAGCAACTAAATTAAGTGATTACACTAAGTTTATTTTTACTCAATATGATTCAACAAGTTTCTTTATGTTTGTTCGTATCATGCTGTTTGTTTCAACACCTGTTCTAGTATTTTTCCGTCGCTATAAAACGGCGTTAGAGAAAAGATCAGAAACATTCCCTTTTCTTTTTTATAGTTTATTTGTGTTGTTGGTGTCACTCTATGCTGTCTTGAAGCCTGGTACTAATTTTGATCACTACTTGATATTTCTTATAGTTCCCTGTGGGTTTTCCATTGGTGTATGCATGGGAGAATTACAGTCAATTATTGCTCATTCTAAGCCAAACAATAAGCAGAGTATATTTATATTTGTATTGAGTCTATTTTTATTAATATATATAGTTGGTGGTGGTTATGCTCAAGCATTGAGTTACATTGAAAATCAGTATTCAATCTCATATCAAAGTAAACAAATATTATCTAACTATAGGTCTCCTGTAGAAAAAGCAATTCTTAAATATGTATCCCCTGGCGAATCTATGGCGGTTTGGGGTTGGGCTGCAGAGTTATATGTAGATACCAATACAATTATGGGAGTAAGGTATGCAATGACTCAGTGGGAAATTGTACCTCATCCACAACAGAAATACTTTATGCAAAGATATATTGATGACATTGTGAAATCTCAGCCCGCTGTCTTTGTTGATGCTGTTAGTCCAAAAATGTTTTATTATCACGACCGTCAAACAGAAGGCCATGAAGCTTTTCCAGAACTTGCCAGGGTGGTTGCACAAAATTATAAACTAGTCGATGAAGTCGATGGTGTGAGAATCTATAAATTTATCAACAAAGTAAACTAGACAATTTTTTGTTCATGAGGATCATTATAGGTTAAGTAGTCAAAAGTTCATAAATTGTCAAGATAATATAATTGACTTGCTCCTCTGTCATTCCCACCCAAAGTGGCAAGCGTACTAAACGCTCGCTCAAATCATTAGTCCACGGCAATTTACCGCAAGTTATACCATACTTTCTGCCAGCAGGAGAAGAGTGCAAAGGCACATAATGGAAGACAGAATGGATGTTCTGCTGCTTTAATTGTGCAATAATAGCCGTGCGACTGGCTAAATCGGGCAAGATTAAATAGTACATATGGGCGTTATGCTGGCAGTCAGACGGGATAATGGGGCGACGTAGTTTCCCTTGAGTTTCTAGTTCGGCAAAGGCTTGGTGATATTGTTGCCAAATTTCTAAGCGTTTTTGCGTAATTGCTTCGGCTACTTCTAACTGCGCCCAAAGAAAGGCAGCATTAATTTCACTGGGCAAATAAGATGAGCCAATATCTACCCAAGTATATTTATTTACTTCTCCTCGAAAAAATTGACTGCGGTTAGTTCCCTTTTCCCAAATAATCTCAGCTCGCTCTGTAAATTCTGGGTGATTGACAAGCAAAGCACCACCCTCACCGCAAATTACATTTTTAGTTTCGTGAAAGCTGACAGCAGCTAAATGCCCAATACTTCCCAGAGGTTGTCCTTTGTAGGTTGACATCACCCCTTGAGCGGCATCCTCAATCACGAGTAGGTTGTGATGTTGGGCAATTTCATTAATTTTCTCCATAGAGCAGCCAACCCCTGCATAATGAACAGGTACGATCGCTTTAGTCTTAGGGGTAATGGCCGCTTCTATCTGAGAAGAGTCAATGTTGAGGGTATCTGGGCGGATATCGACAAAAACCGGAACCCCTCCCCGTAAAACAAAGGCATTGGCAGTCGAAACAAAAGTATAGGATGGCATAATTACTTCATCCCCTGGCCTAATGTTAGCCAGAATAGCCGCCATTTCTAAAGCAGCAGTACAAGAGTGAGTTAATAATGACTTGTGACAGCCAATTTCTGATTCTAGCCAACCCTGACATTTCTTGGTAAATTCACCATTTCCCGAAAGGCATCCATTGGCAATAGCTTGTTCAATGTAAGAATATTCGGAGCCTGTAGCAAATGGTTGATTGAAGGGGATTTTTCTCATCGGGTACATTCTAAAATAATGTGAGTTTAGGGTTAAAGTGCTCCCCACATAGTATGCTAGATAAAATGGAAAGCCTTACAGGGAAAGGCTTTTAGCTAAAAAACAATCAATAGAGTACCGAAGAACCCAATTTATTCACAAATTTTCCAGTTCACTTGCTAAGTACTGCCTTTCCAACTCAAGTAGATCTTGCTTACGCGCTTTAATAAGACGTGCGGGACTACCCGCATAAATTGACCAAGGCTTAGTGGACTTATTTACCAAAGACATTGCCGCAAAAGCATTTCCTTCGGCTATGGTGACCCCAGGAAAAACAATAGTACTTGTACCTAGTATAGAGTGACGACCAATATGTACAGCCTTTTTAGTCTCAGACTTGTATTGAGCTGGAACTGTAGGATTAGTCATAGTACTACCACTATAGTCATCAGTTTGCGAAAATACATGACACCCATATGCAAGTCCTGAGAAATCATCTATTATAATACCCTCACTGCCTCCAGCTAAATTACAGAATACAGCAATGTGTACATTTCTGCCAATTGATACTTTGCCTGAAATGACGCAGAAATCATCAATTCGAGAGTGATCGCCAATTTCAACTTTATCACTATTATAAATGGCAGCTTTATCACTAATCAAAACATTTTTACCAAGACTCTTAAAGCCGATACTTGCCAGTTCTTCAGAACTAAGATATGCCATTTTTAAATTGCCTCCAAGATTTCATGATAGTTAGTTTCATTTTTCAAAATTACCAATATTTTTAGTAGCATTCCTAATTAAGTATAAAGGTCTTTTCTTCGTTTCATCAAAGACCTTGCCTAAGTAAATACCAAGAATGCCAAGAATAGAGATGATTATACCACCCAAAAAATAAAGAGAAACAATCAGACTACTCCAACCTGTTACTGGAGAGCCATAAATCAGTGCGCGTATAACAAGATAAGTACCATAGATAAAAGATAGAAGTGAGATGAAAAACCCCACTTTAATTGATATCCTAAGAGGTTTATCAGAGTAGGCAATGATGGTGTCAGTTGCTAGATTCCAAAGCTTACGAAAAGTATAGGTACTTTTTCCAGCTAAACGCTCCGCATGTTTGATATCAATACTAGCTGTGGGAAATCCCATCCAATCTACTAGTCCACCAAAAAAACGCAGGTTTTCACGCATTAAGCGAAAGCTGTTCACTACTTTACGAGAAATGATCCGAAAATTCCCCACTTGAGCATCATAATTTAGATCTGCTAGGTAATTAAAAGTTTGATAGAATAACCAGGATGTGAGCCGTTTGAGCCAAGGATCTTTTCGCTTTCCTCTCCTTGCTAAAACCACATCATAACCTTCAAGAGCTTTAGCATATAGTTGGGGTATTTCTTCGGGAGCATCTTGTAAATCACAATCCATTACTACCACCCAGTCACCATCACAATGATCTAATCCTGCTGTTATACCATAGTGCTGACCAAAATTTCGACTAAATTGGATGCCTTTAACTCGTGGATCTTTTTTGGCTAATTCTAGAATAATCTCCCAGGAGCGATCTCCTCCACAATCCTCAACCAAAACAATCTCAAAGTCCTGAGAAATTGTCTCTAGGGATCGGACTAATCTCTTATAAAGTTCATTTAGGCAATCCTCAGCTTTATAGACAGGAATGACAACTGAAATTAGGGGCATGACTGAAGTTAATGTAAGTTCAATGGATGGAATTTATTGTAATGGAATCTATTCTAAATTCTCTACGCTCCTCTCCACCCATCAACTTCTACCCCAAGGGAAGTGGGATTTAGGGTGAGGGCGCAAGTTGACAAACAGTCTCTGAGGGTTTCTTGATTTTAATCCACATCCTTTCGCTAAAATAGCTGAGTAATACAGGCGTGTAAAAGGTTTAAAATTATGACAGTAGCGCAAATTGGCATTATTGGCGGTAGCGGTTTATATAAAATGGACGCGCTCAAAGATATAGAAGAAATAGAAATTGATACTCCTTTTGGTAACCCCTCAGATGCCATAATTTTAGGTACTTTAGATGGAGTAAAATTAGCTTTTTTGGCACGTCATGGTCGTCATCATACATTGTTACCTTCCGAGTTACCCTTTCGTGCTAACATCCACGCAATGAAACAATTGGGTGTAGAGTACTTAATTTCTGCTAGTGCAGTTGGTTCGTTAAAAGCAGAAGTTAAGCCGTTAGATATGGTTGTACCAGACCAGTTTATCGATCGCACCAAAAATCGCGTATCTACGTTTTTCGGTGAAGGAATAGTCGCACATATCGCTTTTGGCGATCCTATTTGTGGCAATTTAGCTAGAGTGTTAACTGAGGCGATCGCCTATTTAAATTTACCAGAAGTCACCTTACATTCTGGGGGGACTTACGTTTGTATGGAAGGACCAGCATTCTCGACGAAAGCGGAATCACAGCTTTACCGTAGTTGGGATGCAACAGTGATTGGAATGACAAATTTACCAGAAGCGAAGTTAGCCAGAGAAGCGGAAATTGCCTATGGGACATTAGCATTAGTTACAGATTACGACTGTTGGCACCCAGACCACGACAGTGTTACAGTAGAAATGATTGTGGGTAATCTACAACGTAATGCCATCAACGCCCAAAAAGTCATTCAGGAAACTGTGCGGCGGTTAAATGATAATCCCCCACCTAGCGTCGCCAGTTCAGCCTTAAAACACGCTATTCTGACTAACTTAGACCACGCACCCGCAGCCACGAAAGAAAAACTACACTTGATCCTAAAGAAATATTTGTAAAGAGAAGGCAGGAGGCAGAAGGCAGGAGGGAAAAAGCAAGGGAGAGTAAGAATAAGAGCAAATAAGCATAGGTGTTAACAATTACTTTTGCTAATATTTCTTCTTTCTTCCTGCCTCCTGCCTCCTGCCTCCTTAAACTATTTGAAAGCAAAAACTGAGGCTTGCCCACTGGTTGACGTTTAGAACATAGGAATCAGCAATATTACTGACTATATCTGGACTGACTCCGCTAGCATTGTGCAAGTCTTGCAGTAAGGCTGTAGCAACTTGTAAAGGATTAGATAATGTACCGATTAATTGCTGATCGGCTGCTGAATATTTAGCGCTTGATAGGGCGAGCATGGTTTTGCTAAAAGTAGCAGTACTAAAAATTAGTTGGTGTTCGCAAAAGAACGCTCTTGTCGGAAATAGCCAACCTGAGGTAGTTTCATTTTGCGGAATGATCAGAGTTTCTCCGGCTGGAATCACAATTTCCTGCAAAAATGGTTTTTTAGCCGAGTTTATGTCTCTCTGGACAATCCAAGGATAAAAAGCGATCGCACTTTGATAATTATTCAATCCTACCAAGATGAAATATACAGATACATTACTCAAGTTCTCTAGCCGATACTGCATTCGACTCCCAACAGGAATAGCTGGAATAGCTCGATCTCCAGCGTAGCGTTTTGTTGTAGAGTCATTTTTTATACCTCTGCCCATAACTACAGTACCAGAAGCACTGTCAATCATCTCTAAAGTTGCTCTGATTGGTAAGCAGGTAGAACCTTCATTGGTTGTCAGTCGCCATAGTTTGGCTGCTAATAAAGTAGAAAACTTCGGTGTTAGTCTTTGAACTGCTACACGGATAGCTTCTCCAATTTCTGCATCAGTGTTGAAAATGAGTTCACCACCTAGAGAAAAAAGACCATAACGGCTGGGAGCTAGTTGTAACTTACCAAAAATATAATCCGCTGTCTGTTCTGGCGCAATGATATTAGCCATTGCATCAATTGCAGCAAAAGCGCTAGTTGCATCTACCCGCTCAATTCTTTCTAGGGATGGATCTAAAGCAATCAATAAATTGACATTGCCGGGTAGCACACGGATTGACTCTTGTATAAGCTCTCCTACTAGTGGCAAAACAGCACTATCTGGGGAAGCAATTTGCGCCTTGCCATTTAATCCAGTCCGAGATTTTAAAATTAACTGTTGTCCTGTTGCGGTGGTAAACCGAGAATTAGTACTATAGTATTGTAGGACTTGGGGAGGCAATCCAGCTAAAGATAATTGGATCGTTTTGCCAGCATCTATGATATCAGTTATGACACCAGTAGATGCTCTAGTATCTAGTAATAGCTGGTCTCCCATCAGCTTGATTTGCAAATTTCGTGGTTCACCCAGTAATAAACCCGGTTGTTGTTGACTACCTAGCTGATACATAGTGCTTCCTGTATGAGAAAGCAACGTTCTGATTGTAGAAGCAGGGGTGGTTTCCCAAAGATACTGCGTCAAAGCATAAGTAAATAATCCTGCTTTGATGTCAGCAAACAAAAACTCCTTTGCGCAAATAGCTTGGTTAATGGTTGCTGATAAAACAACTGGATTACCTACAGGTGGATAAAGAGTTTTCAGTTGTTGGAGAAACTCTAGTTCTGCAATAGCTAATTGTCTTCTAGGTAAATTTGGCAGGGAGCGGATACCTAAACCTTGGGGATGAAGTGTTTTAGAAGTATAATAACTACTATCTAATACTGCTGTTACTCTGTCTGTAGAGATAGCTCTCAACAAGACCAATAGTGTTTCTTCTAATAGATAATTGACAAAATTAGTAGTGGGTAGATTTACTGCATCAAAAGGAACTAAAGCTTTCTGTAGGGTATCTGGTAGGACACCTAACTGCACTAAACTACCATAGCCGCTAAAGTGGAAAAAAACAACATCATGAGATTTTGCTTGTTTCACCAAATGTTCTAAGCAAGCTTGTTCAATCGATTCTCGACTAGCTTGTTGATCAGTCAAAGTGAGAATATCTGAAGGAAGGAAGCCAAAGCGGTAAACCAAAAGTTCCCTTTGCATTTGGACATCATTCAGACAACCACTTAAAACAGGAAACTGTGGATATTGGTTAATCCCAATCAATAAAGCTAGTTTACGAGAATTCGGTTGCGCTAAAGCTTGATAATATCGGTTCGATAAAGTCAACCATGTAGTCTCTGTCAACCCTAGCATAGCTAAGATTGAGCCTATTTGTTGGAAAAGCGTGCGCCGTTTCATAATTCCCTGAATCAGTCTTCAGTCCATTAGCTAAAAGCTTACAAGGCTGAAGCCTGATATGTAAAGTTTCCTTTTATACTCTTGATCGGGTATCAGTAGGTTTATGGCTACTGCTAGCAGTTTACAGTGATTTATGAGCGATCGCTATGCCAAACTCAAACATCACTCATGACTCGTGCTAATACTGCGGCTACTTCAGGACGAGAAAATTCTGGTGGGGGTAGTTCTCCCCGACGTAACATTTCCCGAACTTTTGTACCAGATAAATGAATGCGTTCTTCCGGTGTACTAGGACTAGTTTTACTTGTCGCCATTTGTTTGGTACGAGTGCAATAAAATGCATGTTCAAACATCATGGGGATAATTCCCAAATCCTCAGATTTAAACTGGTCGAATATATACTGTGCATCATAAGTACCATAGTAGTTACCTACACCAGCATGATCTCGCCCCACAATAAAGTGGGTACAGCCATAATTTTTCCGCACTAAAGCGTGAAAAATAGCTTCCCTTGGACCAGCATAACGCATTGCGGCTGGATTAATTGCCAAAATGACTCTATCTAAAGGATAGTAGTGTTCCAGCAAAACTTCATAACAGCGCATTCGCACATCTGCTGGAATATCATCTGCTTTCGTTGCTCCCACCAGTGGATGTAGAAATAAACCGTCTACAGTTTCTAAAGCACATTTTTGAATATATTCATGAGCGCGGTGGATCGGATTGCGAGTTTGAAAACCAACAATAGTCCGCCAATTCTTGTCTCTAAACATTTGGCGAGAAGCAATTGGGTCTATTTGATATTTGGGAAAATAAGGATGGGGGTCACGCCGCAACAGCCAAATATCCCCCGCCAGATGCACAGGCCCTTGATTATATAGTACCTGTACCCCAGGATGTTGAGCGTCATCAGTCAGATAGACATTGATGGCTTCGCGGGTTTTGTCGTACTTGTATTTTTGCGTCAGTTGTAATACCCCAATATACTCACCTTGGGAATTATTTAGGCGGACTAAGTCCTCTATTTTCAGAGAATCAGCAACTTCCTCTGCTACAGATAATGTAATGGGTATAGACCAAACACTTCCATTAGCCAAGTGCATTTCTGTAACTACGCTGTCATAGTCTTCCTGGTTCAGGAAACCTGTAAGTGGGCTAAAACCACCGATCGCAATCATTTCTAAATCAGAAATGGCTCGCTCGTCCAGGGTAACTGTGGGCAAAAAATCAGCTTTTGACAGAAAAAACTCCCTCAATTCCGGTGTAGCAACTCGGTTAATCAACTCTCCACCGTGGGGTGCAATTACATCTAGATGATAAGTCAACGTAATCCTTTCTTTGTTGATGACAAACTATGTACTAAATTATCAAATACGTTGCTACATCTGAAGCATTTCCTTTGGTAACAATGATTAAGTAAATCAGATTCAATCAAAAATATAGTTGAATAATGAAAAAATTTAACCAAATTTAAATATGTAATGCTGGGATCTGCGACAGTGATACTATTTGATCGAACTGATATGTGTCAATTAATTTAGTTAAAGCCTCAATCAGTGATGCATGTTGATTTGGTATTTGAGCAATTAAATCCAAACAAGCTGTATCGTTACCTTCAATAGCAGCAGTCTGTAGATTAGCGATCCACTCCAATGGCATAACAGTTAGTGCTTCTGTATCCAGTATATACTCTGGTGCCTGGGAAAATGGTTTATTTGTATCCGCATCCAATGAGCTATTATCATATGCGTATTCGACATTTAAGTATTGCATGAATACTCTCAGAATTTCTTCTAAGCGAAATGGTTTACTGACAAAATCATCACATCCCATCTCTAAGATTTCCTGGTGCTGTTCAGTAAAAGCATTGGCTGTAATCGCAATAATTTTTGTAGGAACTGGAGGAACTGGGGATGAAGCACAAAGGAGTTCCTGTTCCTCCAGTTGTCTAATTTGTTTAGTAGCATCATAGCCATTCAAAACCGGCATGTACATATCCATCAAAATCATCTCAGGTCGCCATTCTTGCCAGCGGGCAACTCCTACTTCTCCATTTTCTGCTGTCTGTACTTCAAACCCTAAGCGCAGTAACATCTTCTTGAGTAACAAGCGATTGGTAGCATTGTCCTCTACAATCAAAATGTGAAAAGTTGGTTGTCCAGGAGCCAGACCAACTACATTACTCAGGTTAGATTCCTGAGGAATACTATCTGCTGTAGTCAAGCTAACTTGTAGAGAAAATTTGAAACAACTGCCAATACCTGGGCTGCTCTCAACGCTAATCTCACCGCCCATCAATTGTAAATACTTTTGACTCAATCGCAATCCTAAACCTGTACCTTCTTTAGATAATTGTCCAGCTCGTGTTTGCTGAAATGCCTGAAATAATAGCTGGCGTTCTTCAGGATGAATACCAAGACCTGTATCTTCTACCTCAAATGACAGAATATCAGTTAGGGGTGGAGTTGCCGATAATACAGTTGAGGATGAGTTTTGACTCTTAACTCTTAAGGTAACACCACCTCTATTGGTAAACTTGATCGCATTACCCAGCAAATTAACTAATACGCGGAAAAGTTTACTTTCGTCAGATTTAATGTTTTGCGGAATATTTCTATCGCGTTCTATATTGAGGATTAATCCTTTAGAAGTGGCTTTTAACTTAAACATATTTTCTAAAGTATGCAGCAACTTATAAAGGTCAAATTTGGTTTCTTGTAATGTCATCTGACTAGCCTCGATCTTAGACATTTCCAACACATCATTAATCAATCCCAACAAATGTTCGCCACTTTGGTTGACAATTTCAACGTAATTTTGGTGTTCTGAAGTCAGACATTTATCTAACTGCATTAATTGAGTAAAGCCTAGAATGGCATTTAGTGGCGTGCGGAGTTCATGACTCATATTGGCGAGAAACTCGCCTTTAGCTAAATTAGCAGCATCAGCAGCGTCTTTCGCCTGTTGTAATTCCTTTGTCTGTGTTTGAATTTGGGTAAATAATTCCGCTTGTTGTACTGCTACTCCCAGATGGTTAGCAATATGAACCACACTAGTTACTTCAGCTTCTTGCCAATGGCGTGGTTGTCCATTTTGGTAAGCTGCTAATAAGCCCCAAAGTTTCTCCCGACAAAAGATGGGAGCAATCATGTAAGCTCTTGCTTGCAAATACTGCAAGAATTCCAGATAGCAATCATTGAATCCGACTGTGTAGATATCAGCTACACAGCAATAACTATTTTTCTGGCGATAAGTCCCTCCCTGCGTCTCTTGTAAATAGGTGTCACCGATCTGCAAATCTCCACTATCTAACTGGGTAACCACGCAATCTGGTTGGTTAACTCTAGCTTGACTTAAGACATCTGGTTTTTGTTGGGTAAGTAGTGCATTCCACGGTTCTATATAGGATTCTGCGACAATTTGTCCACTCCAATCAGGATGAAAGCGGTAGATTAAAATGCGATCGCAAGCTATAGCTTGAAGTAATTCTGCAGTAGTTGCATTGAAAATGGATTCCAGGTCCAAACTCTGACGCATTTGTTGAATCACGCGATTGATAGCTCTCTCCTGATCAAGCATAATTTTCATGGCATTTTCCACAGCAATTCGGTCACGAATTTCTGTTTCTAAGGAATGATTCACATGTGCTAGAATTTTCTCTGCTTGCTCTCGCCGCTTGACTTCCTCTTGTAATTCTTGGTTGATTTTCGCTAACAGCAGATCGCCGCGTTTCTTCACAAAGTAGATCAGCAAGACCGAAATGGCAAAATAGGCGATCGCAATTAGAATATTACTCACTAAATACAAGTCAATTAAAGGAGTTTGCCAAAGATAGTAATTTCCATCTGGCATATAGTCAGCAGATAGAAGGCTCCCGAACCATTTCCACAGCCCCTGCATAAGTTTAACCTAACCCTAGGCGAAATTTAAGAAGAAATCTCAGAATTCATACCATTGTACAGTCTAAGTAGGAAAAACGCCATATTAGCCTAAATAAGGCTATACCCACAAATTATTTTGAGTATTTAAGCACTTGTCCATGATTTCTCTTAATTTAACTAGTGGTAAAAGCTATTTTTCCCACCAGGATAGGTAATTAAATTACCAATATGCTGACTTGATTTGAGTTGCTTTTTGAATCTTTTTAATTGCTTCCACAAACTTTTAATTTGCTTATAAGCTAACTTGGCGCTGATTTGTCCAGATGCTTCTAAACCACTAATATAGGCAACTTGCTCAGAGAATAACTGTACCCTAGTATTAAATACTATGTTTTCTGAGGTACTGCTGTCAGTGTAACAACTAGGTGGATAGATGAAAGAACTAGTAAACAAATTGCTATACTTTGTATGAGCATGTGTCACTTATGCCTCCTTTGAGATTTCCATGAAAACTTTCAATTTGTATAGTTTGTCAACTAGTAGTTATATAAACACGTAAGACACCAGTAATTTTTCGATAAACTACTTCGTCTAGAGTCTTTATACTTAAGTGTTATGACTTCCTATTATATAATGATTTTCTGAAATCAACAAGTATTACAACTTAAAGTTGGGTATTTTTACGATTACTTTACAGAGACTTCATGGGATCAAGAAATTTTCTGACTGATTGATTATTTTATCTCAAACAGATTAAAACTTCTGAGGATGGCGATGTCCTGCAAGTTTTTGACGAATCATACCAATTACAATGTACAAGATGGGCACAATAAACAAACTCAAGATCGTGGAAACAATCATTCCTCCAGCCACAGCCGTACCCAAAGACTGTCTACTTGCTGCACCTGCACCTTCTGCAACTACCAAAGGCCAAAGACCTAAAATGAAAGCCAAAGATGTCATCAGAATAGGTCGGAGGCGTTCTTGTCCAGCTTCGATCGCTGCTTTGGTTAAAGAAAACCCCTGTTCTTGCAGTTGATTAGCAAATTCCACAATCAAAATTGCATTTTTACTAGCTAGACCAATCAACATCACCAGACCAACTTGACAGTAAACATCATTAGTTAAGCCCCGTAATGATTGAGCCCAAAGCGCTCCCAAAATAGCTAGAGGCACCGCCAGCATGATAATAAGCGGGTCAACATAGTTCTCGTACTGAGCGGCTAATACGAGATATACGAATACTAATCCTAGACCAAAAATGATCGGTGCTAAACCACCGGATTTTTTCTCTTCAGCCACAACCCCTGACCATTCATAACCTATACTTGCGGGTAAAATCTCATGAGCCAGCTTTTCCATAGCACTGGTTGCTTGTCCAGAACTATAACCAGGAGCGGAGGAACCGTTGATTTCAATCGAGCGTAATAAGTTATAGTGGGTTATAGTCTCTGCTCCGGTTTTTGGTTGCAATTTAATTAAACTGCTCAAAGGGATCATCTGATTATTGCTAGAACGCACATTCAACAAATTAATATCTTGGGGATTCGAGCGAAATTTAGTGTCTCCTTGGATGTATACCCTGTATGTCCGAGAAAGAAAGTTAAAGTCATTCACATATTGTGACCCGAAAAAGCTTTGCAGAGAATTAAATATACTATCTATCGGTACTTGTAAAGCTTTAGCTTTATTCCGGTCTACTTCTACCACAATTTGCGGCGCATTAGCAGTAAAGGTGGTAAACACAGCTTGTAATCCTGGTGTTTGATTGCCTTTTTGGAGTAATTGACCTGCTACTTGCAGCATAGAGTTTAGACTGCTAGTACCTAGTAAGTCCTGTAATTCAAACTGGAAACCACCATAATTGCCCAAACCACTAACTGTTGGCGGATTAACTGCTATAACTCTTGCTTCCGTTATAGTTGATAACTTTTGTCTTAATTTACCTATGATCGCCTGGGCTGACTGACCGGGACCCTTACGCATGTCCCACGGTATTAATGTACTAAAAATTGCCGCATTATTGGCAGTATTACCGCTAAAGCCAAAACCTCCTAAAGCAAAAGTTCCGGTAACTTCAGGTATTTTCAGGAGTTCGGTTTCTACGCCCTTCATCACTTCACTAGTATGATTGAGAGAAGACCCTTCTGGTCCTTGAATAATTGTGATGAAATAACCTTGATCTTCTTCTGGGAGAAATCCTTGAGGGACATGGGCGTAAAACCAAGCTGTTAATCCTAGCGCAGCGATAAATAGCAAAACAACTAAAAAACGGAGTTCATTTAGTTGTATAAGTATCCAGTGATAACTTCTCCTCAGCCATTCGATAAATCCGTTGATTCTGTCGAAAATCCAGCCTAACCAACCACGAGGTTTTTGTCCTGGGCGTAATAGTTGTGCTGAAAGCGCCGGGGTTAATGTCAGGGCGAAAAAGGTAGAAATAATGATGGAAAAAACTATTGTTAAGGCAAATTGTTTATATATCAGACCCGTTGTACCAGGGAAAAAGGCGACTGGAACAAATACAGCCATCAATACGAGAGCGATGGAAATTAACGCCCCGTATAGTTCTCTCATAGATTTAGATGCAGCTTTGGCGGGAGATAGTTTCTCATGTTCAATTAAGCGGGAGATGTTCTCCACCACAATGATCGCATCGTCAACTACTAGACCTGTAGCTAAGGTCAACCCAAACATGGTTAAAGTATTGATCGAAAAATTGCTAACTTTGACAAATGCAAATGTCCCAATCAAGGTCAAAGGAATTGTGATGATGGGAATTAAGGTAGTCCGCCAGTCTTGGAGGAAGATGAAAATCACCACCACCACTAGGGCGATCGCCTCAAATAAAGTTTTCACCACTTCTGTTAGAGATGCTTCCACGAAACTAGTCGTATCAAAAGCAACTTTATACTTCATCCCTGGAGGAAAGTTAAGTGAGAGAAGTTTCATCTTGGCTTTAACTGCTCTAGCAACATCTAGAACATTACTTCCTGGGCTAGGCAAAATCCCTATACCGACACCTTCTTGACCCCTAAAGCGCATAAATGAAGTGTAACTTTCTGCGCCTAATGTAACTCGACCAACATCCTTTAATTTGATCAGTGTACCATTAGCATCTGTTCTGAGGATCAAATTACCAAATTCTTCAGGCTCCACTAACCTACTGACAGCTGTCAAATCAATTTGATATTCCTGATTATTCGTAGTTGGTGGCTGACCAATTTGACCAATACCCACCTGTAAGTTTTGCTCTTTGATTGCACTAACTACATCATCGGTCGTCAAATTACGACTAGCTAGTTTATTTGGATCGAGCCAGATGCGCATTGCATAACGGCGCTCACCAAAGATTTGCGCATTACTTACTCCATCAATCCGTTTAAGAGCATCTACTAAATATAAATCAGCATAGTTACTTAAGAAGACATTATCAAATTCACCATGATCACTATAAAAACCCATCGCCAGCAGGATGTTGCTAGACTGCTTGCTCACGGTAACTCCTGTTTGTTGCACTACACTTGGGAGTTGCGGTTGAGCTAAAGAAACGCGATTTTGCACATCTACAGCCGCGATATCTTTATCCTTTGATGAATCAAATGTAACAGTAATTGAACTACTACCATCATTACTACTAATGGAAGTCATGTAATTAATGCCTTCAATACCATTAATCTGACGTTCCAAAACAGTTGTTACTGTAGTTTCTACAACTTCTGCACTAGCACCAACATAGTTAGAACTGACAAGTATCTGTGTGGGACTAATTTCTGGGTACTGAGCTGTAGGTAATGTAGGAATACTAACAGCACCTACAAGTAGGACGATAATCGCACAGACGGTAGTAAAGACCGGTTTTTTAATGAAAAAATCAACAAACATCAGTTTTAAGTATAATCCAAAGGTAATTAATCTAAGTTAAGCTGTGCGAAGTCCGGCTTTATTGCACAGCATTACTATTTAGTGCTACTAATTTAGTACCTTAATTGGTAAACCATCTCTAAGATTAAGTAAACCAGAGACAATAATCTTTTCATCTGGTTTTAGTCCTGATAAAACTTGGTAATCATTACCTCTAATCTCACCTAGAGTTATAGGTTTTTGTCTGGCTACAAGCTGTACTCCTTGGGGAGATTTTTCTGTTTTAGCCACGAAAACGAAATTTTCTCCAGCAATCCGGGAAATTGATGTTGTGGGAATTAAAACTCCCTGATGTTGGTTCCAGATCACTCTAGCCCGAATAAATTGACTTGATCGCAGTTCTCCGTCGGAATTGTCGTATAGTGCTTTAGCCAAAATTGACTGGGAAGTATTGTTAATAATGGGAGCGATGAAGAATACTTGACTGCGTCCGATAATATTGCCTTGTTCGTCCAACAAATCTACTCCTAAACCTTTGTGTAGTTGGAGTCCACGCTCCAATGGCACGGAAATTCTCACCTCTAAAGGCTGATTTTGAGTTAGGCTAGCTAGCTGTGTAGATGTAGTGACATAATCACCAACTTTCACGGGAATATCACCTACAGTACCGCTAAAAGGAGCTAAGACTTTATAGTATTGCAATTGGACTTGTTGTTGTCTAGTATTAGCATCAGCTTGGAGTAAGAATTTTTGGTACTGCGATACAGTAGCTTGCTGGGCTATGATCTGAGCATTGATCGAAGCTAGTTGAGATTTGGAAGTAGCCAGCTTATCAAAATACTGATCCTTCATTTGCACAGCTACAGCGCCTTCAGCCACTAAAGTAGAATAGCGCATATAATCTTTCTGGTTCATATGCAAGTCAGCAAGTGTAGCTAGTCTTTGTGCTTGTAAAGACTTAAGATTTGCCTTAGCATTTTGTAATTGTGCTAGTGTGACTTTTCCAGCCGCATATACACTATTGACTGCTGCTTGTTGTTGTCTAGCATCGATTTGCAAAATTTCTTGATTAAATGCTACTTTAGTTCCTGACCTGACAAATATTTGGGTAACTTGGCCTTGAGTTCTTGGTATTAGATTGACTGAACGTCGAGAATCTAGAGTGGCGACGTATTCAGAAGAGTCTTCAATATTACCTACATGCACTGGAGATAATTTGACTAGAACTGCTGGAAACGCTGGGGTTGAGGCTTTCGAGCTAGATGGTTGAGGGCTGATTAATCGCCAAGCAACACCTACTGAGCCTCCAATTAAAAGTATTGTAACTAACAACAATCGCAGCCACCGATTTTTTGGAGGATGATGCAGTGGCTCAATTAAAGGCTGAGGAATATCTTGGGGAATGTTATTTCCTAGATCAATTTGAGACTCAGGGGATGTCATAAGTTATTGAAATGATAATTTGCACATTAGATGATTAATTTAAGTTACGAGTGTTCAAAACTAGGCATTTGGCATGAGATAAATCAAAAAAATATGTGCTATGACATACAGAGTATATAGAGTGATTAACTTATTACATCCCCCTAAAGGGTGAATATTAGGATTGAACTTGATTTAGCAACTCTCAAATTATAGAGTGCAAATTATAGAGTGCAAATTATAGAGTACAAACAAAGTTATGATAGTTGATGTATCTGCAAAACCGGACTTACCCTAGCTCGGTTCCACTCTTCAAAGGCTTGGAGATGTTAACTTCATCAGAAACTCCTATAATTGCAGCAGTAGTGCTGGTAGTGTTCGGTATTTTGGCTTGGGGCTTTTATCGAGCCAGACCTTTTGGTAAGCTGGGGATCTTAGCCTGGTTGCAATCGGTAGTTTTAATTATTCCTTGGCTCCTGTTCTTTGGATTGTTCGCTGCTGGAATTTATCTTAATATAGCGGTTGTATTGTTTTTGCTGGTAGTCTCAACTGGTGTCTATATCTTCTTAGGTAGACAACTACGTAGAGAAGGACTTGAGGCGATGCTCCAACAGAGAGCTACACAAAAATTGGCTGCTGACACGACATCAGACAAAGTTATCACTGAGGAAGATGGTCGCAGTTCTGTGGTCATTAGAGAAGTAATGCCTATACCGGAAACAGATTTAAACGGGATTAAAGGTATTTTTGGCATTGATACATTCTTTGCAACAGAAACGATCGCTTATCAAGAAGGTGCAATATTCAAAGGTAATTTGCGCGGCGAACCAGAAGCGGTACACAATCGTCTGACACAAAGCTTGCAGGAGCGTTTGGGTGAAAAATACCGCCTGTTCTTGGTAGAAAACACAGATGGTAAACCTGTAGTAATTATTTTACCAAACCGTAAGGAAGACCCTCCATCGCTACAAATATCCCAAAAAGTATTTGCGGTGATATTGCTCTTAGCAACTCTAGCTACTAGTCTAGAAGCTGCGGGACTACTCCTCAATTTTGACTTATTTAGTCATACTGCAAGATGGAAAGAAACTCTACCCATAGGTTTAGGGGTATTTGCAGTTTTATTGGTTCACGAAATTGGTCATTGGTTCATAGCAAGACGTTACCAAGTACGTCTAAGCTGGCCCTTTTTTCTCCCCGCGGTGCAAATAGGCTCCTTTGGTGCAATTACCAGATTTGCTTCAGTACTACCCAGCCGGAAAGCGCTATTTGACATTGCGATCGCTGGACCAGCTTTAGGAGGGTTACTGTCTTTGGTCATCCTGATCATCGGTTTACTACTCTCCCATCAGGGTAGTTTCTTTCAATTACCAAGTCAGTTTTTCCAAAGTTCGATTTTAGTCGGTAGTTTGGCGCGGGTAGTTTTGGGCGCAGCGCTAAAGTCGCCTTTAGTCAATATTCACCCTTTAGTAGTTATCGGTTGGTTGGGATTAATCATCACTGCGTTAAATTTAATGCCCGCAGGACAGCTAGATGGTGGACGCATTGTTCAGGCGATATATGGGCGCAAAATAGCAGGTAGGGCAACAATTGCTACTTTAGCTGTTTTGGCATTAATTTCATTAGGTAATACTTTGGCGATGTATTGGGCGATCGTGATTCTGTTTCTCCAACGGGAACAAGAACGTCCTAGCTTAAATGAGATCTCTGAGCCAGATGACGCTAGGGCTGCTTTATGTCTTCTAGCCCTATTTCTCATGATTACCACGCTTTTACCCTTAACACCAGCATTAGCAGGACGTTTAGGAATTGGGTAAATAAGGGCTGCTGTTCAGGTCGCCAAAAAAAAGCAAATTCTCTCCCCCCAGACCCCTCAGGGCCCAAAGGGAGAGAATATGCATCCAAACAACTCGTCCTCAGCGATATATCAATCTGAGGGAAAGAGTAGGATGGAAGATGCTCTAATATTAAATCCAGTCTTGACAACTTTTCCTCATCCTAGCGATAGAGATTTTTGCAAGGAGGATTTGCCCAAAAGGAATAGCTTGTCTATAAATTGAGTTAAAAAATTCTATTCAAGTCATGAATTACGCTACTATAAATATACACTAAATTATTAAATATATATTTTTGAGGTCTGTGGATGCGCTATTCACTGGGATTATTCGTAGTTAGCTCATTAACACTTGTATTAGGAGGCGTACTATCCTTAACCAGTGGTACTAATGGTGCGCTGCTAGGAAGCGCTACAGGTGCTATTTTAGGTGTATCTATTGTTGGTCAGCAAAAAGATAAGCGAATAATACAGATAGAAAGCGAATTAAGACAATTACAAGTACAGATTGACCAAGGAAAGGAGCTAAAGAGTTTAGGTACACAGATTAGTCTTTGTAGAGAAAATTTAAAGGACTTGAAAACCAAGGTTGAAGATTTAAGAAAAGAGGAAAAGAATTTAGCTGCGATTAAAGGGAAATTCACTGAACAGCGAGCACAATTACAAGAGATTGAAAAGCATCGAGATACCTTAGTACAGGAAAAGCAAGATCTGGAAAATCGTATTGCAATAATTAACCAACAACGTCCTGATTTATCTACTTTGGAAAAATTGCATCAACAAACTGCACAATTTCAGCTAGATAAAAGTGATTTGGAAGGACAACTTGCTGCTTTAAAATCTCAAGTTGAAAACTTAATAGAGATTAAAAATAATTTAAAAAATATAGAATTAGAAGCCACTACTAAACAATCTCAATTAAACTTCCTAAATATCCAAGTTGCAGAACTACAATCTCAAACTCAACAACTGGAACAACAGACAGCTAAATTAGAGTTACTACGTGCTACATATGATGGGTTATTTACTGAGAAGCAGAACTTTGAAACAAGGCTGGAGCAAATTAAGCCCGAAATATATAGACTAGAAGCAGAAAAAAATCGCATTTTACAAGAGATACTAGCCAGACAATCTGATTATGAAAAAGTGCAAAAATACCGCGAAGAATTAAATAGCTTAGAATTAGAAGTTAAAAATAAGTCTAGTGAAATTAGAAAGCTACAAAGAAATATTGACCATTTGAAGAATTCTGAAAGTAAACTAGAAGAACAGAATAGTCAATTACAGCAAAGAAAAGATTCACTTGAAGCAGAGATAAGACGATTAAAGGGAGAAATTCAAGAAATAGAAAGTAGTGCAAAACTAGCACTTCAATCACTCAAAGAAAAATTGTGGAATGAAAAATTACCTACAAACAGGTTAGATATTAGTAACGAAACAGAATTTTTAAGTGGATTTGTAAAATATATTCAGTCTACTGGTTTAAATTTTTCACGGAGAGTAATTAATGCTTTTCATACATCTCTCAAAGTACAGGATATTTCAGCTTTAGTTATATTAGCAGGGATTAGTGGTACTGGGAAAAGTCAACTACCACAAAGATATGCTGAATATATTGGAGCGCAATTATTAGTTTTACCTGTACAGCCTCGTTGGGATTCTCCACAAGATCTACAAGGATTTTATAACTATGTAGAAAAGAAGTTTAAACCAACTACATTGATGCAGGGATTGTATCAATATAAGACAGATGAAGGAATGCAAGATAGAATTGTAATTGTTTTATTAGATGAAATGAATTTGGCTAGAGTTGAATATTATTTTAGTGATTTTCTCTCTAAATTGGAAACTCGTCGTCATAAAGAAACCTATTTAGATATAGATGTTGGTAGTTTGTCACTTCCCCAATCGGAAAGACAGTTAAAAATTCCCCATGAGTTTCTTTTTGTGGGAACTATGAATGAAGATGAAACTACTCAGTCTTTATCAGATAAAGTCTTAGATAGATCAAATGTATTGACTTTTGGTAAACCTCAAAATTTGAATTTGCTACAAGAAAATCAACGTATTAGTAATAGTCATAACTATTCTAGTTATTTACCTTATAGTGATTTTAGAAAATGGATTAAAATACCTGATCCAAATTCTATGATCATAGATCGATTACAAGATATTTTAAATAGAACTAATAATTTAATGGAGAGTATGGGACATCCTTTTGCGCATCGTGTTTATCAAGCAATTATACAATATGTAGTTAATTATCCTGGAGTAGAGGAGATTGATTCACCAGCTTTTAAATTTGCGATCGCTGATCAATTCGGACAGAAACTCTTACCAAAATTAAGGGGAGTAATGGTTGATGAAATGAACAAGGAATTAGACGAATTAGATGGAATTATTACTGAAATTGATGACAATCCACTTATTTTAGCATTTAAGAAAGCCAGATTAGGACGATATGGACAGTTTTATTGGCAAGGTTTAGTTTATCAAGATGAGTAATAGCCATGAAAATTTATACTAATTTTTTTGCTTATTTAATCGGTGAACAAACTTTTTTCCCAGAGAGATTATCGGGGAGCGATCGCCCAGTGATTATATTGGAAGAGGGTGAAATTATCTCAGAACCATCTTGGCTAATTCCTCTTGGTGATAAAACCTATGAAATAGCTTTTCCCTACTTAAAGCCTGGGGATAAAATACCTGAAAAATACGATTTAGCACATAATTTTAATCTAGATATTTCTGGAAGTACTTATACTTTAAAAGTCACTGACGAAATTTTAGACTCAGAAACAATTAAAGAAGAAAATCAAATACCAGAATGGCAAAAATTACTAGGAGAGCGTCTGACTCAAACTACTAGTAATTTAATCAGATTGCTTGTAGGGATGTTTAACAATATATTTAGGCGCAATCAAGTAAAACAAACGAATATACTATTAATCTATCTACCGGAAAAGCTGAACTCATTTAGTATTCAAGATGCTAATTTACCGATAGTAGTTAGTTTAGATAGACGCTATCAATTACGCCATAAATTAGAAATCATGACAGAAAAACTGCGCCATCATTTGAGAAGACAAGCAGAATTAATGTCTGTAGGTAAAATTCAAGAGATGGACAGCTACTGTTTACGTGATTATGTACGTCGTCCTGGTTTAAACGCTGTGGAAAAAGCAGGTTCTAAGCAGCAGTTAATGGGTATACAACGCTACCAAGATTTTAATACTCCTGAGAATAAATTTATAGTTTATTTTAGCCAGATATTACACCTAAATTGCTTTGAATATCAGAGAGGTCGAGTAAATGAATATGATCAAGAAATCAAAAAACTCAGATTAACGATTGATTTATTTAAATCTCAACCGGTGGTGAAAGGTATTCAAGATAAACAATATCGATTTACTCAGCCAAATTATGTTTTACAACAAAACGCTATATATAGAAGTTTTTACCAAGCTTATTTAGATTATCTCACCAAAAAATATGAAAAAGAGAAAATATGGTCTTTCAGAAATCGACTATTAGTAGACAGTGTTTATCTTTGGCTCACAGCAGCATTACTCAAATTTCAAGATGTTAACTTTGACGTGAATTCCACAATTCAGGGTACTCTTGTTCCTCAATTAGGGGGGTACGTTAACGAAAATAATAAAATTAAAATTCAGATATTTTTACAAGACCAAGTTTATGCGTTTGAGTTAAATAAGACTCACCAAGACATAAAATGCGACTTTGTATTAAACCTAGAGATTCATCAACTGAACTCAAAAAGTTTAGAAATCCCAAAATTTAATTTTCCTATTTGGATATTTTGGTACCTACCGAAAAAACAAATATTGATTCAGATGAATAAATTATTAACAAATAGTTATCTAAATTATCAAAAAATAATAGTATTCTACCTAGAAGTTTTACCTGATAGTATATCTAATAACTCATCTGACTCATCTAGTAATAGTTCTATTTATTTCAATAACCGTATATGGTTGATAAAATTACCAGAACTTAATTCTGGATTAGGATTTTCAATAATTATTGAAAAAATCGCAAAAATTTTAAAAAAAATACTGGAAACATCTCTATGAACGAACAAGAATTTTGGCGACAGCTACAACAAGAAATATACCAAAATGATGGTTTATTAGATTCAAAATGGCAAAAAATAATCGAAATTTATGCTCAACCCTCGCTGTCTATACGACTGATTACACAAACTATATGTCATGGACCAGTTTATTTAGATGACCATTCATCCTTAAACTTTCCCTCTGTTAATCCTGAATTACCTCTAAGTGTAAATCAACAAGTTGCTTTAGAAATGGCTCTTTCTAATAGCGCTTTATCTCTCATTGTTGGTACATCAGCTACAGGTAAAACACTTATAGCAAAGAAGATCGCTAATATAGCAGTAAATTCAAATAAACGTCTGCTTATTCTAACTCATCATTGTACGTCCTTAACAGGATATCAAAATTTGCCAACATATCCATTTCTGTTATCTCAACCTTTAAATTATCAGCAGTGGATAATAACGCAAATGCGTATGCAATATTTATCACAACCACAAATGGATTATTTACCAATTTACCTACTACCTGATTTAGAATTAGCTAAACTGCGATCGCCAGGGAAACTAGAGAAATGGTTGGCTAATATTCAGCAAAAGTCTCACCCAGAATTACTTTCATTATTACAGATTGAATTCCCTCATTTACAAATTCAGCGTATTGAATTACTAGCTGATAGCCTAAAAAAGCTAGAATCTTTGTTAAAGCAGCAATTGAAATTAAGTCAATTATATAGTAACCTTTCTCAACTAGCATTACAGGAAATATCTGATCAAATAATCCAAAATTCCCAAGTTCCAATTTTAGGAACAGTTGCGGAATTTATTCACCCAGAAAATAAATATTTATGGCAAAACAACTTTGATATAATTATCATAGAAGAATCTCATCATCTAAATTGGATAGAATTAATTTTGTTGGCTGGGTTAACTAATAAATTAATTTTAATTGGGGAAGATATTCCTCAACAGCAACGTCAATATAATCAAACATCATTATTCAAGTCCTTTCCTTATGTGTTTAAATACTTAAGTCAGAAATTACTACCAGCTTATGTGTACCGACTTAAAGAACAATATCGTCTTCATCCAGATATAGCTAAACAGATATATTCTACAATTAGTAATGATTGGATCTTGACTCAAAGAGTAACTATGAGTTATGATCTTCCTCAAATTCAACATAGGTTGATTTGGAATGATACCCCTAATGATTTAGTAAATCAACAAATTTTGAAATTTATTCTAGATAATAATTTTGACCTAGAATTTTTATCCGATATAGGTATTATTACTACCACAGTTGCAGCAAGGGACTGGTTAAAGGAAAACTTACCGACGGAATTCCAGCAGATTTTTATTGGTACTATTCCAGAATGGAGTAATAGAGAAAAAACTTTAGTGATTTTAAATTGTCCAGGTATTGAGAATATGGCTCCTGAAGATACAAGTATATTTCTGACTAGAGCAAAAGATTATTTAATCCTATTTGGTGATTACAATTTCTATTTAGATTCACAGTCTTCTAGTCCCATATCAGAATTATTGTCCCAATCCAAAATTTATCGAGAACGTCTGGTAGTGTTATCATGAAAATCCAAGCTAGAATCTCAGGAAAGTTTCAACGTACTAAATTAACTGGTACAGAGTCACAGTCTGTTTCTCTGAAAGAATTTATTACGGAAATACAAGCGATCGCGACCGAAAACCGCAGACGGACACCTCAACTAGTGCGCCAGTCTTTTGGCTTAAACTTTCTTTCTGAGTCAGTGTTAATTAATTTATTTAAACAAGCTCATGGAGTTAATAGAGAAAGTCAACTATATCAGATAAAGTCATTACGGTTACTCGCTCCGACTGTCTCAAAATTAGATGCTGATCATGTTTCTACTTATAGCTATACATTCTCTTGCGATTTAGGAATATTGGAACTTGCGCCAGATGATCCACAAATCCCCATTTGGAATCCTGATGTTACAGAACAAGAAGGATATTATTTAATTACTCTAGATAAATCCCATTATCCAGGTTTAGACTCTAATATTCTACATGTAATTTGGAACTATGCTAGACAATATTGGCAAAATTTACCTGACATCAAAAAAATTCATTTAGCACTTCAGTCATTAAATGTAAATAATTTTCGTGTTGTCGTGGAAAATAAATCTGGTTTGGTCTTACTCATTTCCTTAGAAGATTTATCTTTAGAATTAAGCACAGCAATCTTATTTTTGCGTGGGGATGGGGGAGATGTAACGAAATTGTCAGAAATGGTGCGATCGCTAGTACAAGAATATCAGTCAAGATACAGATGTCATCCCATCAAGTTACCAGAATTAGAAGTAGATATTAATCTACCTCCACAAAAATGGATATTCATTCAAAGAAGCCAGCATCGTTCCATCTTACAAAAGATTATTCAAGAAGCTCAAAAATTTTTGCTAATTTCCAGTTATATTATTGAAGATGAACACTTGACTAAACTGATTTGTCAAAAAGCCCTAGAGTTACCTCAAGGAGTTTGGATACTAACTGACTTTCGCGATCAGGTTTTAGACCGTTTGGATGAGCAAGTCATAGATTCTTTCGGGCGATCGCAGTACCAGCGCAGTGATGACAGAAAAAGAGATTGCTTAATCCAATTAATTCACACAAACGTTCATATCAGGAGTGGTGCTTTCCATCTAAAAACATATATCTCGGAAAAACATGCTTATTTGGGTTCTTGTAACCTTACAGGAGGTAGTTTAGACTTCAACCTGGAAGCTGGGATAGTGTTTAGGAATAACCCAGCACATCAATCCTTAGTTAAATTATTTCGTTATTTTTGGGAAAAACATAGTCAAGGAGAGATCATTCCTAACGAAAACTATAATCTGCTTTTCCGTGGGATTTTAAGTTCTGACCATATTTCCAGAGATCACAACCCTCAATTCCTCACGCCAAATCAGTATAAAGCTGATTTGATCCGGGAGTTAAGCAATTTTTCAGGTCAAGTAATAATTTACACCCGTAGTTTTCAGCCACAGGAGATAGAAGCATATCTAAAACCTTCAAATACACGAATTTTTATCGATTCCCAAATTTCATGCGAATCGAATAAATTTGAGATTCAGAGGATGAGATATTTACATGGTAAAATCACTATACTGGAAAATAAATTAGTATATATAGGTGGAGTCAACTTTAATTTCTCCACCCAAGCATTATCCTTACACGACTTAATGTATAAAACTACGGATATGATGGAAATCAATCTCATTCTAGAAAAATTAAACTCTATGAGGAACTAAACTATATGACTAGATTATTTAATTTACAATCATACATCGAATGTTGTCAGTATAGTCAATTATTTAACAAACCAATTGAGAATTTAATTCCTGAATCTGGTAACTTAGCACAAGCTTACAAATATGAATTGATTGATAGAGCAGAACAATATCCATATATACAACTACCTATTATTAATCGTATTTCCAGTCAGCAGCTAAGTATCAATCCTAACAATTTAAATTATCTTTCCATAGGTACTGAGTTAAGCACAGGAGAAAAACAACGTTTATTCATTATTCCTGATACAATTGACTTGATGACGCTAAATGCAAATTTAGGATATCAAGATAGTTATTTATATAGTAGTGCTTATCACTATTGGAATCATTATACGGAAATTCAGCAATATTATCATCAACGACAAACTAAACGACCATTAATATTTATTGATCTAGATAGTTTCGGTACTCTAAAATTAGTTCCAGTTAAAATTGAGCCAGTTAACAATAGTACCTATAAAATTCCTGTGCTTAATACTATTGAAACTATAGAAGTTAATTATGACTTTCAAGGAACATATCCTAAAATTTGCTATAAGTTAGCTCAATATATATTGTCCAATAATTTCCCAATGTTAACTGATGACCATCGAGCTATAATTCACTTATCAAAATATTTACAGAAAAATAATATTTTTGCTATCATCCAACCTTATTTACATTCTAATTCTATAGATTTAATCATTGAAATACTATCCGATAATCAGATTTATTATAAACAAGTTAATTTATTGGTATCTACATTAATTGCTATTACACTTAAATCTATCAACTTTGAAAACTTAGCAGAAATTGCTAATCGCAATCGTGAATATCAATTTGTATTAATTAGTCAATATAATAACTTTGTAGAAGTTAAGCAGCGATTATCTCAATTTATTTGTTTGAACCCACAAGTATCTGAATTTAAAGAAATATGGCAAAAAAAGCATGAGTTAAGTTTTCCTTTATTTGCTATTTATCTAGATGATATTGAATTTGAGGTCAACATTCATAATCAGCGGAGATGGATCAAATTATCTGAGGAAAGACAAATCTCTTATGAAGGTAAAATTATGGAGTTACAAGGATATATTGCTGATTTAGACATATATGACTTCGGTATAACTGCTGGTAGAGAAGAGGCTAATTTACCTATTCATGTTAATGGTAATAATTACCTAATTAATAATCTACCACAAGATTATAAAATCGAAATACAAAATTATCAAAAGAGTAATTCTGAGGAAGTACGCTTTACTATTAAATTTAATTTAAAGCCTGGCTCTTTTCCAGATTTACAAGTTACAGATATAAAAAATCAATATAAACTTAAAGCTAAACTTGTCAATGGAGATCGAATAAGTAAAAGCTCTAACGAAGTATCTTATAGTTATATTCATATCAAGATGATTATGGATAACCGTCAAAATAAAGCTAAGTTGAAATTTAAAAATGATGCTTTTAAGCATAAAATAGAAGATTTGGTATCAGGAATTAAGGATTTAATCAGTGTATTAGTTGATTTTGAGCAGATGAAATCGCAAAATTATGAAGATTTATCCACTATTTTAAAAAAGTTATCTAGTCTACTTGCTGATAACCTACTTGAATACATACCCATAGATTCATATGAAAGTTTACAAATATTAAACAATACTCAACTTAAAGAATTAATCCATATTACTAATAGAATACTAGGAAATATTCAACGAAATAGTATCGGATATTTAAGCAAGAAAACTTTTCTTAATTCTGTATTTATTTTTATAGGTAAATTATATAATTTCGCTAATTATTTAGAGCCAACTAATTTTCTGATTAATAAATTTAATATAATTACAAAAATTGATATAGGTATAGGGTCTGAATATATTCAATGTCTAGCTAGGACAGCTATAACGGAAAGTAAGCAGAGTGATTTTTTCGCTAATTTTGATGATTACTATAATTATCAACCAAGAAGGAATAAATATTTATGGGGTTATGGTAGGATAATGCTATGGTATTATAACTTTGATCAGAAATCAGATATGATCAGATATCAAGAGCATTTTGCTGCGATAATAAATTATTTATTATCCAATTATAAAGTTTTAGATATAAGTTACAAACAAAATGCTTTGTTATCTCTAATTTACTTATTAACATTTCGCGAACATGACTCAAAATTTTGTCAACTTGGTTCAGAAGAGTTTAAACTAGCAGAACGCTTATGTGAATCATTTCATGATGATAGTATTTATTTAAATGTTGTTAGTCGGGAAAAATCCCTGAATCACTATTTCAAAGATCTAATTCAAGGTTGCGCGACGGAAGAAGATCTGGATAATCTCGTCAAAGCATAGTATACACCAAGAGGCGAAACCCAGAGTATTAATTATTTAGAAAACTTTTGACTAAGCCGATCTAATATGGCTCCGACAACCTAAAAAAAGCCAAATTCTCTCCCCCCAGACCCGCACGGGCCCAAAGGGAGAGAATATGCATCCAAACAATCCGCCCTCTCAGTGGTATCTCAATCTGAGAGGAAAGAATGATGGAAGATGCTCTAATAGTAACCGCAGCCTCGACTACTTTTCCTCATCCTAAAGATAGAGATTATTGCGAGGAGGGATTACCCCAAAAGAAATAGTTGATTATATAAGTATTAATATGTAAATTACGCTCATTAGTTCTCACTTTCATATTAGCTATTTTAAGATAAAGTAGTAAGTAGGGTAATAAACTTGAGGAGTGAATGGAGAATAGAAATATCCCATTCTTGAATTTACATTTAGTATGGCAAAACCAAAAACCAAGTATGATTCTCCTTGGAAAAACGTTCTTCAGACATATTTCAAGGATTTTATCAGCTTTTTCTTCTCTGATCTTTATTCAGATATTGATTGGACTAAACCTATTGAGTTCTTGGATAAAGAATTAAGACAAGTTAGCAAAGATGCTAAAACTGGACGAAGATTTGTTGATGCACTTGTCAAAGTTTATCGGATTGATGGTGAAGAATCTTGGCTCTACATTCATATAGAGGTGCAAAATCAATATGATGCCAATTTTGAACAAAGGATGTATATTTACAACTACAGAATCTATGATAGATTCAAACATCCTATTGTTTCCTTAGCAATTTTAGGGGATGATGACATTAATTGGCGACCAGATCATTTTATTTTACAAGAAGGAAGAACAATAGTTAGGTTTGATTTTCCGATAATCAAGTTGCTAGATTATAAGGAAAGATAGTCAGAATTAGAAGCTGATCGTAACCCCTTTGCTATAGTTGTAATGGTACATCTGAGAACCTTGGAAACAACCAATAATCGCCAAGCTAGGAAAGAATTTAAACTAGCTTTGATGAAGCGATTGTATGAGCAAGATTATAACAAACAGGATATCATCAACTTGTATGAGTTGATTGATTGGGTAATGACATTACCAAAGGACTTGCAAACAAAATTAGACCAACAAATAACTCAGTACGAGGAGGAAAGGAAGATGACTTATGTGACTAATATTGAAAGAAGCGGTGAACAACGCGGCAAATTGAAAGGTAAGCAAGAGCTAATTATACAGCTATTAAATGGGCGAATTGGCAAAATTCAACAACCGCTGATTGACAAAATCTGTAAATTACCTGTCAAGAAGTTGGAATTACTAGGTCTAGCACTTTTTGATTTATCTTCTGTGACTGAGTTAGAGGCGTGGTTACAAAATAGGACAAAACCAGTAGAGAAGCAAAACTAAATATATCTTACTTAGGAGTGATTGTATTGAGCGCGTTAGCAAATCTTGTCTTATACGTCACTCCTGTTGATCATTATTCACTCCCCTTCTCTAAAATCGTCGAAAACCTTGATTTTTCATTGAGAGGTAGCGGGGATGTAAGCGACTCCGGTTGTTTTTATAGAAAATGACGAAGCCTGAGAATATTCAATGCGATCGCTTGCGGGCGCGGAGCGCCATCACCCAATAAATTTTTTAGATATATAGCTGCGACAACCTAAAAAAAGCCAAATTCTCTCCCCTCAGACCCGCACGGGCCCAAAGGGAGAGAATATGCATCCAAACAACCCGCCCTCTCAGTGGTATCTCAATCTGAGAGGCAAGAATGATGGAAGATGCTTTAATAGTAATCCCAGCCTCCACCACTTTTCCTCATCCTAGAGATAGAGATTATCGCGACGAGGGATTCTCTCAAAAGAAATAGTTGATTATATAAGTATTAATATGTAAATTATGCCCATTAGTTCTCACTTTCATATTAGCTATTTTAAGATAAAGTAAAAGAATTTAAACTAGCTTTGATGAAGCGATTGTATGAGCAAGGTTATAATAAACAGGATATAATCAACTTATGTGAGTTGATTGACTGGGTAATGACATTACCGAAGGATTTGCAGGCAAAATTAGACCAACAAATAACTCAGTATGAGGAGGAAAGGAAGATGGCTTATATTACTAATATTGAAAGAAGCGGTAAATTGAAAGGTAAGCAAGAGCTAATTATACAGCAATTAAATGGGCGAATTGGCGAAATTCAACAACCTCTGATTGACAAAATCTGTAAATTATCTGTCAAGAAGTTGGAGTTACTAGGTCTAGCACTTTTTGATTTATCTTCTGTGACTGAGTTAGAGGTGTGGTTACAAAATAGGACAAAACCAGTAGAGAAACAAAACTAAATATATC
>Ga0116228_10000326_pt1 | contig 35046 bp, 27 predicted proteins | sample S1TSphfallax_2_FD_89694 | JGI IMG/M metagenome (GOLD analysis project Ga0116228, IMG submission 89694) | Host-associated microbial communities from peat moss isolated from Minnesota, USA - S1T2_Fc - Sphagnum fallax MG | ecosystem: Host-associated > Plants > Peat moss > Unclassified | place... | reverse complement strand
TTATCATCCACGAAGGAACAAAAAATACAACAGCATTGGCAAATTCCAAACAATGGAAAAGCTTGCTGAGAGAAAAAAACCTTTAACCCCTGAAACACTTAACATGGAATTCTACAGCACTTTTTTTTCTCCTCTTGCGTTTCATTTTGCAAAAAGATTGCAAAGGAAAGAGCCCTGCAATATGAAAAGCTTGCAATGATATTAAAAATTCATGCCCAGACGATAAGGACCCACCAAAACTAAAACAAATTTGCACTTGCATGAATAACACCTGACAATGAAATGTTGCATTCACCATTTGCTCCACAATTTTGAACATATAGAATTCCCCTAAATATTCTTTAGCTTGCATAGATCTGGATCGCAACGGCAACCAGCAAGTCATTATGAATCGGTCATGTGCTCTGATTTCCTGGCAGACACTACCAAAGTTGGAGGGACTTTCAGAGCTGGAGGAGTGCAATCATATAGACTTGTTGATGAGATCAATGGAGTTTACATCAGTACAGAAGACAACATTTGGTAGGAGGGACCTGATTCAAGATTCACACATACACACATTCACACACACATTGATGTTTGCACGAACACCCACACGGACCTGCTGTGACACCCCAACCTTTACAGAAGTGTTTTTTGAGGAGCCTGTCAATGCTGGGTTAACCTCCGTCACCATGACAGGAACAATAGAGAACTAGACTCTTGAAGGGAAGTGGCCTGTTCGTTTCTCTTCCGAGACTGAGTTGTTAACCGTGGCACGCACATGGTTGATGCACATGGGCTGGAAAGCTGTTGGATGATAAGAATGAGGGAATGGTTGGGGAACCCAGGTCTGTTTTGAGAACTGCTGTTGCTGAGAAGATGTATCCGTATACAGTCAGATAGAGAGGAAGAGAAGAAGATGAATGTGATTTCTGTATGAGAAAAGTGCGATATGGCGATGGATTGTGGCAGCGAGCAAGGCGTCAAAGGCTTTCTATGCCACCTTTGCCGGCATTGTTTTGGTAGTCCCTTGGATGCTGGGCTATGCAGTGATGAGTACCACCAACAGATCGCAGATTGAGCTTAAGGAGGAACGTCGTCGGCGTGCCAGGGACGATTCTCTGCTACTTCTTCTTCGATACCTCTTGTTTCTGTGGCACATCCTTGACATTATCTGCTTTCGACATGTTCTACGGAGGTTTGGATGTTTGGAAAACTAGGGAATGTTTTTTATGGCTGTTGATAATGGAGTAGCACAGCCATACGCTTCAGATTTTCATGGATTGTGGTGGGAGATTTTGGAGGCCGTTGGAAGAGTAAACAAGGAGAGATTGCAGCAATTATTGTATGAGATTTCATGTTCACGTGCAATCTTGGAAAACATCCTTGTGCTCAATCTTCTTGCTTACTCTATATGTACAAGGAGTCCAAAATACATATGTGGAGAAAATCATAGCCAGGTTCATTGCAGCCCTTACATTGCATTTGCTGTATTTAATATCTATGGTCACATGTCCTATAGGACCTATGATGTTTTTTGGGTCTCCAATGTCAGTGTAACACATCATGTATAATCCATTCATGATATATTAATGAAGCTTTACAAATTCATCAATCGCCTACCCCAATGACCCCATCTTATGAATTTAGAACCCCAAATTTGTATGCACTCCCTACATTGCCAGACAGACACTAAGGTGAGTGAAGAATTTGAATAACAATACATTTTTTCGTAGCAAAGATTAAGAGTTCTGCAATGTCCAAATATACATAATGAATGGACCGCGTGCAAATTGGACATATATATACCAGCATGTAGTTAGATGAGTAGGGTCCTAGGTAGGAAATGTTTTTCCAGAGTAGGGTATTTTCATGGTATGAATATTTTTAAATTTTAAATATTCTGATCCTAAGCATGAGTATATTAAAAAATAACTTGACATACTAGGGGTGTATATATAGAAGGGTAGGGTATTAAAATATTGAGATTTCAAAGACATTGCACATCTTCATGGCCTTCCATTGGTCTTTGTTCTTGGGATGTGGTTGGTGCATGTTGCTCTAATGTGTGGATGCAATGACTTCAAAAGATTTTAATATGGTGGCTTTATATTTTTTTCTTTCCTCATAAATATAATTTTCAAAGTCAAATTTGTTCTGCCTTCATCAGCCACTCTCCTCAAGATTTCTTTAAGCTAAATTTTTTTTGCCCTAATTGCTGTTACACCTACCCCTTCTAACCTCAATCTCTCGCGCTCAGTATTGGTCTCGACACAGTGAGAAACATTTCAAAACTTTGATTGGTATGTTTCAACCTAAGTATGTCCACACAAAACAAACTGTAAATTCTAGATTCAGTCTAAGTATATATTGTAAAACATACCCAACAAATAGGTTTTGACATATCTTCATACATATCAATGTACATACTATGGGTGTACCCTGTATACCAATACAACACTGGTTTAAAGCCACTGTTCCTCCCCTTCTTATCCTCTGCTATATTTATTTAAAACCGGAGCCAGAGTCCAAAGACCACAGAGCCTCCACAGTCCTGATAGAACATACAGCCTCCAGCATAGAGGAGGGGGTTTTGTTTTTTGGCCTTGCCTACCAAGGCAAGGATATTGTGTTTAGATTCATTATAGAGTATAGTGGCTTAATGGATTTTGACCCCTAGGTAAGTAGGTCTATTTTTATATGAGGATTTTTGAAAGATAGATATTTTGGCTTGTCTTTCTTTCTTTTAGAGGATTTTTTTTAAGATTATATTTTTGCATTGTGAAATATTTGAATTTTCATCATTCTTCTTTTGCCTTAACATATGCTTTACTCTAAATGACAGGTCACAATGTGACACACCCCTTGTTTTTCCTTGTTGATGTGGTCAACACATAGGGTGTTTTTTCTCATTTTGCAAACAGTTTTTTGGTGGAGACTCTCGTAACACATTCTGTGCTTTTTATTTTGGTGTGAATCATTTTCATTTGGGTTTTCATTGTGAGTGTGGATAATTTTAGGGTTTACAAAAAAAAAACATTGTCACGATGGATTTTATGCTCACTTGGAAGGATATATTGATTTGCATGTTACTTTCATATACATTGTGCAATTCAATCTTCCATATTTCATGAGTCTCACGAGTTATAGAATTTTTACATCAAAATGCATCATCATCTTGTTTTAATTTGAATCCAATTTTGCAAGCTTCATCAATCAAAAGAAAAAAAATAAAAAATCTCATATGTTTTGGATTGAAACCAATCATAAAACTCATTGAAAAAAAGTTGAAATCATTGAATGACATACACCACCAAAGATGAAGGATAGGAAATATTTGATACATTATAGAATGTATCTTGATTCTTTCCACCATTTGGTTAATGAATTATCCCCATGTTTTAAATCAAAATGTTTTAACCCAATGAGGCTACAATCAAAGATTAAGAAAATTGTTGCAATTGTCATATATAGGTTTGCTCATGGGTTCAATTTTAAACATATGTTCGTTAGATTTTAGGTTGGTGCATTTATTATTTGGGCAGACAGCAACAACCATCCAACAAGCCAAGGACCGCACCAAGATGGCCAAGTTGGCGGGAATCAATGACCTAGTTATTGGTCAATATGTCCTGGTCATGGTCACTGCTACTCTGCAGAACATTTCTGACATCATCGACGACGAATCTGTTTGGGAAATCTCGCTAGCTGGTGACAACAACACGCACCATGGACAATCTTTTTTCGATCTACACATGTGCGCCTGCTATTGCGGTGATCTCACAAACCTCCACCTGGTCATTGTCCCCATGTTCGAGCGCCACACCGCCGAAAACATGTTCAACATGGTCATCAAGTTTTTCGACGCAATATACGACTGGTGGCATGACAAGCTTGATTAGAATGTTGTCCAATGGAGAGAACACGATGACTGATCGTCACTCTCGATTTGTCACGTGCATGGTTTGACCCGCTTTTAACAAAGTGTTGTGCATTTGGTGCACACCACATCAAATCGATATTGTCATCAAGGCTTTGACCGAATCAATCTTAAACAGTTGTTGGATCAAATTCGCATATAGCTGGTCCGTATTTCTACGATCGCAAGACAATCTTATAATTGCCATGAATGTCAAGTGCCTAAAAGAAGACCAATCAATGGGTGCATTTCAGAGGCCTACTCAAGTTCTTCCAACAATATCGGCGTTAGTTGATCGCCTATATGATTGAGAAGCGCCCCGTAGATGCCCCATCCTCCATTTGGTGGGTCATCACTTACTCGATTGCTCCGGCCATCAACGCAGTCAATGTCACCTTCATCGTGTTGCAGGACAAATCGCTTTTATTCATGCAGCAAGAACAACGTATCCAAATGCTGATCGACACTATTATGACAATGTTCAGCATTGAGATGATTGAAGAGCTCAAGGGGGGCAATAACGAAGGAGCAGGAAACTATGTCAATTTTGAACAATGACACATCAATGTTGACTCAATTGTTGCCCACATCGAGGACTAAGGGTTGTTCCCTCGGCACTGTTATGAAGAGTTGGATGCTGCCGATCAAGAACTTATCGTTAAGGAGATTGGCATGTTTGAAATGGAACTAGTTGCTGGCCTCCAAGACATCAAGGTTGAACGAAACAACGGGAATAGACCCCTCGATTCAGATGCGCCACCGATGCTGCCTGCTCAGCTGATCAAGCTTTGTACCAGCGTGTTCATCCGAGAGGTGTTGGACCCTTTTCACGTTCATATTTCAAAGTTCTAGCCGATTGAAAAGATCAACCTAATCGAGGATAAGCATCATGATCTACTCAAGGTCTATAACTTCAAACCCGATTCTGAAAGTCGCAATTGATAAGCAAGACCACTAGACATCATTCAACCATGGATGGGATGTCTTACCAACCAGCTGATTTGATTTCATGCGTGCATTTGTTGGTGGTCTGGCCACCGTGTTCGCCAACACAACATGAGTCGAATCTGAATTTTTTATCCTTAAATGGGGAATGGACGAAAATCGGACTTCTTTGATACATTTGTCATTGAAATGTATCTTCTAAGCCAAGTAGCGATCAATGCTGTAGGCATTAATTGCCTAAAATTGCCTGATAATACATAGTTCGGGCCAATCCATAATCCAAGTCCAACAGTGTCCATAATTTAGCTTATTTTATTTTATTTATGGAAATTTATAACTTTATGAGGCCTGGATAACATCCACATCCCACTAGTTAAAAGGCTAAATAACATACATTTTGCAATGTTAGATTATTATGATCAAAAAAATAAATCATAACATTGTCCTACAAGCTTTATGTGATGTGAAGAAAATTATCTAAAAAAATTGTGCTAGGTAGCCTAAAAGAGTTCATGACAAGAATAAATTCAAGAGGTTTAGTTTGTACATGGAATTGAGGATTCACAAATTTTGTAAAAGCATGAGATGATTATTCAAAGCATGAGGATGACTCTTTATTTCATTATTGATTTTGCTTACTCCATACATATTTATTTGCAAAAAATAAAGTCACAATATTCAAATGTTGTAAATAAAAGGAGATATGATAGTTATATGAATTTGAAAGGATAATAATTGAAAATGATTTTGGGTCTTTGAAAAATCAATGAAAGATCTTGAAAATTTTCAAATCAAGTGTTAATAAAGCTTTTACAATTGCTATAGTTTGTTGCATGAATTGCACAATTATTTTGAGGTGAAAATTTTCATAACTAAACCAAGTAAGTGATACAGTAAGAAGGAATACTCTAGCAAGTTTTAGAGTTGATAGGTTGTCAACTTTGAGACATAGAAAACAAGTAAAACAAAATGCAAAATTGATGAACAAAAAATTATTTGAACAATGGTTGTTAGACCACCCAATACAAGTTTGATTATTCACATTGTACTTGATTTTTTTAATGATTTTTATTTCATTTGTCATGTTGTTGACCTTGTTAAGTGGAATTGGGGTAAATACTTTGTTGATTTTCGACATGTTTTTAGGTCTACACACTTGGGGGGTAAAAGAGGGCATGTAATAACTTTGAAATGGGACTAGGAGAATATGACAATCATGCACACAAGGTTGGACAAATCACTTGCACAAGTTGGACAATGGAAATGGTTGGAGCAAATGGAATTAGCTAAATGGGTTATTTAAATGGTTATTTTGTCCATTGGGAACATTGAAATTCTCAAGTTATGAATCCTACAACTATGTGAGCTTATAACTTTTTAATATGGGCTCCAATTAAGGAATTTCCAACTACAAAGTTGTAGCCCTTGTTAAGATCTTTTCAAAGTCATTCTACATGTTTCCATCAAAGGTTATTTTACCCTATTTTATTAGGTTTTTGTTGTCAAAAGTCAAATTACCAATTTGATTCCCAACCTTCATTTTGAAACACCTTAGGATTCCTAACTCCCAAAATGGGAATTCAGCCAAGAATTTCAAGAATGCTTCCTTTTAACTCCCCCAATGTGTTCAAGCCTTTTTCTTGCCTTATCTTGTTTTCAACCCATTTTTCCTTTACCTTGCCTCAACATTGCTCATGAGCCCAAGGGTAGGGTCATGACACAAACCTAACAAAACTAAAATGAAATCAAATTATGCTAATCCAAAAACACAAAGGAATTATTATTATGAAAAAAATCACAATCAAATGATGTTGGTATCAAATGTTACCACTTGTAAAAGAACTAAGCCAAGGGGGATCTATGGGCTTAAATACAAATGTAAAAAGATTAGTCATTTGTAATTGTCATTCCACATACATTTTCCTCCCTACTTGTTTATTATCAAATATTTATTGTGTTATTTCCCTTGTCATTTGCATTTTCAAAATCTCCATTTCCTCTATAGTTTGTGTGTATTTTTTAATGGCTCCTCCAATGGATGGAAAGTTTTTACATAGACAAATTTTCTTACTTGTGCCTTTCTAATTTGGTTTGACTTTTCTTCCAATACTAGTCAAATTATGAGCATGTGTCATAAATAAAACTATGTTAGATGTTTGCTCAAATCTTTGATTAAGTGTTATATGCTCCCTTTTGTCATCAAAAACTAGAGTTTGGCATTCAAGACTTTGATGGGGTTGTGTTTTGGAAATAGTGTTTGAAAGATTATTTTGATTTACCACTTGAGGTTGAAGAAATTGAACACCGTAATCAATGCCACAACTTGAAAATTACACCATTCGTTTTTGTAATGCCACTTACAATGTTATGAAAATGATTTTACCATGACCATGAGGTGGGAAGACATCTATTAGATTATAAGCTTCATGTTCTTCACAATATTTTTCCCACATCTTGGTGATTTAGTTTTAACATTGCATCTACATTCGCAACACCTCATTTTGAAATGCCACATTGATTTTGCTTATAAGCTCCTTCCAACCTTTTACAAGCATGGGTTGTTTATAATACTCCTAGTATTTCTCCTCCCATAGAGCGTCATCATTTCCAATTTGACTTGCATCCATAACCTCATGTCAACCTTTTAGGAAGTTAAAGCATCCCTAACCCAATCTTCATACTTAATCCCAAATACTAGGAAAAAGGTGAATATGCTACCCCAAAAAGAAAGCCCATGAATAAATTAGTAACCTTTCAACTGATTCAACCTCCAAATAATTTCATTTTACTTAAAACAACAAAGGGGAAAAATGAACTTTTTTTTACCTTTGTAATCTCCTTTCTATGATCTTTATAGTTTGTTGTTTTCTAGAGTCTTTAGTATATGTGGGGTCTATGGTTCTTGTTGAAATATCACGTGGCTTATGTAAATTTGTTATGTTTCACTTTGTTACAAAATTAAAGGTTAACGTAAATTTCTTTTCACGCTAAACATCAACATAACAACAATGGGGGTCATTTGCTTTTGGGCATCACATTAACAAAAAAGGATAAAATGCATATGTCATTTTTAAAGGTGTACATGTCTTATATTCATTGCATGTGCTCAAATTAAGTATATTTTAACATAGACAAAAAGGGATGCACTAAAAAACAAAATGTTGGGTCAAGAACCATCCTTTAAACTCCTCAACATGAAGATCAATAACAATCTATTTTTTAAGTCAAGTTGATATGGAATACCAAATGTTTGGGTATTTTGACAAGTTCACTTTTTTTATTTGTTAACACTACTTTGCCAAATTGCCAAGTCCACATTGTTATTCCCTATTTGGTTATTTTGCCAAGTTCATTTTTCCTATACACCAACTCCATGTTGCCAATTTGTGAAGTTCACATTTGCCCAAGTTGATTTTTTTGTTTATCAACTCTAGCCAAATTGTGAATTCAACATTGCCTAATTCTCAAGTCCACAATGTCATGTCCTCATTCCCAATTGGCCAACTAATCCACATTATTATTTTACCAAACTGCACTTCACCTATGGATGGCCCAAATGAGCTTAAAACTACCCACAATTTTTCAATTTTCTAAGTTGTCCAAGGCCTAAATCTTTTCTTCTTCAATTGCCCAAAAATTTACCCCAAAAGTATTGCCCTCCCTCTTTTTTTCCAAAGGTTTTTTAAGGCTCCTTCCTTTTCCCCTTATTTTCATATCTTTTCATTGTTTTTATTTATTTGATGGGTCTTTGAACCTTGAGAGAAGTTGACTTTTCAAATTTGAGAAAATGTGAAATGTTTAAATTTGACATACATTGGGCAAGGATACTTATGGTAAAATCACAATTAAGCCCATCATTCATATTAGTTTTGTTCATTAAATTGCCCATAGCTTGGGAATAATGATACAAATCCCTTTGTTGTTTATCAACCAACTATTCAAGATGAATTTTCTTTTCTAACTTTAATATTAGATTCCATGGGTATGCCAACAAGATAATTTGTGTGAATAAATTGTGGTGCTTTGGTATAGGCATTTGGTGAACTATGAGGACTTGAATTAGGATGGGAACTTTATAAATCTGATTATTGATGATTGTCACTAACTTGGTCATTTGCAAATTTGAGAAACTACAAAAATTTATTAGAAAAATCATTCTTTTTTTTATGTGAATTGATTGGACCCACAACTTGGTCCTTTCTCTTTCCAAGTATATCTTCCATTGCATCTTGACATCTTTTTGAGGGATGCACCTTGTTGATTTGCTCACCAATACCGATTGGCCTAGGATTTCTTACTTATGAATGTGAAGATGGATTATAAATGAATGATTATCAAATAATCTTAGCTATAAGAGTAGGTTGGGTTTATTGATTAGTAACTTTTTCTCATGATATGAAAATCAAAAGGATCAAATGTTAGTTGTTTTCATTTATTTATTCATTCAACCAAAAAATCGCATTTTTATTTGACATTTCATGAAAATTACAAATATAAATATGATTTTTTTTTGGTTCCTTTCTTCATTAAGTTATAGAAATTAAATTCGTCACTATAACCTATAAATATATATTCAATAGAATGAATATAAGGTACATTCATGCTAATAGGAACTAATATAACAAGTTTATCCAATGTTTGGTTTTCGATGTTTTTATGTCAAAATCTATACTCATTTTGTAAGTATTAATTTAAAAATGTGTTTGCATGATAATGTTTCTAATATATCAAATAAAAAACATGGAACAATTTCACATGAATATAATGAGTATAGAATAGTCAAAACCATTTATAAAACATTATAATTAAGGTTTTGATTTCTTCTTAGTTTTAAATAGACTATAAATAACTCCAAATTGACACAATCACGTGGAATAATTATCCATACTTTTACATAATAGTATAGTTTAGCATTTTTTTGTCATGAATATTTTTGGCCATTGTAAAAATCATGAATTTTAATTACATCACCTTTTGTAACCCATCCTAATTTGCCACATAATCCTAGCAAACAAACCCACTACTTTCTAATTAGTCACCTAAATGTGCAAGGTTGGCTTCTATTATACTATTTGCATATTATATTCTATGATAATTTTGAATTAAAACATAAGTTGTGCAATTACATATTTCAAGATGTGATAAGTTGGGCTTATAACCCATCCATGATTCATGAGGTTTTTGTATTCTCTATTAAGGTGGTGGGAAAATAATTTCACTAAGGGGGGACATTCTTTGTTGAATTTACAAAACATGTGAATAAAAATATACAATCTTTTATATTGGTTGTTGGGTAAATTTAATTAGTTATATAATAAGATTTTGTTTATTTTGAAATAAAATATAATTAATATAGGATATGAATTAATCCCTTCTATTAGAAAAAATATAACATGTGCATTAGAATTTATGGGAATAAGTAAGGTCAATTTGCATGTTAATAAATGAATTAGTATTGATAAATGAATTTGTAACCAAACATGATGAACATCAAATGAATGTGAAAGAATGTGAAGTGAATAATCACTTCACACAATCAAAAATCAAATCATTTTGAAAAACCTCACAATTCATATGGATATTTTGTTTTGCTACCTCCCAATTATTTAGTTGGAAAATATGCTAAGTACATATGGCATGTTGAAAAAATAATGGTTTTATCACATGATCTTACCATGTTTAGTTGCATGTTCATCATTCCTCATAATTTCAATTATTAAAATTAAAGGTTTAAATAAATAAAGGGCATCAAAATTTGACGTAATTTTTTTTATAAAATTTAGGGATGTTTAAATATGTGCATATTGAAAAATTAGTTAATAACAAGGGGGCTGGAAAAGGTTTCTTAACATAATACCCCCCAAACAATGTTTTATTTGGCACAAGTAGTGTAAGATTTTGACACTTAGTGTTCCCCTTGGGCAATTTCTTAAGTAATTAGCTATAAAAATGGCTTTACCTCAATATATATTTTTTCAACAATGTCAAAATTGTTCTAATGTTGTATTTTGACACCCCATTTGGTTGTGGTGTGTCAAAAATTGTAAATTCCATCTAAACACCATTCAATATGAGAAAAAAAAGTGTTTGCAATTGGCCTTGCAATTCAATTTTTGAATTGCAAAGGACACTTGCAACTCATTGTATTTATACACTATGAGTACTAATGAACAAGTTGCATGAGTCGCAGAGTTGCAAATCACTATATATATGGTGCAACTCAGTTACAACTTAGTCAAAACAACTTGTTTTGTACTATGCAACTCCATTATAATTGCACACACGATGTCATGCTGATGTTATTAATTGTCATCCATCTACTAAAATCTAACACATGGCATTATGAAAAAAAATTGACATAATTTTTTTTCAAAATATTGATCTCTAAACAAAACTTGAACCTTTCCTATTGGCGCATCTAGTACACTAAAAATTATCAAAAACGAAATGAAATTGAAAAAGTTATGGCCCCTCAAAGTAAGGGGGTCAAGAACCTGAAAAAAATAAACCACCAAATGCTACAAAGACTGGTTCTCAAACACTAACAAAATTCCTTGTATGTTGCTCTATTACTTTTAGAGTTCAAAGATGATTTGTAAAATTTAAAGTAGTGTTCCCATAACATTTTAAATCATTCAAAATGAAACATATATGATAAAAATATAAATTATTGATGAATATGTATTTTTATTAAATTATAAGTAGTTGTATTATTGTTATAACATAGTTGAACAATAATATTTTAATAGTGGCGCATTAGTGGCAATACTAATTGTATCAATGGGAATCATAATAAAAACTAATTACAAATGTATCCCATAATGGGCTGGTCAAAATGTGGACATGTGGCATGATCGCATGTATGTACATTGGACATTAATTGCAACATAATTATTGTTTTAGTGACACATTTATAATAATTCTAAAGTAGTTGCCACATGCAACTATAATGCAAAACCTTAAAAAGTCAAATTACATGGTTGACTACATATGTGTGTATGATGTGTATAAATTATTTTATAGAAGACTCATTTTCAACTCACTTGCAACTATAATACATTTATACATGCATCTATACATGTATTAAGCATGTATAGATGGGATACAAGATTTTAATGTGAATAAAAATTCGTCATCCCATGTATATGTGCTTCATGTTTATTTAGATGCATGGCATCTACAACTAAATGAGCAGTATGAAAAAAAACATATTTCACAAGATTCCTATTATCAAATTGTGACAATGAAGTTTGTGATGGGCCCCATTGTGGCCAAATTTAATTCTTTTTTTATTATAATAATAATAATCTCCTATTTTTGTAAATCAAAATTTCTATTGCATTTTATACCTATAATTCAGCCCTTGTAATCTTTGCAAATACATTGTTTCACCTTGTTGAAATTTCACCACTAGCCAAATGCAAGTTGGTTTTGCTAAATATATATATATTTTTTAAAACTTAAAACATGTAAGATTTTTGGAATCTCTTTCATATGAACATATTCCTTTTAGTAGAAATTTCATTTTGGCCAAATATTTGAGGTGTGATGTGATGTCATCTAAATACATAACTTGGTTATTAAATCTTCTTATGTCTTAAATGACTCTAGGTTGTCATGGGAGACACACGAGAAGTTGCTTTGGTATCCATATACCATATAAGGCATTACCTTATTTCATAGACAAGGCTAATGTACAACTTTTCATTGTATGTGGTTATATTATTTGATTTTTTTTACCTTTGATTTTACTACAATTTTGACAATAAAATCATGTCTTAGATGTTTTATTGGTATTCTTTTTGTCAAAGGATGTATGTGGCTCTTTTCTTTTACTTGGAAAAAAAATATTTGGGAGGAAATATACTATTACTCAATTTTCAACATTTAGATTTTTATCCTTACCTATAGTTTTGTAGAGGCTACATTAGATGTGTTTCCTATGCTTTAATAAATGTTTGATAATGCAACAAATCAATGATTAATGATTGAAGCTTAAATTAGCTTGCCACCATTGCGATCTTACCAAAATTATACAACAAATAGGGATATATATCTTAAGAGATGGTATGACCTTATCATTTTTTATTTGAGCTCCTAGAATGGTGAGTTGTTCTAAATAAGATTTAAGTTTATGAAAATTTTGGGTACTTTTTCATGCTTTCATTTTTAATGTTTTCAATTTACCTTTTGAGAACATTTTCAATACTACATCATTTGATTTGAATGCTTTTATTCATTTCAACCATTGACATTAATTTATTTTGCACATGTGAAACAACACTATTACTTAAGCAATTATTAATGATTATGAATAGGAGTTTTGCTACTTTCAACCTCATCATTCATGGTTTTAACCCTAGTGACCACCCAATGGTTTGTAAAATATGGGTTTTTGTTGATATTGAACTACAATAGGATTTACTTGATTTGTTTTTGTTCTTTCAACAATTAATTTTTAAAAATCTTATTTGAATAGCAATGTGATTATATGTTTAATTCCACACATAGAAATATTGTCCATAAAATTTGGTAATATAGCTAACATCCATTTTATTATGGTGAGCCATATTCTATTTGATTGAAATAAAAAAAACTTTCTTAAAATTTCATTCATTGATGATGTGAAACTTGACTTGACCATGGTCATGATTAAATCCATTCATGGAATACAACAATGTTGTCAAGCATTGAAATTGGTTTGGAGTCCAATCATAGGACATTTGATCGATTTGCACGTTCCCTTCTTTTTCAAGTTTGGTGAAGTGGGTTTTTAAAATTTTATTTTAATGCCTTATGTCTTTAAATTGTAATTGACATTGATGCAACCCTAACTTGGATGTGTGACCAAATACCAAAATGGATAAGTTCAAGTGTCTTTCCTAAGATCAATGAAACCTAAAGGTGACATTCCGAATTGGGTCAAATGCAAATCCAAAATGTGGTGTGAATGTCATCGAGTGAAACACATTTTCACATAAGGTGTGAAATGTTTGGAAGTCAAGGGGAGACGCCCCATGACTTCCAAGTTCAATTCACATTTTAGGAATTATGATTAAATTTGGACTCCTAATAGTCGTAAATGTTCAAAATGAAATATGGACAATTAATCACTTCCAAATCAAATGATTTGGCTTGTTGAAAAAATCCCAATTCCAACTAAAACATGATGGGTTTGCATGATCAAAATATACACTATGGCCAAAAATTATGGCCATTTGAAAACTCAAGACAAAAATGCCTCAAATGTTTCCAAATGTTTGTAAATGTTTTGCATAATTTGGAGGGGCGAATCATGTCCAAATCAAGACCATGGTACAACATTGGAGAAATATTTTCAAAGGTTATAAATTAATGACGTTTCATGTTTGATTTGTTTCATTCCTTGAAAGTTATATGGTCATTTGCAATTTAAAACAACTTCTATTTTAAATTTGAAAATGTATTTCAAGAACCCTAGGAACTTTTGATTTCAATCTAGGCTCCATGGAGAACTATAGAATAATGATATACAAGAAAGTGGTCTCTCCTCCAAGTTTGGGCTATAATGACTCCAAAATGAGTCTATTTATTGTGTCTCAATTTTGGTTCCCACTACATTACATCATTTGGTTTGTTTAGTTGATGTGACTAAGAGATGAACATGAAACATCTTCATCCTATTCTTATCATGGAGATCATGCACCACCTTCTCGTCTTAACATGATGAGCTAAAGTTTCCCCGAGCCTTGAAAGTTGTCCACAACACATTATATCAAAAAATTATCTTGAATACCTTTGTGGCAAGCCTTTGGGACACAACATTTGATCTTTCCTCCAAGTACGGGCCATGATGAGTCCAATGTGAGTCTATGTTTTTCCCATCTCCCAAATGTGACTTCCATTACACTAATTGTCCTCTTGTTTAGTTTGTGTAGTTGATGTGACTAAAAACTGAATGTGAAGCATCTCTTTGTAATCTTATCTTAGATCTCTTGTGAAATCTTTTTGTTTTGACACTAGGGGTTAAGTAGTGTGCCAAAGCTCAAAAGTTTTCATAACAATTGTAGGCTATTGGGGAATTATAGGCAAGTTTGTGGGGGCATGTGAAACAACCTTTTTGAATGTAAAAAAACCTCATTTTGTCTTTGTTCATTGATCAGTTATTTAAAAAGTTTTAGCATGAGCAAATTGCTCTGCTACCATGTTAAATTCACACATTTGTATGAACATTGATTCTGAAGAATTATGCTATTATGTATATGACAAAATTTGATATACGAGGACAGTAAGAGCCTTCATATGCATAGAGGTTTTCCACAAAGATTCAAAGAGTTTGTAGGTAGTTAGGTGTTGTCCCTATCACATATATGTGTGTGTGTGAACTACATATTATATATGTCATAAAAATATATTGAACATTCTCCAAGGTGGAGACTCCAAGTGCAACAATTGATCTTCAAGTGTAATTTGAAGATCTTTTTTTTGATGTGGAAGGCATTGGTTGATCAAGGACCACATATTGGCGATGCTTGCAACTACCATGGCGTGCTATGTGATTCCTTTGAGTGCAAATTATGTAACTATAAGTGTGACATTTGATCTTTAGATGTGACCTTGGTCTAGCACCTTTGCCATGGTTTTTAATTTGATCAGCAACCATTCCTGGGACGTATTATGTGTGATGATGGGATTTTTTGAAGAACCAAACACTGCTTCAGTCTCTTTGCAAAGATTGTGAAGATGCAGCTGGCTTCATTTAAACTTACAGAGAAAGTGATTGCTTACATTGGAGATGAAGGGTTGGACATTGGGACCTTAGAGATAGACAGCCATGAGCAGTGCGGTTAGCTGTTCGATTCTGAGGTAAGAGCACCTTATGCAGGTGCCTATTTTGGACAATTTACGAGCAAGGTGTGCCAATATGCTACTACAGAAGACAAAGTTTGTAACAAGGACAAGGACAGTTACAAACTTAGTTACACACCTCATGCTACCTACAGAAGACAAGGTTTGTAACAGTTGCTCAAATCCTAAATTGTCACTTCTACACCATGTCACATTGGTTAAACTCTGATGAATATTTTGTTTTGGACCCCTTGCTTCTCCACGTGAAGACAGCAGGTTCACATAAAGAACTGCATTGAGAATTGCAAGTCTAGATGATATATTGGAAACAACAGGTCTCCTCTGGAGTATATTCATGGGAGAAAGAGAGGGTTCTACAATCAGAGCAGCTGTCACTACATTTGTTTCGTGCAGAGACCCGTGCAGTGGGTATGGAGATGTGCTGTTGATCAGTCAGTAAAACATTCTGAGGTTCTGCTTTTTTTTTTCTCCCTTGATTTGCTGGCTTTCTGAAGAAAATTGTCACAATGATTGCAGATGTGTGAATAAGCAGATTTTTATTGATGAAGTTGCTGTTATTGAGTTTGATCTCAATTTGTAGAAGTTCTTTAACATGCCTCATGTGTCCATGCTCAATATACGTAATTGGAACTCAATGTGCCAAGGGTGCAGTTGGTGTGTAGGATGTGCACAATCAGTTGAAGGAAACACTACCAGTGCTGGTAGCCTTTTTATTTCATTCATCACAACCACAGGAGTTTCCCATGGAAACTGTATTCTGTAAACTTTCCTCCCCTTCCTCCCCTACTCATCTGCATGCAGGAAATTGAGACAAGTATAGGGTTGTTGAGGAGAAGCTTTTGCCATACAACCATTCATAAGCTGTAAGCAGGTGCAAAGTGAACACAGACCTCAGTGGCTGACAACACCGATATGGTTGTGCCAGAGCTTTGGACTCTCCTCAGAACCTCAAGATTTGGTAGTAAATCACCATTTGAACCCCAGTGCAGACAGGGTTGTAGTGCAGACAGTACTTGGGGATTGTTACTCTCTCAAGGGCATATCTGAATTGGTTTGTGCTGTTCTTTCCATTGTCATTTGTCAAATACTCCACACAACATGATTCTATTCTTTGTGATTCAGCACAAAGACTTGTTAATTCAATTGTGAGCAGTCATCCAGGAACCACTCTACTAGACCTGTTCCACACCAATTTCCTGAGTTTCTGCAACATCTAAATTCAAGTACAGTTGGTAACACTACTAATGATCATACATCACAACAACCTGCAAAAAATTTCAACATCCAGGGAGGGTTCAATTCAATGGATTCCATGTGATAGTAGAAATCTATAAATTTAGTTCTGAGTTTCAATATCAGAAGCCATATTTCAGCGGAAGGGGAAGCGATGATTCCTGCTGCAATAATCCCCAAGTAATCCCAGTGTTCAGCCACATACCCAAAAAGCCTAGAATGAACCATTTTGATGTGATATACAATGAGAAGAAGAAGATGGAGATGATGCATTGAGAAGTTCTTCCAAACAAATGACATGGAACATTCTTCTTCACATAAATAGAAAAAGCAGCAGCTCAAACTGTTGTGTAAGATGAGCAAAGAATCAGGTGTACTAGTCCTTACTGTATAAAGCTTTTGCAGAATTGCAGCTATAGCAGAATTGATACAAAACCTCAAAAATACTGCAAATTTTGTCCTGATGCAAAATTGCAAACAAAATTTCAACTCTATAGGAGCAAGAGGAGAGAAGCTGCTCTTGTTACTGAGTCAGGAGGTTGAAGACGCAGGAAGTTTGCTGTCGGCCACATTCAAGCCCCTTTGTGTGGCGGTAGCGGGGTTTGAAGGCGGGGTTACCTGCAGAGATGTCCCTCCTCCACCACGTACACGTGTACCAGAAGTATACGTGGCACAGTTTTGCCGGTGTTTACTTTGCTCTCTGCCACATCCAAGTTTGCTCTCTGCTACATTCATAGTTTGCAGTCTGACACATTCCGTGTTTTTTTGCTGATTTGACGGACACAAAATCCAGTATGCTACAAACTATCCGTTAGAAGCATTCTGACATACTTTAAAAAATGCATGATTGAAAAAAGTACGTTGAATTTTTTCTTCTAAACGCAGAACATCACATCCTATAGCAAATTTTAGGACTATAATCATAGTATTTAAATTTTTTCCTTTATCTTTTACATATGTAAGTACCTTCTTTCTTAAACCAAAAAAATTCAGTAGATTTTGGATTTTCTTTTTTAATGTTTGGCCATTTGTTTTTAAAATCTCAAACAATCCAATGGTAACATGTTTTGATTGCCAATTTATTCTCAAAAAATTAACAACCAAATCAAGCACATCACAACCTCCTTTGGACATTCACAAGTTAACTAACCATTGCAAACATAAACACAACCCAAAAAAAAAAAAAAATGTAAATTTTTTATTTCTGAATTTGGCAAAAAAAATTGGTTAATAATTCTCCTTGAAGGAATCACAACCCAAGGACATAATATTAGGCCATGCACTCCAACCATACAACCATAAATCTTCAACAGCACAAATAAATACCGAAATTGCAAGGTGAGGAGGAGGAAGGTTCGTTGTGTCAGTAACTCCAGGAAACAAAGAAAAAAAGGACGTGTGTACAAAAGGATTATAACTAGGACCTACTCCCTTTGAACTGATCCCCCCCCAGTCACAACAAAAACATACAGGTGAAGAATGTGTCAGGTTCAAATCAGTTTTGGGATCCTTCCATCATCCTTTACTGATGATGGACCTGACGAATATCAAATCATAGATCCAATCCACTCAGCAAATAATTACTTGAAAGAAAATGGAGACAAACAAAGCTCTCTAACATATGCTAACGATCTCACCAATGATATTTTGGGGGAATTTTTTTGGGTCATATCTTAAATTTCTTTAAAATCTGCGAAATTTCTGAAATTTTTAGTTTCTACTATATTCAACTAATTGTGCAATTTTTGGGGAATTTTTTTTGTTACCACAACAAAAATTGGAAAAAGAAAAAGAAGGGAAACCCCTAGATCCCAGACAGGGGATATCATTAATTTTGAAATCAGTTCAAGTATTGGAGAGAGAAACAATTGAGCTGCTATTGGCTTGCTAAAAAAAAAAAAAAGTTAGTTCTTGTATTTCTATGAACCTAAACATACCTGTTTTTCACTCTTTGTTGCTCTTTTTCAGAGGCACCCAAGTAGGCTAGCTGTTTTCATCAGTCTCCTTTGACAGTTTTTTAAGTCATTTTCCACAATTTCATGGAAATGCACTCCTCATGTGCCAATTTTTATTTTTATATGTATATAAAGAAGAAATAAATTGGTAGGTACCTACTTTGAATAACCAAAGGACTATATGTAATTGAACTTTTAGATTGGTGACTTTTTGGTGCTCAAACGAAACAGTGCCAAAAGATTTTCCTAGACTTTTGATACAAACCTAAGTTCCAAGAATAAACATAAATAAATAAAAGAAAAATGCTTGGCAATGGAACAAGAGAAAAAAAAAGGATCAAAAGTCCAAACAAAAGACCACACCTGAAAATGTAGAATGCACAATGGGGAGCCTTGAAAGGAGAAATCACGAAATTAAGACCTAAACCCATCATCGGTGGCACGAAGCAAGTTCTACAAGGAGATGGGTGAAAATCTTGGAAAGACACCAAGCCTAGAAGAGGCTTCTCCTACTACCACAATTGCTCAACACAACATAATGATGGTTTGAACTCTCTAAAAAGCCACTGACACCCATTACTTGTAAATTGAGCATGTAATCAAAAGAGGAGAACTTCTAACCAAAAAAAAACTTGGTGATGAAAATGTAGTATGTTATAAATAGCTTGGCCGCTAGGCATAACAAAATGAAAACATTGCAAAACTTGCCTAAGGTTCTTCGAACATATAAAGGCTAGTGATCACGTTGAGGTTCTTTTGTAACACTTGTGATATGAAAGCCTCCACAAATGACAAAAAAACCCACTGGAACACCTAGAATACGAAGACCAAACTTAGGTGTAAGAAAACCTAGGTGAAGTGATATAGATGGTCTAACCCTTATGGAGACCAAGCTACACACTTCGTCAACTACATTGAAAGGCCTAATGCTCCAAATTCCTCTTGTAATTATAAAAAAATAGGTAACACATCCAATGCAAGACCAACTATGTGTGTATCATCTGCCAATGAAGGAAAAACACAAGTAAGGTGGGTTGTTGCAGTAAAACAGAAAGTGCGAAAATGAGCTAGTGCAAACAACACTCCTTCCAAAGGATCCCCTTATCATGTACTAGATTGGAATGAAATGATAATGAAATCCTTATGCCTAAAAACATGGACATGGGTGTGTGTAAAATGAACAAACAAACGAGAAAAGTTGATCCAAGGTACTGGTAAAAGACCACAATTTCTGAAAAATGGTTGTTCAAAATACTAAATTAAACACAATTCGAACATCCACCTATAATACCACCCACTTCGGATGTAAATTCAACATAGTTCTAACCCCATCAACCATTATCTCGCACCCATTCAACATTACCACCCCAAACTAATGTGGACTAAAATGATTTGCAAATGTATCCTTGAACTAAATAGCCATTGTGCAAATGACTATTTGATAAATCAACTCTCCAATCATGATGGGTCAAACACCTCCAACTTGTTTTTTTTAAATCAATAGTCGTAATGCAACAATTTAAGTAAGCATGATACTAATGGAAGAACATGACCACGAACGATGTGCCCATATATTTTTTAAAAAGATAGCAAAACCACTAGCAGAATAATTAAGGACAAAACAATCCCACAAAAATTCATACACCATATTCGAAAGATCATTGGATGAAAGACATGGAAAACGTGTCAAAGTATAAATAAATGTCATTCTATCCAAAACAAATCCATCTTTAGATGAAAATTATTGATAACAACGGGGAGGTCAACCTTAGCTAATGGATGAAGATGGTGAAAGGTTGCAATGGTATTAATTCATGGGGCCACAAAAGGTGTTAAGTGCCAATGCATGCACTATTCAAATGTATTCCCTTACATGAGCAAATGTTCATGTGCAATGCAATTGTGTTAATGGAGGTGGAATAGGATTTAGTGCCATATTTAAAGATCTTATGAAGCCAACATTTGTGCTTTAATTGTGTGCTCCTCTTGTAATGTCTCCTAGTCCCTTGCCATGTAACGACACAAACGAATGCATGTTTCTTAGTGACCTTTCTCACCATACCATGGCAGAAATGACAAACACCAAAAATGGAAGAGCAAAAATGCATGCCAAGTTACTATGTCGAATGAATCAATGGCCAACCAAGCAAAAGGGATGGACAAAACATGTTGAATTTCAACGTAAAGAGCATATGGAATGTGATCGTATGACTAGGGACATGGTAAATCAAGATGGAAAACATTGATGATATTTAATGATGCAATCCATATCTAAGTCGAAAAAAAGGGAAATACAATAATGCCACAGGCATCAACACCCTAACAATTAATGATTGCCTATGTGCAGTGCATAATGTCTAATGATGTGTTAAACCTACTTTTGTTACATATAAATGACCAAAACCAAAAAAATGAACATGTGGATGCTACTAATGGGATGGATGGGCCCCTGATGTAGGTATAGATGATTAAGGAATAAGCTAATGAAGTAGAGAAAATGTGGAGTGTGTGGACAAACTAGGTGTAACTAAAAAGACCAGATGAAACAAAATAGATGCATTGGGAATCATTGAGTAAGGGGGTGAAAATTTGTCATGATGATCCATACAAGTCATCATAATATTAGAATCATGTTGTGATACCCATTAGCACTTTGATGACAATGAAACAACCAGGCCTATGAAACCTTAAACCTTACATGAATGAGAACAACATCCCTAGGTAAGTTTTAGGATAGTGCACAATCCACAGTTTAGATAGGAACAACAATATTTTAGAAAGCAAAGTTTAAAAAGGAGAGTCCAAAGACAAAAGTGAGGACTTGATTATGTTTTGATATAGTTTTATTTGTGATTTTTAGAGGGAAAAAATGGAGGAAAATTTGCCAAACTCTTTCAGGGGTTATTTTTTGGAAGGACCTTCTTCTCCTTCTTCTCAAGGGTTAGGGTTAGGGTCTTTTCAAGTTGTGAATTTGAGCTCTCCTTTTCAACCTTTGGGTTTGGGGTTGGGCTTGAGTGTAAATGCTAGTTTGAGTGCACCTAAACTTGGGGCAAGGCCTCAAATTAATAGGAAATTGTGGATTAATGGAAAACTCCAAATAATGATTGATTTGTGGGAGGAGAAGCATTGGGAGTACCAAATGTAACCTATGGTTGAAAAAAAATTGGAAAGAATTTTTCGACAAAATCAATGTAGCATTCCTTAATGAGGTGTCACACACTTGGAAGTAGTGTTGAAACAAAATCACCAAGATGAAAGAGAAATATCATGAAGAATATGAGGCATGCAATGGAACAAGTGTTCCTCCTTTTTGGTCATGGTATGAAAAATTTCATAACATTTTAAGAAGAACATAAAAAATGACAAGTGCAGTTGGTGGCATTGATCAAGGTTCTCATTTACCACATCCTCAAGTGGTAAACTTGGATGATCATCCTAATTTTATTTTACAATTACAACCACTTGAAAGCCCTAAAAGTCAATCCCTAGTTTTTGTTGATAGTAATGATCATGCCACACCAAATCACACATCTGACCAAACATCTAATGTAGTCTCACCTAAAACAAGGGCGTGTAACTTACATGGCACTAGAGACAAACCCAATAAGAAAATTACAAGCAAAAAAAACATTTGTTTGGGGAGTCTCTTTCCATAGCAAAAGCTATCAAAGAATATTCACAGACTATGAAGAATTAGAGCTTTTAAAGATGCAAATCACAAAAAATTACAACCCAAATTTTAGAAAATGAACAAGTTGGGAGAAAATTGTTATTAAAGGGTCAATTTATTTTTTTATTTTTTTATTTTTTTGCTGAAGTTTTAAAGCCTAAAGATCTAGTAGGGTTTAGTTCTTTTATAGGTGGTAACATTTGACATCATTTTTTTGAGATTAATGACCATATCAATGTCAAGTAATGCCATTGTATGATGATGAAATTAAATATATGCCAAATTCATGTTCAAAGTATAATGCATAAAATCAAAACCGTTATGGATGATCTATTAACCATTGTTCAAATAAAACCTTTCTCATTAATTCTCTTGCTTGTTTTGCTTGCTCTCCATCCCTCAAGGTTAGTAACCTATCAACCTTAAATCCTGCAAGGTTATCCCTTCTTGCTACATCATACAGGACTAGGCTCAAGGATTTTCCACATTTCAACAGACTATGGCAATTGTTGGGGCCTTATTAACACCATAGTTGAAATTCTTAATATCCACCATCTATTTTTTAAAGACCCAAAAACATTCTCTATGATAACCCTTGTTGAATTCATGTACTATTGTATTTTTTTTGGTCCACATCATTTGAATTATGAGATTTCCATTTTTTTGTAAATAAGTACATAAAGGATATGCTTAATCACTAATCAAATAAGGTGTGATCTTCACACTTTGAATGGTTACTTTTGGTTCTTGTAAAATTCGTCAAGTTTGTAAGTCATAATACAAATTAGAGGTTTTGAATTGACCTCCATCATGAACTCCTCCAAGTTGGCTAGCATAAAAGTTCCGTAACAACTTCTATGTATCACACATTGCTTGTAAAACAATGCTATGCAACCTTTTTCGATTCTAGTAATCTATAGTTGCAATATTATACCTTCTATTTGGCCTTTCAGCTAATGGGATATGTGTGCCATCTATAGCACCACATATGTTTGGCAAACCTGTAAGGTCTTCAAATTGTTGTATGATGTGCAACAAATGGTCTCCAGTTGGGATCTTGATGTACTTGTCAAAAAGCTTGTCCTTATTGCAAAGCACATCACACACAATGTCCACATACTTGCATATAGTAGAGGTGCCCACATCAAATTTGTCTAACATATGCTTTGGGCTCAACCCATGAGCAAACATGTACAACACAATTACAACAATTTTCCTGACTTTTAATGGTGACCTCACAGGATGAAGACATTCAGACTTCAAAAATGGTGTTAATTCTTCAACCAAAACATTGAAAGCATCAAATGTCATTCGGTAATACATTAGATATTTTTTGTTTCTCATCTCAAGTGTTGTATGCCATACAATGGCCTCCACCATTTCCCAATGAGTTCTTTGTTTTGGTTCTCCGCAAAACAATCAACTAAAATGTTTCTTCCTTCTCCTCAACAAAGTCCACAAAACTGGTTGAACCCCAAACATTGAAGGTGAGAAATTTTGAAATAATAAATCTCTAGCTCATGATGTGCAAAACAAAGAATTACCCAATGTCACTGAAAGGAGCATCCAAATTAAAATAACCCTTCCAACACACATGATCCATGATAACTATACAATTATCAAACTTCAACGAAAACCTTAAAAATCATAGACCTAAAAACAAAACAGCCCCAACCATCAATTAAAAAACCATTTTTCTTTTTCAAAAAATTTTATAAAAAAAACTCGCCTTTAAGAGGTGAAAAACAGGAAAAAAATAATCAAAATATAAATTTTAAAAAACCAGTGAACAAAATTAACAGAGAACTCTCTGGCCTTGCACAGAAGCTCTCTGAGTCTCTGGACTTGGGAGCCACTGTAGACTCTGTTGAGAAGGAAAAATCTTCTGCAGGGTCCTGTGAGCAGTTTTCGGAACTTTTAGTAGAATGCTTGGATTGGTCCTGCCAGGGAGCTGCTGGGACCCACGTTCCTTTCGTTAGCCAGCTGACGAAGAGGCTTACGGGGTGTGGCTTGCTGTACATGCGCCCCAGAGTAAATAACCGCTTTCTGTCACAACGTCTGTACTGTAAAGGTTGTTGGAATATCGAAAAGCCCTGCAGATTCTGCCGACAGATGGCGGAAGAAGCTTGCGTCGAGAGTCGGGCTTTATTTTGAAGTCAACTCTAAGAACCCGTCTCTACTGGCGGGTTCCGGGAGTCCTGGGAGTCCTAAAGAAGGCGCACTTGGATCCGCCGCATTTCTCTGGCCTCGATGTGAATTCAGCGGGACTGAAATCTGTTCGATTGTGCGACAAGCTCTTCTGTGGCTCAAGCTAAGTCATCTATGGAGACAGAAAACCATTGAAAGCAATTCTCCCATTCCACTTTTCTCTGCAGCATTTTCCATTGAAATAGGTTATTAATCCTTTCGTACTTCTTGTGTTAAAACTGATGGGTTCACTTTATTATCATGACAAATTACACATTGCATTATTTGAGTGTTAATTTCACAACAGGGGTATTATCATTCGCCAAGTTTAAAATCTTCTGTTATAGGGCTTCTAGAATATTGCTTCCTCGTCCAAAGTTTTTAAGGTTTCTGTTGTGACAATAATTTTCAGTTTGACTAACATTTCCAGTTCCACATCTGATTTCTGGAGATGTACTTCATAAATATTTCCTTTGCTTCATTTGTTGCACATGTCTGAGTTTGAAGCATGTGGTATCCAATTTGTGGTACCTTTGCTGCCTTTTAAAAACCTGAAAAAAAGAAACACTGGCCCAAAGTGATCATTTTGATGAGTCATAGACTGCAGTAGCTGCTCTCTGGACACGAAGTCTGATACTTCATTGGTTTAATGAAAGCTCACGTGAAAGTGGCACATGAGATAAGACAAAACAAATCTTCAAAAACAGGGCATGTCAAACCGACCACCCCAACAATCTCTGGGAACTTCTTTCGACTTCACCTAGCCTAACTCCTCCCATAGTATTTTACCTTTACTAACTTAACACACTTTTAAGCTGCGACCTCGGTGTGAATAAACTAAAGTCATCCCCTTTTTCCCATTCACACAAAAAGGGGTAAAACCTGACTTGACAAAGGACATTGCATTGGGGTTAAGAGGGGATAACTCTGTTGGGATATCTTAACAAATAGGAATAAATATCTTTGTTTTCTAAAGATTTGGGATCAAGTTAGGGTGGAATAAGGAGGTTAGTTTGACCCCTTAGTTTCAAATTGTCAAAATGCCCCCTCATGTCCACAAGAGCTTGTAATGTGTTCTCACCAACATACTCTCCTTCATGTGAGAGAGCACCTGGAATGGTGGGCAGAAACAAAAAAATATATCAACCTTTATAATCTGCCCGAAGTGATCAGGCAGCATACAAATTTCCAATTTGCCTTTTTTTTTTTTTTCATTGACAGGATATTTCCAGAGTGCCCAAATTTTTTGGGCATAAAGAAAACTTTCTGAACCTTTATAAGACGCTTGAAAGTATTGGGCACCGATCAAATTCCCAAAATGCCAAATTTTTTTGAGTATCAGGATTTTTCAGAGTGCCCAAAATCATTGGTCAGAGATTGATTTTTTTTTTTCAACCTTTGTAATCTTCCTGGGCAGCCTATAAATTTCCGAAATTATTGGGCAGAAAAACAATTTCTAAACTGTCGAAAAAATTTCAAGCATCCTGGAAAACATTTATCAGGAATTCTCAAAGTGCCCAATTTTTTGGGCAGCTTGGAAAAAATCCCAACTTTCCCCAAGCTGCCTAAACTTTTTGTGTGATTTGTAAAACCCCTCAATATGAACAGTTGAATGCAGGGTTAAATTAACAACAGATCACATTATTTTGTCTATCTCTTTTGTGTGAGCAGCAGAGTGTCATTATATTCTAGTGATTTTAACCTCCAAATCAAGAGAGGGTTAAATGGAACAAAAATATCCTTATTAACCCTTGGTGTGAATATAGCTTAGAGTGGCTGCATTGTTGGTTTGTTGAGAAAAGAAAAGGAGCGGATGGTGTTGCCAGGTTTTTTAAAAAGGATTTTCAATGGTAGCCAAGGTGGCTAAAGCTTCATAGTCTAGGGCTAACATGTGGTAGCTTGTAAAAAAATCAATTGATTTTTTTAATCTCATCGTTTTTTGAGCAAAAACATGATTATTTTGTGTTTTTTGATGCTACAAGGTTGGTATTTTCAATTTTGGAGGCAACCACATCTTCCTACAAGTAAAAAGAATGGCACAAAGTTGAAAATATAGTAGAAAATTGGCATTCAAAACTTCAAGCAAGTTAATTTTTTTGAAGGATAAAACTTAAAAGAAAAATCTCCCATGGAATTGAACTACAATCCAAATGGATCCTACCCATTACAACAAGATATAGGCTTGCAGAATAACAAAAACATAATTAATAATATGGTAGCAACATTCAATCATTGCCAAAACAAGAACATAATGTAAACATAATAACAAATGCATACCAAACCTAACAATATAAGGAGAATTTTGAAGCAAAATAGGAGGGTTTAAAAAATGGAGCAAAAAGCTTTGTTGCAAAATCAATGTATACTATTGGTTTGTTGCCCTTTGAACCTTAGTAACTTAATTAGCTTGCATTTGTTCAAAACATGTTTAAAGGTTGTACACTAATTGTAGCAAAGCTTCAAACTTAGACATTAATGGTAACTTGGAGGAAGTTTTAGTGGCAAGGATGGTTCAAATGGGCAACACAATGCACTCGTAGCATGAAAGGAGCGTATTTTTTTTCAACTAATATCTTATAATATCAACCTTAACCCTTTGGAAAATTAACACACCATTAGCATCAAAACTTATCAATTTAGAAGCCAAATCAGTTTAAGAGAAGTTTCCATATTGTAATATTTTTGTCACAATCACCTTAGGTAAGTTGTTTGTAATAACATTGGACAACAGTTGTTCCAACATCAACAAATGGGTATGCATTTCCAACCTTCAATCACACAAACATGAACACCAATCCACCTTTGGCAATCCATAGTGGTGATTTCATCAATAGACGTTGAAATAAACTTTGTTGATTGAATGGTTAATTGTGTTTTTGTGGGCATAAAATTTTGCATGCATTCAACCATTTTCTAAACACTCACGTCATTCCAATGATGTTTGAAAGTTATTTAGGACTTGCAAAAAATCAAACGACTCTTTCATGTTTTTGTAATTTGTAATTGGGTGCCCATGTTTTAGAAGGTGATAAAATGTCACAAACTTCACAAATTTGCATTTTTGTTTATAATTCAATCCAACATTTGCTTGATCAGAAATATAACGTTTATAATGCATTGCTACAAATTAACATTCATTCTTGGCATGTTGGCTAATCAAATTAACATAATAATAACATTTTACAACACTTAACCTAATTACAAGAACCTTACAACGTCCTATGTGTTTCTAAAGACCATTAAACTTAAGGATGAAAAACTTATTGTGTTTATTTATGTCAATACAAATCTTACATCTAACCATTGACAACTTACCATTTGGACCAACAACTACGTCTACCCAAGGTAATTTGACAACCCAAACAATTTTGAAAGATTCAATTAAGCTCCCATTTAGGTTTTTTGGGTTTCTTCTAATAACTAAGACTGTGATTTGTGAAAATGTGAGTTGTTTCCCCAACACTATAAATGTTAAAGGAAGAAACTCTTATAAACATTGAAGCATCGAGGAATTTAGGGTTTTACATTGCAACAATCAAACCATATCCAAACAATATTTGAATGATAAATGCATGGATAGGAGGTTTGGAAAAAAAAAAAAAAAAAAACTTGAAATTTGCTAGAAGTTTTAAAGGAAGCTTACTTCAAAACTTGAACCATAACACAAAAGTACACCTTTGCCTTACGCAAAATGTAAGATGAAAAGATGATTGCATGTTTAGGGTTCAAAGCAAACACATAATCACAATGATAGTCATCAACATGTTGCATAGTCAAAACAAAATGATTAAGTTTCAACATTCGACTTTCAACCTTGTAATGTTGCACAACAACAATGATTGTGATTCACAAATGATAATTGAACTAATCAAGCACTAAGGTTATGAATGGTTACGGCAACATACTTGGGCATTTACATTTGCAATTTAAAGGTGTGGAGATATCATAGAACTTGTTGTAGCTTTGATTCCTCAATCGAATCTGAAACAAAATGTCCATTGTGTTTCATGATTCATGTATCCACTTCAAATCAAGCACCAAGCACCTTGAGCATTGCACCCAAGCTTTGAAGACAAAATCACAAATAATTGAAACCTTTTTTAATTTTAAGTTCTAAAATCTAATAGTCACATTGCACAAAATCATAAAGCTTCAAAGGTGATTATGTCCACATTCATGAAAATGAAGGGGTGGCAAAGTTTTGAATAAAGCTCTCACAAAAGGTGGCAAAGTGCTATGCAAAATCACTAGAAGAAGCAATCCTTGATAATCATGCACCAAAACCCAACATCCAAGGGTTCGCACAAATTGTGATTTTTTACAACAATCTTAAGTTGTTCATTGGATTGGTGGCCTTAAAATCTAAAAGTGAAGTCAATTCTTCATGAATTCAATAAAATTTATAATCTAAAACCATAATGAGACTAGGTCAAAACCCAATTATTTGGTTGAAAATGTGCAAAAAATTTCCATTAAAAAAAACATCGGGTGTCACTTTCAAGTTGCACATCCCAAGATTTTCAACATGTAGTTTGGCGTTTGTAATCGATTTTTCTTGGTGGCACCTTCATTATTTTCTCTTTTCTTTAGTTTTCTAACATGGCAAGATGGTCAGGATGCTTGAACATCATGGCCATAAAAAAACCATGGTTAATTCTTGACCTGAATTCCCTTGTTGGAGCATGGGAATAGGGGGTCAAGGTTAGGAACTAATTATGGTTCGTTTTTGGCTGTGATGTTCAAGCATTCTAAAAATCATCCACCTCAACAATCTCAACAAAAGGTCTGCATGAAAGTCAGTTGATTTGTTGAGGTCACTAAAATATGTCCCCAAAATTATGTGCTTGCCATTAACCCAGGCAAAACAATGGTGATGAATAGTTTTGGGAAGAGAAATTGCATGTAGCTAATGGGAAGCTTTGCATGCATTCAAAGTGCCTCAAGTTTTTCAAGTCCTGCTTCAGATGGCAACTTTTATTTAAATTTTGATTTTGATTCTTTTTGGCTCCTAGGGGAGAGATTGAAGACTTCAGAAAAAAGTACTGGATTTTTTTTTCTCTTCGATATTTGAGAACCATTGTCAAGCAGACTATTTTGAGGGCTCTCTTACAAGTTGGAAGAAAAAACCAGTACTTTACACAAGAGAAGGATAGCCAGACGGGACATGGCACTACCTGAGGCCAAGATGCCAAATTTTATTCTAAACCAAAGCCAGGATTTCAAAAATTATTCTAACTCTGAGCCAAGATGCTGAAAATTATTTCAACCTTAAGCCAATGTGCTCAAAAATATTTTAAAGCTAAGTCAAAATGTGCAAGCCAAATTGGGTTTTGGTTTGGAGTTAAATTTATTGCCTTAGGGTTTAACACTAAGCCAAATCGGGTTTTGGTCTGGAGTTAAATTTATTGGCGGAGGGTTTAACACTAAGCCAAATCGCATTGGCTTTTAACATATGTTTTTGTCTCTGTGGCCTAGGGTTACTTCATATTGAATCTGAGTGCACTTGGCTTAGGACATATGCAAAATATTTGGCTTAGGATGTCCATGGGACTTTTGGCTTGTGTCTGAGGGGGGGGGAGTTCATAAACTTTTGGCTTAGGGTGGTCATGGGATTTTGGGCTTAGTTTATTTATAAGAGATTTGGCTTAAGGAATTTGTGAGACCTCTAATGGCATAGGACAGTTGGCTTTGGGTCTTTGCCAAGATCTTTCACCAATGGCCTAGGATAGTTGGCTTAGGGTGTTTATATGAAATTTTTATATGTGGCAGAGGCCAATTGGCTTAAGGCCTAGAACCTTTGACTTTAGGGTTTAAAACATTTGGCTAATGCCTTAGAGATTTGGCTTTAGGGCCTAAAACATTGGGCTTAGGGTCTAAAAAACTCTATTTGTCTAAATATTTACTCAAGTATTTTATTCTAAATACAGTGGAAAGGGAAGTCATCTAGGTAAGTCCATCCAAATGTGAATCATTCAAGTTTGCAACAGACATTTAACGTGATTATGATGGAGTCAATATTCAATAGCAACAAGTACGTCAACTCAATGCATGCGGCCCTGAGTCAGAGATTGTCTGCATAGGATTCCTGTTTTTAGAAGTTTAGAAAAGCCATATTTCTAGGTGAGAAACAATCAATATGGTCATTACCTCCAATTTTTCCATGACATCAATTGATTATTGTAGGCATATTTCATTTATTTGATTCTTTTAAACTTATTTTATGAAATGTTGTTATGAATGTGGGATCAAGTGAACTAGTGCTATAAATGTGTATCTAGCAACTGTTCCCCCAAGTAAAGCTGGCAACAGTTGGTAATTGTTGCTATGAATGCGGGACCAAGTGAACTAGTGCTATAAATGTGTATCTAGCAACTGTTCCCCCAAGGAAAGCTAGCAACAGTTGGTAATTGTTGCTATGAATGCGGGACCAAGTGAAATAGTGCTATAAATGTGTTTCTGACAACTGTTTCTGCAAGGAAAACAAGCGAACAACATTTCTAGCAACATTTATAGCAACTATTGCTATAATTGTGGGACCAAACTCATATTGCATTTCCAACAACAATTTGAGGAACTAAATGAACTTTGCATTGTGTTGATACTTCATAAGTGAACAATTTGTGGGACGAAATGAACTCTACATCATGTTGGTACCAGTGTTGTGCATGTAAAGGGTATATGGCATGTATATGCAGTGTATATATTGTGTAAGTGTAAATCATTTACACTTACACATTGCAAGAAATATTTTATAAACTTACACTTATACATTGGTCATCTAAAAAAAATTAGAGTTACACTTACATGACCCCCTGTATTTTGTTGGGACTATGTAAAATCCATGTAAATGATTTAGGGTTTAGGTTTTGCACATTTAGCATTGTCTATAGACAAATTGTGTTTTTTGTGTGTGTGTGTGCATTTGTGCCATCGTTGCAAGCTCACAAGTGTTGGCTTTAGGTGAGCAAGACCTTTTCGTCATCATTGCACGTTCTTGTGGTTTTGCTTTTAGTTTTAGTTTGCACTTGTTTTTTAGTGCTTCCCCCCCATGGTCTTGCTTCCTTATGTCTTTTCTTGTGTGTAGGAGGTAAGAACGACAATAGTCATTGTCGCCTTCTTCATCATCGTTGCCTTCTTTTTAAAGTGAACAAAACCTCTTGGCTTTTGGCCTTCTTCTTCATGTGAACAAGACCTCTTTACCATCATTGCACATCCTTCTACTTTTGTTTTTGGTTTTGGTTTTCATTTTGTTTTATTGTGCTTCCCCCCTTGCGATCTTGCTCCCCTCTCTCTTCACCATTGTGCAAAAGGCGTGAACAACAACAATCATCGTTGCGTTCTTCTTCAAGTGAACAAACCTTTTCACCATTATTGCACCCTCTTGTAATTTTGTTTTTTGGTGCTTCCCCTTGTGGTCTTACTCCCCTCTCTCCTCTCTTTGTGTGCAAGAAGTGGGAGCGGCAACAATCGTCATCACATTTTTCTTCATCATTGTGTTCTTCTTCAGGTGAACAAAACCCTCTTCACTGTTTTTGTACACTCTTATGGTTTTGTTCTTGGATTTGGTTTGTGTTTGTTTCCTACTGTTCCCCCCTTGCAATCTTGCTTCCCTTTTTCCTTTCTTATGTGTAGGAAGTGATAACATCAATGAATAACTTGGTTGTTGTTGCCTTCTTTTTCATTGTCGCCTTTTGTTTAAATGAACAAGGCCAAAGCCCAACCCCACCTACCCCACCCCCCCATGTTCTTCATCATTGCCTTCTTCTTCTATTGCAATCTTGCTCCCCTTTGTCCTTTCTTATGTGTAAGCGATTTGTGGTTTTTGGTGTTCCTTCCTTCATTGTTTGGCTCCCCTTTGTCATCTCAAGCGTGTGTAGGTGGTAGGAGTTATAAAAGAAGAGGAAGAGGTCTTCGAAATGCTTCTTTCCAATCCTATATATAATTTCACTTGTCTGTCCGTCCGTCTGTCGAGGTCCTGAAAATTGTCCCCTCGAATTCGAGGTCCCAAAAACTATTCAGGACCTCGAGTTTTTACGTCCATTTTCGCGCAGCAACTACCGAAAACGGACGTCGTCGATGCTGCAATCTCCAAGCTCCCTTTGCTTTCTTTTTGTATTTGCAACTTTCCAATCACCTCACAAATTTGATGACCGCTTCTGAGAGGAGTGACAACAGGGGATAATTGACAATCAAGCAGACAAAAGAACCTTGGAGGTGGGTCTCAAACAATAACCAGAAAAAACAAAAAACTTGTACAACACACCTTCCCTCTTAGTGTAGATTGCATAACAGCCTCTATCAATTTGTGGGAACTGCGACCAACAGCCTAAATTCCATGTCCAGTTGCCAAGCTGTCCACATCACTAAATGAACGTTGATTTTCTTGCTCCATCTGTTGCCGGTATTCCTGCATCTGATCTGCAAGTGCTACTTACTCATAGTTGGCTTTTTCCCTTGATTATTGAACATAGGTTAGCACATGTTTTGTCACATCACACAAAGCATTTGCAGTATTCACATTAAGCACTACAATCCAAAAATCAACAATGTAATCAACATGAAGAGTTACATTTCTAGAAAACTTTTGTTGGTTCTGAAGATGTTGACACAGTTGAATATTTCTGCATATTGATGTATCTTAACATAGTTAAGTATGTTTCACCTGGCTGTTCCTGAAACATCAAATGTATACTCAACTACTCTGCAAAGCCACTAACATCAAGGTTCACAACATGTGAATGTGTAGGCATCTTGGAATCTCCAACATAAAATGGTTAATTACTGCTCCAAGTGTATGAATAATGGTGTCAAGGTTCCATAATTCACCTGGTGTATGTATCTGATGTAGCAACTCATAGCCCTGCAATATTGTGTTCATGTTAGCCAGGTATTAAAAAAAACATGGCAACATAAAACCAAATGAAGGTGAACAACCACAGATGCTTTTATGAAACCTCGCCTGTTTGAAGTACCGGAGGTGTGCATCCATTGCTCCACTCACAGCCTCTAAAAATTCAAACTTTTTCTTTGCCTCTATGTTAGAAAGGGTGCATGCTGAAATACGCACAAAAAGACAGAGGCACAGACAGATAAACAGACAAATTATTGGAGCAGAAATCAATACTTCCAGCATTGCTTGAGCAAGTAACGAGGATGCAGAGAGAAAAAGGTTTTTGATGACGACGCCACGAACCGCACACTGACGCCAATCAGAAGAAAAAATCTCGACTAGTATGTTTTTGGAATGTCATGAGCTTCATTCATCTCGGGTTGAATAGAAAGAGAAAGCTCTTGCTTCTTCTTCTTCTGATCATATCCATAGTCGTGAATATAAAGAGGCGAGGATAAAATTTAGTACGAAATTGATTGGATTCGCTGATGCTCGCAGTGTTTTTTTTGGGTACCCATTTGGGTGGGTTTTGGAATGACGTTCTTCGCGGCTGTGAGATTTCTGTGGAGATGACGGGTAGTAGCCATTGTCTGTCGTTTACTGGAGTATAATGGTGACTCCACCCAAGTCTGGATAAAAAGAGAAGAAGAAGCAATGGGGAAAGAAATAGTCATAACACTCTTCCCTTTTAGTCTTTTGTCTTGTTACATTCTCAACAATGATGTTGAGAATGGAAAGTCTTCTTCATAATCATGCAACAAGTCTATTGAAAAACTCTTCACTGAGTGTGGGATGGAGCCTGCAGCATCTCTAAATGCATTCCAATAGCTTTCAAGAGAAACCTACAAAGAGCACCAAACAATGGGCTTGTGTGAATCCCACTAAAATGGCTAAGAAGATGTGTTGTGAAAAGCTTGCAAAATGCAAGGGTCCTGGAGTTGATTTGGGAGCAGGCCCAGAGCAACAAGCAGCAGGACCAGTTTCAAACCCCCAATAGCAGCAGCAGCAGCAAAAGTCCCTTGGAGCCTCTGCAGTTTCAGGTCAGGGCTTGCCTCAACAGGCAGCCCCGCACACCAATGCAGGATATAGATCAGAAGGTGGAGGTATAGGTCACTCCAATAATGGAAGTTACTCTGATGGACATGGAGGAAGGAGTGTTGTGCCTCAGGCTACAGGAACATCAAATCCCTACTCACTGGCAATTTCTGGAGTAAACACTAACTCTGGTGACTTCCAAAGGCCAGCTATGAGTAGAGTAGGTGGGGTTAATAGTCAGCAAGTTCAACAACATAACACATATGGAAGACCCAGTGTTGCTCCTCCCTACCAACCTGCCCCTGTTTATTCAAATAGAGGACCCATTGCCAAGAATGAAGCACCTGCCAGAATTGTCCCAATTGCCGCCTTAAATCCATAC
>Ga0116228_10000325_pt1 | contig 35098 bp, 25 predicted proteins | sample S1TSphfallax_2_FD_89694 | JGI IMG/M metagenome (GOLD analysis project Ga0116228, IMG submission 89694) | Host-associated microbial communities from peat moss isolated from Minnesota, USA - S1T2_Fc - Sphagnum fallax MG | ecosystem: Host-associated > Plants > Peat moss > Unclassified | place... | reverse complement strand
TGATTGTATTTACTAGACTTTAATTAATAGTATGCAGACTTTTAAAAAGTTTGCATCTTATCAAGACTTTGCTTTATAAAGAAAAGAATAGTAGGCTTATATCAATAAAGAAAGCATTTCATTTTTTATCTATTTCTATGTGGATATGCGTATTCTATGGAGTTGCCCAAATTCATGTGAACAAAATGCACATTGTTTATATATATAATGGATGGAATGAATTATAGGAGTGGTATCTTCTTTTATATTGATCAAAGGGTTGTGTCCTAAGCAAAATATATATATAGATTTTTTTTCTTTGAATCATACCCATTGGGCATTCTAGAGTAATGCCCTTAGAGGGCATAATAGATGTGTCCTTTTAGATCATGTTGGATGAATTGCATGATGAATTATTCTCATCGACATTCACCTTTCATCTAATATGAAAAGGATTTAACCAATAACTCAAAAGCAAATAAAAGTGTATCATATATCGCCCACATTGCAAAAGTTAGAGGAAAGAAAAAGGCCAAGGGATTGGACACATATGTCAAGCTTAGGTTGTGGTAACGCTTTAGTAAACATGTCAATCACATTGAATTTGTGAGGGTAAAAACCGATGTGACTTCCTAGCTTCCAACTTTTTCCCAAAGATAAATGATATTTTATTTCAATGTGTTTTGAATAGTCATGAAATTGAGGATTTTTGCTTGACTTTATAGTGGATAGATTATCACAAAAAGAGGGTAATGAGATTGTGGTGGGGAAAACCATAATCTTATAAATTTTGGTGAAGCCATTGGGACTATTTAATGGCAACAACAGCAAACCATATATTCAGCTTCACTTGTTGATAGAGCCATAGTGACTTGCTTTTGATTTTGCCAAGAGACAAGTCCATGACCTAAAAGGAAGACATAGTGTGAAGTAGATTGTCTAGTGGTTACAACACCCACCCAATATGAATATGTTCATCCTTGCATTATGGTAAGATTGTTAGGTTTGCTATCATAAAGAAATCCCATTGTACGAGTTGATTGTAGGTAACAAAAAAAATTGCTTGAAACCCAACCAATGAATGGGAGAAGGACTAGTCATAGATCGAACCAAGTGGTTAACAACATAAGCCAAAATAAGCCTTGTACAAGTTGTTAAATATCAAAGGCTACTTATGGCCTATGCATAAAGAACAATATGCATAGTTTCTTGTTCCAAGAATTTGAAAGGAGCTTTTAGTGGAGTATATTTGATTCAGCTTCAAGAGGTGTATTAACAAATTTTGCATCTTGCATATTAAATTTTACAAGTAAATATGTTATGTATTTTTTCTTGAGATAAAAAATTGTTTGAATTTGACCCCAAAAAACTAATTGAATTCCAATGCAATATGCGACATCAATGTTATACATCATTTTAAATTCTTGTGATAAAACAAGATTGGCTTGAGATATAACTCGTTAGATATTAAAAGTAAATCATCAACACAAAGAACAATGACAAGAAAAATAGAATGATCTCCATGTTTGATGTAGATATTGGAGTTGGCATTGCCTTTTGTATAACCTAAAGTGATTAAATAGTGAATAAAGCAATCATACCAATTTTGAGGAGCTTGCTTAAATCCATACAAAGACTTAAGTAAATGACAAACTTTATGTTCATGTCCATGTTGTCTAAACCATGGGGGTTGTTCAATGTAAATTACTTTTCTCAAATTGCCATACAAAAAAGTAGAAGTAACATCCATTTGATGGATCTGATAGTTATTTATGGCAACTAATGCAATAAAGACATGTAGGTTAATGAGTTGAAAATAACTAGGGGAATTTATTTTTCATAATCTATACCAATCAATAGTTTGACGAAAGTGTCAAAAGACGAAACGAACTTTGTACTAGGCTAAAATGCCATTGAAATTATAGTTACCTTTATAGATCCATTTACTACTAACAATAGGTATGTTAATAGGTCTATCAACTAATGTCCAAGTTTTCATTATCCACAAGTTAATAATATTCAAATTGCATGGCTTTTTGCCAATGAAGAACATCAAGACTTGACAAAGCCTCTTTATATGTATATGTAGTGGGATTATTGATTGTAAAAGAAGTTTCCCTAGCTAACATAGGTTGAACAAGCATATAGGTTTCATCCCTATATCTAATAAAAATCCATTTGCTTTTCTTTTGGTGTGGTGGGAGTGGAGGTTTAAGATAACAAGGTCAACTAAAGACATGACCAAAGGAGGAATGTGAGAGATTTTTGGGTGTGCTCTTTGGGTTTCTAATTTCTTAGGAGGAAGACCCTCAACTAAGTTGTGTTGTTGCATGTGTAGTAGTGAAGTAATATCGATATGTCCCATACGGTGGTGTAGGTGAATAATGTTTGCGGTATTATAAATATTATCCTTGGACAAAGATTGAACTATAAAATATAAGCCTACACCAACGGGAAACAATCAACTGACTTGTTCACATTTGAGAATAAGAGGTTGACCGGTTATTATTATGGTAATAATAGTACATAATCCAAAAGAAAAAATAACTTGACTTGTTCCTTGTATTGTAACTTGACTTATTGAGAGTAACTTTTGGGAAGTTTAAGGAGATGAAGTACTTCATCAATGATAATGACTTGTCCAATTTGTAATTTTATTTCTACAAACCCTATACCAACAACATTCAGTGGACTATCGTCACCTATATAAATAGGATGAGGATGAGACAAGATTTGATAAGTATTGAACCATTTTTTAACGAGGATCATGTGTTGAGTGGCCTTGGAATCAAAATACCAAGTATTTTGGAAATTTTGATTACATGTAATGGTAATTGAACTAAAAAGGTGGGGAGGATTATTATCATTGATAATTACATTAGCTTGAGATACATGGGGTGTTCATTTGTTTATACCATTGGCCCTATCTCATGCACATTGGCAACATTCAAAAGCTTTATGACCCTTTTTATTACAATAATGACAAGTTGTCACTTCTAATGTATTAAGATGTATATACTAAAGTTGGGTTATGTGCGAGGGTATTTGGAATAAGCTCTTGAGATGAAATAACCATGTTTGGGCAGGTTGGAAAGGTGGATTAAATTGACCTTTCTTGATAAGTTTTTTTTAAATGTAAAATGCTTATGTTTGAATATTATTATTTGGGGAATATTTTCTCATAAAATCTTCTTGTAAGATATTGGCTATTAGGTCAATAAGGGAAAGGTTTGCCCTTGTGTCACGACAAAGGCGTGCCAAAAATTTGGTAGGGTAGCTAGTAACAACATGAATTGTTGGTCATTGATGGTTGAACCAACTACTATTGCCTCGTCCAATGCACCTTGAAAATCTTCCAATTTTTTTGTAACAATTTGACCATCACTCATTGTTAGATGGATTAGTTTTGTTATGTACAACAACTTGAGAACCTTTGTTAGAATGTTCATAAGTTCCTTTTAATTTATCCCAAATTTCTTTAGATGTTTTTAATAAATGTATCCAAGCGATTTGCCAATCTCCACGGTGGAAAATTACATATGTCCTTGCTTTGTCATTTTTGAAATGCCATGTTGCTTATAAGGCTCCATCAACAAGGCCAGGATTAACTTCAATTGTGTTAACAACATTCCATGTTTCTAACCAAATCAAGAGCATTTGCATTTTGATACTCCAAATAAAATAATTAATGTTAAAGAGTCTATAATTGATAAGTTGGAAGGAGAAACCATATGCAACAATTTTATCATGGGATAATTTCTTTTAAATATGTGTTTATTTAATTTTCCAACAATCTTACTACATTAAAAAATGTGAAACTTTTGCAAGACTTTTGTATTTATGACATGCATAGAATGTAATGAACATAATTAATTATTGCAAGTATTGAATAAGGGAGGTTTAAAAAATCCTCTTGTTTTAATACCATGTGAACAAAATGCACATTGTTTATATATATGGGTGGAATGAATTATAGAAGGAGCAATAGCTCTTTTTATATTGATCAAAGGGTTGTGTCCTACATAAACAATCATACCCTTTGGAAAATTTAAAATTTATGTACTTTAATTTATAAAAACTAGTGGGTGCCCATGGCCGAAGGCCACTGTGAAGCCCCCTGTGTGAAATCCAGGTCCCAAAATTGAGATCCCACATCTTGAAAATCACGTCCTAAAAGTTTTCAGGTTTCAATATTGGAAACCGCGAGTGTGAAAATCCAGGTCCCAAAGTTGAGATCCCAAGTCCTGAAAACCATGTCTTGAAAACCATATCCTAAAATTTCCCAGGTCTTGTTGCCTGGCCGCCCTGCCCTATCGCTGCCGCCCTACCGCCCTGCCTTGCCTTGCCTTGCCCTGTTTCGAATTGGCGCTGCTAGATAACGGCCAGTAACTGAAAATGTCTGCCTGCCCTGCCCTGCCAGACAGACATTGTAGCTTTCATATATTAGATTCATGCCCTAGAGGGCCTAATAGTTGTGTCCTTTCAAATCGTAATGGATGAACTACATGATGAACTATTTTCATCGACAATTCAAAGTTGTCCAATCTAAAAACCAATAAGCTTATAACCAAATAGGTGTGTATTAAATGTTTCAATGGGTCTAGACTTTTGGGTATTGTAACACATGTGTTATGATGAGGGAAGGTTTTGATATTATGAGAATTGCCATCTTGCTTTGCTCTTCAATGGTTTATTTCTAGGTTTCAAATAAGTGAGATATTAAATTTATATGTAAAGTACTTTATACATGGGATGGAAATACTCATTAGGGGTCCAAAATAGGTCAAAATGGTTAGTTGAGTATTAAATTTCTTAATTAATTTCCATTGAGTGCTATAATCATGATCATATAGGATTGAATTATATTTTGCACTACCATAAGTGCTAAAAAAAAATTGGTCTTGAATGTGATTCCCAATGGAAATCTTGAAATTGGCAACCAAAAAAAGGTTGCCAACACAATTTTGCATTAAATGAAAATCAAAGAAAAATTCAACAATTTGATCTTGAGTTTTGTTGTTTTAGACTAAAGAAGGGGTGACAAAATGAAATGGGTACCAAAAAAAGGGCAAGATTGGATACAACTTTTAAGGATAACTTTATTAAGTAAATGTTTTAGACAAACTTGTATGCAATTCTTATACCTTCAAGCTCCTACATGGGCCCCCACGAGCATTTTGGTTTTTACTACTTGCATTGCAAACACAAACACATGAGGTTTCAAACATCTTATCAAATATCCTATAAGGTGCCCTCCAAATATAATGAGAAATATCTTTGAATGTTTTAGGTGTCAGAAGGCCCATAGACAAAGGGCATTGCCAAAATAAGGTCGCCTCCTAAGGTGTGATTCGAGGGAAACACCAAATTTGGATAATGCCCCCATCCCAAGACCTTATCACATGTAATGACATGTCAAAATTTTCATTGTGTCAATTCATGCAATCTACTTTCAAAAATTTGAATGCGTTAGGTTTATTATATGGGTTTAAAACATAGTCAAACACCCAACACTTGTGGGATGTGTATTTATATGTTGAAATCAATAGAGTTATCCATAATGTCTAGCAAAGCCAACACTAGGACCCATGTTTCTTCATTACATTGGTTGAGATCGAAAACACATGTAAATGTTACAATGAGAATTAACATAAGATAGGTATATACAGAATTCAATAAAGATATCCATAAGGTGGAGCCTAGTTGGGTCCCATTCTCACCACCTCATTTTGATATCATCCCCCAATTTGTGTTATCCAAAGAGTGTCCAAATAAGGGACCAAAATGGGGGAAACCCAATATGAGATCCCCAAACGAAGCACAATTTTTGTTTTGGTCAACTATAGGCTACCCGTCTATGAACTATGCTATGGGGGCTATATGGGCTAGGGCTACAAGGTTAGGGGGATATGGGCTAAAAGGGTGTGGGGGACCATTGGCTACAAGGCTATATGGTTATGGTTATATGGCCATTAGTTTTATGGCTATTGGCTATTGGTTATTGGTTATATGGACATTAGTTATATGGTTATTGGCTATGAGTATTGGGTATTGGGTATGGTTATCAATTATATGAAAGGGTTAGGTTTGGCGTTTTGAGGGTTTGGGGTTAGGATAAGTTTTAGGTGGGTTTGAATGTTTGGTTTTTATGGTTTTATTGTTTAGGGTTTTTCAAGTATGGTTTGATTTTTAGGGTTTTAGATTTTTGGAACATAACACGATTTGTGTTTGTGCAAAGTATTGGAATTAAAAATGAATGTTTATAAAATAAAAATACACAACCATGGACTAAAGATAGTGATGAAAAATGTTGTTTTCAGCTCATATTTTTGTGTATGTAAAATGAGGAAATTAAAAATCAGCCCCAAAAAGGTGGGTTAAGGTAAGTTGGAACGTGTAGATTTAGATTCTCATGGCAAGTATATAAGGAAGAGATCATTTTTGTGGACTTCTTATTTTCATTTGAGAACTTGAAATATGTCTTCTTCAAGCTCCTCAAATGATTCTTTTTCAAGTAATGATGGTTTTACTTCTATCTCAGGTGATGAAAATTTACTAGACGACATGGATTAAGATGATCTCATGATTTTCCAAATGATATTGGCAATGGCTTGCAACTTCAATGAATTTTTCATTTCACAAAAATGAAAAAGGAGTGGGGCAATCCATGGACCTAGCATTTGGTGTTCGAAACTTATTGGCTACAAGTGAACCACACCAAGATTATTCAAGAGTTTGACAAATTTTACATTGTAGGAGTTTACTTATGGATTTATCATAAGTTCTTATGGTGGCGATTATAAAAGAAGCCAACTCTTATATTTACAATTATAAGGTAGGTTTTATTTTCAAACTTAGGTTTAGGGTGAAGGTTTAATGTTTGACTTATATAGTTTAGGGCTATGGTTTAATTTATAAGGGTTAAGGTTAAGGTTTTCAAGTTTTCATTCTAGGTTTGCAAGTTAAATTTAGGGGGTTATAAGTGTTAATTAGGGTTTTGGGTCTGATTTTTAAGGTTTCAAGGTAGGGTTTAATGGTTCAAGTCTTATTTATAAGGTTTAGAATTAATGTTTAGTGATTAAGAATTTAGGTTAAGGTTTTTAAGCCTTGTTTGTAGGGTTCCATGTGGGGTTTAGTGTTTAAGCTTGATTTTTGGGGGTTTTCAAGTTTAATTTTTTAAGTTTAGGGTTAGGGTTCAAGGGTTAAAGTAAATGTTTGTAGATTTGATTTCATGGTTTTTAGACTTTATTACCAGGGTTTGAAATTAAGGTTTATTATTTAGAAGTTAAGGTTATTTTTTGGGGGGTATAGTCAATACACAATTTTTAAAAATGTTTTCAATAGGTGAATATTGAATTTCATGTTATAAAATTAATGGAAGTGGAAATGATTTCATGAAAAATCTATATGATCATGGAAATTTGTTTTGATATTGTAGGATTTGAACATTAACGCATATTTGATAACAGTTTAAATCGCATCACATTAAATAAATAATTAATTAATTAAATATATTAGTTGATAATGATATGGTTTGATGAGTTTCTTGGTATAATTGATATTTTTTTTCAATGTTTTTAATACATGGAGATTGAGATTTTGAATAAGGTTCAAAGATATGGTTACCAAGGGTAACATGGGAAGCTTCGTTATGCACCAAGCAAAATAATTGAAAAACAAAACATGTATCTAGCTATATATAGTGCAAGAAAACCAAAATAAATTATCCTTCATTTTATTCCAGTCCTTTCATGTGGTGCACATGCACACATACTCGATATCAAGGGACACATATGAATGATGAAAGGATCACTCTTATTAACACATGCATACACAACAACAAAATCTTTGGATCACAACACTATTGTCAAGTTATTTTTTCACCGTGTAATCTTCAAGTTTGCTCTTAATCATGTTTCAAGTATTCCTTCTCACATCCCTTTTAATTCTTTCCTCTTTATGTACTATACAAAATTGACCTTTCAAGCTTGAAGTATGACCATAAGCCAATACCACTTGATAGTGGTAGCATCACTCCTAACTTCTTTATCAAATCTTGTTAACTTTCGATCCAATAAAGGTGCTTCCCATTTTAATTTTATGTCTTCACTAACTTACTTTTATTTACCACCTAAGGGTATTTTAAAAGGTTTTTATAAATTTTCCTTAAAAATGAAGAGATCTTTAAGGTACATGGAACCTATGCTTGCCTTTTAAATTGATGTTTACTACCTAGTAAATGGAAATCAAAAGTCCTTGGTTTTGTGAAGTCAAAGATCTAGGATTTGCCCTTTACCCAAAGTAATTTTTCTTATTTGGACTCTTTTTTTGTATTGATTCCAAAAAAAAAATAGATTTCAATATTCATTTGCTACCACCTACATCAATAAGTGTAATAATAACTTTGTGTTTGTTTGTAAGAATCACTATGTTGCTTCTTTATTCAAAATTGTGCAACTTCTTATTGTTTAAAATCATCGTCAATATTTTGTTTTGTTTTTATGTTGGAACTTATTATTCCCCTATTTCACATTTGTCAATACATTGTTGGAATTTTTTTTTAAAATTGAAAATATTTTTTACATTTAATAATACCCATGGTATTTCAAAAATGAACATTACAAAGATGCATTCAAAAAAAATATCATTATAGACACATCTTTCAATTGTGATAATTGGGCAAAAAACACAAGGTGCAATGAATGTAGTCCATTTTTTATCCACATTAATGTATTTGTTTGAAAATTATAATAATTATCATGATTCTAATGTGTAATTTTATTGATTAAAGGGACTTTCAATTCTAAAATTCACATATATATGAAGATACTAACAATTATGTTACCATTGATATATTTTGTGAACCTTTGATTTTAAATTAATGAATATTACCCAATTTACTTAATTTATCATGTGATTTTGAACAACCTTGTTTGTTACACAAAGGTGAAAACAAATTAGGGTATGGGGATTGGGAAATTGTGAACTTGGGCAAAAATGGTCCAAGACTATATAGGACATACAACATAACTATTGTAAAATGTGGTGCATTTGATTTTAGGTTTTATTTTTTAATATTTGGGCCAAGTTTGGTTTTGATCTTTAAAAAAAAATTATTATTTATTATTATTTGAATAAATAAATAAATTGAGTAATTTAATCTTAAAATTTCATGCATTTATTTATGGTATACATGTGATACAATAGAATGTGTACTTCATTTCAAATTACATTAATATTTGGTTTCAATAATCACTCCAAAAAACATTTTAAATGAATTTTATACTAAAGCCTCCTTCACAATTGTTGTTACCTTCCATGCGAATGTGATAATTTGTCAAAAGTTGTATTCATTGTGCCTTTATGACCAAGCAATTAAAAGTACCCCACATGTGATATGAAAATTATCAAATTGCTCACATGGTTCAATTATATGAATAATATGGTTCAATGAATATAAATATTAGTAATCATTTTGATCATTTTTGGAGTATAAGAAAGTAAAACCCTCACCCAAAGGGCAAGATTCCAAACAAAACAAAATCCCTTTTGCCCTCCCCCCCCTTTCCCCTTCTATTTGTCTCACATCCCATATGGCAACAATTTATCATTATCATTATTTATGCCAAACCTCAAAATTATTGGAAAAAAGTAGGTTATCAAATAAGATAACATGGACATGAAAAGGAACATGTTGGTTTGTGTTTTCATATCCATGTAGGGGTCCAAACACATTCAAATGAACTAATAACATTACTTTAAACAAGGATTGTATATTCTTTTGCCCAAATTAACTTTTTTGTACAAATAAATTTTTGAATGAAAATATTTTGGAAATTTTTATTAAAAATTCTTAGAATTTCCCCAATATATCACATGGTTTTAAGAATAAAATTTGAAAAATATGAAAATTTTAATGCGTGCAAATTTCTTGGAAACTTAGTGTTTTGTCTTGGGAAATGATAGCAATTTCAGATTATACAAAAATTTGTTCACAATTTTAGGGCTTAGTTTTCTAATATCATAAGCTAAAACTTTGTTTAATACATCATGTACATCATACCCCATTTATCTATGGTAAAGGACTCTTGAAAATTTGAAACAATTTTGAAAAATATTTTCAATTTCTGAATTTTTGTAATTCAAATTTTATTTTATTTTATATTTTTGAGTGTGGCTAATAAGTTTTTATTATCTCAAATTTTTCCCCCATCAATTTGTTTAATTATATGAATCCTTTTAACTGACAATCCATTGTAAAATTGTCTTCTTTTGATGCAACAACTATTCACTTTGAAATGCTTTGAACTAAAACAAAAACCTAAAGATCAAATGGATTTTAATATTGAGTTTCTTGACATTCATATGAATAATAAAAAATATATATATCATGATTTCAAATGGAAAAACATAAATATATTTGATTTTGAATGGTCATTAATAATATTTGATGCCCCTTTTGGTTTGTTTAATGTGTTTGGACCTATAGGTGAATAGGGGAAAGGAGTGAGGTAGTTAGATTTGGAAGTCATAGGTTTGGACAACACAAACAAACAAAAATCATTTTTAATTATATAGATTTGAATGTTTTAGTAAATTGTTATATAGGTCTTTTTTGCATATGTATACATCATATGAAATCAAATGTGTGGTTTCTTTAACAAGCGCTTCTTTACATTTTGGCCTACCATAATATGCAAAATATTGTGAATTATTTTCTTAATATTTGACATGGTTGATGTTAAAAAATGCCACATCCAAGAAAACAACATTTGTGACAACATTTTTTGTTCACCCTAATGCATTTTCACCCAAAACATGCCCCATATAAACATTGACCATGATTTCACTAGCCATGTACCCAGTTTATGAACCTTTAATGCTTTCATGTTGCAATTAATTTATATATCACAATATCTTCATAACAATACAAATTGCAAAAATTATGTACAACATGTGGAAAAGACAATACCATCCCACACAAAAAATACATGTCCATATATGACCAACAATCCAAGTTTTTATTCATATAACCTAATACCATCCATGTTTGACAAAAAAAACCAAAATTTACCATTTTTTGGGAAACTTTCTACTTCCTTTACAAATCATGCTCAACTATATTCTTTTTGGAACTATCAATTGTACCTGCAATTCTCGAACTTGTAGGTAACCTTATGCATTATACATCGACCGTGATTTTAACAACCATATTGTCAATACCCATTTCATACAAATCATACATGTCCATTTACAAGAATTCTTCAACAATTTCAATTATTTATTCACATCAAAGTCACTTAAGATCATTTATGAAAATTTTGAATTAATACAAACAAGAAAATAAATCAATTATTGATACCTATCGTTGACAAACAACTTGTTCATTGATTCATAGTTCAAAACCTATGTAAATCCTTCTATCCTTTAGTATAGTTCTATTTCAAAATCTTGTATGAGCATATTTTCAAGCACGGATTAGTAGGGATTAGTGCCAAGCATAACAAGAACCAAAAATGCCAAGCATGCACATCTAAGTTACCATATACAAAGATATCAAATGTGAATTAGAATGGATTTTGTGCTTTAGGTCATAGAGCAATGGCTGTTGAAGGCTTAAATCTAGGTTTGAAAGCTAAGCTCATGCTAAAAAGGAAGGAATGAAGCTCATCTCTGGTTTGAAAGATTACTATGGTTTGGTGTGGTTCATGATAAATCTAACATGTACTTTGGCACATTTTAGGAATGTTGTTGTCCACTAGTGCGCCTTACCCACCGTAAAGCACATGGTTAACCTTATCATAAGCCTAAACATATGTAGATCATTACACTGTAATGGGGATCTTACACTTACTATTTAGGAGTAAGAGGGACTATGAAATTCTCCAAGTGATTTACAAGTGCAAATAGCTTGGCAACTCAAGATGCAGACTAAAGCCTGTAACAATTCATATTTTCTAGGTGGAAGACAAAGGTGGGAACTTTCCAATATACAAAACTTTGTCCTGACATTTCCAAGCTCACTACACATCATGACCAACTGTCAAAAGCAACAAACTGGCAATCTGAATGATATCCTCCATGCCCTACAGGAAATTGGGTGGGTTAAATGCTTATAGATTCTGGTTGTGGCTGATCAGATTGCATTTTCTGTATGGCAGAAAGGCTGTTGATAAGGGGAAATTTTTCTGCAATTGCCTATGAGTTATTGGCAGTACTTCAGAAACTTTTCCCTAACAGACTCCCTTCAGATGTTGTTGGCCCAGGTTCTGTAAAGACAGAGGTGAGGGGCACATGCAGGCAGCATTGAAAGGGTATAGATTCTGGATGTGGATTCCAACAGACTGGGGCCCTTTTTCAGTTTAGATCACCACGAGAAAAAGGAGGAAGAAGACAAGAAATGGTTTCTTAGTCCCTTCCTGTATTAGACAAATTACATTGGTCAAACTGATTTCTATCTGCATCCAGTCAAGGTTCTCTCTCAACATATTTGCATATCCAAGATTTCATATGAAGGCAACAGAATGCTACATCTCAATACCAGACATAGATTTAGGACCAAAAAGTTGGCCTTCTGAGAATTGCAGGTTGGTAATTGTAACATATGTGGACTAAGGATCACTACTAACAAGCATTAAACTGAAGAAAGCTCAGATGGAGACACTGAACTCTAAAGCAGACATGTATCTCAATCATAGCAGCCTAAGCCAATATTACATGCAAAATCCTTCATTCAGGTGTACCCAACTGTGGTTGACATTGAAGCCAGTAAACCTCCAAACCCAACCTGACAGAATTCATGGAAGGGTGGAAAATTTTACCCAAAAAGTCAGCACAAGCAATGGGTGGAGGTGGGCTTGCTGTTATCTGCCTGCAATAGCATTCCGGACAAAATCTTCACATGATGTGCAGCTACTGCTCAACACATCCTCCAGGACACCCATAATGTCCAAAGCTTCCTGCACATCACTGGCACCCTGCATCTCCTCCACCCATTCCAATATTTCCTTCGCAAACACAAGCATTGTGCTCACATCACGAACTCTCTCCTTCATGGTTACTTCCCATGATTCAATCCCTATCCGGGTGGCTGCTCCCTCCTCTTTGCATTCATCCATGATTTTTGCTTCCACTTCTCTTGCTTTTGAAGAACTGCTCTTCAAGAAGCGCTGTGTCTGCTCTACTAAGCCTACATAGACCAGCATGGGCTGGATGACTTTGAAAAGGTGTTCCTGACTTAATGCACTGTTTTTGCTTTCATAGCATTGCCCATCCAGTGCTTTGGGTTCTGCAGCAGGCAATGCTTTAACAGTGGAGAAATCCAAATAAGTCTTTGGAGAGGGTATTCCCAATTGCCCTTGCTTATACTGAGCATAAGAGTGGGCCAACCCACGCTGTAGGAATGTGCGGCGATGACACAGCCAGTCATCAAGAGATAAAAGTAACAGAGACTGCACCATCATGAATTGCACACTCTCCTCAGAAGCTCCTCGCTGGGGTGTTGTAGGAGTGCTGGGCTTGAATCCCAAACCTCCTTCATTTGAGTCAGACATTGCTGTTGAGGAGAGAGATGCAGCTAGTGTTTTGGCTTGCACACGGTATTGACTGGCCTCACCTTGATCCAGCAAATGGCATGCCATCTGCAACATGAATGGCAACAAGCGAGAGTTGCTCTCTCGTCCTCCACCTTTGCTGTCCACACTGAAAGATGTATTTGAAGCAAACCGTCCCAGCATCTGCACCATTTACCAACCTTCTGGATTACTATGTGGTCAAACATACATGGCTCTTACTGCACAGTGTAGACTGGTCAATGTGATACTATAAGTCTACACCTCCCACTGTCATCCAAATTAGCATTACGCTATGTTTGGCAGGGTGAGACTGGACAAAAAAGGCTCCTAACTACCCCTACTGTGAACCCCAAGTTCATCTCTCACCTTATTCACAATCAAATAGATCAGGCATCATCCTGAATGCCCAAACAGAACCAGAAAAGGCCACTGCAATTTGAAATTTAAGAAAAAAACCCCAATGTACTGCCACTCACCATGCTGATGTCATACATCAGTAGCCGTAAACGACTACCATCTGCACGCCCTAGGGCATTGAGGTTATCCCAGTATTGGTCCACACAGCGTGCATACTGTGCAAGGGGTACAGCAGGACCACGCAGTGGAAACAGATTGTTGCACAAGGTCTCACTATTGCGGAGTGTCGCCCCTTCCCACTCCTTTTTGGGATTCTTCAAGGAAGCATCTGCCCGTTTGGCTTCCTGATGGCACTGAAAGTGTATAACATTGAAATGGCTGACTGTAGTATATACCCACTCACTGCGCTTGTGACTGCTCATGGCCAACCTCACATTGACACGCTTGCTATAACAGTATGTCCCAAGCATGTCTGTTGGCCGCAGCCTATAGCCTTCCCGACAGACCATGCATGAGAGCCCTGCTTCTTCTTCCTCCACTTCTTCTAAGCCTTCAATACGAGGCTCTGACACAACTATGCGCTCACCCCCATCTGATCGTACCTCACGCCGCATTCCCAAACCCTGGCCCACACATGGTAAATGTCTCAGATTACAGAACCTTGGTACCCTGAAGGTACACTGACCAGGCTTTACAACTAAAGAAATCTTGACTGATTACAAGCAAACTCAAAATGTACTTAGAAGGCTAACTTGTGGCTGTCCTCCCATAGGACCCACCTTCAGTGTATACAGGGGTAGTTACCTCAAGAAGCTCTTCTCGGCGACGCAGTGCACGGCGACGCATCTCATCACGTGTTGCATGCCGCAGATTCACAACTGTTTTGAAAAGGAAACCCTCCCCTTTACCATCTTTGTCGGCAAGAGTATCCAGCAAGTTTTCAGCCCTTGCACCTATCTCATTCTCTCCAGACACCCCTTCCAGTCCATGGAGGAGTGGCAGAATTTCCTGTTTATCTAGGTATTGCTGAGTTGCTAGGTGGCCCCTGGCAAGTCCTCGAAGAATTGACAAGATTATAGGCACAGATGGCATTTCTAATCCCTGCACCCACTCTGGACTAGTTTTGTGATCGACTCCTTTCTCCCAGACTGGAAAGACCCTCTTTAAGTATTGAATAGCCACTGCACACAAAACACATACAGACAACACAATAATCAGTGCCAAAACTCTGCTGCAGACACAAAGGAAAAGCTTCACACATGACAGAGACTATTCACCTACCAGTGATAATGCCCCTCTCAAAGACAAGGGTTTTCAGTTGCTCCCCATTGTGGTTCAACTTGATTGACTCTGTAACTCGTACAAAATTATCAAGTGCCAATTGGTGCTCTGCTGATTGATGTGACAGCCCATCATCTTTTGGATTCTCACAGTGCTGCTTCTGGAGACGATCAAATGTGTCCCAGTCTTGCAAGTATGGGAGAAAGTGATCAACCAGAACCTCCATAGCCACCTGCTCCCCATATGTCAGATAGGGCAGTATACGTGCCACAGTGTCATTATTGTGTTGCTGCTTTCCCCCTGTGGGATGCGACAGCCTCTCCAGAAACATGCAGACTGCACTTGCAGCCTGGCCCTCCGTCCCATCCCCCGCACTATCATCACTTTCATTAGCTTCAGATACCAGGCTTTCCACAATCAGCAGGAGACCTTCAGCTGGCTCTACTGCATCAGTGGAGAAGGCTCTGCGAGCTGTCTCTAGCAGCACAGCCAAGGCACCCAGCCGCAGAAGGGCCTGCCGATTAGCACGTATTTTGCAGCAATACATCAGCAGCTTCAGCACTAATGCCAATTCCTCATGTCCTGACTTGATCTCTGCATCCCCGAATTGCTGAAAAAAGAACAAATCCAACAGCTTGAATTAAATAATCACGCCAGCAAAATGAGGCATGTACATGGCAGGTGGATTTGAAAAGCATGGAATGCCTGTAAAGTACAGCATATCCTTAAAGTCCATGTACCTGAACCATATCTAGAATGATCTCCAGCCCATGGCACTCCTGCATAACTCCTGCTATGGCAAACTCTATCTCTGGATCCTGTGATTCCTCACGATCATCCTCAAGTTCTTTGATCATAGGCTCAGTTGCCTCCCCATCAAGTCCCTAACCACTCAAATGGTAAAGGCAAATTAGAGAAACTCCAATTTAGTAGGACATGGGTGCCTGCAGATTAAGGAGGGACAGCAAAGATGATTTTCAATCAGCTCAATTGAGAACTGGGAAAGAGAGAAAATGTGCACACCTGCAAGCGATAAGTTACGGTCATTGGAGGACACTCCCTGCCAGGAGGGACACCAGCTGCAGTCAACAAGCTCGTGCTGACAGCACTTGCAACCTGACTATGTGCCTTTTTCCAGACCTGCTCATAGACCTGGGTTTCTACAAAGAGGTCAGTTCATGTTTGCGTATATACAGCAATTCAAGACAATAAATGTATGGAAAAAACAGTGCACATGATAACATTACCTGTGCCACACTTAGATCAAGGGCAACAATATTGCCTGCCACCAGTAGCTCCATCCCGTAGTCATCCTCCAACAAACCAAGAAGCTCCAACTGATGGCAAATTTTATTCTTGACATCACGCATGAGAGGTCCAATCTCAAGGCTAGAATAAGGATTTTTTGTCATTGACCCTCTGATGAACTCTTCCTGTGTATGGGCCTTGGTCAGCATCATCATGTACGCAGGCTCTGGCTTCATTGGGCATATGATAGTACACAGCTGCTCCAATATAAACTGCACAAACACAACACATAAAGGTAAGTTGAACTGAACTGACAGAGAAATTCAACAGATGTAAAACGACCCAGAATATGTAGCAGAAACCCACAGATTTAACATAAAGATCACAACACCAAAACTTTCTTATTGCTCTGAGTGTGGATGCTGTGCACTGTACCACTGGAGTTCGGCCTTTCTTGTCCCGGCAATGAACTTGAAGCCCAGAAATGCAGGCACGAATGAAATGAGCCTTGTTTTCATAGCTCTCTTGGAGGAAACTGTCTAGCAATTCACCAAGGAAGCGACCACAATCACCAATGAGCTTGGTCTTTTGCACCACCAGTCCTCTGATAGCTAAAAGAGCCTCCAACACTTGGGCTAGCAACTCCTCCTTCATGAATCTACAACACACATCAGGACCACCAGAAATTCACTGAATAGACTTGCATCTGCCTTCCAAACATTCAAAATTGACTCCCTACCAATCACTGGAATGCATGGTAAATTCCATAAATCATATTGCTAGATTTCATTCCTATTATGCAGATCCCACATTGGGAATGTCATACATTTGGCCCAAAACTGAAACATAGCAGTTTGACTGAATTCCAGACCAATTTACCCAACTGGTCTTCTGCTTTAAAGTTTTTTCAAATAGCCCTGAAAAAATTCTAAATGCATAATAGGAAAATGGGTGAAAATGTACTCACTTTGCACGGACATTGGGCACTTGGAGGAACTTGCTGAGCAACTCAATAAGCTTATGAAGAATATAGCCCTGTGAGATATCTGTGTGAGAACTATGCTCTTGTGCCTCAATATGAGTCACTTCATCAGCGATCAAGGCACATGTGGTGTGCAGAAAACCACGCACTGTAAGATAGAGGCGAGACTCTTCTGGCTCCACCATCTTGAATAACAGCTCGAAGTAGTCAGCTGCACTCTCACCAGCCACACGGGTTGCTGGTAGCAAGTTCATCAAAAGGTTCAAAAATCGTGAACGCCGAATGGGGATTTGAGCACATAGCACTTCAATCAAACTACATGTTTCAAAGCGTATTGCTTGTGAACATGCACTGAGAACCAGCTCATGAACCCAAGAGCTCTCTTCGAAGGCTGCCAACTCATCAGTGATAGACACCTTGCTTGCTTTCCGTCTCCACTGCAGGAAATACTTGAGGGCCAAAAAGTCAGCTCTCTTAGAGTCGATGCAACCTTTCTGATGCACCACAGGCTTAAAAGTCTGAGATGCCAGGGATTGTCGCCGTACATAATCAACATAAGTTGCACCATTCTTCCACTCAAAGTAGTTCACAAGTGGTGCATCCTGGCCTCTGGTTTCTGGATTCCCATCTTTCTCAAACAGACCAAATTGTCCAGAATTGTTTGTTCCATTGGTGTTGACTGAGAAGGATGCCACCTTCTCGGGTTCAACTGGACAAGGCTCTAATTTTGATCCAGTAGGTGTAGGACTGGCACTCTCATCCCCAATGCTACAACTTTTTGGCTTTGGTGGGGTGCATGCTTGAGACACAATGCGCAAGCAGGGAAGAATGATGTGCTCTGCTATCACAGGGTGACGTGCTCCCACCTATCCAGATTTCAAAACCCCATAGTTACTTGCAACAACCACTTATAGTACAAACTAGGGCAAAATGGAGCAGGCATCACATTCACATCTAACAGTCGTGGGAGCTCAGAGATTATCTTTGCAGCAAGAACATACAACAAGATGCGAAGACAGATGCATGTTCAGCCAAGGTTCCAAGCACAAAAAAACTGCTGTTAGTATATTTTTTTCTTACCCGTATAGAACGGAATAGGAGCTGGAAGACCAGTTGAAGACGAGCTTCCCAAAAGTTGTCACTTAAGGAGCAGGTCTCTGACAGCAACTGGAGCTCATCGCGCATGCATGATGCAATGTCCATTGAGCGGTGGTGGTCCAAGCAATACATTGTTTTCTGCTTGATCAAGCTGTTCAGCTCAGCTACAGCTGCTGCATCACCTTCAGTGAATGCACACAGTACTGAACGTGCTTGAATGCGGGCCGCTTTTGGACCTTGGTGGATGTTGTTTTCAAAGAGTTCCCGCAATATACCAGCGGCCACTAACTGCTGTCGGAATTCCTTCCGTTTGCAGAGAACTTGTAACCACTCCAAGCATTGCCCAACAAATGTGTTTGCACATCCAAAGCAGCGGTTTGTGGGTCTTGGAGCCATCCTGGGTGCCATGTGAGATGCAACTCGCTTGTGTTCTAAATATGCCATCAAGACCTGGCGAAGACCTTGCAGTGTCTGCACACTCTTACTCACAGAGTCAAATGCCATCTTGCACTTCTCTCCATAGAGCACCCCAAGAATGGCAATTTTCCTGTTAATCTTGAAGGAGGATGATCCAGGCAGTGACACAATCATCTGCTGCACAGAATCCTTTTGAGAATCTATCTCTGTCTCTCCAATGCTTGATACAAGCTTCAGCAAAGGCTTCTTGAAGCCTAGTAGCTGCTGATATCTTCTGTGGGCATTCTCAGATTCTGTCTCAATGGCTGCAAGCCCCTTCTTCATATCCTCATCACTTTCCATGTAGTCAAAGGTGAAACTAGGTTTTGCCATGAAATTGAACTCAAAGCGGCCATACTTACTGTACCCACACTCATTGCACAGGAAAGAATCAAGATTTTCATAATTGATGTTTCGGCATTGACGGCACTGGTATGCATTCTCATGGCAATTTCCACATATTCCATGCTTATCTGTCACATAGCGGCTACAGCGAGGGCATTGCAGTGATTCCAGAGATGAAGCTTGCAAATTCTCATAGAATGAATCAAGCTCAATCATGAAGTTACATGCAGTGATGGGAATGGGGAATTCCACCTTCAACTCAGTTTGGTTGAAAGCCAGGTGACAGCTTCTTGCTCGCTTCCAAAGTGACCAGTTGTTCTTCAACTCTGATAGATCTGCAACAGCCCGGTTGTTATAATACAAATTGAGGACTTTGACAGACTTTGAGCGACGCGCATCATGTACATTCATCATCACACTTTGTATTGTGTGACTCCCCACACACTTCACTAGAATACGGTTGTCTGTGAACTTGGTCTCTGACTTAAGACTGTCCAGCTTCATGCGCGTGTAGGGAACCTCTGGACTGCTACATGCAAAACAAGGCTCACTTTCCAGGTAGTATCCATCAAATTCCACCAAGCTAGCCAGTGTATTGTAAATTCGTGAATTTGGATGATTTGCCAAGAGCTCATTCTGTGCACATAAGGCTCCAAACATCCGCTTCACCACATCCCCAGTCAGGCATTCCCGGACTGCCAGTTCCTCTGCACTATTGTTAGCAGTAGCATCTAGACAACCTTTGGCCAATAGCCATGTCAGTAAATCTGTGTACTCCACAATATTCTGCCCATATGATGGTAAGACTGGAATCTTGTCCAACAATGATGTAAGAAGAAGAACACGGAACACATGTTTCCCATGGTTCCATGCACCAAGCAGTAATGCCTTGGCCTCAGATCGTACTGATGTTGCATTCCATTCTAGCAGGAAAATCTCAATGAAGTTTCTTAACACACTTCCTTCCTTTGTTGCCAACTGCTCCACTGCCATCTCCATATCTAAGTGGACTTTATCATGTACACCTGTTTGATCACCACTGCTTCTCTTCTTCTTTTTGCCATCCAAAGTTGGTATGCTTGCCCTGGTTGCTGCAGCCACAACGGTACTGCCACCAGAGACTGCATCGGAAGCAGATACTCCATTGTCACAACCTGCAGAGTCTTGGCCTGTATAAAAAACTAGTGTTAAGAGCTTTAGACTTTGCACCACTGACTCTTCTCCAAAAAAGAAAACCCCCTGAAGAAGAAATTGAACCACATCAATGTGTCTAGAACAGTATTTTTGCCAGTTGTATGGGCGGGCTGCTGCAACTTCTGCAATTACCGACAGGCATTTTACCAGCTTCACACTCCTGTCATAAGCCAAGGGTGTCTGAAATCCTCCTGACTTTTGTGCAAGCTTGTTCAACTGCTTGACCTCACGGCTGAGTTGCCATGCATCTCGTACATTGTAGTAATTGCTCTTTGTCCCACATAAGTGAAGGAGAAGCCGGCGTGCATACTTCCGAATTGAAGTGGTATGCAGGTTATTGATGTAGCTACAAAGGACGTCCTGCCACCCTTCCATGTTCAAGTCTGTGGCTCCTGCATTTTTGTACAACAGCTCCTTCTCCACCTTATCAGTTTTCTCTGGATGCAGAAGGCTGTATGTCAACCTGAAAACACTCTCTAGTAACAGCCTGTGATAGTCCCCAAACAAGTCTCCTTTGTGTGCCTTGGCATACGAATCAGAAAAGAAGGGGGTAAAGCTGCCGGATGCAAACTCCCGTCTTACTGTAAGCAGAGCTCCACATGCTGCAGCTGTTGAGCTTGTTCCAACTTCTACACCTCTAGAAGAACTCTTGAAGATGTGCATCAGTTGCTGCACAATATCAAATAGGTAGTTGACTAGATGCTGCTGTCGCAGTGCTCGACAGGCTCGATCCAGCTGCAAACTCCTTTCAGCCCCACCTTGAGAGTCATGAGGTGAGGATGGTGCAGGCAAGGTGCTGCTTGAAGATGCAGATGGATCCTGGATTCCTGCATTAGGCCTTGTCTGCAAGTTCTCAGAACCTGGCTGATGCCAGTTCCGCAAAACCAAAGTGAAGAACATAAACACCAGAATGGCTACTTCTCCAAAATTTGAGCGCACCTTCACATCCAAAGGTGCATTGAGATCTAGTTCTTGCAACATGAGCTTTATAAACAGCTCTAATGTTAAACCCCCAGCATCTGGTGAACCATCAACGAGCGGACCTGAAGCAGCTGAGGCCAGTCTATAGAACAGCTGCATGACTGGAACAGCCTGTGCACCAGAACTTGTACGCATCCAGCCCTTTATGTCTGCAATCAGTTGTTGCAAAAGCAGGGAATTGACAGCACTCTTGGATGCCGAGATCTTTATGCTTTTGGCTTCCTCAACCACCACTGTATGCATGACATCCCTGCCTTCAGTAGTGTCCACCAAGGGAGGAGCCCCACTGGCCTGCAGACTCAGCTCTGTTGCCATCTGCAGCAAGCTTTCATCACTCATGTCATCTATGGATGAGTATTGCAACTCACTGCCTTCTCCAAGACCACCCAAGTCCACTTCAACAGGAATGGAAGACATAGGATGGTCCCTGCTGTGAGGAGGGGGGAGCTGGTCTGGATCCAAAACTTCATAGCAACCTTCACAAAGATCAAAATCAGGGCACACATTGCAATGCCATCGTTGTCTCAAGATTGGGACTGTGGAACATCCATCACAGCAATACTGGACAGAGGCGATGCTAGGGTCCTCCTCCATCATGCCTTGTCCCCCACCTTCATTCCCACTCCCAGTTTCTGACAGCATTGATGATCTCAGATTCTCAGCAACATCATCCATAGCTAACATTGTTTGTTTTGGCACTGGTACCTGCAGCAGTCGGGCTGAGATGGCCAAACTACACAATCCACAAGATGAAGTGAGGTACAATACTTCAACTAACGACTCTCAATGGAAGATAAGTTTGTTCACACTACAAATTGAGAACTTAACAAGTGTATTTTGTGTCTATCCCCTATATTGAAGCAAAGGATACCCACAGCTGCAAGTCATGTAGGAAACTATCAGCCAATTTTTCTGACTAACCTCCTCCTCACATAAAGCCATTGAACACACCATAAAAATAAGAACCCAACAGGCAAATTTTGTCAGTCCCCTGAAGTTTACTGGTGAAGGAAATGGTGAAGGAAATGACTACATTTTGGCAAGAAGTCATATATCTTCATTAGTACTGGAATTCCCCAATATTTTCAATACAAGCCAAATTGAAAAAATTGAGAAATGACACAATGATAAAGATTATAAATTTCAGATCTGGCAACATAAGTGCAAACATGAAAAAGAGGAAACCCAACCCTAAAGAAAAGAGAAAATTATACCAGAAACAAAACTGAGAGGTAGTTCAAACATGTGATGGTCATACACATGTTCAGGAACCTTCAACAGCAACATGGTATTGACCGCCTACCATCATCCCCACTGACTTCATCAGCTCCCTACAATGGATAGAGAGGTAATCTAAAACAGTTGAGTTTCAGTCACAAGACCAGCAGTGACAGGAAAACTCAGCCACAATGCTAGCTATCTGAATGAAACATACAAGACAAGCAGAAGACCAAAAATAACACTCATGAGGATCAAGAAATCTCCATACTCACAATCAAAAAGTCGGAACAAGTTTAAACTTTCTCCTTTTAAGTCAAAGAAAGACTTCCAAATAAGGACTTACAGAAATGGGCGGAAAGACCAACACAAATGGGACAAAACTAGAAGGAAAAAGAAAAGAAAAGAGAACACTCACACATGCAATATGAACAACAGCGACAGTCTCTCACTTCTTAAAGGACCATCGACAGTAACACATATTATAGCATTGCATCTACCACAACTTCCATTGACTTTGTCAGCTCCCTACAGTGGGTGTAGGTGAGTGTAACCACTAACCTACATACTGCGTTTCTGTCATAAGTCTGGAAGTAACAGGAAGACTCAGCCATGATACTGGCTAGCAACTAACAACATAGCAAACCAGAAGGGGAAAATACATAGTGAAAAGAAGAAGGAAAGAAACCAAAAGACAAGTGGCCAACAGAGTCTTTGTCCAGTTACATAAAACTTTCAAAGTCTAGAAAGTCTGGAATAAAAAGATCATGCGCAAACCTACAAACAAGGGACAATCTATGAAGAACAGGACAGGTGTTGTTCTTCAAGAGATACTTCAAAAAACCAACTCATGGGAAAAAAGACAGAAATTGGCCAAATAGACAGCACAACTAGTACCCATGGGGATACCAATACATTGTCTATAAGTGCAATGACCAAAGCAGAGAAACAAATTATCCAACAAGAAATTCAACCAAGAGATTTAAGTCTGAAGCCTCCACAATTCTGAAGCTATAAAAGTCTCAAATGAACTTATCTCTTGTTTATTTTTAAGCCATAGATACCTAAAATTCAAAGCGTTCTTTAAACCAACAAAAATTTATCACAATAAAGTTTGAATATCTGCTTAAACACTCTATTAATCAGAACTTTCATACAAGCTTTTAGATTTACCAGGCCAAGAACCAAAAACTCAAGAAAGAAGAATGCAAAAGAGAGGAAGAGAAAAAAAGGGCAAGGAAAAACCCAAACTATAAAGGTGGAAGAGAACAGAGAAATGAAATTGGGACCTTTGAGAGATATTTAGAATACAAATTTGGAAGAAGTGAAATGATAGATAAGAATAGTACCTGCATGATGTTCGCACAGGTTCAGATGGAGCAAAAAGAAGCTTCTGAAGAAGAGCAACTGCTGGGCTAACTGAACTTCCTGCAACTCCTGAGTCACCAGCATGTTGCAACGATAGACACTCGGCATACCCATATATAATGTCCACCATTGGAATAACAAGGCTGTTGATTGTTTGTGCATCAAGTTGTTCCTTTGTCAATATTTCCCACAACACCTTCACCAGTCCATGCACAACTGAAGGACCTGCAAATGACAAAGGCACCAGTAAGAACAACAGCTCAAGCTCCAGCTCAATCAAGAACTATCAATTTGATCCTCTTGCATACTTTAAGGACCAGTTCAGCACAATGAATCCATACACTGCAGTGCCATCCACCAATGACCATTTCCTAGTACAAAGAAACTGTGAAGATGCAACACACACAACAGATATAACATGCAGTGGCAAGAAACAAACCATGATCTTCAAGATAGCTGGCAAGATTGGATGGACGATGCAATGCAATTTTGCACACAGCACGCATCTGAGCTGCAAACTCTTGGACTACATAGTGTGTCGCAGGCCCGCCTGCAGCCATTTTTGAGATAAGTATTGGACAAGAGTGGGTAACTCCCACCAATCGCAAGTCATCCTTGGCCTGCAACACAATAGCTGCTTAATGTGTATGCCTGTTGCCAGTCTTTCCCAAACCCTGACATGAGACCATCCAAACTAGAATTCAAGAATTCACCCTAGCATCTTGCTGCTGGCTACAAGCTATCTGAACTCAGCACAACACCTTTCGACGTGAGGAAAACAGTAAACAAAATGGCAAATCACCCCACATGCTGTTACATTGATGATCCCTATTGGGAAAAATGGGTTGTCAACCTGATTATATGCATCTTTCACTGGATATAAAGCTCGCAGAACACGTCTGGCAGAAGATTGCAAAAGAAGCTGCCTGTCACTCTCAAACACTATCTCCAGCACAGGTAAACACCTCTTTTTGCTCTCCTCTAACTTGATCTCCATGGAATCTGAAGTTGATTGTGCCCGAGAGACCAAGTAGTAATTAAAGAGAAGATGGAGACTGTCAGAAAGGATTCGCTCTGGGGCAGTGGAATCTGGCATCAGCTTACGCTTAGTCTTGCTTGTGCTGGACACAGAACTGATGGAACTGCCCTGTGCTGGGGATTCCAAGGCCAATACAGCATCAAGCTTCTCCTTCCAACCAAAATCATCCTTAGATCGTCCATAAATTTCAAGGCAATCAACCCTTGGTAATGATGAACCATTGAAAGTAGGACCAATTGTAAGGGTTACCTCCTCATCAGCCAACAAAGCTTCTGCATTGGTGAAGGGAATATCATACCAGCTGCGTACACCTTCCTCTAGCCTTACAGACCTATGAAACACGCGTAACTCTGATGGTATATGGCTTGCTGATGTATTGCCAACATGCAGCCTGCAACCCACCATTACTAGCTCTGGATTGGAGTTGAACACAAGAATCTGCAGATGCCAAAATGGCAAAGAAGATTAGCCATGACCCCAAAAGGAGGCTATAAACTCTGATGTCCATACAACTGTATATTGCAAACTCTGTCCCTTCAAGGACAAACACAACCTTTCTAAGCAGACCATTTGGGCCACTTGAGTCTATTCTCTGGAAACAGAAGACAAACACCTCTATTTTCCTCACTGCACACTTTGGAAATATCTGATTTGAATCAGATTCCTCATTGGAAACTAGACTCTGAAAGTGGGTGTAATTCCATGGTACCTTAAATCCAGAGGAGCTGGGGCCTTCTAGAAATCCATCATCAGATGCCAGGCTCAATTTAACACCTTCAGAATCACCATTGCGCAGAATGTCACCTCCCAGCTTCACATCAGCTGTGATGCATGTTGTCTTCTCAAAAAAGTCCAGTGGAAATGAAGGGGTGGCACCACCATTGTTTACTCGGTTGCCCAAGAGGACCACCCCAAGCTTCTTCATGCGCTCTGCCTCCAAGCTGGCACTTTGCTTCTGGCGATCAGTCCCAACCAGCTCACTCACAGACTCTGGGAGTGTCGAGGTGTAGGAAAACACTTGCAGGCTTCCATCGTCATATAGGACTAAAACACTGTTTCTATCTTTGGTCATTGGAGGGTATGCAGCAACTCCATCAACCCGCAAGGATGATGGGTTCCCAGTCATGCGTAAAGGCTGTGAATGCATCTCAGTTGTCCCCAGTTGCACAGCGACTGGTGAGTTAGACTTTTGACTAGACAGGCATACAAAGAGCCCACTACCTGCAAACATCTCGTTCCAATGGTGCAGCCCCGCAGCCTTTGTTTTGGCATCCTGCTCTTCTACCACAGCAGCCACCTGTGCAAGTCCTGTACAATCTGCATTTAACCGTGCAATTAAGGCCAAGTTATCATTGTATGCTGAGAAGAGTAGCTTGTACGTTGCAGAGTACTGCAATGACACACCCTTCACTGGCTGGTAACATCCAGGGAGCTGTATGTTCTCTGTCAAAATGCGCATCCCAGACTCCACTCCTGTAATGTATTGACTGTACAGAACCCCAAGCTGTGATAGGACAATTGCCATCAGTTGTCCTTGAGTGGCAGACACAAGGATTGCATCTGCTATAGAATCCTCCAAGACAGTGAAGTAATGGGTTGGACTTATCTTGTCCTTTGAGAGGTCATAGATCTTAACAAACCTGTTTGTCACAACCATCAGCTCTACTTGAGAACCAGGAACCCAAGCTATGCGGCGTATGTAGGCATCTTGCAGTGCAAGCTCCAGAGCCAAACGATCAGTCACCTCTCCACGAGGATTGACAGTAAAAACCTGGCAGTCTTCATAACCTGCAACAGCCAAGTAGCTTTCATTTGCACTGTTGAAAGTCAGTTGTACCAGCTCAAACCGGACAGCATTTTTTGAGAGGGGTTTGACAGTAGTCTTGTCAACAGTGACAGGAGTCACAGAGGGCTGGCCAATCAGCTGTCCTACATCAAAGATGGTAACCTTGTCTCCCTCTCCTGCTGCAAGTCTGCCCCGACTGCTAATCGTAAGCAGTGACTTCACAAGCAAGCCACTTGCCAAGTGTGACTTGAGCTCACGTGCATAAGGATACTCTGCTTTGATTTTCATGTCAAGGGAACCACCTTTGTAAGCCCTCCTAAGCTGCAGTAGATCACTCTTTGGAACTAGAATTTTGTCTTTGCCCAGCATGACCTCCTTGTCCTTCCTAGCTGCCAGCTTGTGGCCCAGATTTAGATCAGTTAGCAGCCGTTTGCAAAGAGACAGCACTTGGCCTTCAAGATCTAATTCTGAGAATACACCAAGCAAGCATTTTTCTCCTCCTTCTGCAATAAAGACCTTGAAAGGTATGTCAGCATCCAAGTGATCCTCATCCTCTGCATCAGAGTCACTATCAGATGGAGGTAGCTGGCCTCTCTGGGAGCTGAAAGGTAAAACAGTCTCTGCTGCACTTGATCCTGCTGACAGTTTAACAGTTGTTGTAGAGACATACTTTCTGGGCTTCAGGCAGAGGCAACTTGTGCCCCTCACACCTCCTGCCCCACAATCACAAAAAAAGCGACTGAGGCGAGAATAGACAACCTTATGCCCTTGATGGCATACCTTCGCACAAACAGAGCAACATCCCTTGGAGACAGTCAAGTCACATGTATAGCAGAAATACCAGTGCTGTTCCATGAAGTTACTGCCACTAGAAGTGAAGGTGCAGACATGAGATGCAAGAACCCGTTCAGTGGGGCTGACATCATCGTCATCCTCACGATCTAAGCTCGTGAATTCCCCATCAGATGTCCCATCATCTTCATCATCATCCACCGACAGTGCATCACAGTCAGCTGCCATAACTCCTGGCTCCAGAGCCATCTGCAGGAGCTGCTCTGAACTTTTCCTCAGTGAAGACTGCTTAATCTTGACCCCTGAAAGACTGGAGTGGTTGCTAATGCACTGTCTGCTGTCCCCATGCTGACCAAATGCACCAAGAATTGAACTGAGGAACAATAGCATTGATTTGAGACCTTCCAAATGTGATGCAGCCACCGGCAACTTACCCACAAGGTTTACCACTGATCTCAAGAGCTGCTTGAGCAAGGACTCCCCAACAGCCAGCTGCACCATCAAACTGAAATAGGCTTTTGCTGCAACTATATCATAATCTAGGAAAGCTCGCTCCACATTCATGAGCATTGCATGCAGCAGATGAGTCCGCAACTCTTCTCCTTTGACATCAATGGAATGACTCAACAAAGCCTGAAAGAAACTGGAAGCAAGATCCCTCACAGCAGCAGCTGCCCATCCCTGGAACTTGCTTTCAGGACTTTCTCGGCCCCAACCTAGAAACCTTTGCTCTAACCAAGCAGCAAAGCTTAGGGTGTCCATGTCAAGAAATCTCTGCTGTAAATCTTGCTTGCACCTGAGCTCACACCCTAGTAAGTCAACAAGAAGTTGAAGGGATTTGGTATTTACAACTTCACTCGTACAACCATCCAGGACATCAATAAGCAGGGACACTCTTCCCAACCCAACAAGAGGTCTAAAGGCATTTGATGCCACCAGTTTTGTCAGCTGCTGTACATCATCCAAATGTGGTTGTAGAGAGAAATGGATGTGCAATGCTTCAAGCCTGGTAGGATCATTGCGGATGCTGTTGTAGACATCTAGTGCTTGCAAGATAACAGCCTCCCACACTGACTCAATCACCTCATTTTGCTTGTTGCAAAGCAATCTCAAGAGCTTCTCAGCATGCTGCAGCTCATTTAAATCCATGAACAGGGCCTGCTCTTCCTTTGCTGGAATCAGCGCATTCAGCACAAGGACAGCCTTGCTTTGAACACTCTCAAATGTGCTATCCAGTTTCAGGGTCATAATAGTGGACAGCAAATCCTCCAAAAGGCCTGATTTGCATATGTCCTGGTCCAAACCCCCTTCCAGTTCTTGCGCATGAAGAAGCCCCAAAATAGTGTCCAAGACACTTTCAATGGATAGCAGCAAAGAGACCACAGCTGCACTACCTGGTCTTGAACATGATGGAAATCCATGAAGGAGAGCTGGAATCAAAATGCTACCCAGATCCTTGAACTTGTCTGTCACCTGATCTGGCCCAACAAGAGCAGTGAGAGCTTCAGATGGCCATGGTGTTGCAGAACCCCACCTAAGAAGTGACTGCACCTTTGACAGGCTGACTCCTATTGCTGCCAAAAGCTCCTGCTGCTTGCTTGCTGCCAAACCCCCTTGCAGTAGTAATTCAATGGACAATGCAGCAGATCTGCAGGAGTGCTGCTCCATGAGCACATGAGACACTGCCTCACGAGTCGCTTCCACATACCAAGCCAAAAGGTTGGATAAGCTTTGTAACAACTCCATAACATAACCATCTCGAACAATGACAAGCACTGCTTGCTCTAAAAACTCAAGAGACTTAATTGCTCCTGCAGACTTTCCTGTTTCCGCATCCCCACCACTGTCAGAAGCAGATGCAGTGGCTGCAACTTGACTTCTTTCATTGGTGAAAGACCAAAACCCAGCCTGTAGCAGTGAGAGTAGCATACTTAAGGATGAGCTCTGCCTGAGAAAATCCCAGGAGAGCAACTTTAATCCCCCTTCACAGAGGAGGGTCTGCGCAGCAGACAAGTTGCGCATAACAAATCCAACCCACAGCTGTACATCAATACCACATGCTTGCTGATCCCTGATGCCTGAATGAAGACTTCTGCTAAGGCCCAGCAAAATATCTGATCTAGCATTGGAGCTTTCGAAGTTAACCTCCCAAGGTAAGACAGGCTTCAACAAGGGGCTTATACTGCACACTGTCTTCCAGCTCATCAAAAATATATACCTCTCAACAATCAACTCTTCAGCACTCTTAAAGGCCCTACCCCTCCATATCTCAAGGATCTTAATTAGAACCTGGTTGACCTCCTCCATCAGCACCTGAGAGTTCTGGAGTCCTTGAAGATTCAAGGATCCACTCACATCAAAAAGCTGCTGCATGCAGAGCTCATCCATAGCACGCTCCTCACCAATCCGTTGCTCTTCAGCAATGTTGCATGCTACCAGCCCTGCCCATGACTGCTCAGGACCATCCTCCCCTGCTATGGTACAATGGATGTTTGCTGCTTGGTTCTGCAACTTTTGTTGCAAGTGTACCAACAACCACTGGGGAAAGGTGTTGAAATGTAGGATGAGGTACCGCATGGCCAACAACAACCTTGACACTAGCAGTGACCACATTGCAAAGGGGGTGCCAGGCATCAGGTGCCTCTCATTGTTGCAAATAGATTTGAGAGCTCCCAACAGGTTCTGAAGTATAATAACTCTGCCAGCAACATCTGAAGAATGGAAAGCCATGAAGAGGACCTCCATGTGGAACAAGGAAGGTAGAGCCTTTATCATATGCAAGTCCACCACTTTGATACTCCGAGCCTTGAAAAGGATGAAGTCTGCAAAGTTTTGCCAAATCTCAAATGCCAATGGGTCAGTTGGCAACTCAACCCCTCTCTGAGTGAAGCGATGAATGAGTAATTTTGCAAAGAGCAAGCAACTCTTTGCTGAGAGAAAGCATGAAGCATCACTGTCCTTCAAGAGCTGGATAGCAAGATGCAACTCCAGGGAGTCTGTGAGTGCATGTCGGGCCACAAGGGCATGTAGCAGGTCAAAAGAGCCCTTGTGCAGCTGAACTAGAGAATCCAAGCCTTCTTCACCCTCCAAAGGGTCAAAGCTAAGTGATTGTTGGCTCACAAGGCGGGGTTGTGAGACGTGGATTTGCAGAAAAACATCCAGGTGCTCCTTTGACAGCATTCTACAGGCAGCATCAAAAGTTGGTTGATGCCAATCAGGAGCAAATATGCAATCTTTCAGAAAACCCAGCACTTGGCATACTGCTTGCAGTGGTGTGTTACATAATGCATCTAGCTTCTTTGCAGATGAACTTGTTGGAGCAAGTCCCTCTGAATTCACAGAATGTCTGCCAGACTCTGAGAAAAGATCTCCAAAAAGGGCATCATCTTCACTTGCAACAGTGACAGAATCCACTGACCCAACCACAGATTCCTCTTCACTGTGTGTAGATGATGCAATATCTGTTACTAATCCTTCTTTGAGTCCTTGGGCATGAAGCAATGCTGTCACTGCTACCAGGTTATCCAGCCATTTTCCCTCACTTGGGAACAATATCTGCATCTGCTCCTGTGGACTAAGCACAGCACATAAATCAAATTTCTTTGACCGGAGCTCACAAGCAAGTAGAGGTTTCAAACCAACCAGCCGGTCCTGATTTCTTGGTTGCCGCAAATAAATCCCAGATGAGCGAGCAGGAACATCCTGAAGAAGACCTAACAGATGGCTTACAACATGTGGTGTGAAAGCCAGTGGTAGCTGATGACCTGGAAGAGAACCTTCTTGCCTGTACTTATCCACTTCTAATCCATCTAGCATGGAAGCAACAACAAATGTCCTGAAGTTCTGAATTGCAACTTGATCAAAGAGAACAGCTTCTGCAAGTCGAAGCAACCCATCTACTAGTGATGGGAGTAAGCATTCTTGATTGTAATCCAGCACAACATCCATCTCCAAGCTGCTCAATTGATAGGTGTGCTGGAAAAAGTTGTGCAATACAGAGGCAAACTCAATTAGCTTTGAAGCTACCTCATCTTCTAAAAAGCCAGAAATGCATGCCCTGGAGAGATTCGACATGAGATTCATCAGACCAGACACAAGAGCAATTCTGCCATGCAGCAACCTGTCTTCCTCCTCATTCATCACCTTTTCACAACCAGTCAACAGTGCTTGGCACACAGCTAATAGCCGGGGAATGCATCGGACTTGCACCACAGCGAACTTCTGAGCTGTAGCCACCATAGTATTACTTGTTTTTAACACCACATCAGCATGCTGTGCCTGTGAACCTCTGGTGAACTCATGAGCCAGCAATTGATCACTGGCCAATAGCGATAGTAAGGTTGACCCTGGTGTCATCACATCCCTTGGAGGAGGCTCTAGTATGCACAAGTCACAAAACACAGTACACAAAAATTAAGCCAGTCCTCCAGGAAAAAAGCTCTTGCATTTCTTTCAAAACATTGCTAACCACATGCTTAAGAGCTTAGAATCCTTATTGCCTTTCAGATCTGAAAAGTGAGAGGAACACAAATCTGTACCATCAGAAGTCAAGCTCACAACATTGCTCAGGGTTTCTCGTGGAGCATTGGTAGAGGGCACATTGAAAAATGGCACCTCAGATGTGACCTCTCCCAAAGATCTCAAAACTGATGCACTACGTTGCCCTGCCTTCCCTTCCACTGTGGCTGCTTCCAGAAGTAACAACAGCCTCTGTTGCATCTGCAACCACAGGTTTAATGGCACCAATAATCAAGAGACTCGATGGTTGAAGCTAGTATCATCAAAAGCAAACTACTATGTCAAGTCTGTCAGACAAGCTGCATTGATGATGCTGATATCCATTTCCTGATCAGTACTGTAGAAGCATCCAGTGGGCCAAGGATTTGGACATACTGGTCCACACACAGGAGTCTCCTTCACAAAAGGTGTTGAGAGAACTTCACAAAAGACTGCAAGCACCATTTAACTCCTCTCTTCCTAATACCAAACTGACAGCTTCATGGTGTACAGCAAAGCTATCATCACTTCAAATTTGTGAACACAATGGACAACACAGACAGTTAACTTCCTGCCCTCCTTCAGCACAATTAGCACCCTCACAATCACATTCAAGCCACAAAGTCGTCATCTAATTGTATTTGTCAATGTCTGAAGCAATGACAATTCTGTACCCCGTAACAAAATGAATCAAAAGATGAGCAAACTCACAGAACTGCAAATTACAAGGGATTGATGCATTGAAGAAGAGGAGACAGACCATTATGAGGGCACGAATATTCAGGACAAATTTGATCCATATGTTAGATGGTTTTGAAACATCCTAGCAAATCAAGAAGCAGAATCCATCTAAAGCCACGCACACAAATGAACATTCAAGGAGATAGCCAGAGGGAACTGTTTGGAGGGGTGAACAAACCTCGGAATGGAAAACCCCACTGTTGCTCCTCTTTAACTTTGGAATACGGCACTCTTCAGGCTCCACCAGACCTGTCATACCTCCTGGAAGGTTGAGCACACTAGTCTCCAGGCCTTGCAAGCAAATCTGCACTGTGAGCCTGTAAATTTGCTCAACAACTTCCTTCTCCCCTCCATCTGCATATGATCCCAACTCCACATACATGTGAAATTAACCGCCTTGAAAAAACCCAAGTAGAGCCAAATCAGGTTCCCCAAAAAACTTATCCATGAGACTCTTAATCATCACTACCCTAACTCTGCTATCGAGGGTCGTTCCACAGATCAGGGTTGCAAATAATTCACAGAAAGAGTGGCCCCAGTTCCGATTGCAACATCAGCATACAACAAAATTCCGAAACCCAGAACCACACAGCGAGACACAAACAAACAAACCTGAGATCAAGTCACAAGAGGCACACAGCACTGCATCCACCAGCGCCAGCCCGAAGTCCAGCTGCTGCTTCGACCACTGATACACCCCACCACCATCCCCATCTACACCCAGTTTTAGCATGGCTTCAAGTTGATGCAACCCCACCTGCACCTCCTTGTCAAGCAGCCTCTGCGGCAGCGATCCCCGCTGCTGGAGCGTCTCCACAAGCTTCTGCAGCGTCCCCATCCAGCCTCACATAGCCAGCAAGTTTTCTAGGGTTCAGTTTATGGAAGCCACAACTGAATCGCTTCCCCCCCTGTTTTTTTTTTTGCTTCCCCTTCAGACTGCTCCTTTGAAGAAGCCTTGGCGATGATGATGTTGTGAGAGCATGAACTAACTGCACTTACTTACGTTTGAAAAAAAAAAGTGTGAATATAATAAGTAGTGTGCGAAGTGAATTTGTCGGAGACTGTTTGAGTGGGTCTCAGTAACAACATTAAACTGAATGATGTTTCAGCATCACAACCGCCTATCTGAAACCGTCGCGATGTTCTTCTTGTACCCAGTTTCTACTTCATAATTGTTGCCAGGAAACAGACCAGATCAGCACACTCCGAATTCACGAGCGTTGCTGTGTGCTCCCCCCCCCCCACCCCAGTTTCGGAGCGCGACTCTTTCCTAACGTACCTTCCCACTCCACCGGCCGCCCTACTTACTCTTCGTTCTAAGGCCTTGCCCACATTTGTACCTACCTTGTGCCACATCAGCCAGACTAGACCTACCAACCACTTCCCACCTCCCTACCCACGCCAAAACCAGCCAGCTCGAACACCTAACCCAAGTTACACCCAACCCCAAGTCCAGTTTTAAATTGTCTTCTTAGTTCTCTCTTGGATCTTTCCCCGGGGTCCTACTAACCAGTGTTGGTCCCGTGGGCCGGAAGTTAAGCCGGTCGCCGAACACTTTTTTCCAGCTTACAGCAGAGCTTGGCTTCAGTGATCGTGCATTTCATGGCCTTTGAATGTTTCAAAGATTTTTTTTGGTAGGCCATTTAGTCTAAACCACGAGTAGGCTAGCGCTTTACAGACACCAAATTGGCTAAGAAATGCAAAATTTGGGGTCTCCCAAACTGAGTAGTGGGGTCTTTGGAAAAAAATATATTAATATTTTTTAAATCAATTTTCTTCTTTTTTTTAAATCATCACCGTAGAACAAGATGTCATATGTTCAATGACAGGCGAGTTTATGCACAGTTACCGACGATAGAAAAAAATCTGGTCATCAAATTTGCTTTGTATTAAAAAAGGTCGTTCAGTTATTGGGCTTTGTTCGGTTATGGGGCTTTCTTGTCCTATATGCTTTTTGAACACACCAACCTAATCCTACTACTATGAGGGGGGGTTTTTTTTTGTTTTTTTTCCATACCAAACTAAAAATTGATATTTAATACTTTTTTTAAAACCGTCATACTTTTGTGATCTTAGTTAGTATCATCATCATCATGTCCGAGACTAATTTATTTTTTTTTTCTTTTATCTATCTATGAAGGAAGGTAGTTTGTTTTGTTTTG
>Ga0116228_10000324_pt1 | contig 35105 bp, 32 predicted proteins | sample S1TSphfallax_2_FD_89694 | JGI IMG/M metagenome (GOLD analysis project Ga0116228, IMG submission 89694) | Host-associated microbial communities from peat moss isolated from Minnesota, USA - S1T2_Fc - Sphagnum fallax MG | ecosystem: Host-associated > Plants > Peat moss > Unclassified | place... | reverse complement strand
TGTCCTACATCAACAGCACCGAGCGCGACTACATCTCGGACACCACGCACTTTTCGCTGAGTCAGGACATGTTCGGCGACCTGACCACCCTTTCCCTCGGTTGGTCCTACACGCGGGACAAGGTCGGTGAGAACGACGGCACCGCCTTCATACCCAAGGTGGTCTGGCTGGGACATGCCGAGAGCCAGGATTACGATGTGGGCGTCTCGCAAATCCTCACCCGCAACCTCATCGCCGGATTGAATTTCGAAGTTATCACCGACAGCGGTTATCTGGCAAATCCGTACCGCTCCATTCGCTACCTGGATCCGACCAACCCGAAGGGGTACTCCCTGGCCAGCCAGGTCTATCCGGACACCCGGACCAGCACCGCCATTCAGGCCGAGGCGAAATACTTTCTGCCCTGGCGGGCGGCGGTCACCGGCTCATACCGGTATTACAACGACACCTGGGGCGTCACCGGCAACACCTACGAATTGGACTATACGCATCCGCTGCGCAATATCTGGATCTTCGAAGGCCGCCTACGGTACTACAAGCAGTCCCATGCGACCTTCTACAGCGACATCTTCCCGTACGCAAACGCCCAGAATTTCGAGGCGCGCGACCAAGATCTCGCCTCCTCGGAAAACACCACCATTGGCGCCAAGGTCACCTACGCGTTCCTGCCCGACGGCTGGAGGATCTTCAAACGCGGCACCTTGACGTTGGATGTCAGCAGGATCGCCTTCCACTACCTCGATTTCACCGACATCAAATACTACGGCTTGCCGCAGTATCAGCCAGGGACCGAACCCCTGTACCACTTCGACGCGATGGTCTTCCAGGTCTACCTGTCGATGTTCTTCTGACTCGCGAGCTTCCGCCACCGCACCAACAGCATCGGCGCCAGCGCCGCGGCGATGGCAAGCGTGTCCGCCACCCAATCCCACACATCCTTGTCCCGATGCACGAAGGGCAACCCTTGGACGATTTCGATCAGCGCTCCAAAGCAAGACAGCGAACCGGCAATGATGAGCACGTGCCGACGGGGAAAGGCGGCGGCGGCAAGGCCGGTGAGCGCGTAGAAAGCGATGAAGTGTTCGGCCTTGTCCCACGGTACCAACTGCACGGCAAGCTGCGGCGGAATGACGGCGCTGTAAAAGGTGAAAATAAGAGCTGCGAAAAACACTATTTTCGCGCATGCGGCGAGCAGGGATATTTTAGGCAAAGAACTTCCAAAACCGCTGACTAAACTCAAAGACTATAGCAAACCGCAGAATGGCCCGTTCTTGGGGCGACCGGTTCCCCTTATGGGCTATCATGCGCCCCATGCAATACAAAACTATGAGTCGCCGGAAAATGGTCGCCACGCTGGCCTTGGGCGCATCGGCCGTGATCACCGCCCGCCGCGCCTTGGGCAACGACGCCCCGAAACTCGATCCTACCGATCCGAAGGCGGTGGCGTTGGGCTACGTCACGGATGCCGCGCGGGTCGACACCAAGAAATATCCCGCCTTCGTACCCGGTTCGAACTGCGAAAACTGCCTGCAGTTGGAGGGCAGCGCAGGCAATTCCTACCGTCCCTGCAGCCTCTTCCCTGGCAGCCTGGTGGCCGTCAAGGGCTGGTGCTCGGGCTGGGCGGCGGAGATGTAAGCATCACCGCCCGGCGCTTCGCGGCGCATTGCGCACCCGCACGCCGATCGCCGGAAAATCGGTGAAAAATCCGTCGATACCCAGCGCCAGAAAGCGCCTGATCTCGCCCTCGAGATCACCGTGGCCGGCGGGATCAGCGCCGGATCGCAGATCCTCCGGCAGAAACTGATTTTCCGCGCGGAACGTCCAGACATGCACCTTGAGACCGAGTTCATGGGCGAGAGTGACGCTCTGTTCATGGGCCAATGATTTGGCAATACCGATGGCATCGGCATACTCAGGCACCTGGCGCAGATCGCCCAACCCGTACTCCAGGAGTTGCACCAGAGGTAGTGTGGTCATGCCGCGCAACTGGCGCAGGTTCTGCGGATCGAATGACTGGATGAACACCGGCGCGCCGTCGCCGTCATAATCGAAACGTCGCAACGCCTCCAGCACGGCCGCCTCCTGCGGCAGACCCAGCGATGCGAAATGGGCCGGATGCTTGGTCTCGGGATACACGCCGATCCGTGAGGCTGCGCCTCGCCGCCGGTTGGTGTCGGTCGCGAGCTGCAAGATTTCATCGAAGGTCGGCACCTCGAACCGGCCATCGTACCGCCGATTGCTCGCGCGCAGTTCCGGCAGTCGTTCTCGCGCCCGCAGAGTCTTGATCTCCGCGAGGCTGAAATCCTCGGTGAACCAGCCCGAAACGGCCTCGCCTTCGATGCTCTGCGTACGCCGCCGCGCCGCGAACTCAGGGTGATCGGCCACATCCGTGGTGCCCCCGATCTCATTCTCATGCCGGGCGACGAGCACGCCGTCGCGGGTCATGACGAGATCCGGTTCGATGTAGTCAGCGCCCTGCTCGATCGCCAGTTGATAGCTTGCCAGAGTATGTTCGGGTCGCTCGCCGCTCGCGCCCCGGTGTGCAATCACGACTACGTTGGACATCGTCTCTCGATAATCCCAAAGAGTCAGTGTAACGCAATCGAGGTGCCGGGGTCCCGCCGACCCCGGCTTCCCAGCGAATGTCGGCTAGCGCGGCGGAGCCAGCGATTGCGGTGCCGTATCGTGAGCCGACATCACCATGTCGGTTCCGGGGACCCAGGGCGCTCGTTCGAGTGATGAGGCATTCTCTCGATCGGCGAGCACTGACGTGGGCTGGGCGGCGAACCCCACCCCTAAGGCAATGAATGCCGAGGCCGACACTAGGACGCGGAGGCGCTTCACGATTCGAATGCCACCGTAAGGGCTGCCGCGTGCGGCGGCATCGGCGGCGGGAAATCGACCGCCACGGCGGGCGGCGCCGCGTGCGGCGGCATGGGCGGCGGGAAATCGCTGCGCCGCTCGGTCATCGCAAAGGCCGCACAGTTGAGCGTGCAACACGTCACAAACGCTATTAGTCTAAACTTCATTCTCGATCTCCTTCGGTTGAGTGCTTGGTGATAAAGACAGCGTGATCCCTACTGACAAAAGCGACGTTTCGGCGCGATTTCCCTCACACGAGGCAAAAAAAAATCGTCCGGATCCAAGTCAGGCTGCCGCCGATTTCACGGTGCTCCTCAACGAATGGGGTGCGGGGCGCGCCGATGCGCTCGATCGATTGACCCCCTTGGTCTACGACGAGCTGCGCAAGCTGGCCCGCAAACATATGCGCACGGAGCGCGGCAGCCATACCCTGCAGGCGACCGCCGTGGTCCACGAGGCCTTCGTACGCCTCATTCAAGCCAATGTTGCGCTGCAAGACCGCGCGCATTTCTTCGCCCTCGCGTCGCGGTTGATGCGCCGCGTGCTCGTCGACCACGCCAAGTCGCGGGCCCGCCTCAAACGCGATAGCGGCGCCCCCACGGAATTGCGCGCCGCCGACCTCGAGCCCTCGGCAACCTCGGATATCGACCTGGTTGCCCTCGACGACGCGTTGCAAGGTCTCACGCAGCTTGAACCCAGGCTCGCCGAGGTGATCGAGTTGTTCTATTTCGGCGGCTTGACGTATGAGCAGATCGGCAAGGCCATGGGCATCTCGTCTGCAACGGTGCACCGCGACATCCGGCTCGCCCGCGCCTGGTTGCTCCAGGAGATCGGCAGAGGCGGTCGGTCGTGATATCGCGGCCCCGTTGGCAGCGGATCGAAGCTGTGTTCGCGGCCGTGGCCGACGCCCGCCCGCAGGACCGCGAGTCACGCCTGGCGACGGAGTGTGGCGATGACGCCGCGCTGCGCAGCGCGGTCGAATCTTTGCTGGCGTCCGATCGGCATGCCGAGGATCCCCTGCTGAATGCCGTCGGCGAGGCCGCCGAGTCGCTGCTCGAGGCGCAAAAAGATGGGCTCCTGGGCGTCCGCATCGGCGCTTATCGGATCATGTCGATACTCGGACACGGCGGCATGAGCACCGTCTACCGAGCGGCGCGCGATGATGCTCAATACAACCAGATCGTCGCGATCAAGGTGCTGCACCAGGCCACCTTCCATCCGCGCCTGCGCAGCCGCTTGCACAGCGAGCGCCACATCCTCGCCTCACTCGCTCACCCCTCGATCGCGCGGCTGATCGACAGCGGCGATCTCGCCGACGGCACGCCCTATCTGGTGATGGAGCATGTCGACGGGCGACCGATCAACCACTACTGCGACGAACGCGGGCTCAGTGTGCGCGCGCGTCTCGAGTTGTTCATCGAAGTGTGCAGCGCCGTGCGCTACGCCCATACCAATCTCGTGGTGCATCGGGACATCAAGGCGTCGAACATCTTCGTGACCGGCGAAGGGCAGCCGAAATTGCTGGATTTTGGCATCGCCAAGCTTCTCGCCCCGGAAAATCTCTCGCACACCCTACCCGTCACCCGCTTGCAGGAGCGCATTCTCACTCCGGAGAATGCCGCACCGGAACAAATCCTCGGCCGGCCGATCACCACGGCCACCGACATCTACTCCCTGGGTGTGCTGCTATACCAGCTGCTCACCGGCCGATCACCGTATCGCTTGTTGAGCTTCAGCCAGCTGCAACTCGAACGCGCCATTTGCATGGACGAACCGCTGCGGCCGAGCCAGGCGGTGATGGCGAAGATCGCCGGCGAGAACGGCGCCGATCGCCAGGCCCTGGCTGAATGTCGCGGCCTGTCGCCGCTGCGCTTGAAATCCCGCCTGCTGGGTGATGTGGACGCCATCATCGCCATGGCGATGCGCAAAGAACCGGAGCGTCGCTACTCATCGGTCGAGGCGCTGGCTCAGGATATCCAGCGTCACTTGGACGGTCGTCCCGTGCGCGCGCGCCAGGGCGATTGGCGCTACGGAGCGGCCAAATTTCTGCGCCGTCACTACGTCGGCGCCATCGGCGTCGCCGCCTTGATCATGGGCTTGGGCGCGGTCACCGGCATGACCCTGTGGCAGAACCACCGTTTGCAGTTGGCGCGGCGCGCCACCGCCCAGGAACGCGATCATGCGCAGCAGGTGTCGGCATTCCTGGTCGACGTATTCTCGCAAGCGGACCCGTTCAAGGCTCAGGGCCGCGAACCCACCGCCAAGGAGATCTTGGACCGCGGCGCAGAGCGCATCCTGACCAACAGCAGCCTGCAGCCGGAAGTCCGCGCGCAGCTGCTCGAGAGCATCGGCCTCGCCTATCGGCGGCAGGGACTGTCCGACCGCGCCGTGCCGTTGTTCGAGCAGGCCGTGGTGATCCGGCGCGAGGCGCGCCCGATCGATCCGCACCGCGCGGCGGCGGCGCTCGCCAACCTGGCGCAGGCGCTCAACGATGGCGGCCATCTGCTGCCGGCGGAGGCTTATTTGCAGCAGGCGTTGACCATGTCGCGCAGCGGTGACGAATCGCCGTCGCTCGAAACCGCCGACATCATGGTGCAACTCGCGCAGTTCGAACTGGAGGGCAAGAGTGATCCGCAGAAGGCGAACCTTTTGTTCAGCGACGCGTTGTCGATTTACCGCAAGACTCTCGGCAATCAAAACATCGCGGTGGCGACCGCACTCGGCGGCCTCGCCACGTGCGCCGTCTGGACCAACGACTATGTGCTCGCCGAACACTACGGCCGCGAGGCGATCGAGATCTTCCAGATCACCGTGAGCCGCACGCATCCGGATTATGCGTCGGCCTTGGCGATGCTCGGCTATACGCTCATCCAGCGGGGCCGTACTCGCGAAGCCGAACCGCTGCTCATCGAGGCGTTGGAAATTGATCGCAAGGCTTTCGGTGCCGACAATCAGCGGGTCGCGGAGATTGAATCGCATCTTGCGAAGCTCTACCAGCGAGAAGGTGATCTGCCGCGGGCCATCGAGGCATCGCAACGTTCCGTCGCCATCGCCACGGAACGGCTCGGACTCGGCCACTACCTCACCGGCTACTATCTCGACTTTCTCGGCAGCCTCTATTTCGCGGCGAATGATCTTCGCACCGCTGAGAAACTGGAGCGTCAGGCGCTGCTCGTCTACGCCGCGTCGCTGCCCGCGCAACACCTGTACGTGGCGGCCAGCAAGCTCGTGCTGGGAGAAATCTTACTGCGACGCGGTGACCTCGCGGGCGCCGAACTTGCGTTACAAAGCGCGGTCGACACCGATGTGGCGCTGGCCGGAGCGGGCAGCTGGCGTGCGGCACGCTCGCGCTCGGTGCTCGGCTGGACGCTCATCATGCGCGGCCGGGCCGCCGAAGGCGAACCCATGTTGAGCGGCGCGAGACAGGTGTTGTTGGCGACCGTCGGCGCCGCCGATCCGGTGACGCAACAGGCGACCAACCGACTCGCCGATTATCTGAAATCGCAGCATCGTGATGCGGAAGCGGCGCAAATCCTTGCTGCGGCGCCCGCGAGTTGAGCACGCGCGTCGCCACTTCGTTGATCCCGGGCGTCGCCACCACGGGTTAATCTTGCGCAACCAAAGGCGCGCCAACCGGGCAGTCCCGCTACCATAGCGCTCCATCAAACGAGGAATTTTCATGTTCAACGGGTTCAAGTCCGTATCGACCGCCTTCATGGCTCTCGCGCTCGCTGCCCTGCCCAACTTCGTTCCGTCGCGCGCCACAGGCGCGCGGGAAGAAGGCCGGCTGCTCGTCGCCACGGAAGTGCTCGAGGATGTGGAAGGCATGCCGGACCAACGACTGCCCGATGCGCTGCTCGCGCGCGCCTACGGCATCGCGGTGATTCCCGACGTCACCAAAGTCGCCTTCATTTTCGGCGGTCGTCACGGCAACGGCGTGCTGGTGGTACGCAGCGATTTGAATGCACCCTGGAGCAATCCCGTGTTCGTGTCGTTGACCGGCGGCAGCTGGGGATTCCAAGCCGGAGCGCAATCATCCGACATCATTCTGGTCTTCACCACCAAGTCGGGTGTCGAGGGCATCGCCGGCGGCAAAATCACCTTGGGTGCCGACGCCTCCGTCGCCACCGGCCCGGTGGGGCGCCAGGGATCAGCGTCCACGGATGTCAATCTGGCGGAAATTTACTCCTACGCGCGCACTCGCGGCCTGTTCGGCGGCATTGCCCTCGATGGCAGCGTCATTGCCATAGACAAGACTGAAAACGCGGCCTTCTACGGCAAGAGCGGCGTTACGGCAACGGATATTTTTTCGGGTCAGACACCGACACCGCCGGCGGCGGCTCAGCACTTCTTGGAGCGACTGTCGCAGGCCACGCGTACCGCGATGCGAACGTCACCCGCCGCGGAAGCGGCCACGCCGGCAGTCACGCCGACACCGGCGGCCACGCCAACATCGACACCGGGAGCCGCTCCGGCTGGCATCGACGGCGCCCGCACCTATCCGCTCGAAGATCAGAAGAACTGAGCACTCAAAATGCGATTGCATGAAAATCAAAAACATAGAGAACCATCATGTGAACCGCCGTACGGACCATGCCGTCCATGGCTTGCTTAACTCATTTAATCTGCGAGAGTTGCCGGTATGGACTCCGTGACCCAACCCGTCGCCAAGCAATCCGCGCAGGATGACAACAATCGCCGCGCCAAGGATTGGCTCACCGCGCTGACGACTGGCCGCTGCGATCAAGACGAGTTTTTCATCGCCATCGCCGCGCTGCTGCAACACTCACCGGATGCCGGTTGGGAGCTGCTCGGGCTGATCGACCAGTACTACCGACGGGGACGCCTGAGCGCGCAGACCTTCGGCATCGTCAAGGCGCATCTGCAAAGCTTGCTGGTGGGTCCTTCGTTCGGCGATGAATTAGAGCCAACACCGGCGGCCTCGGCGTTGCCGTCGGCGACTACCGCACTGCCGCCCGCGGCAGGCCGAGAGCCCGCGGCCGTCCCGGTGGCCGCCGAGGCCGCGCCGAGCCGCGCTCGCGACACGCTGCGCATCGCCGATCCCGCTGCGGGCAAGTTGCGCAACGCGACGCCACCGCCGGAGGAGCGCAGCGCTGACCCTGGCGATGATTCCACTCCCCGACTGTTGGCGGTCGGCGATGTGCTGCGTGGCCGCTATCTGGTGCGCGGACTGCTTGGTCGTGGCGGCATGGGCACGGTGTACGCAGCGACCGACCAATATCGCCTCGAGGGATCGACGGGCGATCAAAAAGTTGCGCTCAAGGTGTTGCACACCGAAGTCATCAAGCGTCCGCATTTGTTCGCCGAGCTGCGCCGCGAATTCCAGTATCTGCAGTCGCTTTCGCATCCGAACATCGTCCGCGTGCATGAATTCGACCGCGATGGCGATCTCGCCTTCTTTACGATGGAGCAATTGAGCGGCTCGCTGCTGAGCAACGCCCTGTCCATTCACTTGGGATCGTGTCTGCATCGGCCCTATGCGCTTGCCATCGTCCGGGATGTGGGATCTGCGGTGGCGCACGCGCATACTCGCGGCGTGGTGCACGGCGACCTCAATCCGGGAAATATTTTCATCACCGATGAAGGCGACATTCGCGTCCTCGACTTCGGCGCCTCGCATCAACTGCATCGCGGACCGTGGATTTCCGAATTCGATGGCCAGCCTCAAATCGCCGTTGCCACGCCCGCCTACGCGAGCTGTCAGGTGTTGGAGAGCGAGACCGCGGATGCTCGCGACGACGTCTACGCGCTGGCCTGCATCACCTACCAGCTGTTGACCGGCAAACTTCCATTCGGCGACAAGAATGCCCTCAAGGCGCGCGCCATGCGAATGACGCCGCGGCGTCCGCCCCGCTTGAGCAAGCGCCAGTGGCAGGCGCTGCTGGCCGGCCTGCGGTTCGATCGCAACCGGCGTCCGTCCGACATGCGCGCCTGGCTGACCCAGCTCGATCTGCACACGGCCGCGCCACATTTGCCGCAACTCGCCGGGCTGTGGACCGACCGGCGACGCAGTGTCGGCGCCCGTCGCCAGTGGCGGAGCCCGGCGGTGGCGGCGCTGGCCGCGGTGGCCATTTACTGGACCTCGACCCACATGGACTCCGTGCAGGCTGCGGGCATGGCGGCGAGCGCGGAGTTCCGCTCGTTGCTCCTCGAGTTACAGTCGAGACTGCCGCGCAAACAGCCGCAGGTCACCCGACCGGAGACACGCAACGAGCCGGGCGAAGCACCCTCGCCTCCGCCGCCTGCGACCACTGCACCCGCCGCGGCGCCGTCCGTAACGCGACCGTCCAACGCCGGCCTGCCATCCACCGCGAGGCCGGCGGCGGCCGCGGCAGCGGCGTCAACCGCGGAGGCACCGCATTCGCGGGTCGAATTGACGTCGGATGAAATTGCCGTGTTGCCGGGTGAGTCCGTGGCGAACATCGTGATCCGGCGCAAGGGTAACCTGCGCGGCGATGTCAGCTTCCACTGGTGGACAGAATCAGGGACCGCCAAACCGGGACGCGACTTCCTTCCGGTCAAGACGCAGGTCGAACACATCGACAATGGCCAGAGCACGGTCAGCCTGATGATCCCGGTGGTCCAAAGCCCGGTCTCAGGACCGTCGCGCAGCTTCTACGTCGTCATCGATGATCCGAGCGACAATGCCACGCTCGGCCCACGGACGCTGACGATGATCACCATTCCGGGCACGGCGCCGGACGCGGCTCCGTAAGCTCAGCGCATGTACCACTGCGAGTAATCCGGCCCGTCCTCACTCTGGAAATCGGCCGGCACATCCCACAGCGAAGCGTCGCTGCCGCCCGGATGCATCGAGGTGAGCATCACCTCGTTGATGACGCTGTCATATTTGTACTCTCGCACCAGGATCGGTATCCCGCCCAAGGTCGTCAAATCTCGCCACCATTCATCCAGACCGAATTCTACGCCGAACGCGAAATCCGAACCCTGCCTGAACGAGCTCAGTGTCTTCATCCCATTCAGGATTTCGGCTCCGCCGGGGATGGTCGCAACCTGCGCCACGCACAATTCCAGCCGCTTGCCGCCATTTTCCCATTCCTCCCACACGCGGCATGCTCGTCCATCAACGGATTCATAGCGAACGGTGAGGCGATAGTCACGCGGCACCGTCGTCAACAACCGGTCGCTGGCCGCTTTCATGTCGGCGGCCTTCTGCTGAGCCGCCGCGCGTTGCTCCGGTGGCGCAACCGCCGCCGCGGCCTCGAGCTGTTTCACCGCATCGGCATAATGGGCGGTGACCTCGCTCAAGGTGGCATGCCGCAAGACGTGGACCCGACGCGCGGGATGGTCGATGACATACATGATCCGGTCCTTGAACAGGTAGACCAGCTTGGCGTCGGCGCCGCCGACACGCACCTTGCCACCGTCGATGAAGTATTGGGTGACCACCGGCGCCGCGCTCGCACCGATCGACGCCAGGCTCTCATCGACCGCCCGCACGGCGAAGTCGTAGCGCACACTCGCCGCCGACAGCGCGGGAAACAACCACAAAGCCAATAATCGTCTCAATCCGGTACCTCCAGGCCCAGCGCCCGATTATCACCCAATGCGCGCGCGCGACGATACCAATCGCCGGGCTGCTCGAAGCGCCGCATCGATGGCGGCTCGACGGTAGTCCCAGATCGAATCCGGCGGGGGTGGGACGATGACCATGGTGGCATTCGCTTCGAACAGCAACACCGAGCCATCCACTCCGACGCCGAAGTCGATCCCCGCATAGTCGAGACCCAGCTCGGCATCGATCCCGGCCAACGCCGCCATGGCCCGCGGACCCAGGACCTTCGGCATGTCATCGAGAAATCGCCGTTCCTCCTCACGATACTCGGCGCAGGTCCCCATCGAGGCGCTGAAGTAATGCACTTTCCAATCGGCTGACACCGCCAGATGCAGGGGATGAATCTCGCCGGCGATGAACATGGCGCGATACTTTCGTGCCATGCCGTCGGCACCGCGCGCATCCAGGTATTCGATGGCGAGCAAGTCCTCCCCCGGGAGTTGGGCGACCGCCGGCATGAGGTCCGCGGAACGCTCGACACGCACGAAGTGACTGCCCATGTGATAGCCGGGCGAGCGCAGCAACAAGGGGAATTCGTGCGCCGCCGCGAATGCCTCGAAAGCCGCGGATTCGTCCCGGGCGATGCGCGCCACGGCGGGCGCGGTCACCCCCGGGATGCCGCCGAGACGACGTGCATTCGCGACACGCCCGGTGGCCAGCACGCGCTCGGGTAGATTGATCACCGGCGCACGCGTGCTCTTCAGCACAGTCGCAGCCCGCTCGAGAGTCGCGGCGCAGAGATCGGCGTCGCCGATGGCGTTGAACACGACCGAATGCGGCGGCAGCGGCTCTGCGGGATCGACAAAATCGACGTAGACGGCGGTCACGTCGAACAGTCGGTCGTCGAGGATGAGTTGCGTGGCGACATTGCCGAAACGAGCGGATACCAGCAACAGTACCTGGAGCGGCGAGCCTCGGCCGCGATACGGCCGGCGCACGCTGGCATGGTGGGTGAACCCCCGAACGAGGTGCGCCTCCGCCGCGGCGTCCATGCCGAGCTCATGCAGCGTTCTGGCCAACCCCTGATGCGCTTCGGGAAATTCGCCATCGGCAACGAGCGCCGCCGCGTACTGCTCACGTGCGCCCTGCAGATCGCCATCCTGAAAATACAAATTGCCGAGGTTCACCCGGCCGACGGGGTTCTGCGGATGGCAGAGCACGGCCTGTCGGTAGGCAGTCAGCGCCGCCGAGCGGTGCCCCGTGGCGAGTGCGATCGCCGCGAGTTCGTTGAGTGCGTTGAAGTGGCTGGGATCGCGGCGCAGGAGATCGACGTAGGCCTGCTTGGCCGGCTCATCCTCACCGGCCGCCGCCAGCCGGCGGGCGCGCTCGAGAAGCTGACGAATCGCTTCCGCCTCCGCGCTCATCGGCCGAACCGCGGCGGCCGCGACCACGCGTCATGCTCTGCTCGGCTCCCAGCGATTTTCTGACAGCGCACACCCATTACCGCGATAATCTAAAGTCCATGAACGAAACGAAGACGCCGCCGATGGTGCCGCCGCCGGCGCGCATCTGCATCGTACGACTATCCGCCATCGGTGACACCTGTCATGTGGTGCCGATCATCCGCACGCTGCAGAACAACTGGCCGGACTGCAAGATCACCTGGATCATCGGCCGGCTCGAGGCGAAGCTGATGTCGCTGCTGCCGGAAATCGAATTCCTGACGATCGACAAGAACCGCTTCGCCGCGGAACTCTTGCGCCTGCGGTCGCACCTGCGAACGCGCCGCTTCGACGTGTTGCTGCACATGCATGTGAGCTTTCGCGCGAGCCTCGTGAGCCTGGCCGTGCGCGCACCGCTGCGAATCGGTTTCGATCGCGCGCGGGCCCGCGATTTTCAATGGCTGTTCACCAATCGGCGAATACGCGTGCGCCGCAACGAACATGTGCTCGACAGTTTTTGGGGATTCACCGAAGCGCTCGGGATCGAGGCGCGGCGGCTCGAGTGGAACCTGCCATTGACCGCCGATGGCATCCGCTATGCGCAGAGCGTGCTACCGGATTCGCGCCCGACGCTGTTGGTGAGCGCGTGCTCGAGTCATGGCCTTCGCAACTGGCGGCCGGAGTCCTACGCGGTCGTCTGCGATCATGCGGTACGGCGCTGGGACATGCGTGTGGTGCTGTGCGGCGGACCCTCGGTCATGGAACGCGACATGGCCGAGGCGATCGCCGCCCATGCCGAATGCGCGCCGATGAATCAGGTCGGCCGTGACACGCTGCCGGAGATGCTCGCGCTGCTGGCGAGGGCCACCGTGCTGCTGACACCGGACTCCGGGCCGGCCCACATGGCGACGGCCGTGGGGACGCCCGTCATCGGTCTCTATGCGGCCACCAACCCGGAACGCAGCGGTCCCTATTTCAGCCTCCCTTGGTGCGTCAACCGGTTTCCCGAGGCGGCCCGCATCTTCACCGGACGCGCGCCCGCCGAACTGCCGTGGTGGGTGAAAATCGAAAAACCCGGCGTCATGGACTTGATTCGTCCGCAGGATGTCATCGAACGGCTGGACGAATTCATGCAGGCACGCCCGCCCCCGGGAACGGCGCCAAACTAGGGTTTGACTTGCGCGAGGCCGGCAGTGGCGGTGGCGCCCGGTGCGGCTGCCGTCGGAGCGGCATCCACCGGTACCACGGGCAAATTGTACGGATCAACCTTCGACTTGGCTTCCTGCTCTTGACGTGCCCGGTCCTGCTCGAGGCGCAGCCTTTCCCGGTTCCGCTCGAATTCGGCGTTGCGCTTCGCCTCTTCGGCCGGATCAGCCTGATTCGCCAGTCGCTCGATGGCAACCCGGGCATTGAGACAATCCGCATTACTGCGCGCCTTGATGGGATCCTCGTTGCACTTCATCAGCACACCGTCGAGGGTGACCCGGTCCTCCATGAGATCCGCCACGGTCATGGGCGGCACGCGTTTCGGCGAGCAGGCGACACCGACGATGACGGCGCCGATAGCTGCACAGACGATGAAATATCGGAGGTGAGTTTGCATAAGGTGCTCTTCCGCAATGGTATACAAACGCCGCGTCGGCGCGGGGCGTTCGCCTGTGATGCATCTCACGACTCGACGATGTTTTGTCACCTCGATCACCGGCTTGGTGAACTTGCGCACACGGGCCGGCGGCTGTAACGTTCCCCACCCATGGCCGCCACCCCCAAAGATGCTCCCAAAATCGATTTCGAGGCGGCGATGCACGACCTCGAACAACTGGTCGAACGGTTGGAAGCGGGCGATCTGCCGCTCGAGGAATCGCTGGCCGCATTCGAACGGGGCGTGCTGCTCACGCGCACCTGCCAGACGGCGCTCAAGGAGGCTGAGCAGAAGGTGGAAATCCTGCTGAAGAAGGCAGGGGAACCGGCCATCGTCAATTTCGACACGGATCTTGATCCATCCTGAGGCGGGCGACGCCCAACGACGGCTCTCGGACATAATCCCAAACAATTCCGGCACTTACCACCAGTCGGACGTGCTCTGAGACTTGGGCCTGCGCCAAATGGGTGCGAATCGTCTAGCATGTCGGACGACAGTACCCCAGGAACCCTACCCCGAATGAATGTTGCCGCTCCCGCCAAGAAGCTTGACGTATCCCCCATCGAAGATGTCCAAGGACGGGCCGACTCCCGCCGGATACCGATCAACAAGGTCGGGATCAAGGACATCGTCCACCCGGTGAAGGTGAAGGACCGCGCGCGGGGCGAGCAGCACACCGTCGCCAGCTTCAACATGTACGTGAACCTGCCGCATAACTTCAAGGGCACTCACATGTCGCGCTTCGTCGAGATCCTGCATCGCGAGCGGGAAATCTCGGTGGACTCGTTCGCGGTGATGCTGCAGGAGATGACGGCGCTCCTCGATGCGACGTCCGGTCACATCGAAATGACCTTCCCGTATTTCGTGATGAAGAGGGCGCCGGTCTCGGGCGTCGAGAGCCTCATGAACTATCAGGCGACGATTTTCGGCGATCATCGCGACGGCGAGACCAGCGTCTGGCTGAAGGTGGTCGTCCCGACCACGAGCCTCTGTCCCTGCTCGAAGAAGATCTCCGATTACGGTGCCCACAATCAGCGCTCGCACATCACCTTGATGGCCAAGTTGAACGAGCACATGTGGTTGGAGGAATTGATTGACATCGCCGAGGATGAGGCGTCCTGCGAGGTGTACGGAATTTTGAAGCGGCCGGACGAGAAATTCGTCACCGAACGGGCATACGACAACCCGAAATTCGTCGAGGACACGGTGCGCGACCTCGCCGTGGCGCTCAACAAGGACAGGCGCGTGCGCGCCTACGTGGTCGAATCAGAGAATTTCGAATCCATCCACAATCATTCCGCCTACGCCATGATCGAGCACGACAAGGACGCGGCCGCCTAGCAGCCCGTCCTGGCATCGCTAGGACCCGCGCTCGGCACTCTGCAGCCGACTGATCATGCTGCGCAGGAAAACCTGATTGAAGCGCAGCTGGCATTCCGCCGACACCTGTTCGAGCAGGGTCGAACTGACCTTCATCACGGTGACCGGGCCAGCCGCCTTGATGGTGGCCGTGCGCTTCGCGCCGCGCACATAGCTGGTCTCGCCGAAGCAATCACCGCTGTCGAGGTAGCCGAGCGCCTTCGACAGGCGTTCGACCGCGACACGTCCCTGGACGATGATGTAGAAGCGGTCGTCCATTTCGCCCTCCTTGACGATCTCCTCGCCATCGCCGTAATCCTGCCAGCTGCTTGCACGCAGCACTTCCCATATCTCGTTGTGCGAGAAATCATGGAAGAACTTGAGTTTGCGCAGCAGGCTGAATTGTTCCTGGCTGTCGATGCGCTTGTATTGTGCGCGCAGTTTCTGATGCACGCGCGTGAGTTCAGCGGCGAAATCAAGGCCCGTCTTGTAGCGCTTCGCCGGATCCTTCTGCAAGGCCACGGCCGTGACGTTTTCCAGCTCCTCGGGAATGTCCGGACGCAGCGTATGGATCGGCGGCGGCGTTGCGAACACGATCTGGTGCAACAATTTCTGCAGGTTGCCGGCCCTGAACGGCCGCATCCCGGTGAGCAGCTCATACATCACCGCCCCCAGTGAATACAGATCGGAGCGGTTGGTGAGCTCGATCGATTGCACCTGTTCCGGAGACATGTACGACGGACTGCCGGCGATCCCCTCGATGCGCGAGATCTCCGAATCGGCGACCAGCGCAATGCCGAAATCGATGATGCGCACATCGCTCTCGAGCGTGAGCATGATATTGCTCGGCTTGATGTCACGATGGATCACGCCGCGGCTGTGCGCGTAGTGCAGAGCACGCGCGGCCTTGTAGACCAGTTCGACCACATCGTCGACGCGCAGCAGATTATCAGGACGGCAGTAGGCGGCGAGAGTCCGTGCGCCGTGCACGTGTTCGGTCACGATGTAGCAGTGACCGTTCTCCTCCCCCGCATCATAGATCGGCAGGATGTTCGGATGCTGAAGCATGCCGACCATGTGCGCCTCGGAGAGGAACATCTTGCGTGCGACGCGCTTGCGATTTTCATCCGCGCCCGCATCGATGTTGTACACCTTGATGGCGACGTCACGGCCGTAATAGGGGTCGTGCGACAGATAAACGATGCCCGTGCTGCCGCGGCCCACCTCGTTGATGATGACGTATTTGCCTATTTTTTCAGGCAATGCGGCGCGGCTGTTCTGAAACTTCGATTGCTGTGACCGCGTGTTCGTCAAGTTAAACACCCGCTTGGAGGACCAACGTCGTTGGGTCCGCGAAGAATACGGGCGCGCATCGTCACATACTGTGATTTGGGTCGAGGGCTCAACGAAAGTGATCGTATCCCTGCACCGTAACCACGTGCGGTTCGCCATCTCGCAGCCACTCGATGCGCTGTCCCGGAATAAGTTCACCGATCGCGGTCAGCATTAAGTTGAATCGACGCGCGGCGGCGGACAATTCGTCGAGACGCGCCCCGGGCACGGCGAGCAGCAGCTCGTAGTCATCGCCCGCGCCGAGCGCCAACTCGCGCGCGGACTCGAGCGGCAGCAAGCTCTGCAACTCGGCCGACAGCGGCAGTCGCGCGATGTCGACGCGCGCGCCGACGCCGCTTGCCGCGGCGAGTTTCGGCAGATCACCGGCCAGCCCATCCGACAGATCCATGGCGGCGCTGGCGATGCCGCGCGCGGCGCAGCCGAAGTTGACGCGCGCGGCGGGATACTCGAAACGGTTGACCAGATACGCCGCAGCCCCGCCATCCGCCGTCGTCAACCGACCGCTGACCAGGGCGAGTCCCGCGCCGGCATCGCCCAGCGTGCCGGTCACCACCAACACATCTCCTGACCGGGCGCCGCCTCGCCTCAGCGCCGTCCCCCGCTCGACGCTGCCCATGATGCTCACGCTGATGGTGAGCGGTCCGGCCGTGGTGTCACCACCCACCAACGCCACACCCTCGGCCTGCGCCAGTTGCAGCAGGCCGCCGGAGAACTCCCCGAGCCAAGCGGCATCGGCCGAGGGGATGGTGAGGGCCAGCGTGGCCCAGGCGGGCGTCGCGCCCATCGCCGCCAGATCGCTCAAATTCACCGCGAGTGCCCGATGGCCGATCGAGCGCGGCGGCGCATCGACGGGAAAGTGCCGGCCCGCCACCAGCGTATCGATGGCGGCGACCAGATCAAGGTGTGGCGCCAGGCGCAGCACCGCCGCATCATCGCCCACGCCGAGCAGCACGTCGGCGCGCGACTCGAGCGCGGGTGTGAAGAATCGATCGATGAGTTCGAACTCGCCGGGCGGCTTGTCCGCGGTCACGCTGCTAACCGAGCGGCTGCCCTGCCGGGCTCGCGGTTTGTCCATATTCATCGGCACGCAACTGTCGCGCGGCCCGATCCAACACCGCGTTCACGTACTTGTAGCCGTCCGTCGCGCCGAATTGTTTGGCGAGCTGCACCGCCTCGTCGAGCGCGACCCGATACGGCAACTCCGGACGGAAGGCCAGTTCGTGCACCCCCAACCACAGCACCGCGTGCTCGATCGGATCGAGTTCGAGCGGCGGGATTTCGCCGAAGGCAGCCAGACGTGCATCCAACTCATCGCGGCTCGAGGCGATCGCGGCGAGCAGATCGTGAAAGTACTCGCGGTCGACCCGCTCGGCCTCTACGTCGTCGGCGAATTGCCGGTGCGTGTCCTGCCAGCTCACCGGGTTGATCTGCAGTTGATACAGGGCCTGCAGCGCGAGACGGCGCGCAAAACTGCGGGCGCGGTTCACGCTCATCCGTCAGGCATCCAAGCGGCGCAGCAGATTGGCCATTTCGACGGCCGCCAACGCCGCGTCCGCGCCCTTGTTGCCCGCCTTGCCGCCGGCGCGATCGACGGCCTGTTGCATGGTCTCCGTGGTGAGCACACCAAAGGCCACCGGCACGCCCGATTCCAGCGCGATCCGCGCCAGGCCCGAGGCGCATTCGCCCGCCACGTAGTCGAAGTGCGGCGTCTCACCGCGCACCACTGCGCCGAGCGCGATCAACGCATCGTAGCGGCGCGACAACGCAAGTTTGCGCGCGACGAGCGGAATATCGAAGGCGCCTGGCACACGCACGATCTCCACCTGCTTCTCGCTTGCGCCATGCCGCTTCAGCGCGTCCAGCGCGCCGCGGATCAAGGGCTCGACGACGAAGTCGTTGAAGCGCGCGGCGATGAACGCGAAACGCAGGTCGCGCGCGAGCAGTTCGCCTTCGATGATCTTCGCTTGGTCATTGGCCACGATTGTCATTCCTTATCTTAGCTGACTGTTGCAGGACCGACGCCACCGCGCCGGCCTCGTGGCCGCAGTATAGTGCGTGCCGACTCATCCGCCCCATCGGCGGACTCATTCGCCCCCGTCGACGTACTCGGTCACTTCCAGGTCGTAGGCGGCGAGACCCTGCAGCTGTTTCGGCGCGCTCAGCACGCGCATGCGCGTCAGCCCGAGATCCTTGAGGATCTGCGCGCCGATGCCATAGGTCCGCACCACGGTGGCGCCGGCGGTGCGCGGCGTGGTGGGTTTCGCATCCAGCTGCCGCACGTTGTCCATGAAGTCACGCGGACTTTCCTCGGGCCGCAGGATCACCACCACGCCGGAGGGTTCGCGGGCGACCCGGCGCAGCGCCGCGCTGAGCGGCCAGCCAAGCTTCTCGCTGCGCACACCCACCACGTCGCGCATGAAGTCCTTGATATGCACCCGTACCAACGGCGGCAGGGCGGAGTTGATGTCCCCCTTGACCAGCGCCACGTGCACGTTCTTGTTGACGTGATCCTCATAGCAGCACAGCCGGAATGCCCCATATTCAGTGTCGACCGGCTCGTCGTAGATGCGCTCCACCGTGCGCTCGTTCTTCAGTCGGTAGCGGATCAGATCGGCGATGGTGCCGATCTTCAAACGGTGCGCGGCGGCGAATCGCTCGAGATCGGGTCGTCGCGCCATGGTGCCGTCATCGTTCAGGATCTCGACGATCATCGCCGCCGCCGAGAAACCGGCGAGCCGGGCGAGATCACAGCCTGCCTCGGTATGGCCGGCCCGCGTCAAGACGCCGCCGGGCTGCGCCATCAGCGGGAAAATGTGTCCGGGCTGGCGGAGGTCCTCGGGCGATGCGTGTGGCGCCACCGCGGTTTTCACCGTATGCGCCCGATCGTGGGCGGAGATGCCGGTGGTGACGCCCTCCGCCGCCTCGATCGACAGCGTGAAATTGGTGCGATGCGAGCTGTCCGTCTCGCTCACCATCAAAGGCAGCCGCAACTGGCGGCAGCGCTCGCGGGTCAACGTGAGACAAATTAGCCCGCGGCCGTAGCGCGCCATGAAATTGACATCCTCGGGTCGCACGCATTCCGCGGCCATGATGAGATCGCCCTCGTTCTCGCGGTCTTCGTCGTCCATCAGAACCGCCATCTTGCCCGCGCGTAGATCGCTGAGGATGTCGTCGATCGTATTGAGTGCGCCCATGGTATTTACTCGTGTGATGGTCAAGATCGCCGGCGCGATAGTATCAGGCGAAGATCCTGGTCGATCAGCCGATGCTCCAAAAACGCGAATCGCAACCCGAGCGCCGTCGGGTTGGCGGCGGTCAGCGCCGCGAGCGGCGGCGCATCGGCGCCGAGCAGATGCGGCGCCACGTAGAGGATGAGCTCATCGACGAGGTCCTCATCGAGCAACGAGCCGGCGAGACGCGGCCCGCATTCGACCCACAGTTCGTTGATGTCGAGCGCGGCGAGCCGCCGCATCGCCGCGGCGAGATCGAGCCCCCGAGCCGTCCGCGGCAGGCGTTCGGTGCGCACACCGCCCGGCGGTTCGCCGGCATCCAGCGCCGCGAAGCGCAGCGCCTGTGCGTCCTTGAAGACGGTGGCAGCGGCAGAGCAACGGCAATCCGCGTCCAGCACCACGCGCAGCGGCTGCCGCACCCAGGCGCCGTAGTTGAGCCGCACATCGAGCCGCGGATCGTCGGCGACGACGGTACCGGCACCCGTGAGCACCGCGGAGCTGCGTGCCCGCCAGGTCTGCACATCCGCACGCGAAGCCGCATCGGTGATCCAGCGCGCACCCCCCTTAGGCTGCGCCGCGCCGGCCGCCGCCGTGCGGGCGTCCAGACTCATGGCCAGCTTCAAGCGCACGAAGGGTCTCTGCCGCTCGAAGCGCGAGAAGAAACCCGGATTGAGGCGCCGCGCCTCGGCCTCGCAGGGCGCCATCGTGACGGCAATGCCGGCCGCCTCGAGCCGCCGGAGGCCCGCGCCCGCCACCCGTGGGTTCGGATCCACGCTCGCGCAGACCACGCGTGCGACACCTGCCGCGATCAATGCGTCGGCGCAGGGCGGCGTGCGGCCCGTATGGCTGCAGGGCTCCAAGGTCACATAGGCGGTCGCGCCCGCCGCGGCCGCGCCGGCGGCTCGCAGTGCGTGCACTTCGGCATGCGCTTCGCCGGCACGCTCGTGCCAACCCTCGCCGATCACCCGGCCCTCGCGCATCAACACGCAGCCGACGCGGGGATTCGGATCGGTCGTATAGAGCCCGCGTGCGGCGAGCTCGAATGCCCGCTGCATCGCCGCGGCCGGCTCCGCCGCAGTCTGCATCGTGGCGCCGTTCATGGCTTGCCGCTCCCAGGCTCATCGCCGGGCAGCAACGGCAGCTGATCCTTGGAGGGTTGACGCCGTCGCCGCTGCCGCCGCAGCTGATCGATTTCGGTGCGGAAGGCTTCGATATCCTGAAAGCTGCGGTACACCGAAGCGAAGCGAATGTAGCCCACCTCATCGAGCTGGCGCAGTTCCTCCATCACCATGTCGCCGACACTCCGCGAGACGATTTCTCGTTCCCCGAGGCTGCGCAGCTTATGACAAATCCTTGCCACCGCGGCGTCGATGGCCTCGCGGCTCACCGCGCGCTTCTCCAGCGCCTTCAACATACCGGACAGGAGCTTGTTCTCATCGAAGGGTTCGCGGCTGCGGTCGCTCTTCACCACGGTCGGCAGCAACAGTTCCGCCGTCTCGAAGGTGGTGAAGCGTTCGGTGCATTCCAGGCACTCACGCCGCCGGCGAATTTGCCGCCCCTCACCGGCGAGGCGCGAGTCGATGACCTTCGTCTCCGAATGACCGCAGAATGGGCAATGCATGGAGACACCCTGGCGATGGTCTGCCGCGGGTCCAAGCTTCTAGGCGACGTTCACGCATACACCGGGAAGCGTCGACAGAGCTCGGTCACGTCACCGGCCACCCGCGCCACCACCGACTCATCGCCGAGCTTGTCGAGTACGTCGGCGATCCAATTCGACACCAGCCGCGCCTCGGGCTCCTTGAAGCCGCGCGTCGTCGCCGCCGGCGTGCCGATGCGCAGCCCGCTCGTTACCATCGGCGGCCGCGGATCATTCGGCACCGCATTCTTGTTCACCGTCATGTGCGCCCGGCCCAACGCCGCATCCGCATCCTTGCCCGTGATCCCCTTGTCGATCAGGTCCACCAGGAACAAATGATTGTCCGTGCCGCCGGAGACGATCTTGTAGCCGCGCTCCTGCAAGGCCTTGGTCATCGCCCGCGCGTTCGCCACCACCTGCGCCGAGTACACCTTGAACTCCGGCTGCAGCGCCTCCAAAAACGCCACCGCCTTGGCCGCGATCACGTGCATCAACGGCCCGCCCTGGGTGCCCGGAAACACCATCGAATTGAACTTCTTGTGCAACTCCGCATGCGGCCGCGCCAGAATGATCCCGCCGCGCGGACCGCGCAGCGTCTTGTGCGTCGTGCTCGTCACCACGTCCGCGTACGGCACGGGGTTCGGATACAAGCCCGCCGCCACCAGGCCCGCCACATGCGCCATATCAACGTGCAAATACGCCCCCACCGAATCGGCTATCGCCCGAAACCGCGCAAAATCCAAAAACCGCGAGTATGCCGAGAAGCCCGCGATGATGAGCTTCGGCTTGTGCTCCTCGGCCAGACGCTCGACCTGTTCGTAGTCGACTTCCGCCGTGTCGGCGCGAATCCCGTATTGCACCGCATGGAAAATCTTGCCGGAAAAATTCACCTTCGCGCCGTGCGTCAGGTGCCCGCCATGATCCAGGCTCATCCCCAAAATCGTGTCCCCCGCCTGCAGCATCGCCAGGTACACCGCCGCATTGGCCTGCGAGCCCGAATGCGGCTGCACGTTCGCGTAGGCCGCGCCGAACAGCTGCTTCGCCCGGTCGATCGCCAGCTGCTCGGCCACATCGACATACTCGCAGCCGCCGTAGTAGCGCTTGCCAGGATAGCCTTCCGCATACTTGTTGGTCAGCACCGAACCCTGCGCCTCGAGCACCCGCGGACTCGCATAGTTCTCCGAGGCGATCAGTTCGATGTGATCCTCCTGACGTTGCCGCTCGCCGGCCATCGCCCGCGCCAACTCAGGATCAAAACCGGCAATCGTCATCGAGCTATTGAACATGCGCGAACCCTCCGCTGGATAGCCGATAAGTGTAGCCGATCGACCGCTTTCTGTGGATAATTCAGCAGGGATTCCCCAAATTCAAATTCACCCAAGGCAAGCTAATGGCTCAGTTCATCTACACCATGAACCGGGTTGGCAAAGTCGTGCCGCCCAAGCGCGTTATTTTGCGCGACATAACCTTAAGTTTTTTCCCCGGCGCGAAGATCGGCGTCTTGGGGTTGAATGGCTCTGGCAAGTCCACCCTGCTCAAGATCATGTCGGGACTCGACAAGGAAATCGAGGGCGAGGCCCGGCCGCAGGCGGGGATCAAAGTCGGTTACCTGCCGCAGGAGCCCCTGCTCGACGACGCCAAGAGCGTTCGCGAAGTCGTCAGCGAAGGGGTGGGTGACGTGCAAAGCCTGATCGATCGCTTCAACGCCATCAGCGACCGGTTCGCGGAGCCCATGAGCGATGACGAGATGAACAAACTCATGGAAGAACAGGCGAAAATGCAGGATAAGATCGACGCCGTCGACGGTTGGGAACTCGAGCGCAAGCTGGAGATCGCCGCCGACTCATTGCGCTTGCCGCCTTGGGACGCCCTGATCGGCAAGCTCTCCGGCGGTGAAAAACGCCGCGTCGCGCTCTGCCGCCTGCTGCTCTCCAAGCCCGACATGCTGCTGCTCGATGAACCCACCAACCACCTCGATGCCGAGTCGGTGGCCTGGTTGGAGCATTTTCTCGAGGAATATCCCAGCACCGTCATTGCGGTCACCCATGATCGCTACTTTCTCGACAACGTCGCCGAATGGATTCTCGAACTGGATCGCGGTCATGGCATTCCCTGGCAGGGCAACTACTCCTCCTGGCTGGAACAGAAGGGTCAACGCCTCGCTCAGGAGGAACGCCAGCAGGATGCGCTCGCCAAGACGCTGAAACGCGAGCTCGAATGGGTGCGCACCAACCCGAAGGCCCGTCAGGCCAAATCCAAGGCGCGTTTGCAGCGTTATGAAGAACTCGCCTCGCAGGAATTCCAGAAGCGCAACGAAACCAACGAAATCTACATTCCTCCGGGCGAGCGCCTGGGCGATCTGGTCATCGAATGCAAGAATCTGCGCAAGGCCTTCGGCGACCGCTTGCTCGTCGAGTCCCTGAATTTCAGCCTGCCCGCGGGCGGCATCGTCGGCATCATCGGCCCGAATGGGGCCGGCAAGACGACGCTCTTCCGCATGCTCACCGGCATCGACAAACCGGACAGCGGCGAGATCCGTTTGGGCCCCACGGTGAAGCTCGCTTACGTCGACCAGTCGCGTCAGGCGCTCAACGACAAGAACACCGTCTGGCAGGAAATTTCCGGCGGACTCGATCTCATCAAGGTCGGCAATTACGAAACCTCCTCGCGCGGCTACGTGGGTCGGTTCAACTTCAAGGGCGCGCAGCAGCAGCAGTTCATTGGTGACCTGTCTGGCGGTGAGCGCAATCGCGTGCATCTCGCCAAGGTCTTGCGCTCCGGCGGCAATGTGCTGTTGCTCGACGAGCCCACCAATGACTTGGACATCGAGACGCTGCGCGCACTCGAAGAGGCGTTGGTGGCGTTTCCGGGCTGTGCGGTGGTCATCTCGCACGATCGCTGGTTTCTCGACCGTATCGCGACCCACATCCTCGCCTTCGAAGGCGACTCACAGGTGGCTTGGTTCGAAGGCAACTACCAGGAATACGTCGAGGACTACAAACGCCGCAAGGGCGAAGATGCCTCCCAGCCGCATCGCATCCGCTACAAACCGCTGACGGGTTGATATGAGCATTTACATCACACCGCAAAACGAACTGCATGTCGAACATCAGGGCATCACGCTCACCTGCCCGCATTGCCAGACGCTCACCCACATCACCGCGACGGCGACACCGCCGTTCGCCGACATCTGCGAACGGCGCCCCAAGCAGATCGGCATCGTCTTTCGCTGCGATGCCTGCGGCGAGCCGATTTTTCTCAAGTTCGCGGCCAAGGCCTACTCGGTGCAGCGCGTCGACTTGAGCGCCAACTACATCGAGGTCGAGAGGGCGAGGGAAAGTTTTCCCTTGAGCTACCTGCCCGAGGAGGCGGAAGAGCTGTTTCGCGAAGCACTCAACTGTTATTCAGCGAATTGCTACAACGCCTTCGGCGCCATGAGCCGGCGGACCGCCCAATCGCTGTTTCGCGAGTTGGGTGAGCGCGGCAAGCTCGAGCTCTTCGATACACTGCAGGAAATCCGTTCGCTCGCCGAACTCGAGGATGACACCTTCACGGTGCTGCGCGCCGTGCTCTTCGGCAGCGACAGCGACCCCTGGCCGCATCAGCCCAAACTCGATGCGGAGCGCGCCGGAATTCTGCTCGAGGTGATGCGCGATATGTTGTACCAGACCTTCGTGCGCAAGGCCCGGCTGTTGCAGGCGATGACGTTCCGCCGCTATGTGGCGCCGCCGTCCGCGGAGACCGCCTGAGAGTCTTCTAGCCGAGAAACACCCGGGCATTGCGAAACAGCCGCAGCCAGCCGCCGTCTTCGCCCCACTCGGGCGTCGCCCAGGAGTTCTGCACGGCGCGAAACACCCGCTCCGGGTGCGGCATCAACGCCGTGACACGACCATCGGCGGTGGTGAGGCCGGCGAGGCCCAACGGCGACCCATTTGGATTGAACGGATAGCGCTCGGTCGGTCGATCGTGGTGATCGACGTACTGCAGCGTCACCAAGCCACCTTCCAGCAACTCTTCCGCCGCGCAGCGAAGCTCGGCCCGACCCTCGCCATGCGCCACGGCGATCGGCAGGATCGACCCATGCATGCGATCGAACAGGATCGACTTGGAACGCGGCACCCGCACCAGCGACAACCGTGCCTCATACTGTTCGGATCGATTGCGCACGAACCGCGGCCATGCTTGCGCGCCTGGGATCAGTGCCCGCAACGCAGCCAGCATCTGACAGCCATTGCACACGCCCAGGGTGAAAGTGCTCTCGCGGGCGAAGAACGCCGCGAATTCATCGCGCGCCCGAGAATTGAACAAGATGGACTTCGCCCACCCCTCGCCCGCCCCGAGGACATCGCCGTAAGAGAATCCGCCGCAGGCCACGAGCCCGTGAAATCCCGCGAGCGTCACCCGGCCGGTGAGCACATCGGTCATGTGCACGTCGTACGCGTCGAAGCCGGCCCGCGTGAACACCGCGGCCATTTCAGTCTGGCTGTTGACTCCCTGTTCCCTGAGCACGGCCAGCGCCGGCCGCGCGCCGCTGCGCACATAGGGCGCTGTCACGTCATCGGCCGGGTCATAGGTGAGTGCCGCATGCAGGCCCGGATCATCCGCATCGAGCAGACGTGAATACTCCTCGCCGGCGCACTGCGGATTGTCGCGCAGTGCCTGGATGCGGAAGGACACTTCGCTCCAGCGCCGATGCAGCGCGATGCGGTTGCCGCTGTAGAGCACGCGGCCGTTGGCGCGCACCGTGATGCGATCATCGCCGCGCGCAGCCGCGGCACCTGCCGGAGCGACAGGCGCCACCGGGGCGCCGATCTCCGTGGCGTAGCCGCCCAACCCATGCCGCGCGAGCACCGCCCGGGCCGCGTCGAGCCCTGCCACGCCGACCTGCAGCACCGCTCCCAACTCCTCGGCGAAACAGGCCGCCACCGGGTCTGCGCACGAACCCAGATCGATGTCGAGACCACAATGGCTCGCGAAGGCCATTTCCACCAGTGTGATTAGCAGGCCGCCATCGGAGCGGTCATGATAGGCCTTCAAGAGCTGCCGATCCTTGAGCTCACGCACGGCGTCGAAGAACTGCCGCAGCACGCCGGGCTCGCTCAAGTCCGCGGGTTCACCGCCGGCGAGCTGCATCACCTGCGACCAACACGAGCCGCCGAGACGATTGCGGCCGGCGCCCAAGTCGACCAGCAAGAGGCGGCTGGCACCGATCAGATCGAGTTCCGGCGTCAGGGTGCGCCGTGCATCCGCCACCGGAGCGAAGGCCGAGACGATCAGCGACACCGGCGCGACCACCGCATGCGCACCCTCGGCATCCGTCCATGCCGTGCGCATCGACAGCGAATCCTTGCCCACCGGAATCGTCAAATCGAGTGCCGTGCACAACTCGGCGCCGACGGCCCGTACCGTCGCATACAGATCGGCGTCTTCCCCCGGTTCGCCGCAGGCCGCCATCCAGTTCGCGGACAAGCGGATATCACTGAGCCGACGCACGTCGGCCGCGGCGATGTTGGTGATGGCCTCGCCCACCGCCAACCGGCCCGAGGCGGGCGGGTTCAGCACCGCCACCGGACTGCGCTCGCCCATGGCCATGGCCTCGCCTGCATAGCCCTCGTAATCGCTCAATGACACGGCGACGTCGGCGACCGGGACCTGCCATCGGCCCACCATTTGGTCACGGCTGATGAGTCCGCCGACGGAGCGGTCGCCGATGGTGATGAGGAAGGACTTGTCCGCCACGGTGGGCAGGCACAGCAGTCGGTCGAGCGATGCCTCGATGCTGACGCCTTGGGTGGCGGGCGCAGGGGTGGCGCGCGCCACGCTCTGGGCGTCGCGAATCATCCGCGGCGCCTTGCCGAGCAACACGTCGATGGGCATGTCCACCGGTGTGGTGCCCGAGAGCGGATCCGTGACGCGGAGGACGCCGTCGTCCGTGATCTCGCCGACCACGGCATACGGACAGCGTTCGCGTTCACACAGCGCGGCGAATTGCGGCACGCTGCCGGGGCGTAGCGCCAGCACATACCGTTCCTGCGCCTCGTTGCACCATATTTCCATGGGCGACAAGCCGGCCTCAGCGCTCGGAATCGCCCGCAAATCGACGCGCCCGCCACGGTGGCTGTGGGCAATCGCCTCCGGGATCGCGTTCGACAATCCGCCCGCGCCGACGTCGTGAATCAGCAGGATGGGGTTGGCATCAGCCAATGCGCAGCACCGATCGATGACTTCCTGCGCGCGGCGCTGCATCTCGGGATTGCCCCGCTGCACGGAGGCAAAATCCAGATCCGCGGAGCTCTGACCACTCTGTACCGACGAAGCCGCACCACCGCCCAAGCCGATCAACATCGCCGGACCGCCCAACACCACCAGCGGCGCGCCCGGCACCACTTCCCGTTTCTCGACTTGGTCGCGGCGGATGCTGCCCAGGCCGCCGGCAATCATGATGGGCTTATGATATCCCCGCCTCAGCGTCCGACCCGGCGCCGACGGCATGGCCTGCTCGAAGGTGCGGAAGTAGCCGCAGGTGGCCGGACGGCCGAATTCATTATTGAAGGCGGCCGCGCCCAATGGCGCGGCAAGCATGATCTCGAGCGCCGAGGCGATACGCGAGGGCTTGCCGGCGCTCGTCTCCCAGGGCTGGATCATATCGGGAATGCGCAGGTTCGAGACGCTGAAACCGGTCAATCCGGCCTTCGGCTTCGCGCCCAAGCCCGTCGCCCCTTCGTCGCGAATCTCGCCGCCGGAGCCCGTCGCCGCACCGGCGAACGGCGCGATCGCCGTCGGATGATTGTGCGTCTCCACCTTCATCAGAATATCGACCGGTTCGCGCACGCCGCCATAGCGCTGCGTGATCGCGTCGGGAAAGAATCGCACCGCCGTGCTGCCCTCGATCACGGCGGCGTTGTCCTTGTACGCCGATAACACGCCGCGCGAATTCTTGGCGTAGGTTGCGCGAATCATCGCGAACAGCGAGTGCGGCATGGCCACCCCGTCCACCACGAACTCGGCGTTGAATATCTTGTGCCGGCAATGCTCGGAATTCGCCTGCGCGAACATCATCAGTTCGACGTCAGTGGGATTGCGACCGAGCGTGCGGAATGCTCTGACCAGATGGTCGATTTCATCGCCGGAGAGGGCCAGTCCCCAGTCGGCGTTGGCCTCGGCCAGCGCCCGCTCGCCGTCGTTCCCCAGGTCGACCATCCGCAGCGGCCGCGCCGCCGCCGCCTGGAAGACCTTGGGCTCGCGCAGCTCCGCCGGGTCGTCCGCCGGTCTGACGGACTCGGTCATCCGGTCATGCAACAACCCGCAGAGCGCCTCGAGTTCGCCGGCGGACAGCGGCGCAGCGCCCGCCTCGATGCAATAGAGAGTCCCGCGTTCCAAACGGCGGATGACGGCAAGACCGCAGACCTGGGCGATATCGGTGGCTTTGCTCGACCACGGCGAGATCGTGCCCAAGCGCGGCGTGACCAAGAGGCGACGACCGGCCTCGCGGACAGCACCGCCCGCGGGGTCAACCTCAAGCAATCTCGACAGCAATTCCAGCTGATTTTCATCGAGCGGCCGGATGCTGTCGACGAAGTGCACGAAGCGCGCTGAGACCGCCGTGACGCGCGGTTCCATCGTCTGCAGTGCGCGCAGCAGTTTGTCTATGCGAAACTGCGACAGCGCGGGCGCGCCGAGCAAGCTGAACATAACGAACTTTAACAGAACTGCGGGCTATTTACGGGCGTTCGAATCTCCGCCGGGTGTATACAACGGCATTGGAAACTGCGATACGTTAGAACCCTCGAGAGCCACGATCTTGCTGACGCCATGCTTTTTGACCTCATCAATGCGCAGCACCGAATGCATGGGCAGATAGGTTCTCTTGACCTCGTGGAACTCAGCTTTGATTTTCTCCTCGGTGGGATCCACCACCACTGTGGATCGCTCGCCGAACAGCAGCTCCTCGACTTCAATGAAGCCGAACAGGCTGCCGTGACTGACCTTGCGGGCGTAAATCTCGTAGACCTTGCCCTGATTGACGAACAGAACTTTGAAAATGTGACTCGCGGCCATCTACTAGGCTCCAGGCATTGCTAACGTTTCATCATATTATACGGGGACTTACCGCAATTCCTCAGATTAACCACCGGGGCTCTAAATGACTTTGCGGCGAAGCGTATGACCTTGCGACTCAGCGTCGTCAGCGAGCACGGGCTGCGCCTGGGGACCCACTCCACCAAGGTATTCGGAGTTCACGGCGGCAGTATCGGCCGCGGCTCGGACAATGCCTGGAGTCTACCCGACCCCGAGCGATATCTGTCCGGTAAACATGCGCGCATCGATTTTCGCGCCGGCGCCTATGTGCTGGTGGACACCAGTTCGAACGGCACCTTCATCAATGGCGCCACCCTGCCGCTCGGCAAGTACCACGATTACACGCTGAAGGACGGTGATTACATCCGCCTGGGCGAATACGAACTGTTGGTGAGCATCGACAAGGGCAACGATTTTTCGCCCGACACCAGCGCCATCGTTGCCTATGACGGCCGGGCGCCGTCGTCGTCGGTGCGCAAGTCCACCGCCAACGATTTGGGGGCGGAACTCGACCTCAGTGAATTGCTCGAACCGAGCAATTTAATGCAGCCGGCGGAAACACCGCGGGCGCGCAATTCCTACGGTCAGCCGGTCACCGAACAACCATCCGGGCCGGACGATTCGGCGGCGGTCACGCCTTGGCACATGCTCACCCGCCCGCTGCGGGTGGATGGCAAGCCGGCGGCGGCCGGCGGCGCGACCCCCGGTGCGGCCGCGGCCGGTGCCGGCTGGGCCGAAGTCTCGCCGGCCGATGCCGCGAGCACGTCGATGCGCGTGCAGATACCCCCCGGACTGCGCGCCGGCACGGCGCCGCCGAGCGATGGCGATCTCGATGCCGGACTCAGCGCCTTTTGCCGGGGCGCCGGCATCGATCCGCGCAGCCTCAGCCATGAAGCTCGCGGCGTTGCCCTGCGGCTCGCCGGCCAACTGCTGCGCGAGTCCTTGTTGGGTCTGCTCGAATTGACCCAGAGCCGCAACGAATTCATCAACCGCTTCCGCATCTCCCTGCCGCGTAACGAGGCGCCCGAGTCGCCGCTCGATTTATCCGGCGGCGTCGATGAGGCCATCCGCCGTCTGCTCACCAATTCGTCCTCGCGGGCGCCATCGGTGGACGCGATTCGCGACGGCTTCAAGGAACTGAAGGCGCAGAACGTGGCGGCGCACCAGGCCATGTCCGCGGCCTTCGAGGCCTTCGTCGAACGACTCGATCCGAAGCAGCTCGAAGAGCGCTTCGACGCGTCCGCCAAACGCCGCATGTTCAGCACCGCCAACAAGGGGAAGTATTGGGAACTGTACGGCGAGATGTTCCCCGGGCTCGTGCAACGGCCGCCCGAGGGTTTCCCGCACCTTTATTCGGAGGCCTTCGCCCGCGCCTACGAGACCAGCCTGCGCACCCTGCTCCCGCCCCGGCGCAGCGCCTTCGGCGCGGATCGCGACGACCCCGCCGACGAGGATGGTAGAGTCGGTAATTTCTAGGGTTACCCTCCGGCGGTACAGCCATGCGGCTTCTGGTCGTAGAAGACGATGACATCGTTGCCGATGCGATTTGCCGCAGCCTGACCGCCGCGAACTACGCGGTGCACCGCGTCGACAGCGCCGAGGCCGCGCATTTGGCGATGAGCCATGAGGATTTCGCGCTGGCAGTGATTGACGTGGGGTTGCCGGGCGCCGATGGCCTGACGCTCGTCAGACGGCTGCGTAGCGCCGGCAAGACGATGCCCACCTTGATGCTCACGGCCCGCTGCACGCTCAACGACAAGGTCCAGGCTCTCGATTTCGGCGCGGATGATTTCCTCGCCAAGCCCTTCGAACCGCGCGAGCTCGCCGCCCGTTGTCGCGCCCTCATGCGCCGTTCCAGCGGCGCGCTCGAGGGCCTCATCAAACTCAATCGCCTGCGGGTCGACCTCAACGGCCGGCGCCTCACCGTCGATGGCGCGGATGTCGAACTGACGGCGCGCGAATGGCTGCTGTTCGAGTGTCTGGTCCGCCGCGTGGGTCAAATAGTGCCCAAGGAACGCGTCCAGCAGGTGCTCGCCAGTCCCGAGCAGGAACTGACCCCCAATGCCGTCGAGGTAAGCATCTCGCGGCTGCGCGCCAAACTCGGCAAGGCGGTGATGATTCGCAGCCTGCGGGGCTTGGGATATCGGCTCGAAGCGGCGTGAAGTCGTCCATCAGCCGCCAGCTCATCTACTGGCTCGCCATTCCGCTCATGCTGGTGGCGATGTGCGGCGCGCTGTTGCACTACTTGATGAATGTGGCGCCGGCCATGCTCGACGGCGATTTGCGCCTGCACAACGCCAGCACGGCGCTGATGGCGCAGATCCGCAGCCATGCGGGTCACTGGTCGGTGGACAGCGGGTCGAGCGCCGATATCCTTTATGCCTTGCACGACAGCCAGGGCCGGCTGCTCTTGGGCGATCCCCGGCTTCCCGCGGTGAACTTCGCCGGCGACATCACCCAGTCGTTCGCCTTTGCGCAGGTGGATGAACGCAACCTGCGCACCTTGTCGACGCGCTTCGACACAGCCGGCGGCGTGGTCGTACTGACGGTGGCCGACAAACGGGCAGTGGTCGCGCCGGCCGCGCGGCTGGGATTGATGAACACCTTGTTATGGGATTTCGTCCAGCTCGACATCACGTTGGTGCTCGTGTGGGTGGGTATCCAGCTCGGACTGCGACCGGTCAAACACCTCCGCGACGCCATCGCCGCGCGCTCACCCTTGGATCTGCGCCCGATCGACGAAAGCTCGGTTCCACGCGAAATCACGCCGGTGGTGGTGACCCTCAACCGGCTGTTCAGTTTGCTGCGCGCGTCGGTGCAATCGCAGCAGCAATTGATTTCAAACACCGCGCATCAGCTGCGCACGCCGATCACCGGCATGCAGGCGCAGCTCGACCTGCTGATCGCCGAGGAAGCGGCGCAACCCATCAAGGGACGCTTGGCCGTGCTGCGCGAGGGTATTCGCCAGCTGTCGCACACTTCCAACCAATTGCTGACGCTGGCGCGCGCCGACCCGGCGGCGAACATCGCAATCAAGAAGCAACCCGTCGAACTTAACCTGGCGGTCGCCGAGGTTGCCGCCAAATTTTTCGATCGGGCCCTGCGCAGCAACATCGACTTGGGCGTTGAGCTCGAACCCATCACGGTGATTGCCGATCCCTCGTTGCTCGATGACCTCGTCAGCAACTTGGTCGACAACGCCCTGAAATACACACCCCCGGGCGGCAGAGTCACGATCATCACCGGCACCATGGACGGGAAGCCCTACTTAGCCGTCGAAGACGACGGTCCTGGCATACCGCCCGAGGAGCGACAGCGCGTGCGCCAGCGCTTCTACCGCATGCCCCACTCGGCCGGCCACGGCAGCGGCTTAGGCCTCGCCATCGTCGATGAAATCGCCCGAATCCACGATGCCACGGTCGTCATAGCCGCCGGCGCCGGCAGTCGTGGCACGCGGGTCTCCCTGCAGTTCACTCAGTTGGCGCTGTAGCCACGACCTTCGACGCAGGCCAGCATCGCCCGCCGATAATCGTTGGGATTCTGCGCCCCCGCCTGTGACGCCGCCCACTGCTGACAAGCTTGCTTGTCCGCCGATTGCTGCTGCTGACTCTGGCCGTTTTTCGGGTACATGAAGATCTGTTCACTGCCATCGGCACCGGGCTGGCCCGTCGCCGCCGGCCCCGTGGGCGCCGCGGTGTCCACCGGCGCAACGGCCGACCCGCTGTCTACCCCGGTGACATCGGTCGCTGGCGGCGGATCGGTCGCCGTGTAGCCGTTGTAGTCCGGATTCCAGGTGTAATAGACGTCATTCGCATAGTAGTACGGCAGTCCGTCATACCAATAGGTCGCATAAGCGAGCGGCAGCACCGGGAGAAACCAGTCAAATCCCAGGCCATAATAAGCTCGGGGCCAGTAGCCGCCGCGCCAATAGCCACCGCCCCAATAGGCCCCGGTCGAATACCCGTGAGCATAGCCCCGTCCGGGATAGCCATAGGCGGAGCGACCTCCAACCGCATAGTGCGCACCATAGCCGGCGCCCGAATAGGCATGCGCCCCGACCGCCGCGACGCGCGCTCCACCATAGCCGCCCCCGGCATAATGTGCGCCGGCGGCATAGTGGACCGATCCGGCGTAGTGCGCGCCGCCGCCCGACCGGCCCTCGGCGGCATGGCCGCCGCCGCCCATGTGCCCGCCCCCGCCACCATGCCCTCCGCCGCCGCCCCCGCCGCCACCATGCCCGACGGCGAAGGAGGGACCGGCAAGCGCACACGCTGAGACGAGGACCGCCGCCGCTAGCCCGAGACGACTGTTGATTTGCATGATGACTCTCGTTTACCGCCGCGAATCGACCGGCGGTTCCTCAAAAAAGATGGTTCCCTGGAATGACAACGCGCGAAACGGTCCGCGGTGCACCGATGACATGGGTCTTTCGCGAAACTGTCCGCCTGGTAAACCCTTGGAACTCCCGGGCACCCCTTCATTTACATTTACCATAGGCAACAACAACGCGGCACTATAGCCCACCGCTATCGCGGGCGGCGCCGCCGCCCCAGCGAATGGCATCCCGACGATTGAATTTCAAGGACCGGCTCGTGTTACTGACTCTGATCGCCAGCGCCGCGTTCTCGAGCACCCTGGCGGGTGGACTCTTGGCGCTCAAACTGCGCGATCGCCTGCACCTCATACTGGGCTTCAGCGCGGGGGCGGTGATTGGTGTCGCCTTCTTCGATCTGTTGCCCGAGGCCATCAGCAACGGCGTGCCCTACCACACCGCCTCGGCACTCATGAGCGTCGCGGCCGCCGGGTTTCTCATTTATCTCCTGCTCGATCGGCTGCTATGGCTGCACGGCGATCCCGTCAGACGCGGTGCCTTCACCGCCGCCGTGCTCTGCGTTCATAGCTTGCTCGATGGGATTGCCATCGGTGTGGCGTTCCAGACCTCGCACGCCGTCGGCGTCATCGTCGCGATCGCTGTGCTCACCCATGATTTTTCCGACGGCATCAACACCATGAACGTGGTGCTCAAGAATCAAGGGAAACGCGCCACCGCGCTCCGCTGGTTGCTGCTCGACGCCGTTGCGCCCGTGATCGGCATCGTCTCGACGTTTGCGTTCGCGCTGCCGACGAGCAGCTTCGGCGTGGCGCTGGCCCTGTTCAGTGGTTTTTTTCTCTACATTGGCGCCAGCGATCTCATTCCCGAGAGCTACCATGCGCATCCGAAGTTCTTGACCACCGCGATGACCTTGTTGGGCACCGGTGTGCTGTACGTCGCGATCAACCTGATCGGTTAGCGGCGCGACACCATGATGGCCTTGTCAAACGCACCGCAAGCTTGCGCCACGCTGCTCGAACGGGCGATCCTGCCCCGCGATACCACCGCGCTCGCGCGATTCCTGCTGGGCAAGCTGTTGGTCCGCGAGATCGCCGGCACACAACTGATCGGCCGGATCGTCGAGACCGAGGCCTATCACCAGGATGATCCCGCCTGCCATGCTCATCGCGGCATGACGACCCGCAACCGCTCGCTGTTCCTGGATGTGGGTCACGCCTATGTCTACCGCTGTTACGGCACTTCGTTCCTGCTCAATGTATCTAGCGAGGGAGTCGACATCGGCGCGGGGGTTTTGTTGCGCGCCTTACAGCCACTGCAGGGCGTCGACGCCATGCGCCGCGGTCGCGAGCACGTCGCGCGCCGCGATGTCGTCCGCGGACCGGGCCGCTTGGCCGCTGCGCTCGGCATTGATCTTGAGGTTGATGGCCTGGACCTGTGTCGTCGCGGCAAGCTGTGGCTGGGCGATGACGGCGTCGGTGTCGACGCCGCCGCCATCGGCGTGAGCCCACGCATCGGTCTCACCAAAAGCGCCGAGGCAGACTTGCGCTTCTTTCTCAAAGGTAGCCCGCACCTGAGCGGTTCACGGCGGTTGAATGCAGCATCCCATTGAAGAGTTCTTGAGTGAGCAAC
>Ga0116228_10000323_pt1 | contig 35121 bp, 28 predicted proteins | sample S1TSphfallax_2_FD_89694 | JGI IMG/M metagenome (GOLD analysis project Ga0116228, IMG submission 89694) | Host-associated microbial communities from peat moss isolated from Minnesota, USA - S1T2_Fc - Sphagnum fallax MG | ecosystem: Host-associated > Plants > Peat moss > Unclassified | place... | reverse complement strand
TCCTCAACCCAATTTCTTGATTCCATCAGATTTTATGTTGGTACCAATGTTGTTTGGTTCTTATTTCAAAAGGAACCTTTGATCTCGATTCTAATTTTATTTACCTTTCGATAAAACCTTTGGTTCAATCTTGAGACCAGTGTTTCTTTTACTAGCAAATCTTTTGCCAAATTTTTACCTGAAAAATATGATTTCAACCTACAAAGGATTTTACATGAAAAAACAAAGACCCAAATTCGCCAGATTTTGAAAGAATTTTTTTTCTAATTGCCAGAATTTTGTGATAAGTTCCAGTAGGTAGCCAAGAATATAGAAGGATTCTGTTTTTTTTCTACTTTCATTTCTAGTATGTAGCCAAATTTGGCTAAATTATTTTCTGGACGATCATCACTTTGGCTACATCACAAAATCCTTAAAAGAAACCCTGCTTGAGACTGGTTTTTGGGATTTATTAAACCGCATTGATAAATCATTATTAAATCAGACTGGTAATGACTTAATAATATTTTTTTATCATTTTCATAAATAAAAAAAATCGGTTCTGTTTAAGACCAAGTACAATTCAATCTCATTACACATGTCTAAATAATTTTTGTGTATTATATTATTAGTTTGTTTAATTAGTGTACATAATTCAAAATAAAAATTATGTACAACAAATCAAACACATGGGCAAAGCTATTACAAAATGTAAACATTGAGGGAAACCATTAGGTTTCGATTTCAAGTTTTGTTTTTCAGTTTATATAAGTGCTCTAAAACTTTCAAATTCTTCCTTGTGTGCACAAAGGGGAACCATTAAGTTTTCATTTCAAGTTTTGTTTTTCGGTTTACATAAGTGCTCTAAAACTTTCAAATTTTTCCTCATGTGCACAAAGGGGAACCATTAGGTTTTCAATTCAAGTTTTGTTTTTCAGTTTACATAAGTGCTCTAAAACTTTCAAATTTTTCCTCGTGTGCATGAAGGGGAACCATTAGGTTTTCAATTCAAGTTTTGTTTTTCAGTTTACATAAGTGCTCTAAAACTTTCAAATTCTTCTTGTGTTCGAACCAGGTCACAATTTGTGAAAGGCACCACTCAAAATACAACAATCCAAATGTGTGCATTCAAGTGCAAGCAAAATCACTTCATCTAAATGTTTACATCTAGGTATTCTTTTCTTCTAAGTCTTGCATTATAAGATGGGGTGAATTGTAACATGAGAACTAATATTGTAGCAACACTTGGCAAGAAACACATAATCATGACTTGGGTGTCAAACCCTAATTTTGGTGTTGCAAAATTAGGATCACCAAACCTTGTTACAATAGACAATGTCAAAAAGGTGCATCAAAAAATCTGAAACAAAGGATGGCAAAATCAAAAGAGGGGCCATCACCTAAAAGGCGACTTGCAAATACATCAAGCAAACATATCTTGGATGTGCCATAGGAATAACCAAATGTTGAAGGCCCCAAAATTTCAAAACAAATTGCCAAAGAGAACAAAATGGTTCCTTCAAATGATCAAGACACAAGTACCACTATTGGTAGTATATGTGAAACCACTTTTCAAGTATTGACCTCGTTTGATACTGTAAAAAAGTCGAATAACAAAGGTGAGGAAAATATCAAAGGCCTTGACATCTTCCAGCGCATGCCACTATAACAAAAGATTCATGGAGTAATAAGTCTACCTCACTCCAACATGGGAGTGGAGAATGAAAGTACTGAAATTCCTTCATACCTTCATCCATCTCCATTGTATCCAAATGTTATTTTATGGGAGTTGCACAATTTGAAAGACATTCAAGATGCACGAAACCATTACTTGAAACTTGTGGAATCTGATGCTAATGAACACGTGACAGTCCCATGGGAGAGGCATGTACCTATGCTGATCAAGCTACAACCTAGCTTGTTTCACTTGCTTCCATACATGTTGAGGAAGTTCAATTGGGAGAGCTCTTCCTTGGATGATTTCAAGGCCAAGCTTGCAAATTGTCAAGCTTGTCCAAAAGGATGGGATGAATGGGTTGATGTTGTGTTTGTGGCATCATTTGGGTTGTGCATTCACAAAAACCAAATAAGCCTATGATTAGTTTATGAAATCAATGGTTTAGGGTTCATTGGTTTTTTGCTATGTCACAGATCACTTGGATGGATTATTCTATAACATGCTACCTTGGTTTGATTCCTTTGTAAATATATACTTATAACTTGCAACTAGTTTCAAAATCCAATCTCTAAATTTCATACCATTTATTTTCATGTGTAGCATTTTTTTTCATGTCACATGCTGTAACATGCTACCATGGTTAGATTCTACTATAAAACCCTATAACATATAATCCATTTTTTCCCTCTAAACCCAACTTCTAACTTTCATTTCAATTATTTTCCTATGCAACATTGTTGTACTAAATCCCAATGAAATCTAGTAAGCATGGTTGTTAATCATGTGATAAACCCTACAACTTTGGACAATGAATTTAAAACATTGGTTGAATATGTTGAGTACAAGCTACTCAAACAAGATAATAAGAAGCTTGAAACCCAATGGTTGGAGGAACGTGAAAAAAAGATTGCTACATATGTTGAGAACAAAATGTAAGACTTTGATCAAGTTGTTGCTCCAAAAATTGAATGAAGAAAATGGGGTTGGCACCCACTTTTTCACATCTTCACAACAATTCCATCATTATGGGCCCTTGCCCCACCTTTCCTTGGACACACAACAACAATGAGGTCATAACCATATGTGATGGAATTTATAACATGGAAAGGGTTGGTATATTCTACCCAATGTTATGGCGTGCAAGGTTTCTTAGGGTTTACACATTCTCAAAAGGGACAAACATTCCTCTGCTTCACCCATTGCATGGTGGTACTAAAATGAATTGCAAACAATGGCTAAAGGATTCAACATTAAATAATGGCAAATAATCTTGGCCATCATGCAAGAGGAGCGGCCCATGATGTTTGTAGGTGGGGTGGGGTCATTGGCTCAAGAGGTTTGGCAAGTCCAAGTCCATAAAGAATTTGAAGGCTTAATAGATTGTTCGACATGGTGGCCAAACTTTTACACTTGGTCACAAAATGTTGTATTGCAAGCCATCCAAGAATTTGTAGTTAGCAACAAGGATTTCATCAATGGGTGGCAAATTCATGAATGGGGTGCAGTTGGGAATTCTTTTAATTCCACACTCACAAAATGGTTGATGCAACAAAAAGACATGGATCTTGGTTGGGTTATTACCAAAACAGGTTAGAACATTGTTTTTGAAATTATTAGTGATGTGTCATGTGTACCATCATGTACCATTATACTCACTTGCACTTGCTAAAACAAATTGTAACATGCAACAACTAGTTTTTGGATGTGATGTAACATGGCAACCTTTTAACATTATAACCTTTTTTTTGTAACTTGGGTTTTTATAATTATTACCAATATGTAAAGTGTAGCATCATGCATGTAGAGTCTAATCTTGATATAACAAGATGTAACATGTGGCTAGTTTCTAGGTTGTAATGTTACATGGCAATTTTTACCATATCAACCTTTTTATGGGTTAAGAGGCATTCCAAATTTTGAATCAATGGAACATGAATCAAGGGCAACCACACAGAAGAAGATGAAGGATTGTCACATGCAAAGGTACTTAGCTAGGGAACAACTATTTGTGGGGCGAGATATTGAAGTCATTGATGATGATGACCATGCCTTTTGTGATGGTGTTTGGAATAGGATTGTGCATGAAACATGTGATGACAAAGACATGCACCCTTGTGTTACAACTAAGGAGGATGGTCAATTAGGAACCATTGCACTAGTAAACCATAATTCGACAAATCAACAAATGAACAATTACCCAAAGTTACTAAAAGATACCCAATTGTAATCAAGCCTAGCCCTTAGCTAGTTGGATAATCTCATGAAGTCTAAACCAAACTTACAATTCAACAAGCTAGATGTGCATATGTGCTTTGCATCCCAAGGCCTTGACTACATAACCAATGTTGATTGGCCAACAAGAAATCTTAACACACAGCTTGCATTAGCAATGGAGTCAATATCTACATATTATACATCATCTAGTGAGGGGCATGCTCTAACCATCAATGATGTTTGTAAACAATTAGAACAATCACTATTCATGATTACACCACAGTCACCTACTATGCCCAAGAAAGACGAAGCATTGCAATATTTGCAACAAACATTAAGGTAATTATAATTTACCTTTGTTGTTTGATAGTTGGATGTTAGTATTCAATATTACTTGCAATATGTCCATCATGTTAGCAATTTTAGGTTTTTAAAAATCTTTGTTGTAGGGTTGACGAGCTAGTGGATGAATTGAGAAATGGGACCCCTCTAGATGTGTTTGACTACATTGTTTTTTTCAAAGGCCTCAAAAGCATGGAAGTCGACATTTCCTTATCTGATCTTGACTATTTCACGGACTTTGAAGCACCCATGTTTGACAAGTGGTTGGATTTCATGTTTGTGCATACATTTGCCTAGAATGTTGCTTCAAACAAGGGCATGTACCTTATGTTAAATGCACAAGCTTCAAGGTTACTAAAAAATGAAGCCCATAATGGAGGAAGGACAATGCGATGGGGGAAAAAATACTTCAAACATAGCTTAACCTTCAACAACATTGTGGTTGTGCCATATTTGGACAAAGACCATTGGTCCCTATACATCCTTAAGGAAAAACAAACCATTCATTGTGATTCTATACCAAGGTTCCACAACAACATAACATCTAAGGAGTTTGCACATAATGTGTGTATTGCATGGGTTCTATCTAGGGGCCTAAATGAAGATGGTGCGAAGTTTGCAACATTTCTAGATGTGTATATAGTTGTTCTTAAGGTATTTGCTCAAAAGAACTCTTGGGAATGTGGCCACCAAGTTGTGTTTAATTTTAAAACCTACCTACAAAAGAGAGGGACATTGGCTTCATTACCAACTTATTTTGTAAGTTGAATGGCACCTTGCCATTTCCCACAATCTAAAAAATACATGTTATAGTATAGGTAACATATACTCATCTAAATTTATATACTAAATAGCACAATTGGATGATACAAGGACACATCTAACTAGTAGACTGCCTACATCCATGTAACAATTATATGTGTATTACTCACTTTACCATACAATTTGTGGGGTGTGATCAAGGTGTAACATGGTGGCATGAATTGACTAGGAAAATCAAATGTTGTGTTATTCAAGTGCTAGTCAATGAATTGAAAATCAAGGATGACAATAAAGGGTATGCCATCTCCCCCCCGGCTCCCATATCCTACTTTCAAAGGACACACATGATGAAGTGATTGTCCATGATTCCATAATAGCTCAAGCCACCGAGCTTGGTGCCCACAAAAATAATAACCTTGATGTCCCCCACCACAAAACAAGGTTTTTTCTCCTTCATACATTAGTTACTCAATCTACAAAGGGCCCTATAGATGAGTCCTCCATTCATGGCAACACCAAGGCTGCCTTTAAGTGGTAAAGACAAAAACAACAACCCACTCCCATTGCCCCTACCAAAAACCCCATATGTGCATCATAAAAGTGTAAATGGCATGCCCCAAAAAAATAACATAGAGAAAGACACACAAGATGAAATTTGTAGCATGTTCATTATAGTTGATGATTAGAACTACCACATTGTATACATAGGCAAATTTAATGTAACTACTATGTCCATTGTGGAAATAGTCATCGCATCGAACTTTGTAACATATTTCTAGTCTGACCATTAATTCATCTAACAATGCAATGGATTGGAGCCTTACAATTGTACCAAACCACATTCTGTTTTTTTGCATTGTCTTTAAAAACTTGTATTATTTGAATGCATATTTTTCCCATTGGTATCAACAAAGCAACCCACATAATCTATAGTAGGCTTGTCTCACTCTAGTACCATGGATTGCCCTAAATAAATGGCATAAAGACATAGACACAATTGATCATATTTGGAACATGTTCAATCTAATGCATAATTAAAACTAACATATTGTATTTAATCATTGATTTAATGTAGCTACTAAATCCAATGTGGAAATAGTCACCTCACAAAATTCTATAACATGTTCATATTTTGACCATTAATTCATCTAATAATGCAGTGGATTGGAGCCCTACAATTGTACCAAACTACATTCTATTTTTTTGCCTTGTTTTCAAAAACTTACACTATTTGGCTACATCTATTTCCCATGGGTTTTAGCAAGGCAACCCAAATAATATAGAATAGGCTTGTCTAGGTTTATGACCATGGAGTGGCAAGACCATTACTCTAGGAAATCTCATTGACGTTTCAAGCTCCATCCATTGTTGTCTAAATTACACTTGAATTTTGTTGCACCACTATGAAGCCAAAGCCCATGGTCAATTTCTGCTTTCAAGGTCTTATGTTTCCCATAGATAGTTTGGAGTAATGCAAGTAAGTGCTCCAATAGTGCCTAACTATCTCATGTTTCTTCCACCACCTCAAGATAGAGCAGGTGAATCTCATCCTCTAAATCCACCTTTGATGTTTCTTTAGGTAGCCTTGACATTGAAGGAATGTATCAAATGTTGCCAAGTGAACATCCCACACAAGCAAGATTAAAACAAATTTTCAAGGCCTCCTTCGACACTTCCTTTCAACGCACCATAATAACATGTTATGGTTCCTTCTGCACGTTTTAGGTGTAGAAGCTATAACACCTTGACTTGGTGCTTGCATATGTTTCCATGTTGTGCCCATGGATAATCACAAGAAGCCCACTTTGATTATGGGTTACAAACCCAATATTTCTTGTGTGGACGCTTCTTAAATGTAACAAGGGTCACCCCAAAAGGTGTGGATGGTAACGTGACACATGAATTAGGAATCATCCTTGCCTTGATAACAACATTGATAACAAATTGTTCTTGTTTTCTATTGATCACAAACCCATGACTCTTTTGCAATGCATTGTACCAATAATGTATTAGTACATCACCAATTAATGCATGTATCACCCAATCAACTCGCCTTTCATGAAACTTACCTTTGGATGATTGCAAAGTTGCTTTCAAATTGGCATGGTAATTCTCAATGGCTTCATTTGTATCTTGCCCTACATAAGGTAGGTTGCGATTACCTACAACCCACATTGCAATCTTAGGGAGCCATTCTAACCTCATGTACATCCAAAATGCCTATGCAACAAAGAGGTTGTTTGCCATTCGTTCCACCTTAGACTTTGCCCATGCATCCATCTCTTGGTCACCTAGGCACTATGTGTGGTACATAATCTCTCCCAAGGATTTTAATGCAGGTACATGAGTAAGCCCATCTTTGATTTTAATGCAAGCTTACTTTAACCAAGTTCAACGAACATGCCATTATATGTGTGGTTATGTGTTTGCTCATTATATGTGGTTATGTGTTGCACTTTGCTTTAGATTGCACCTCGATCCGAGGTCTCCTCGCAAAATTATGGGGCTCCAAAGTCGCGGGAGTCCCGGTTGGAGCGATTTCGGGACTCCCACACGGGAGTCCTAGGAGAGAAAAGTCATGTGGATGTAGCCCCCGTGAAGAGGTGCAGAGTATACTATAAGGGGGAAGGTGGTGGCTTCCCCCAAGTCCGGGCCGTGGTGAATCTTGTGTGTCCGTGTTGCCCGTGGCTCGTCCTAGCACCAAAAGTGCTCCAACTATACACTAACCACTTTGTGTGGGTTGTGTGCAGGCCCGTGTGAATGAGTAATGCTTGTCAACTCTTCCTAGTCCCATCCCAGAGCTCCAACACGCCCCTCTACCCCTCAAAGTGTTGTGAGCTAGGGAACATGCCCCGACTCCTCCTTCTTCCGTTGTCTTTCACTTGGATTCACATTTGAGTCCTTCAAGGAGTTGGGAATGCGTCATAAACAATGGGTCTTATTCAACTACAATGTCATGAAGTCATGGATGTCTTCCATGATTAACATCTTAGTAGTAATAAATCAAGTTGCAAAAAACAACTTTTCTTGTAATGTCCTACACTTTCACACCCTAAAATGAAAGATGTTAAATCAACCAGTGGAATTGAATGCAATTGTTAGAAAAGTATTATTGCAATTCTTTTCACCAATCTATTACATGCCCCATTTATATTTTATAAAACATATTTGGTGATATTCGTGCGTGTTTTGAAATCATGACCGACCATGTTATGAATGTAGCAAAGGTCACATAACATGCCAAGTGACATGTTACATCTTTTAATACCCGTAAAAACCTTAAAACATGCATAACATGGGTCCAAAACGTGATTAGCTATTAGAAGGTAAAAATAAACATGGCAAAAGGCAATTAGTGGACCCTAAACCCACAACAATATTTATGGATTGATTGTTGTTTTAATCCACAATTACAACTAATGTTTTATACAACTTGTATAATGCAAATAGGGGATTTATATTAGCAAGTGTCATTTTGCAATTAAAATACTAGTACCTAGATAATAAGCAACAAATACCTAGCTAGCTATTAGGTCCTAAGTGGTTTCTAGCAAAAGTTTTATTAAGTACCCAACACATATTTATAATATGCATAACCTGAATCCAAAATGTATTTAGGTATCACAATGTAAAATAAACAAGGCAATGCAAATAGGGTAAAAATAAACATGATAAGATTGGATTTTGTTTGAAAGGTTTTAAGACAAAATTATTAACATTATTTTCCTTAACTTACTTTGTTTAGCATGAAAAACATGGTTATCAAATGAAATAATTGATCTTGTTAAATTGGTATTATAGACTTATTTACCTGACGCACCCCCAAGCTCCTTAATGGATGATTCCAAAAGTGAAAACAACGAAAGGAGAAGGAATTGGGGCATGCCCCCTAACTCATAACATTTCAGGGGTAGAGGGTGTGTTGGAACTCTGGGATGGGGACTAGAAAAAATGACAAGCAAGTCAATTACTCACACGGACCTACACAAACCAAACAACAAGTTGGTTGGTGCATAGTTGGAACACTTTTGGTGCACGGATGAACCACGGGCAAACACAAACTCACAAGACTCACCATGGCCCAGACTTGAGGGCAACCACCACCTTCCCCCTTATATTATTCTTTATGCCTAGCCATGGGGCTAGCAGCCAAATGTCATTTTGTCTCAAGACTCCCAAGTGGGAGTTCCGAAATTCCCAAAATTGGGACTTTCGCAACTTTGGGGGGCCATAACCTTTGTGTGCAAACCTCCCGAAGCAAAGTTGTAGCCCTAGTTGAGGACTTTCCAACGATATGTGGCATGCCACCTACATTTTTTTTACCTTGACCTATGCACATTACCCCTTTTCAAATGTTGGGATTCATGCTTTTAATTTTGGCAATAAGGTTTAGGAAGGTAATATGGTTTATCATGTTGAAAGGGGGTAATGTGCATAGGTCAAGGTAAAAAAAGTGTAGCAATAAGGTAATTTTGGAGACCTTCAATAGGTTAAGACCCATGGTGATGAGAATTTGGCATGAGATGGAGAGGAGAGTAATGATGACATTTTTTACACACCACTACAAAGCCTTATGAAGGAAGAGTGTAGCAATAGCAAGGAATTTAATTATCAAACTCATTTAGAAGTCAATGGTTATGTGCATTTTATGTCAATTAACAAAACTAGAACATAATCACCATCCAGCTAACGGATTTTGTACACCTAAAAAAATGGCAACAAAACAAAAGTGGGGTTTTAAAAGTGTCATCAAACTAGGGGATAGGCAAAAACAACCTATATTCCCCAGTTTTGATGATAGCCAACAGAAAAGCTAGATGATCTTTAACATTGTTAAGAGTGAGAAGAAAACCATGATCTACGTCCACCTCAAAGCCATCTAGGTCTAGACCTTTGTCACATTGAGTTAGGGGACATTGTTCCATATTTATATTAATTCTTGAAGTTCAAATTCCAACAACTCAATGATAATAGGTATGTTCATTTTATTTTTTCTTCTTGAATTGTCTTTGTATTGTTCCACTCATTGTTTTTGTTCTAGGATGATAATGTCGATGGCATGACCTACTACTAAATTCTTTGAATGCCTATAACCAACCATATTTAATTAAATCATGTTTGATTGATTGCACTAGTAATTATGTAGTTGTATTAATAGGGTTAAGTGCATGGTAGGGTGGACCAAAAAGCAGCAAGAATTTACAAATTTGAAAGTCCATTTCCTTTGTAATATTTTTGAGCCTCGAAATGTTTTTTGTAATTAGGTAGCAATAATGCATTGATTCCAAGCAAATTTTTTTCATTAAAACTTTTTATTCTTATAAAGCTCACTAATTAAAACATAATTACAAATTTACAAAATAAATCATGTTTTTTTTCAAGATGAAATGGACTTTTGAAAAAATGTGCTTGTTTTTCACCAAATAAAAGTCCATAGACCATTAAATTTCATTAGATATGAATCAAACCATTTTAATCTTTATTTCATTATTACATTTTAAATAAAGACCAATTCCCTAAATGTTTTTGAGGTCCATCATAGAACCAAACCAAAGTCCATTCATTTAATTGTTGCTAGTGTTACATAAGTTGATTTTCAATTTCAAAAGTCCATAGCTCTTATAATTTCATATATTTTGCATACCAATTAATCTCATTACATAAATATTGAACTTTATAATTTCAAAATGAGTCCCATTTAACAATTCCATAATGTACAAAATAATATAGTAATTAAAACCACATTTAGGTGGTAGAAAAATGGATTGTGTTACTCCAAAATTGGTCCACCCTACCATGCATCCACCCATAGCTTATTTTCTTGTCTTCAAGACCATAAAATTGGATACAAGCTCAAAATTTGGTGGGTCTTGGTACAATTAATACCTTTAATAATCACCAAATTGTTTTGTTTGAGGATTAACACCTTCTACATAAATAGGCAAGTAATTTCTAATGTGTTAATGTGCTTCTATAAACTAAATTATGTGCACAAAGCATTCTACACCTTTCAATTTAATGGTTGATCATTTGCCAAGGATTTTATTATAGGACTAACACCTTATTGTTCAAAAACATGTACTTTCAAAGTTGTTCGGCAACCCAACTTTCATAAAGTAAATTATGCTTTGAAATCACAATGGGGCCTTCACTTTTGTGGTTTTTTGTTTACAAATAAATATAAAGATTAGGACTATTTCCTTTTTGTTGCTCCCTAGTACTTTGAAAGGGGTGAAGTTATTTTGGTTAAACAACTTGTACTTACAAATCACTTTAAACCCCTTAGTAAGGTGGTTGATTCATTGCAAAGTATTACATATTAGGAAAAATTCCTTTTTGTTGTTCCCTAGTACTTTGAAAAGTGTGAAGCTATTTTTTTCAAGCAACTTGTGTTTACAAATCATTTAAAACCCTTCAGTTAAGTGGTTGATTCATTGCAAAATATTTAGATTAGGACTATTTCCTTTTTGTTGTTCCTTAGTACTTTTAAAGGTGTGAAGTTGGTTTTGTTAAGCATATTGTACTTACAAATCACTTTGTACCTTTCAATTTAGTGGTTGGTTCATTGCAAAATACTACATTAAAGGACTAATAATTTTTATTTTAACCCATGTACTTTCAAAGGTGTTAATTAGCTAATTTTGTCAAGCAAGGTGTGTTCACAAACCACTTTGAACACTAATGTTTTGCAAAGTAATATGTTGCATGACTAACACATTTTAATTTATCCTCTACTTGAAGGAAAAAAAGGAGGTAGAAATTTGCTAAATATACTAGGTGTGCAATTAGTACACATGGGACTAGCAATACATTTACTACACCCATAAAGACCAAAAGTAGGGAACATATTATCTATCATAAAACTCTAATCAATAGATTTAGTCCAAAGCTTCCACAACCTTTAAATTATGGATTGAAACAACTTATTTCTTGATTATTCTTAAGCTAAAAATTAAGTGTATTTGGAACTACTGGACTCAAGATGATACATAGATGCAAAAACAAATATGAGGAGCATAACATTGTAGTCACAGTGGTAAAGTCATACACGACTCAAGTCTGGCATTGCTCCTTTGCATGTATTGGGAATGTTGATGCTCCCCATCAAGAGACTATGAGAGACATGCCCAACCCTATTTCTTGGTTGTGCAATAACCATTTTTTATGATTATTTTGTGCCACAACTTTTAAGCAGCTAAAAATGACATCAAAACTTATAGCTCTTGCAAGTATGAAATACAATATGTACATAGGATGAAGCTTTTTGTTTCACTTTGAAGGTAGAAATCAGAAACCACATAAATGATTTGACTGGGTAAAGGCTTTGGATATCATTCGTTCAAAGTTTTGATTATAGATTATTGTGGAGTACAATGGTTCTTCAACTACTATTGAATGCACCAACAATTTCACAATGTCTCCCAAGTGAACACCTTTTGGTTTTTTTGTTAATTCTAAACTTCAAAATGTCTAAAACTTGGGTCCATAATATCCAAAACTTGCGTTCAATTCCAACCTTTTTCTCACCTACAATGTGGAACTATTTTTCATCCACATGGATCAAATATTTCACCCACCAAAAAAAACATTAGTCCAAATGGATGATTTTTTTGTTGATGTGGCAAGAATATTCCTTGTTGCTCATGGAATGAAGCTCACAAGTTCATTGTTCACCACTCACAAGCTCATTGTTCATGCTCACCAGTTCACATGTTAATGACCTTTCTAAATGAAGAACTTGGAGGATTATTTTCATAGTGTCTTCAACGCCCTCTACCCCTGCATTTTATTTTATTTTATCTCTAGTCTATAATAGAGACATTTTGGACATGGACCTTTTTGGAGGGGGGGGGGGGGAGCCCTACCTCCTTTGGTTTTTAGGCCTACATCCATTTCCAGTTTGGGCATGGTTTTTTAGGCACATAGTTCGTGTGTTACGTCTTCATCCCTCAAGGCTAGATCGAGGCTCAATGCAACGTCCCTTGTTCTAATTGTGGCACTTTTTTTTTGTAGCATGGCATTGTCAAGTCTTTCAGACTCTGCATTCCATTAACACCTGTAGTCTTTGGTCACACCTTTAGCCCCTTTTCCCAACTTGGGTTTGATTTTGGCATTGGATCCCTTTATTGCCTTCCATTTGGGTTATCTTCAACTTCAGTTGTAGGTGCGCATTCCTTTTATTTCACTACTAGAAATCTTGTCATTTGCAACCGTAATAGATATTGTGGATGTTCTACATATGAAGACTATTGTAGCACATCTTTGTTTTGCTCTAGCCATGAATCCTAGCTCTTGGTGCCAAAATTTTGAGACCTGGCTACTTACCCTCCCATAAAATCATAGAGGAAGAGTGGAATATGTCCTAATAGATTGTGAGACAATTTGGATATGTCCTATGTGTTTGTAAATTGGCATTAAAAAACTAGATTGTCCCTAATGTTTCCCCATGTAATCTCTGCAAGCTGTTTTACATAAAGTATGCATTATGATTGTGTGGCTCCGTTAGAGCTGATCTCCATTGATCTTGCTAAGCCATGAGCTATGAAGTAAGAATTCCATGAAAATGGTGCATGCACAATCTCTGATCATGATGATTCATACTACCTCTAAACATTGTTCTCTTCTAGAGGCAAACTGCCCCCTGGACACCATGAAGAGAAAATCTAGTTGCATTTGCACCATGTATTTGTTGTAACCAGTTACAAAGATTGGAATGTAAATGATTTTTTTTTTACAAAGATTTTATAAAATGCCAGCAAGAACAATTGAAAACACTCCAAGAATTGCACTCTTCTAAAGGAAATGCAACACAACTAAAGCACCGTTTCTATGTGACAGAAGAACTAAGAACCCAACAACCAAACTTAACAGAAGTTCTATTATACCTAAGTAGTTGAGTGTAAATTAGACTCAAGCTTCATTAGGAAAGACCATTAGTCGAGAACAGATTTGAGTTTGAAATTTTGTGATCAAACCAGTTCAGTTTGAACAGTGTTCAAATTTTCGTTGTTCAGAGGTACTAGCCTACTCCAGTTCCATGCTGTGATAGTCTCACCTTTTGGTTTTTTTTTATGGAATAGGTAAATGACAAGAGCACACAGGTTATTGGACATAATTGATTGTACGAAAGCATCAAGCTTATAGGTGATGGGACAGAAGTGGGTGTGAGTATGAAGTTCAACCAACCACCAAGAATGTGCAAAACGGTATTAGGGAGGTACAAAAATGTCAAAAGACAACAATATACATAATATAACTGAGGAGCTCTTGTCCAATGACATGCCATGCAGTAACATTTGCTAGATGCTCATTATATGTGGTTATGTGTTGCACTTTGTGAATGTTTTGCTATAATTTGATTGATGATTGTTGATAGCAATAGGTGTAGGTGTCAACATGATAACACCCAACAAAAGCTTTGGGGAAGCTTTGGCCACCACTAAGCCATTGGTAGGAGTTTCAACACCCAAAGTAGCAGCAAACAAGTACAAAGGTTTTTTGTTCATTGGTCAATATGCTTGTTTTTGGTGTCATTCCAGTGACAATGATAATTGGAACTAGGTTGTGTAGACCTCGTATAGGGTCTTTTCTCATTACCAAGACAATTACACCATAGTCATCAACCATGACAATTATAAATGGTCAATTATGTGCCAGAATGACCAAAGTTCAACAATTATGTGTCAAAATGACAAAAGTTTGGGTAGTTTTCTTTTTCTGTCATTTTTTTTAAAACAATTCATTGTCACTGGTAGAGCAAAGGAGCGCAGAGCCCAAATTAGGTTTAGAATTGATGCCTTCAAGTCTATGCTTTTTGTTTCCAATAAGGAGGCACACAACATTCCACATAGAGACAACATTTGATCTGAAGAACTCAAAAAATCAAGGGTCAAAAAACAATAACTTGAGTTGAAAACAGGAGGTTGTAAATGACTATATTGTGAGTGATGCATGGAAGAAGGATAATAGAGGTAAACTAAATTCATTCGTAAGATTTGTACATTATCTGTCTCCATGAAAACCAATCATGCACCAACTGGAGGAAGACGTTTTGTTGGCATTTTCATTGATGCTTCTCCTCAGAACACTTGCATCAATCAGCTACAATTTGTTGGATGTGAGGTGAGACAGTATTTTGTTCAAACTGCAGGTGCAAAACCAAAAGTGAACAGTGACAAAAATATCACCTAGCACAATTGGCATACTTACAACAAAATAGAGCACTGCACAAACATGAGTGGTGATAGCCCATCTGAAGTTGATATGCTGACACAATCATATTCACAAACTTTAAAGCAGACATGGTTTTAGGAACATTGGTTTTTTTCATTTTTCTCTACCTTCTCTAGCTGCATGGTATCTGGTGGGAATTCGCCAAAGTCTCCTTGTTGAATGAAGTAGACCAACCACATAAGACAGGAAGCACCTTGCCTACAAAAATTTGTCACCTGTCAGGTGTTGATTGCAAACAGAAGCTGAGGCCATCAGCAAAACCTGAACTTATCAATTTCTGCAACTGCAGTATGATGCAACAAAATGACTTCTCTGCAGCTTTGCTTACATACTGAAGTCATGATATCTGCTGATATGTTCAAGGGGGCTATACTCCACTACAATTTATAAAGATTTTTCCATCCTGAATACCTGGTATTGGGAGTTACAAGAATGGGGCTTTTATTGCTCATAAAATCCTGGGGGTTCTTCAATGGATATGTGTGCAAAAGCCTGTCGTCGCAATTTACACTGCAAAGAAACCAAAATCAGGTCCTACTACTCAATACCTCCACCTGACTTTATATCTCCTGATGTGAATCCCTGGGCCATTAGCAGTCGATTTCCTTTCTAAATGGCCATTATTTGGTAACTATGTGCAACCTCCAAATTTAAAGAGCAATGGAGAAGAAAGAAGCACAACAAAATCAAAACATTAGGTAGCACAACATAACATGCAAATCTGAATAGTAAAATTGGAGAAGGGAGAGAGGGACCTGATGACACTGGCCACAATGCCGGGGTCGACCAACCATGCAACTATAGGTGTCAGCAAAAGGCACCCCCAAGTGATTGCCGAATGTCACCACTTGTGCCTTTGTTAAATGGCTGTAGCAGTGGGGACAGAAAAGTTCAACAATTGCATAAACTGATGAAGATTTCTACAAGAGGCACTGCTGCCAATTTTATGCTGCTTTGCAGCAGCTCTATATATACTTGTTCAGAAACCATCCCACCCCTGAACAGCACTCCCCATACAAAACTAGTTTCACCAATAAATGCAAACATGGGTTAGGGTTTGCCCTTTACCTAAGTGGTGCAACCAAAGTTAGTGATGGCTTCAAAGTGGCTGCTGTTGCTCGAAAACTATCAAGAAATGACTGTGATGAACTGCAAACAGTGAAAAAGTTTCTTATTTCTTCCCACAAAATGTGAGATTCACATCAGACTCTCTGAATACCAGGCTAATGATCTCAATGCCCATTTGTTTCCAACAATTTGCAAGGGGACCAAAACAGTCAAAAGCTCAATTCTGGGTTTGGTTGTACTTGCCCATCTAACAAAACTGGTGCACTTACATTCTAATGCTCACCAAACCTTCAATTCTAGGGTATGTGCTATTTTGGCACAAGCAAGTTGCAGTCTCCAGAAGGATCCACATCTTCCACACCTTACAAAATGTTCAAGGGGGTATATAAGAGCACTTGGGATAAAACAACAAAATAAGCCTGGATGGACATACCTTGAATAAGAACCAAGGTCATCTTTATTCAGTGCAAGCGCAATCACTCTTGACCCTACCTTCACACCCCCAATCAGCCCCATTCATCATACCCATCTTAAAGTCTTCACCACACAACACATACTGAAGAAGAAGCAATCTCATAACAGTTCAGGTTAGAGAAACCTAGCACAGAAATAAAAAATATGACCTAGTAAAAAGTTTGCTTTCTAACTGCACTCCCAATTTGCTCAGAGGTGAAGGAGGCCTGATGAGGTGAGATATACAAATTCATTCATTCCAAGGACCCATGTTGTATGGACTACAACTTGATGGGTTCCCTCATAATACTTGTATGAAGAGATTTTGCTCTTTCAAGGTCTCAAAAAGTTCATATATGCACATTGCCAATCCTGAAGTTTCCTGAATCCTTTGCCTACACAATCTGGACAAACATTGGAGTTTTACCTGGCAGGCATAACTAGCTCCAAGTGCCAAAATCACAAGATTTCGATGAGGTAAAGGTACAAATGACTTTGCTGGCTGTTGTAATGCCCTAAATTCTTCGCCAACCTGCACCCTTATCCAACCCAATTAAACCAAATAACACAAATGGCACCAGAATGCCATATCTGTTCCATACAGCAACAAGCAAGAAAACAAAAGAAAGCTTTCAACCAAAGATTTGAAATTATTAGACAATGAACTATAATACTTAGATCCTTCACACACCTTTCCTCTGTGGAAGATTGAAAAGAGAAGCATCACCAAACCCTAAACCCTAAAGGGGGGGACACAAACGATCTGAAGAACATTTAGCAAACTTTGACACCACCCATCTTCAATCAAACAACAAGCAAATCTAACATACTTATTCAGCTGCAGAGGAGAAAAAATAGAATACTCACAGAAGACATATTGATGCGCCCAAGCTGAAGGTCAAGATGCTGACAGAGTTTATCGCATGCCCGTTCTTCCATGGTAGCACCCTTCTGACCATAATTTATATACCTTCCATACCATACCATTCTTGCTCAGTGTTACCCATAATCTGCAACTATGATGTTTCTCAGCAACAAAAATGGGAGAGGTATTTGATCAAATTTAGGGTTTTACTGTCACCACCACTAACCATAGCAAACTTCATTTATAGTTATAAGATGTCACGTATTTCACGGTTAGAACATGCCATGCATTTGTGGAGATTCCACAGAGAAGAGGAAGAATCCTGATCGCTCCCTGAACTCCTCAATTTCAAGGCACCAGTGGCAGTTACAAAATTTCTGAACCCTGACCTTCAGAGCAAATTACTGAATGCTGCAAATATTCAATGCTGATGACGAGCGAGGGAAGAAGGGGAAGGGAAAGGGAGAGAAGGAGAGAGTTACAAAGGATGAAGACGAGATGCAGATGATCTCCAATGGTATAGCAGTGCTGCACTCTCTATTCCTCCACTCATCAACACCACACTTGATCCCGCCATCGACTCTTCTTCTTCCTGAAGCACATCATCATCACCATCAGAAAAGCCCTCCCCCTCTGTCTCTCTGTCTCTGTCTCTGTCTCTGTCTGTTCGAAAAGAAGCTCCAAACCTCCTCCTCACAGGCTATGCAGGAAATTGGATGATACCAAAAAACAAAGAAGACCTATGTTTTTCTTTGAGCATCAAAGAAGCAAAATCTCTTGCCACAAAGATACCAGGAAACTTTTCTGTAGAAAATCCTAGCTCAGGATTAGGAGCATCATCAAGCAACAGAATTTCTTGCCACAAATTCCCAGGCAACTTTTCTCTACTAGGGATCTCTAGCTCAGGTTTAGGAGGAGCATCAAGCAACATATATCTTTCTTGCCACAAATTCCAGCAAACTTTCCTCTGGAATCCCTAAGCTAAGAAATCTTAGGAGCATCAAGCAAGAAGCAGATTTCTTGCCCCAAAATTCCAGCAAACTTTGCTTTCTCTACCACACTTATTACTAAGGATTAGGAGCATCAAACAAGCAATCAGCAGATTTGCTTGCCACAACTTCCAGCAAACTTTTCTCTAGGATCCCTACCTCAGGGCGTCATGAGCATCAATCAAGCAGCAGACTTCTTGCCACAACTACCAGGAAAAACTTTTGTTTAGCATCCTTACCTAAGAGTTAGGAGCATCAAAGCAGCAGATTTCTTGCCACAAATTCCAGAAAACTTTTCTCTAGGGTTTAGGGTTCTGTCGCATGCTAACACCTCAGGATAACGAGCATCAAGGAGCGGATCTGTTGCCACAACAAACTTTTCTCTAGGGAATAGGATCACCAAGCAGCAGATTCTTGCCACAACAAGAACCTGGAAACTTTTTTTCTCTAGAATTCAGAGAATTAATGAAGCTTCAGATTTCTTGCCACAAAAAATACCAGGAAATTTTTCTTTTTCTGTATCCTTAGGGTTTAGGGTTCACCTAAGGATTTGAGAGCATCAACAACAAGTAGCAGATTTCTTCCCACAGCATTTCAGGAAACTTTTCCTTAGCAGGAACAGCTTGACCAAAGGAGTAGTAGGAGCATCAACAACAAGCAGCCCACATTTCTTGCCACATTGCAGGAAACTTTTCTATAGCAAAGACAAAATACAGTTTTTGATTTCAAGTTCATGCAAATGCATGCAAGCATTCACTTGTGTTCATGATTCTGGAAACATAATCTCACCCCCAAATTGTCTTGATCTTCTCTGTAGTGTCTGATTTTGGCTGTGATGATGTCTGATATTGCCTGCACATACAGTAGTAGTGGTTCATGGAGCTCAAGAACGAAGGTTGTGAATGAGCGTTTGTTCTGTCATTATTGTGTGACAGCTTAGGAAATGGCAATGACAAAACATCAATGTATTTGGAACATGAGCAAAAGAAAGAATTCAGCATTCAGTGATCGAGTGTAAGCATCTTGTGAAGGTGGTGTGGGTGCTACTGCAAAGCGGCAGCAATATTTCAGTAATTTTGATCCTGGAATCCTTGAATCTCAAAACTTCACACAACATATGGATCATCTTCACACACCGCACACAGGCATGTAAGAAGATTGTCCGTGATCTTATCATACAAAAGTGGTGATCTGAAAGATGGAGAGAGCACTACTTTCAAATGCTTTCAAATATGACAATAAGATGTGTCTTGTCTGCAAGACACCAATTGTTTAGATTTAGCTAGCGCATCTCCAGGCTACTTCGTACTGACAAGTTTGTGGAAACTCCTCCAAAGAGCATCCTGTATTCACACAACAAACAAAACCTTCCAAATCAACTCTCCAGAAATGGAAATGGCAAAGTTTCATGTTCAAAGTTCAGTGCAAAAAAACAAATAGCCTCCTCCAGCAGTGGCACCAGGTTTCTTCAGAGCAAGTTTGTTCTAATATTGAATCTGATGCTGGGGAAGATCAAACACAAGAATTTGAGGAGACATAGGAAGATCAAACCAAAACTGCAGGGTTGGTAAGTATTGCACCTGGGAGACACATCTGACTGATCCGCAAGAGCACGCTCAACTCGTACCTCAAATGGTGTTCCATGCCAGTTCACTTTCTGATCCTGTTTCCACCATCTCGGTACCACATCAATCACACTTTACAGAACCATAAGCTGAAGGTGGGCTATACCCTACAGCTTAATGTTGCAAAAAACTCTGAGCTTTATCACTACTGTAAGAATTGCCACCATCAGTTTCAATAGATAACAAAAGATTCCAGGAATTGCTAAGGATTTTTCTGGCAAGCAGTAGTAGAATACCTCCTTGTATTTGTGAGTGAGATTTGGTTCGCCTTTGCCATCCCATAGCTGTGGGGACTGGGCAAGAATGTTCTCCCAATTGGCTGCTGGAACCACGCCCAATATAGGTCTGCCCTTTGGACTGCCGTCGCCTTGGGACAACATCATACTCTGCTTGTTTGAACCACTTGAGGGAGCAGATTGATCTTGAAAAACTGAAGCATGCTTGGAAGGAGTTGTTAGCAGCAGACCCCTAGAACATCTGGAGCCGACATCTTCTTTGTCTTTGCCATCTACATCCACCAAGGGTTGTGCAGATGACTCATAGTAGCTGTCAGAACCTTCAAATTCACTGCATGATTCATAGTTTATGGGAGAGTTTTCTGAGCAACCCAAGTCTATAGAGAAGGTGGTGGAGACACTGTTTGTCTCACTGCTATCCATGCTCGCTTCCTGTCCATCTCTCTTCCGCCCACCTGAGCCAATTGTACCAGCAATTGCACTGTCAGGCATCAAGCTCAGACACCTTGAATCAGTTCAGAAGAGCAAGAAGGTAAGACTACTATTGGAAACATCTTGCTCAACTTCTTCATGGTCAAGTTGGAGAAGATGAGTCTTTTCATACTGAACACTTGATCATTCTGCAGCATACATAACTGGAGCCAAGCTCTACAACCAAAACAGAATTCCCATATGAATAAATGCAAGCAACATCAATTGACACTGACCTTTCTTGGAATCTGAGCTTGATTTTTCATCACTTGAGGCAGACTTGTGCACAGAGTTCCAGTATTGAACTCGACTCATGACCAAAGAAGTAGGTGGTGTCTTACAGTCCTCAATGGGTATTTGTTGTTCCGTCTCCTGCCGCATCTTGATTGGACATTCTTTCTCATGAGTCTTTGTCTTCTCATCAGTGTCATATACATAAGACAGGAAATCTTGCTTTGCAACATCCTTCTCTGCAGATTTGACCTGCAGTGGCCTTGAATTCTGGTGCCATTGCTTTCCCACAGGGTTTGTTTCCTTGGGAGGCATTGACTCTTGCTCTTTCGTTGCAAACTGAATACAATTGATGCTTTGCATAGCATCTGTACCTGCATCTGCATGGCCTTGTTGATCACTGATGTTGGGATGGAAGTCAATATTCTCAGGCGACAAAGTCCAGCAAGAGCTGTTAGCTGTTGATGGCAAAGGAATAACCTGATTCTCAAACTTTGGGAGAAGTTCATGATCTCTGCTGCCCATAGACTCAGCTGAATTCAATAGTGAAGGCAGCTCATTTCTTTTGAATTCTGTGGCCTGATAAACTGCACTTCTTGATGGCTTTCTCTTTGGTGTGAAGGTAGGGGAGGCACACTGCAGGGGCATGACCTCTTCTCCATCATCATCAGAAGCAAAAGCATTATCAAACACTGCATACACAAGTTTTCCTTCAACACTGCTCAAAAGCTCTGGTTCAACAACAGGAGAACCAAGTGCTGTGTTTGATGAAACAGATAAATTAGAGAGCACGTCAGGTTCTCTGGAAGCAGACCATTTTCTTGGAGAGGTACACTGGACAAGTTCAAGGTCTGTGCTGCCTACAAACCTACTAGGTGCATGACCATTTGCATCAAAGACTCCTTCAGGCTGCTTCTCAGTTCCTGCTTCAGGGTCTTCAGGAGCTGCAGAGGTTTCAAAGCTTTGGTTCCTATTGCTGTCACTCAACATGACCCCAGCACTGCAAGGCATTTCATGGTTCCTCAAAACCTGCTCTACCTCACTTTTGCTACTCAAGGATACTTCTTCTGTAGACAAAGCTTCTTTCACAGGTGATAGCGGTTGCCAGAATCCGCGAGACCTGAATGTCATGGACCTCTTTCGTGATGTACCAAAGAGGTTGCCTACATTACTGGGTGAGCTACTTGTCAAAGACAGTTGGGCTTGCTGCTGCTGGTTGAATGATTCTACCACACTCGAGGACTGGTCCTCAAAAGGACCAGAAAGTATGGCATGATTTGAGCTTACAGGACTCAGGTATTGGTCATTGGCCTGATTTCCAATGGGTTCCTGATGTGCTACCCTTCTTTGTCGCCTCTTCCGTGCTTTTTGCAGATCCTTTAGCAAGGTATCAGCACTGTCTACAGCACCCCACATCTGCAGTGATGACTTATGGGGAGACTTTGCATTATCTTTCAGAGAATCGGGGCTCGGCTTCACATTTGTTGAAGAGCCACTGGGACATGGGCCATCACGAACCTCAATCCATTGAACTTCTGTAGATTCATTTAATTGGGTAGTGCCATTGATGGAGCCCAAACTCTCAACCTTTCCATTTTCCTGTGAGCACTACATGTAGACATGTCAGATCAAGCAAACAGAAGCTCTACACTTCCAGAGAGGTACTACAGAGAGGTACTCTCCATGAAGTAAATTCAATACATCAAAGAGGTTTTACCTGCAAGGTTTGAAGATTCTCTTTTTCATGGATTGCCCAGGAAGCCAAACTGGTACTTGTGGGTGAAGAGTTCTTATAGCTCAGGCCTGAGGTGGAAGTCCTTGAGACCATTCCTCCAAGTATCTTTGTATCTGGTCCATTGTCACCGGTTGGGTTTGACCTCTCTGAATGTATGTTCTGTTCATCCCATGTGTGGTAGAGCTGAAATTGGGGTTTGAAGGAGTGAACTGGCTGAAGAACTTTTGCATGTACTTGCTGCAGGCCATTTACTTCTGCTGCAGCCACAGACCTGAAGAAGGAAAATTTATCAAGCTTCAAGTTCAATTACTAACAGTTAATCCCAACTTCTCTCCCCCAGAAGCTACCTGAAAAATGTTCCTGAGTTTCAGGACTTACCCAATGGATGCATCCCGGGGTAGACTGAGAGATTCATCTAAGCTGCCAGTCCAAATCAGAGGTCCAGAGAAACATCTTTGGAACTGCTTGACTGATCCGTCTCTGTTTTGTTGCTTCCTCATGTCAGTAGCATCATCACAGATCGACAAGGGCTTTGAATCTTGTGGAAAAAGTGTCTCCCTGCTTTTTGAAGCTTTTGCGTGATAAAAAATTTCAGGTTTGTGAAGGACACCACAGGAGCGCAGATAGTTCACCTGTGGAAAACAGAAGTTAGTTATGTTCTAGGCTGTATAGTTGATCCAAAAATGAAACATCAAGCACAAAGCACCATACCTCTTCTCTAAGTCTTTTTGCTTCTTCTTCTTCAGCAGCCAGCCTGTGACGAAGTGCGGCAAGCTCCTCCTTGAGTTCATCTACATCAGATCGCAAGCTTGACCCATCGTCAGAAAGGAAGCTTCTCACAGTTCTGCCCTCTGAGGCTTTCAGCAGGGTGTTGCTGCTTATGCAGGTGCTCACAGATGACACAGGAACCTTGATTGTATTCCCACCACCTTCAGGCTCACCACATTTGTAGCTGGATTGCACTGCTCTTCTCTTAAAGGTCTCTGCAGACCTTTGTCCTGAGAATTGAAATCCTACTACCAATCAATGCTTCTTCATAAAAACATACCTTGCAGTCCAACAAGAGGAGCTAGCTAAGAAACCCCACAAATAGAGCTATGTTTGCAGAATCCATCAATCAGATACAGGTGGTCACATACAAATTGTGATTATGTATGAAAGAACAGGCTTGCAGAAGGACCCATTCAGTCAATCAGTGACCTAGAGAATACTGGACATATTGTCTGGTAGCAATCCTCAGCACAAGATTGTTCATTATTGAGCTCAATGACAAGTGAAGAACAAGGTATTATGATTGCATTCCACAACCATTACTTCCAATCCTCTGCACTGTTTCTTGTGACATTATTCATGGGCATTATTCAGCTTTACAAACCTTGTTTGGGGCGATGCACAGACAGATGCTGCTGGAACCTTGAGGAATCTGACTGGGAGCTCCCTCCACCCTGCAACACCATTTGCAACTATGGATGTCAGGAAACATGGTTGTAATTGTATCTCAGAAGCAAAATGCATGTGGTGGCAGTTGCAAAAGCAGAAACCAACATTGAAACTCGTCCAATTAAGATCAGCATTTTTATGCAGCACTCCTGGTAAATAAGGGCACCACTTCCAGAGATTCTCTCCTACAACAGAAATTGGGATTACAGAGAAAATCTCCTCCCATGCTCCCTCTTTTCATTGACACGAAATTCAAAAGAAACAATCGCTGCTGCTTCTGAATCCACCTACAGAACATATGATGATGACCCATAAAATGCTCCATCACTCAGGGGGTCTTTGATTGAGAGTGGAAACCCATCAAGAGGAAGGGCAGACTGTGAACGTACACTGCTTGAGGAATGAGCTGATGATCTCCCTGCACAAATTCGATAGGGTTGAACTCCATGTTTTCCTCGAAGGCAAGTCCATAGCCAGCCCATTACTTTCTTCCACCTTCACATACACCAACGCTACCTGCCTGCCTGCCTCGGGCCTTCCTTTTTCTAATCACAAAGCTAGGATGAAAATCCGTGAACTGCAACAGGAAGCAACTGTTGTCATCAACTGCATGAAGAGCTCCATATCTCTCAGGAAAAGCCCCCTCCTTTGTATCCTCCTCTTACATTGCAACCGAGTCCAACTTTGAGGCTCCCAAATTCCAGCAATCCCAACCAAGATTTCTTCACCAGTAGCATCCGAGTCTTCTAGCCTCCAACTTAAACACAACTGCCAAGAAAAGCCTAAAGCAGAAAATCTGTGAAATCTCAAAGGCCTGATAGAACAGAGACGAGGCCAATAGAAGAGAAAAGCGCAAATTGCATGTCGGCAATGCTCATAACACGCCGCAGACGAAGAAATATGAGAATAGACAAAAACAACAACTAAGTCCTACTCAGACTGGAAGCCGGAAAACAAACAACATCAGCTGATATGAATGCTTGCCCCAAAAAATCGACTACCAATCTTGAAGAAAGCGAAAAGAAGAAAAATACCCCTTGAAATGCAAATCCTCCGATGCAACAACAACAACTTGAACTGGAAAAGTCAAATCCTCAACTCAAACAACAGAAGAATAATACCACCTGCAACCGAAACAAACGTCTTCTGTACTCCCTAAACTGCTGAAGAGAAGATGATGATGAAGCTGATGATGATGATTATGAACATGATGATGATGATGATTATGAAGAAGAAGTTGATGAAAATGACGATGATAATGATTATGAAGAGGAAGATAATGATTATGAAGAAGAAGATGATGATGATGATTATGAAGAAGAAGAAGAAGAAAAAGAAGATGACGAAGAAGAAGGATTGTAGCGGGAGTCATCACAATTCCAAATTCAAAAACGGCAAAAAAGACAAATACGAAAAGAGCTCCTTTACTACATACGCATACCTCCTACCTAGGTATACTGTTCACCGAAAGAAAGAGCGCGCGAGCGACAGGAGTTGACCTCGCCGCTGCCATGTCCTTTACCAAATCGGGCATGATTAAGAAACTAATCCAAAAACAACAATAACAAGGAACAGGTTACAGAACTAATAATCATGGCGACAAAATCCTTCTTCGACTAATAAAGTTAATCATAGCCAAAGCAGCAGCGGGAGAAGGAGAGCATCATCACAATCCATCATCCCTCCAAATGAACGACTAGTGATGCTACTGACAGACTGACAGGCAGACGGACAGACAGGAGGAGATTTGCGAGAAGAACAAACCAGCACTGGAAAGATAGCGAGACTTATCACATGAAAAATCATTCGTTCTATGGCCTGTTTTGAATTTTTCAAAAACTGGCGATCCACCTACCAGTTGCTGCTGGCATCCTGGAGCTGTAAATCTCTGGATCCAGCGATCGCTGCCAGACGACAATGCATGTGGATCCGCGCGGAAGCAAACCGAGCGAGCGAGAGAGCGTGTGGATCCTCCGCGGAAGAAAACGAAAGGCAGGGAGCGAGCGAACGGAGACAAGACCGTTGGGAAGGGACGTCTGAACGTACCCTTCGTGTGTGTCAGGGGCCGATGAGCGGTCCCTCGTTCGAAGTGCCGAGTTCGAGACGTAAGGGACGTTGGGAGTTGGGACGTTGGTTTTGCGGATGTGGTTATGTAGTGGGACCTCGATTTTGGGACCCCAATTTTGTTTACGTTCTGGGAGAATCTTACTTATTACCAGTGGTGGGCGGTTCTTTGAATTTTGTAAAGAACCGCCGATTCCGGTTCCTTAAATAGTTCAGAATCAAAAGAATCATTTGGTTCCAGTTGTCTGAAAAAGCCTCAAAAAACTGTCCGCTCTTTGACCGGTTCTTTGACTTTTTAAAACAAGTGAGAATTGCGGTTATATGCCAAAACCAGTTAATTGAAAACTCAAGACCCGGTGGGTAAGTGGATATGTACTTGGGTTGATAAACGGTGGGTATCTGTCCCTCAGTCTAAGAACCGCCCAACCCTTCTTATTACCCTGGAAATTGAATCAAATTAGGTACCCAATTCCTTTTTACTTTCCAACGTCCAAAACTTAAATAAACTTTTAAAAATTCATTCCTTATTTTTTTTAATCTTTCCATCCAAAACTTGAAGTCTTAAATTTGTTATTCTTATTTTTCTTGTCTATATATCCAGAAATTGAATAAAATAATTTCATTCATTTTTCAGTTTCCATTCGAAACTTCGAATAAAACATTCATTCTTACTTTCTATCAGAAAATTAAATAAATAAAATTCATTTAGGATATATTTGTTTCAAAAGATTTGCCTATGAATATTTCTCATAATTTTCTTTTTATATGGGAAATGACTCTTATCAAATATGACAACCCAACTTATAGTTGGTAATGTTGCCCTTAACAAACATTTTCAAACTTGATATTTTTTGGATTTCTTTTCAATGCTTAATATTGTGGATTTGCATGAGTTCAACACAACTTCATTTATTACCTATATACGTTTATGCTCCTCAAAATGACACAATATAATTGAAATTACCATTTTTAAGAAATTTAAACAACCTTTAGAGCCAAATTTTTTATTCTTTTGTATCAATGTGTTACCCACTTTGAGAAATGTACAAATTAACATGCATTAGAAAATAAAATAATTCTTGAAATTACCTTATGTAATTTCAACAAAAAATGGAATCATATTAAAGGATGAATGATTCTTCTAGTCCTATTCCAAGAACACATCATTTACGAAATTAGATGTAAAGAATTTTTAAAAAAACAATGTTTAAGATTGGGGTACCCTTTCAATAAATGGAATTTTAACTGTCATTCAATATATACCATAGCAATAATCCATTCCAATCATTTTGTAAACTTCAAATTCAAATTTTGAAGACGAGAAAAGAGTTGCCTATTGAAAGAAAATATTCAAAACTCAAAGTTACATGTTAACATGAAGGGTAATAAATCAAAAGTTTATCAAATAAAATGCAAGGATGTTCTTGAAATGCAAGACTTGTAAGATATGCTTGTAGATATTTTGAACACTCACAATTCAACAAATTCCAATTAGTGTCTCGTTTTAATTAGTCAAAACAAAGTTGTAATGAAGAAAATTGAAAATGTTACATAAGGGATATTTTTGTTCTTTTATATCAAAGTCCAACTATTAGATTTTAGATCCATATATACCAAACAAAAATCAACATTGAACCTAATACTAGTACCAAAACTAATAATGAATGTTTTTTTAAAAAGCACCCAATATTATACCCATACTTGTCAAGTATGGAAAAGAGAAAAAACATGTTTGTACCATGACTAATGTTGGGCATGTATATGGTTTTAACCCTCCATGTCAATGTAAATGAAATTTTAGAACTTATTTGCACTTTGTGTAAGTGTAAACCTCCCATCCACAATATCTACATGCAATGACCCAATTACACACTAGTGTAAATCCTTAACCTTGAACGTGTAGATGTAATTGATTTGTATTTACTGACTACATAAATCAATGCAAATCCATGTAAATCCATGTGAATCATTTGAAAAAGAAAAATCCATTTAGAAAATGTCAACATAGGTGTTATTGAACAAAATAGTCCCAAAGTTTCATTTTTATTAATGATGAGCCAATCAAAGTGACTATTTGCCAAAATAATAATATCATATACTTTGTAATGCACCACATTAATTAAACTAATTTACAATAGGTACCCAAACTCTTGTAAAAGCCTACACCAATAATGTTGATGAACAAAGTTAATAATGAAAATTCAAGTCAATCAATGAGGTGGGCAACATGCACCCCATACCATAGTACCTTGATAGCTTCAACACAAATTATACTACTTTTAAAAATGCTGAAATTTTCAACAATTTTCTTCTACAAAAAAAAAGTGAAATAAAATGAAGAATCTTTTGAAATATTTTGAAAATATTCAATTTTCGAAATGGAATCTCTAACATTAATTAATTACTCAAAAAAAAATGTGTTAAAGTTGCCCTTGTTAGGACAAGAGAAAAACCCCCATTTTTCAACCATGTTTTCAATTGATTTTCAATTTTCATTTTAGTTGAACATAGCAATTTCAATTGCAAAATGTTTTTTCAAAACTAATTTCTTCAACTATTTACCCAAATTTTTGACAATTTTAATCAACCCTGTCATGCAATTGAAAACAACAAACATGTGTCACTTTCTAGGCTAAAACTAATATGTCAATGTTTTAATTAAAACTTGAAAATGTTGCACCATTTTAGTTGATGAAAGATTTTCAACTTATGGATGAATGTCATCCACCTTCATTAAAAGGCATGGACTAGACTAAACTAACCTAGGTAGCTAGGTGTTGTGGCATTGACATATGTTGTTGGTGGGCTTCCATAAAAATGAAATAAGTATGTGTGCCATGTGTATGGTAGGGAATTTTTTAGATGGATGGATTAATAATATCAAGTGACACTTGGCACAATATCAATGTTCTATTTAAATATGTAGTCATTGTTGACCTTGCACATGTCAAAATATCATTACTTTTATGACAATATAAAAAAAAATGATAATGATTCATGTACAACATATTCCAAACCATGACAAATTATTTGTTGGCACATTGTGTTTAAGGATATGTTGATTGTGTTGTGCATAGTTAGTTGAAATTTAGGTGATAAAAAAATAGATATCAAATTTTATTAACAAAATATAATCATTTATAGTTGAAATTTAATCAACAAAAATTTGAATTATAGTCAAAATTATAAAACTATTCAAGCTAGAATGTGGAAAGAATACACCTACTTAAAATTATTTTTAAAAATTCAAACCACAATAGAAGCAATATATTATAGCTACACAATATCAATTAAGAGTGCAAATCCTATAATGTCAATGTGATGAATGGTGTCCACACATAGTTCAAAAACTTCACAATACACCACAAACAACCTTCAATTGCCTAATTTAAAAACTATGCAAGAAGCATTATTCCTTGGCACATAGAAAATGGTCCCACTTACATTTCAAACATGCTAATGTTAATCAAATATTTGCTAGAATGCTGAAAACAATTTCCCATAAGGTGTTTGTCCTATGCCAATGCATTAACTTAATGTGGGCATGTTGTTTTGTCAGACCATGTTTCACAACTTGCTCTTGGTAACACACTTTGCATTTTTGAATTGATGAAAAAGAAAGTTGCCATAAATGAAAAAAATTAATAGGAGTCAATAATGCATAAAAAAAAGTGTGCATTAATTACAAATGCATTGAAAATCAATAAAATTTTGGAAATTAGTAGTCAAGAATAAATAAGCCAATGATTTTTTTAAAACTTGGAAGTTGGAAAAAATTAGACCCAAATAATTGGTAGAAATGGTGCACATCTAAGTTTACCTTATACATAATTGACAAAAAGTCAAAAATCTAATCAAACCCCATCAAAACATAGTTGAAATCTTGTCAAATCCATAATTTCAAATTTAAACAAAATAGAACTTCTCACTTTGTGCATGTTATAAAACAATTTTGAAATGATCAAATTATGGTTGCAACATCGCAATAATTAGTTGGAAAAAGAAAGATAAAAGATAAAAAACATGGTGAAAAAATTGAAGAATAACCAAAAACCTTTGCCTACCTACTTGAATGTTATTAACATGCATTGATGGTTGAAAAGCTTCATAAGTTTGTCTTGTCACTACCCAAGTTATTGGACTTGAAATGATGAAGAAAAAAATAAACCAGTAAGAGTTCAAAGAATAACCTAGTTGAGAAAAAAAAAACTAAAGGCAAGATGGTGGAGAACATGGTAAATAAAAAATAGGAGAAATAACATCATGGTAAAGGGAAAACACTAAAAAAAGAAGATAAGAATATTTGAACATTTGCAATTGTGAATGTGTCAAGTGTGATAGTGGTTTCAAAACGCCATAAGCTTGGCTCCTCATGTTATCCCCATTTACTTGTTTTGACACCGTATGGCCCTATTGTGCCTAATAACTAAATGGTTCAAAGGAATGCAACATTTGAAAACAAGAAAAAATAACTTGGACATAATAAAAAAAAGAAAACCACTTAGAAATAAGTTAATAATGAGAATTTGAAACCCCAAAGTGAAAGACTTTAAGTTCCCCACATATAATATGCAAGGTGCATTCACTTAAAGAAATTCACACATTGAAAATTTCATGGGTTAAAACTTAGACACAAGTTGAGCTTAAGAAAGAGTAGTTCAAAAAACAAAATCAAACCAAAACGAAGGTAAAGATCAAAATTTGAATGGGAATGTAATATAAGGTGAAGTCTCATTGCATGGTTATAGTTGGGATGCTAATTACTTTTCAATTATGCACGTTGACATAGTTCCAACTAGTTTTTAACTTCAACAAATTCAATTCAAAATTTGAAGTTCCTACCACCATTGTTATATGTCATATCATGCATTCATCCATATTATATGTCACATTGCCCATGAACATTCATTCATCCATACTATATGCCAAATTATCCATGAACACTCATTTGTTCATTGATTCCCAAACCACCTCCTAAACAACATACAAGGTTCACCAACATAGTCAAACCCTTGTTAAACTAGGCTAACTTGCCTTGCCTAGTTAGCTACCCTAGTTTACCTAACTAGTTACCCTACCTAGTTTAACCTAGGTAGGTAGGTAGGTATGTAATAAGGAGTAAATTATGTAGGTAAGTGGATAGGTAATATGTAAGCAATAGTAGGTAAAAAGGCTACCTATTATCTACCTTACTTGGACCTTACTTACATTTTAAGGAGGCATGTAACCTACTTACTAACCTATTTTCTACTTTCCTATTTGCCCTTACCTACACCCTATTTACATATACTTTACAAAGTAAGGGCATGTGAACTTTTTGTTGGACATTTTTTAATCACTATAATAGCATTCACAATGACCTCATATCAAGATGTGTGTGTTGTCTTATTCCTAAACATTGTTGCACAATTTGCAATCCACTTAGGATGTCCAATAGCAAAGCATTATAATGAAAGTTACAAACTTTGGCAAATAAGTAACAAATTTCTAGTAAAGTTGGAAACTAGTTGCAACATAGTTGTAACAAAGTCCCAATATACTTGAAAAAAAGTTGCATTAAACTTGAAGTACAATGAATAACATATGCAATATTTCATCCATTCATGAACAAGGTCCACCAAATTAGTCAAATGATCAACATGTTGTGGCATGGTTTGTCATTAGAAATTGAACTTCTTGATTATATTTCAATTGGATTACTTTTTGTGTCATAAAATATTTTGAAGGTTAGACCTCCTCCATCCTCAACATCATCCACCTACCAAATAAGTCAACAATTTGACTTATTTGAAATGCCAAGCCATCCACATGGAAATTATAGAAATAAATATAATTATGATTGAAATGAAGTAAAAAATGACATGCAGTTGAAAATTGGTTGGTAAAAAAAGCCATTTTTCTCCTAGTGTAGTAGAATATATATGCACCCAAAATATTCTCCAATAGGACCATGGTTTAACCCATATCCTTTGCCCAAAAGTGTGGGCTTCTATTATATATATTTGAGATAAAGAAAAACATTTCCACATTGTCTTATCAATTAAAAAAAAAGCTTTTATTTGAAGAACATTAAAAATATTAGGATTGTTTCGAAGGGCCAATCAAAGTGACATGTTACAAAAACAAAATGTAAAAGCTTTAGGATGCAACCACAACTAATTAGTGTAAATTTCAAAACAATGTAATTGTTAAGGGTATTTTATATATACACTTACCTTACCAAAAATATTTACACAAGGCCATGTAAATGTAATTAATTTTTTTACATTTTCCCATGTAAACGTGAAAAATATTTACATGACAAACAAGGTAAATGTAAATGTCAAAAAAATTGAAATGAACATAAATCATTTACACTTGCCCAATTTTTACACATCAAGTACATGTGTGTAAACTTACCCTCCTAACACATAATAGGACCAATCTAGTATGTTCAAAGCTCGATACCAGTCCAACACTTGTAGGTAGCTAGGTGATTTCAAGTAGATTGATGTTGATGGCATGAAGGGCTAGCCTGGAGTGGGTTGTGAACTTGTGAGCATGGAGGTGGTAAAAATGGAGGCTGAGCTAACCATTTAGGGTTTAAAGTTTTAATGAAACCAGATGAAAAAAAGCATTGGTTACTGTCCAACTGCCATCCATTGCCCTTGGTGCAACATTTGCTGTTGGTTCAATCCCACTTAAGTGCCATTGAAAGTTTTGTTAACTCCGTCTGATAAGGGTTATAATATTAATGTAAAAAATTATACACAAATATTTAGGGTTTGTGGAATAGCCCTGTCCCTGGCAATGGTTTTCTCTCAATTTGTGATGTAGCCAAGGTGGCAACCATCCATAAATTTGGCTACCTATTAACAAAATATGAAAGGAAACTTGAACCAAGTGTAGAAATCTGGTGACTTCTTTACATTCTTTGAATTCTTTTCTAATTCTGACAATTTTTTTTCCCAAAAAGCCATTGAATTTGCAAACCAATTTGGACATCTACTAAGTAAAAAAACCAAAAAGCTCCCAAATGGGTTGGTCCCCAAACCCACCCTAATCAGCTTTTAATGTTATCTAGATTGTTTCACTATAACACTATGCAGCAAGCATGCAAAACACAGCTGAATTGTTAACTCAGCAATAGAGAAAATCCCAAATGTTTCGTAAACCTGACAAATTCAAAAGCCCCCCAAATCTGTGCATGTTTTCCAAAGAGCTCCATGAAAATGTTCAAGACTCAAGCTTTAGGGTTTAGGGTTACATGGGAGGGGAGATTGCAACAGAAGGCGCCTATTGGAAAGCTATGTGTCATGCACATCCCACTTTGTTCACCTGCACTTTGTGATACACAATTGCACCATATACATGAATTTGTGATCCCAAGTGAAAATATGCGAAGGAGAGCAAATTTAGGAGTCCCAGGAACATTGTCATTTCAATGCTGAGGAGCCATGGAGAGCTGCAGACTATATCATCAATAAGGAGATATGAATGAATACAACATTCAATGAAACATTGCATATTAAGTAAGAAGCAGGAACAATAGATTTACTTAGTTTGGAATAAGTACAGATGTTGATCGTTGAATCAGGTGAACAAACTAGAAAAATTCTACAAGGAGGTTTACACACTGCTTTATGCTGGTTTTCCACATCAGGGTTCATGAGAACAGTTTTCAGGTGCAAGCAAGCGAGCGAGCAATCTACAATTCTCTTCACACAAGGAATGGAGCTTGAGACTTTGGAGGAGCAAGAGATTCGATGGTTTTTAGGGGACTTTCACATATGAATCGACAAGGGAGACCAAGTTTTGCTTTGGCAATTGAGGTAGGCAAAAAAATAGAAGGTACATTTGGGTGGGTGTTTATTACTAAACTCTTTTGGTGCTTCAATTGTTACTGGCAAGTTTCTTGACAATATCAGCAGTGTATCGACCCTGGTGCTCAGCAAGAGCAAGTTCTGTGTCAGTGGGAGTTTTGGTACCATCACCAGCAAATGTTCCAGCTCCATATGGTGATCCACCGCGAGGCTGTTCCAATGAGAACATATCTGCACCAAATGTATAGCCAATAGGCACAAAAAGCATTCCATGGTGTGTGAGCTGCGTGATTGCCGTCCACCTGCCCATTTGAGACAAATCCATGTGACATGAGTGAAGAAGCAACATTGCAAAGATTTCCAAAATTTTGAACGAAAAATAAAATAAAATAAGATAATTGATAATTAATAAAATCAGTAACAACCAAGTGTTCTTCAACAAATTTCAACTTGAAATGAAATAAGAAGGGGAAGTTTCATGGGAGTTTCTTCTTACGCAGTTGTCTCCTGACCGCCACCTTGACTGCCTGTGCTGACAAAAATTCCTGCTGGCTTGCCAACAAGCGCCTGAGTTTGCCAAAGGGCACCAGTGCTATCAAAGAAGGCTTTCATTTGAGCAGACATGGAGCCGTATCGAGTAGGAAAACCAAATATAATTCCATCTGCATCTGCCAATTCTGCTGGTGATATGATGGGAATCGATTTATCTTTGGCCGGTGCACTCATTTTCTCAAGCACTTCAGGTGATAGGGTTTCTGGGACTTGGTAAAGCACGGCCTCCACTCCTTCCACCGAATCTGCTCCCTCTTTTACTTTCTTGGCCAATGAGAGCACATGGCCATACATGGAGTAGTACCTGTAAGGTGCCCAAAAATCAAAAGCATGTGAAAGAATACAAAATTCCCTGGCAAAGAAATTACATTCAAAATATTTC
>Ga0116228_10000322_pt1 | contig 35168 bp, 35 predicted proteins | sample S1TSphfallax_2_FD_89694 | JGI IMG/M metagenome (GOLD analysis project Ga0116228, IMG submission 89694) | Host-associated microbial communities from peat moss isolated from Minnesota, USA - S1T2_Fc - Sphagnum fallax MG | ecosystem: Host-associated > Plants > Peat moss > Unclassified | place... | reverse complement strand
CGGGGGCGGGGGCTGGCGATGCGCTCGCCGTCCTCAGCAAGGCGAGGGCGGCGAGGAGCAGCCCGGCGTGAATCTCTTTAATCGGTATCATGCACGACATGGTGCCACTTACCCCATGAGATTGCCGATGCTGAAGCGATTGCTGCTGCTGACGATGGTGCTTGGAACGGCGGGCTGTACGCTGTTCGCGCCGAAGTTCGAGCGACCGAATGTCACCGTGATGAGCATTCAACTGCTGGGCGGCAACCTCTTGAGCCAGAAGTTCTTGGTCACCTTGGAGATCCAGAACCCGAATGACCGGGCGGTGCCGGTGACGAGCTTGCATGCGGAATTGAACGTTGCCGGGGCGCGACTGGCGAGTGGGGTGAACAATGCCCCCTTCGTCGTACCGCCGAATGGCTCGACGCAATTCGACATGACGATCACCGCGAACGTGGCCGCCGCGCTGCTGCAATTGAGCCAGGCCCGTGGCAGCAACGCCAACAGCATCGATTATGAAATGACCGGCGGCGCCAGCATCGACCTGCCGTTCTTTCGGGATCTGCCTTTCCATCAAAAAGGCAGTTTTTCCTTGGACTCTCGGTGATTTTTTAATATAAATCAATAGCTTGAAAACAACCGGCGGGTCGACTTCGGGACGCAACCCGGTGCCCCCCTCGGGTGGCTACTGCGCCGTCTGTTAGAATCGACGGGCTGAATTTTTCGCAACGATAAATCATGGCTTTGTCTCCCTACGAACAATTAGAACAGGAGTTTCGCCGGCTGCACGCATTTCGCGGCGCGCTGTCGCTGCTGCGTTGGGACGCGGCGGTGATGATGCCCCGCGGTAGCGCCGATGTGCGCGGCGAGCAGCTGGCAGCCCTCGAGACCGAGCACCATGCGCTCCTGACCACCCCGCGGGTTGCTCGGCTGCTGGAGAGGGCCGAGGCGGCGTCGTCGCATCTCGATGACTGGCCGGTGGCGAACTTGCGCGAAATGCGGCGCCAGCGCGACCATGCCATCGCCACCCCACCGTCGCTGATCGCCCGACTCGCCAAGGCCACGGCCCGCGCCGAGGTCTACTGGGTGGAGGCGCGCAAGGCGAACGACTTCAAGGTGTTTGCGCCGCATCTGGAGGAGGTCGTTCGGCTGGTGCGCGACAAGGCGGCGCTGCTCGGTCAGGCGCGGGGCCTCGCGCCCTACGATGCGCTGGTCGATAGCTTCACGCCGGGTATTTCGACCGGCGACATCGATACCATCTTCAAGGCGCTGTCCCGCAAGCTGCCGGGTCTCATCAACGAGGCGATCGAGGTTCAGGCCGATCGCGCGCCGTTGCCGCTGTCGGGCAAGTTCACGGTGTCGCGGCAGAAGTCCTTGGCCGTGGAGGTGCTCAAGGCCTTGGGGTTTCCCTTCGACCGCGGACGACTCGACGAGAGTGAGCATCCTTTTACCGAGGGGGTACCCGGCGATATCCGGGTGACCACGCGCTTCGATGTGAATGACCCCTTTTCGGGCTTGCTGGGCGCGATTCATGAAACCGGTCATGCCATGTATGACCTGGGGCTGCCGCAGAAATGGCGTGACCAGCCGGTCGGCCGGGACCGGGGCCTGGCCCTCGAGGAGAGCCAGTCGCTGCTGTTCGAGATGAACTTATGCCGCAGCCGCGCCTTCGTCGACTATTTGAAGCCCTTGCTCGAAAAGTACCTGCAGGTGAGCGGTCCGGAGTGGGCCCCGGGCAACTTGTACCGCCATCTGGTGCGGGTGCGGCGCAGTCTGATCCGGATGGATGCCGACGAATTGACCTACCCCGTGCACATCATGCTGCGCTACGAACTCGAGAAGAAAATCTTGGAAGGCTCGCTGCCGGTGGCCGATATTCCGGAGGCGTGGAACGCGAACCTCGAAGGACGCCTCAATATTCGACCGACCAACGACGTCGACGGCTGTTTGCAGGACATTCATTGGGCGGTGGGACACTTCGGCTATTTCCCTTCCTATGCGCTGGGGGCGGTGATCGCCGGGCAGTTGCTCGAAGCCTTGCGGGCCGAACGACCGTCGCTGGACGCGGAGATTGCGGCGGGACAGTTCGGCGGGGTGATGGACTGGTTGCGTGACAACGTGCATGGCGTGGGTGCCCGGCTACCAGTCCAGGAACTCATGCAGCAAGCGACCGGTAAGCCGTTGACCGCGGCGGCGTACCTGCGCTATCTGGAATCGAAGTATTTGGAAGCGCCGTGATGACCATCCCCGACTCCCTGACGACCGGTCCTGCGGCAAGCCGGTCGGTGGCGACCCGGCATTCGAACGGTTTCAAGAAATTGCAGGCGCATTTGCGCGGTTTGGTGGGTAAGGCGATCGGCGACTTCGACATGATCGCGGACGGCGACCGGGTGATGGTCTGCCTCTCCGGCGGCAAGGATTCCTACACCTTGCTCGACATCCTCTTGAGCCTGAAGCGCAGCGCGCCCATTCGCTTCGATCTGATCGCGGTGAACCTCGATCAGAAACAACCGGGTTTTCCCGCCGAGGTGCTGCCTAAGTACCTGCGGGACTTGGACGTGGCGTTCGACATCATCGAGCAGGACACCTACTCCGTGGTGAAGCGGGTGATTCCTCAAGGTAAGACGATGTGTGGGCTGTGCTCGAGGCTGCGGCGCGGCGCGCTGTATCACTACGCCGCCCGGCACGGCATTACCAAGATTGCGCTCGGGCATCATCGTGACGACATGGTCGAGACCCTGTTCTTGAATTTGTTTTTCGGCGGCAAGCTGAAGGCGATGCCGCCGAAACTCCTGAGCGAAGATCGGCGCCATATCGTCATCCGGCCGCTGGCCTATGTGGCGGAGCGAGATATCGCCCGTTATGCGGTGGCGCGGGCCTTTCCCATCATTCCTTGCACGCTGTGCGGCTCGCAGACCTCCTCGCAGCGGGTGGCCGTGAAACAGATGCTGCGCGACTGGGAGCAGCGATTTCCCGGCCGTGCGGAGTCGATTTTCTCGGCGTTATGCAACGTCGCGCCGTCGCAATTGGCCGATCCTAAGCTGTTCGATTTTACGGCTCTAGAGGCTCTGCGCACGGGGGCGGAGGGCCTAGCCACGGGGGCGGAGCTTCTGAGGACGGGATTGGACGCCCGGCGTGGCGCAGAATAGGTACTCCGTCATGCCGCAACCGCAACCCCCCGCCGTTCGCCGCCGCCCAGTGCGGGCCCAGCGCCATGCATGGGAGACTCTGGCCGACGATCAGTTGCTCAGCTTGCGCTTCTGTGATCTCGACCTCGCCATCGCCGGGACTGAGTTGGAAGATGCGATCGATCGCTTGTACCGGGAACTGACCACGCGAGGAATCCGCTTTCGACCGCATTGCTGGCTGTCGCAGGAGTGGTTTTCGCCTGACGGAGTGCCGGGTATCGCGATTCCCTTTTTCCTGGCCCATCGGCGCCTCATGAGCATCGAGCGGCGCTTCATGCGCGAAGTGGAGGGCGGCAACCGTAATTGGTTGATGCGTATTCTGCGGCACGAGGCCGGACATGCGCTGGACTCCGCCTATCGATTACGCCGCCGGCGGCAATGGCGTGAAGTGTTCGGACCCGCCTCACTCCCCTATCCGGATACCTATCGACCGCGGCCGGGCAGCCGCCGCTTCGTGCAGCATCTGGGGGCGTGGTACGCGCAGGCCCACCCCACCGAGGATTTCGCGGAAACCTTTGCCGTCTGGCTCAAGCCGAATTCCACCTGGCGCCGTGAGTATCAGGGCTGGCCTGCCTTCGCCAAGCTCGAATACATCGACAGGCTGGCCGGCGAGATCGGCGCCGCGCCGCCGCCGGTCACCGAGCGCGCGTTGATCGAAGACATCGCCGATGAGACGTGCACGCTGCGGCAACATTACGAGCGCAAGCTCGCGCGCTATCGCACCCCCCGCCGGAGCGGCGCCGATGAGTTGCTGCAGAAGGTGTTCACCACCGCCCCGGCGCGCCGGTCGGCACCGCGGGCGGCGAGCGTTCTGCGCGAACTGCGCATTCCCCTGCGCAACCAGTTCGTGCGCAGCGGGGTGTTCAGCGACTATCTGGTCCACCAGGTCCTGCGGCTGATGATCGAGCGCTGTGAGGGGCTGGGGCTGTTCGTGCGTGGTTCGCGACGCGATCTGAAACCCCAGCTCAAGTGGGTGATCGCGCGGCTCGCCGAGTCCTACGAAGAACGGCAGCTGCCGCGGGTCACGCTTTGAAGCAACTGCGAGCGTTGGTATTGGTGCATTCGACTCTCGTGCCGCCGGACTCTCTGGTGGGGGCCACCGAGAAGGAGATCGACGAATGGCGCACCGAATACGACGTCATAACGCATCTGAAAGCCGCCGGTCATGAAGTGCTGCCCTTGGGGCTGTCCGATAGTCTGTCGGAGCTGCGCCGGGCCATCGTCGACTGGCGTCCCGACATCGTCTTCAATCTGCTCGAGGAATTCGACGGCATCGTCACCTATGATCAGCATGTCGTGGCTTTCCTCGAACTGATGCGTCAGCCCTACACCGGCTGCAATCCACGCGGCATGCTGCTGTCGCGCGACAAGGTGTTGTCGAAGCAACTCCTGTCCTATCATCGCATTCCGACGCCGCAATTCGTCGTCTTTCCGCGCGGCAAGAAACCGCGCATCCCACGCACGCTGCATTTTCCCATGTTCGTGAAGTCCTCGACCGAAGATGCGTCCTTGGGCATCGCGCATGCGTCGGTGGTCGAGGATGAGCGGCAGCTGATCGAGCGCATTGCCTTCATCCATGAACAAACCCATTCGGATGCGCTGGTCGAGGAATACATCGCGGGGCGTGAACTGTACGTCGGCGTCATCGGCAATGATCGGCTGAAAGTGCTGCCGGTATGGGAAATGTCCTTCGGGTCTTTACCTGAGAAAATTCCCGCCATCGCCACCCGCAAGGTGAAATGGGACCGGCGGTACCAGGAAAAATATGGCATCACCACCGCCGCGGCGCTGCATTTGAGCGAGGGTACCGTGGCCCGGTTGGTACAACTCTCAAAGCGCATCTTTCGCGCCTTGCATTTGACCGGCTATGCCCGCATGGATTTCCGGCTGCGCGCGGATGGCGCTTTGTACGTGCTCGAGGCAAACGCCAACCCGAACCTCTCCATGGCGGAGGACTTCTCGCAATCGGCGTTGACCGCGGGGATGCGTTATCGCGACGTGCTCAACCGCATCCTGCAGTTGGGCGCGGCATACCCTGCCGCCTGGCGCGGCATCGAATCCTAAGAGCCTGTTGGTGGGGGCGCGGCCGGCTTCGAGGTCGAGGTCGAGGTCGAGGTCCAGCGATTCAACCAGTCGATCGTCGTCGTGTACCACTGAATGCTGTTGTTCGGTTTCAACACCCAATGATTTTCGTCCGGAAAGTACAGGAGCTCGCTCGGTATCCCGCGACGCTGCAGGGCCGTGAACACGGAGATGCCCTGACTGTCCGGGACGCGGAAATCGAGTTGCCCATGGATCACCAGCGTCGGCGTCTGCCAACGTGCGACGTCATCCACTGGATTGGCTTTCGCATAGGCCGCGGGGTTCGCATATTCCGGTGCGCCCATCTCCCATTCCGGGAACCACAGTTCCTCGGTCGAGTAGTACATGCTGCGGTTGTCGAAGATGCCGTCGTGGGTCACCAGACACTTGAATCGGTCGGACCACTTCCCGGCAATGATATTCACCAGATAACCGCCGTAGGATCCGCCGAGGGCACACATGCGGTCACCGTCCATCCAGGGGTAGCGCTTGAGAGCGGCGGTGAGTCCCCGCTGCAAATCCTCGAGCGGCTTGCCGCCCCAGTCCCCGGCGATCGAGTCGCTGAACGCCTGGCCATAGCCCGTGGAGCCATGGAAATCGATCATGACCACTGCATAGCCGGCGCCGGCCAGCGTTTGCGCGTTCCAGCGCCAATGCCAGTTGTTCGCCATGCTGCCGTGGGGACCGCCGTGGATGACCAGCGCGACCGGATACTTTTGATCGCGTTTGAAATCCGCCGGTTTGACGACATAGCCATAGACGTCGTCGGCGTTCCATCCCGGAAAATCGAACTGCTCGAAGGCACTCAGCCGCCGGTGCGCGAGCAGATCCTGATTGACATGGGTGAGGGCCGTGGGGGTGCCGCCTGCGAATCCGACTTGGTAGAGATCGGCCGGCGCGGCGAGGGTGCTATGAATATAAATGACCTCGTGGCGAGCAATAGCGAAGTCCTCGACATCACCGTCGCCGGTGATGGCCGACGCCCGGCCGGTGGCTGCGTCGATCGCCCACAGGGGATGCTGGCCCAGATGATCCGTGGTGGCGAACAGCGACTTGCCGTCGGGGCCCCACGCGAAATTGTCGATCGACCGATCCCACATCGCCGTCAGTGGCCGTTTCACATCGGTCTTGAGGTTGAGCAGCACCAGATGGAAGCGGTCTGATTCATACCCGGGGCGGTCGGTGGCCACATAGGCGAGTTGCGTGCCGTCGGGCGAATAGCTCGGCCGCGCATCCCAGGCCGGGTCATTCGCCGTGAGATTCTTTGGCTGGCCGCCGCTGACGGCGACCTCGTAGATGTTGAAGCGCGTCGACCAGGGCTCGCCCACCGCCGGGGTGCGCACCGAGAAGGCGACGTGGCTGCCGTCGGGGCTGATGGCGTAATCCTCGCGGCCGCCGAACGGTTTGCCCGGGACGTCGCCGTCGATGCCGTCGGTGAGTTTGATCGGTGTGCCGCTGTTTGAACCCGCCGTGGGATCCAGCCCCAGGGCGAACAATTGGGAACGTCGGCCGTCGCTCCAGGTATCCCAATGGCGCACGAACAGGTTGTCGTAGAGGATGCCGTGACCCAGGGAATGGCTGGCGGCGTCGAGTCGCTGAACGGTGCAGCCCAAGTCGGGACAGTCGATGAACACCGCCATGCTGACGATGATCTGGTCGGCAGCCGGTGACAACCGGAAGCTGTCGATATCGAGCGGCAGTCGGGTCACCTGCTGTGCGCCGTCGCCGGGAACCGGCTCGTGCACATCGCTGCGCCAGACCTGCGACGTGCCGGTGCGGTTCGAGAGGTAGTAGACAAAGCGTCCATCGCTGCTCCACGAAGCCGAACTCGAGTTCGCGGCGATATCGGTGAGCCGTTTGGGTAAGGCGTTGCGCTTGTGCAGGTCCAAGAGCCAAATGGCGGTGCGGCCGCGGTTCTGCGCCATATCGGTGGTGCGCAGCGTGTACGCCACGCGCTTGCCGTCGTTTGATACCGCCACTTCCGAAACCCGGTCCATGCGCACCAGATCTTGGACCGTGAAGGCGCGCGCGGCCGTCGTCAGTCCCAAGCCTGCCCAAAGGACCATTGCGCATGCACGTGTTACCTGCATTAATGACTCTCCAAAACCACTCTCCGGCGGTCATTGTAGCCGTGCACGCCAACCGATGAGCGCACCTCCGGTCATCAGCCTCGATCTGGACGATACGCTTTGGCCGGTTGCGCCGGTGTTGGCGGCCGCGGAGGCGGCCTTGCTGGCGTGGCTCGCCGAGCGACATCCGCGCGCGGCGGCGGGGCACGACATCGAGTCGATGCGCCGACTGCGCGCCGACATTGCCGCGCGGTTTCCGGAATCGAGCCACGACATGACCTTTCTGCGCCAACGGGCCTTGATGGAACAGTTCGTCGCCGCCGGCTATGCCGCACAACGGGAGGGGGGATCGGCCGCCGCCGAGGCGATGGAGGTGTTCCTGCTCGAACGCAACAGGGTTTGCTTTTACCCCGATGCGCTGCCCGCGCTCGAACGACTGCATGCCGGCCATCGTCTGTTCGCGGTGAGCAACGGCAATGCTGATCTCGCTCTTTGCGGCATCGCCAGGCTGTTCGAGGGTCATGTCACCGCCGCCAATGCCGGCGCCGCCAAGCCCGACGCGCGAATCTACGCCGAGCTACTGCGCATCTCGGGTGTGCCGCCGCACCAGATCATGCACATCGGTGACGATCCACTGGCCGATGTGGTGGGCGCGAGGCGGGCCGGAATCGAAGCGGTCTGGTTAAATCGTGACCAGCGTCCCTGGCCGGCCGCGCTCGGCGCCGCGCCGCGCACCATCTCGTCGCTCGCCGAGATTTTCTAGGCCCCAGCGGAGTGCGAAGAACACTGGCAGCCGGGCGGCATGATTGCTGATTCGTGAAAAAGCACAAACCGCGCTAGATTTTGACCCAAGTCCTACTTCACTTGAGCGGCGAGTTGTCGATAGGATCTTTATAGCCACAAAAGGATGCCAAGCATGCGTGAGATGTCTGCGGGATCGTTGGTTGCGGTGAGCTCCCTCAAGGAATTCTTCCGTGATGCCTTTCACGCCGCGAGCGCGAAACAGCATCTCGACATCGACGAGGCGGCCGAACAGTACGTGGTCAATCTGCTGACCATGTTCAGCCGGGCTGACGCGCTGTACGAGCGCACGGCGGACGGCCTGCGGATCAAGCCGCTGGCGCACATGCTCGGTGAGGCGTTGACGGCGCCCACGGAATTCGCGCGGCAACGCAGCCTCCAGCGCCTCGGCGATGTGGCTCTGTTCGTGGCGGGATTTTTCGCCCGCAGCTTCGCGCGCAAGCTGATCGACATCGACTATCACATCGCCATGGGTGGCAATGCCTATGGATCACTCGCCGACACGATGCAGCGCTCAAGCTCCGGCCGCAGCGTCGCGCACGTTTACGCGCAGCTCTCCCGGAAGTTCCAGCCGCTGGTGGATGCGCTCAACGAAATTAGTGAAACGGCCTATCAACATACCGACGCCGACATCCTGCGTCTGTACGAAGTGTGGATGAAGACCGGCAGCCCGCGGGCGCATGGGTTGCTCAACAAGTTGGGCGTGCAGCCAGTGAAGCAGGGCGGTTACCGTCGCGAGCACTGAGACGTGAGCGACGTTTTACGCGGGATGCAGGCGCTGCTCGGCAAGCTCTACGATGTCGAGATCGAGTACGATGTCGGCGACTTTCTGGTGACCGACCGCAGCGCCTTATCCGGTCTCGATCCCGACAACGATGACCGCATTCTCGAGGAGGAGTTGTTACTGGCGGAGACCGCCGACGGTGCGGGGGTTGCTCTCTACCTCGACGCGGAGCTGCTGCGGCGTCTGGAAACGGCGGATCCGTTCGGCGAGTTGTCGGAGGAGAATCTGGCCGACTACTGCACGGCGCTCGAGGGCGTCAGTCATTTTCTATACAGCACCTGGCGGCTCGACCGCGACGCACCGGTCTCCTTGCTCGAGCTCGAGACCCAGGCCGAAGTCGACAAGTATGCGGCCACGGTATTCCTGATCGCCCATCAGCGGGGCGGCGGCTATCCGACCGAGGTCCACCCGCGGTTGTTCGACCGGGTGAGTTTCGACCAACGTCTGGAGCCTGAGCAATATCATCGATACCGGACCGCACATCGCTGCGCTGCGCAGTATTGTCGTCGCTTGGAACGCCGCTTCGTGCAGCGGGGCGAGGCCCGCACCGAAGGGTTGGTGCGCGAACTGCGCAAGTTCTATCGCCTGGGCTCAACGGCGAAGATGCGCCATGCGCTTGCCTGAAGGCGACGCTCGCCTGAAGTGAGCGGACCGCGGGTATTAGTCTGACTTGTTATTCTTGAACTGCTGGCGCAGTTTCATCCACTCGCTCAAGCGTCGCAGATCGGTTTTCTTGGGCTTCGCGCCATCAGTGCTCTTCGCCAGAAGGCCGCTGTCATAAGGGCTGTAGCCCCGGACCGGGCTTGGGCAAATCTCGGCATTGTTGGGCTCATCGGCGAGCGCGAGCGGAGCATCGACCAATTTTTTGAAGCGAGCGGGCGTTCCGCCGACGGCTTGCTTGCCCGTAGCCATTGCCCATTCCCAGATCGCGTTGCCGCGGTCGTCGAATTTGACCCGGCCGCTGATGTTGTTGTCGACGGGCGCCTGACGCGAGTCGGCGCCGTCGTCATGCGGCTTGGGCGGCGTCCTAACACGCAGCGGCTCGTTTCCCGCCTTGGAGTTGCTCCTGCTCATACCCTCTTTTTAGGGATTCGGCGGCTTCAGTCAATCGCCGGTTCGCCGAACCGATGAATGCGTCACAGTTGCAGGTGGAATTCCGCGCGCAGCAGCGCCATGGCGGTCTTCCCGTCCGTCCACTCGCCGCTCTGCACCTTGCCGAGGGCCTCGGACAGCGGCAGCCAGGCGAGCTCCAGCTCCTCGTCGGCATCGGGCGCGGCGGTGCCGATGGTGAGGTCGCGGGCCAGATACAGGTGAATGACTTCGTTATAGATGCCGGGGGCGGGCAAATACAGTCCCATGGAGATCCAGGTCCGGGCCGTTACGCCGGTTTCTTCCGCCAATTCGCGCACGGCGCACATGGCCGGCGCCTCACCGGGATCGAGCTTGCCGGCGGGGACTTCCCAGAGAAAGTCGGCGATCCCATGTCGGTACTGGCGCACGAAACACGCGCGCCCGGCGGCATCCACGGCCACCACCGCGGCGGCGCCCGGGTGACGCACGAAGTCCAAGGTATGTTCGCGCCCATTGGCATAACGCAGTACCTCGGTGGACACTTCGATGACTCTGCCGCGGTGCTTGACGTGGCTCGCGATGGGGACGGGCTTTTCCATGATGTGGGCGTAATTCTGGCACATGTGATCCGTCGCCGCGCAGAGCGATCCGATGATGGGCGATCCTTCGACGGTTACCGTTTCGTGTAACATCTGGATATATGTACAGGAAAACCGCCAGCGCCTTCGATGTCTTGAATTCGGCCCAGCGGCGTGCGGCAACCTTCGGGACCGTGTTGCCGGACGGCAAGGGGGTCGCGGCAGGTCCTTTGCTGATCCTCGCGGGCGCCGGCACGGGGAAGACCAACACCCTCGCGCATCGCGCGGCGCACCTGGTGCTGAACGGCGTGGATCCCGCGCGCATCATGATGCTGACGTTCACCCGGCGCGCGGCCCAGGAAATGATCCGCCGCTCGCAGACCATCGTCGGAGAAGTCCTCGCCGAGCGCGGCAAGGCGGGCGATCGCAGCGTCGTCTCGCGGCTGCTCTGGTCCGGCACGTTCCATTCGGTCGGTAATCGCATTTTGCGGCTGTACGCAAAACATCTGGGCCTCAGTGCGAATTTCACCGTCCTGGATCGCGGCGATGCCGCCGACCTGATGGACGTGATCCGCCATGAAATGGGCTTCTCCACCAAAGAAAAGCGCTTCCCGCGCAAGGATGCCTGCCTCGCGATCTATAGCTACCGCGTGAATACCCGGCTGCCGCTGAAGCAGACGCTCGAGGAACAGACGCCTTGGTGCATGGATTGGGAAGCGGAGCTCACCCGGCTTTACCGGGAATATGTCAGCCGGAAACAGAAACTCAACCTGCTCGATTTCGATGACCTCTTGCTCTACTGGCATGTGATGATGCAAACGCCGGCGCTCGCGCAGAGCCTGGCGAAGAACTTCGATCATGTGCTGGTCGATGAGTATCAGGACACCAGCACGCTGCAGGGGGAGATCATCCAGGCTCTCAAGCCCGATGGCCGGGGGGTGACCGTGGTGGGCGATGATGCCCAGGCCATCTATTCGTTCCGGGCGGCGGCGGTGGAAAACATCTTAGGCTTCACCGAGCGGTACCAACCGAAGGCCGACATGATCGTCTTGGCGCAGAACTACCGTTCCACGCAACAGGTGTTGGATTGCGCGAATGCGCTCATGGCCGAAGGTTCCCGCCAGCATCGAAAAACCCTTTTGGCGACGCGCCAATCGCCGCAGCGGCCGGTATACGTGTCGCTCGACGACGCGCAGGGGCAGGCCGAGTACATCGTGGGAAAGATTCTGGCGACGCGTGAAATTGGCGGCTCTCTGAAGCGCCATGCCGTCCTCTTTCGCAGCTCCCATCACAGCGATGTACTCGAACTGGAGCTCACCCGGCGAAACGTTCCCTTCGTGAAGTACGGCGGCCTAAAATTTCTCGAGGCGGCCCACGTCAAGGACATGCTCTCGGTACTTCGCTGGGCGGACAATCCGCGGAACAGCGTGGCCGGCTTTCGCGTCCTGAAGCTGGTCGCCGGGATCGGCCCCGCGAATGCCAAGGAGGCGCTCGAGCAACTTGCCGCCGCAGGCCATGCATTGTCCAGCTTGAGCGCCTATGAGGCGCCACAGCCTGCGAAGTTGGAGTGGCGGCGCTTCTGTTCGCTCCTCGAGCGGCTGGCCGATCCGGCGACTCCCTGGGCCGGTCAGGTTGGCTTGGTCCGAGAGTGGTACAAGCCGCAACTCGAACGTATCTATGATGCCGCCTTCAGTCGTTCGGGCGATCTCGAACAACTCGAGAACCTGTCCACCCAGTATCCCTCGCGCGAGCGATTCTTGAGCGAATTGACGCTCGATCCGCCCTCGCTCACCAGTGACCAATCGGGCCAACCCTCAAAGGACGAGGACTACGTGATCCTCTCGACCATCCATTCTGCGAAGGGTCAGGAGTGGGACAACGTCTATCTTCTCAACGTCGCCGATGGCAACTTTCCCTCTGAATTCTCCACCGGCAAACCGGACCTCATCGAGGAGGAGCGCCGACTCCTTTATGTGGCGATGACGAGGGCCCGGAATGAGTTGCATCTCTGCGCGCCGCTTAGATATTCCGTGACGCAACAAAGTAAGCATGGAGATGCGCACATTTATGGGGCGAAAAGTCGTTTCATGACCGACAAGGTGCTCAATTGCTGCGAGCAAACATCATTCAGCAGCCAGCGCGGCATAGACCACCTGCGGACTGTCGATACAGCGACCGTCGACGTCGCTGCCCAACTCAAAGAAATGTGGTGAGCGTGGGCATACAAATGCCGCAAAAATAAACCCCTGGGCCCCCGCTTGGGGGGGGCCGAGCACTGTAAGGGGCGTCGGTCACCCGCTTACGCGGGTTCCGCGGTCCTACCAGCGTCGAGGACCACCGCCGCCACCACCACCGCCACCGCCGGACGGCTTGGAGCGAGGAGCTCGTTCTTGGGCTTCGTTCACCCGCAATGGTCTGCCGCCCAACTGGAAGCCGTTGGTCTGCTGGATCGCGTTTTGCGCTTCTCCAGCGCCCATATCGACGAAGGCGAAGCCGCGCGGTCGGCCGGTTTCACGATCATTGATGAGTTTGACGGAATCGACTTTGCCGTAGCGCTCGAACAAGCTACGCACTTCGTCTTCGGTAGCGGTGAAGGGCAGGTTGCCCACATAAATCGTCGTCATTCAGCTGGTCTCACTGACAGTGCGCGTCGTGTGCGTGTCGTCGCTGGCGCGCGGTTTTCAACATGCAGACCGAATCGCATCCAAATCGCGTCGCGGTCCGTACCCGAATCTGATGCTACGCCAGGGCATTATTGTTGGCAAACGGCTTTGAAAGCTTCGTATTCGACCGCGAAAAATTCTACTCGACCTCCAGGTAGGCGTAGCCATTCAGTTCGTTTTCATAGAATCGTTTCACGGTTTGGGCCTCGCCCAAGGTCATCCGCCCCTCCTTGACGGCCCGCTCGCAGTCGCGGGCGATGCCCGGGTATAGTTCGTCGGTGTCGTACTCCATGTATTCCAGTACCTTGGTGGCGGTGTCGCCCTTGACGATCTCCTCGATCCACCAACCACCGCCCTCCTGTAGACGAATGTGCACCACGTGCGTATCACCGAACAGATTGTGCAGATCGCCCAGGGTTTCCTGATACGCACCGGCCAGGAAGGCCGCCATGTAGTACGGTTCGCCGGGCACGAGCTCATGGACTTCCAACGTGCGCTTGGTGATGCGCGGGTGCACAAAACGGTCGATCTTGCCATCCGAGTCGCAGGTGATGTCCGCGAGCACGGCGTTGCGGGTCGGTTTGTCCGCCAGACGCTGGATGGGCATGATGGGGAATAACTGACCGATGGCCCAGCTGTCCGGCAGTGATTGAAATACCGAGAAGTTGCAGAAATAGATATCGCTCAGCATCTCTTCCAGGTTTTCGAGCTCTTCGGGCACCCGGTCGAGTTTGCGGCAGTAGTCGCGGATCTTGCTGCACGTCGCCCAGTAGAGCTTCTCGGCCAAACCGCGAAATTCCAGGCTGAGATAGCCCAAATTGAACATCTGCAGCACCTGTTCGCGGGCCTGCAGCGCATCGTGATAACACTCCACCAAACGCCGCTCGTTGACCGATCGATAGCTGTCGAACAGATCCCGGACCGGCTGCGGCAGATCCTCGTGGCCGTGATAGTCCACGGCCGGTTGTCCGGACACCTGGAATTGGTCCAGTTTGGAGGCGCCCAAGATGTCGAACACCAAGAGACTGTGATGGGCGGCGATGGCACGCCCGGACTCGCTGACGATCATGGGGTGGGGGACGTCGCGGGCGTCGCAAACGCTCTTGATGCGGTACACCACGTCGCTCGCGTATTCGTTCAGGGTGTAATTCATCGATGATTCATAGTTGGTGCCGCTGCCGTCGTAGTCCACACCCAGTCCGCCGCCGATGTCGATGTATTTGAGGCCGGCGCCCATGATCTTCAGTTCCGCATAGACGTGCGCCAGTTCGTTGATGGCGTCCTTGACGCGACGGATGTCCTGCAGCTGACTGCCGGGATGGCAATGGACGAGCTGCAGGCAGTCGAGCATGTTGCGCTCCTTGAGCAGGGCGTGCAGGTCCAGGATTTCGCTGATGAACAGCCCGAACTTCGACTTCTCGCCCGCTGATTCACGCCAGCGGCCGGCGCCCTCGCTGGCGAGCTTCACGCGCACGCCGATCTTCGGTCGCACGCCATAATGTTCGGCATGCTTCAGGATGAGGTGGATCTCCTCGAAGTTCTCCACCACCGGAATGATGGTCCGGCCGAGCTTGGTCGCGAGGATTACCGCCTCAATGTAGCTGTCGTCCTTGAAGCCGTTGCAAACGACGATTCGCTCCGGGGCGTTTTCGGTGATCGACATCACCGCCAGCAGCTCGGGTTTCGAGCCCACTTCGAGGCCGAAACCGAACTCCTTGCCGTACCGATAGACTTCTTCGACGACCAGGCGCTGCTGATTCACCTTGATCGGGAAAACAGCCGCATAACGGTTCTGATAGCCGTTTTCGGCGATCGCGGTGCTGAAGGCGTCGGCGATATGCCGCAAGCGGTGCGCGAGTATGTCGGAGAAGCGGATCACCAAGGGCGTGTGCAGGTCGCGCGCCTTGAGACCCTGAACCACCTCGTAAAGATCGATTTCCCGGCTCGCGTCCATGCTCGGTCTGACGACCACGTGACCCTGCGCGTTGATCGAGAAATAGCCCTTACCCCAGGCTTCGACCTGGTACAAGTCGAGAGACTCGCCGACCTTCCAGCTCGGACCCACGGGCAGTAATTTGGCGGTTGTATTCATGAGGCGCGCACGATAACAAATTGGTGCTGCATGTAAATGACGGTCGAATCAGGACGAGAACTCAAGCCACGGGACGGTCGGGATCGCGGATCCACTCGCTCCAGGATCCGGCATAGAGCTTTGCGCCGGCGAGGCCGGCGTGCGCCAGCGCCAATAAATTGTGGCAGGCCGTAACTCCCGAGCCGCACATGGCGATCACATTCCCCGGCGGCCTGCCCGACAGCCGGGCCAGCCAGAGCCGCCGGAGTTCCTCCACCGGCAGGAAATGACCCGTCGCCGTCAGGTTGCCGGTAAACGGATGATTGATGGCACCGGGGACGTGGCCCGCCACCGGATCCAAGGGCTCGACACGGCCGGAGAAGCGTTCCGCCGCCCGCGCGTCAATCAGCAGCCGGTCGGGGTCGGCGAGGGCACGCAGCACGTCGGTCGCAGTCACGACGCTGTCCGCGCTGATCGACACCGCCGGCACGCCGGCCGCGCTCTTCGGCGAAACCGTCGGCTCGCCGGATTCAACCGCGCCGCCCGCCGCCACCCAGGCGGCGAAGCCGCCATCCAGAACGGCGCAGGGGGTGACGCCCAACCACTGGCACAACCACCAAGCACGCGCCGCTACCCCGCCGTTGCCCGCATCGTAGGCCACCACTTGCGCAGGCGTCCCCAAGAACTCGGCGAGCGTAGCCGGATCCGGCAGCGGATGACGGCCGCTGGTGGGGGTTACCGGCGCCGAGAGATCGAGATTGAGGTCGGCATAGCGTGCGCCCGGGATGCGCGCGCGCAGATACTCGCGGCGCCCCGCGCGAGGGTCGGCGAGGTCGAAACGGCAATCGAGCAGCAGCACATCGCCCTGCAATTCGCGCAGGCCGGCGACGTCGATCAGGGTGTTGAAGCTCATCCCGATCAGCTTATCGCGATGCCGGGTCGACCGCATCCGCTACAATCGCGACATGGCACTCACTTTATATTGGGGCAGCGGCAGTCCGTACTCGTGGCGCGTGCTTTTGGCACTCGAACACAAGGGGCTGGCGTATGACTCACAGTTGCTGCATTTCGACAAACAAGAACAGCAATCACCGCAGATGCTGAAAATGAATCCGCGTGGTCGGGTGCCGGTTCTGAAGGACGACGACTACGTGGTGTTCGAATCGGTGGCGGTGCTGTACTACCTCGATCGCAAATATCCGCTGCCCCCCATCTTCGGCGGCAGTGCCGAGGAAGCCGGCGTCATCATGCGGGTCATCGGTGAATTTCAAGCCTATGCCGAGCCCGCCGTGGCGAGCATCGTCAATGCTTGTTTCGCCGACCGGGTGACCCAGGACATCGATGCGCTGACCGATGCCATGCACGTGGTGGCTCGCGAGGCGCGCACCATCGAGGGGCGGCTGAGCAAGGAACAATGGATCGTCGGCGCCGATTATTCGGCCACCGACATGGTGATTTTCCCGTGGATTCAGTTGTTGCGGCGCGCCTTGGACCTGCGTGCCGCCGCCGAGCTCGGTGCTCGCTTCCTGCCCATGGAGCGCAACTATCCGGCGCTCGCGCGCTGGATCCATCGGATCGAAGCACTGCCCGGCTATCAGCGGACCTATCCCCCTCATTGGCGAGACTCGTTCAATCAACCGTAGGAAAAACAACTTGGGAAGAAAATTATGACCAAACACGAAGTGCATGTGAATTTTGACGGCAGGATCGTAATCGTCGGTTTCGGCAGCATCGGACAGGGGATCTTGCCGCTGATCTTGCGTCACATAGGCACTTCGGCGGATCGCATCACCATCGTCAGCGCCGAAGACGCCGGTCGCGACGAAGCGGGGCAATTCGGGGCGACTTTCATCAAGACGGCGCTCACCCTCGAGAATTTTCGACGTACCCTGGAGCCCAAGCTCGGCGCCGGCGATTTTCTGCTGAATCTGTCGGTTGACGTGTCGAGCGTCGCCCTCATCGAACTCTGCCGCGAGAGGGGCGCTCTGTACCTGGACACGTGCATCGAGCCGTGGGCGGGCGGTTATGTCGACCCCAGCGCCAGCGTCGCTTCGCGCAGCAACTACGCGATGCGCCTGGCTGCCCTCAAACTGCGCGATCGCTCGGGCGGCGGCCCGACCGCCGTGCTGACGCATGGCGCGAACCCAGGGCTCGTCTCGCATTTCGTCAAACAGGCGCTCCTCAACATCGCGCACGACACCCAGGTGGAGGTCGCCGTGCCGCAGAGCCGTGACGGCTGGGCGAACCTGGCACAGCGGCTCGGCATCAAGGTGATCCACATCGCCGAGCGGGACTTCCAGATTGCCAATGTGCCGAAGCGGCCGGGCGAATTCGTCAACACCTGGTCCGTGGATGGCTTCGTCAGTGAGGGCGCGCAGCCGGCGGAACTGGGCTGGGGAACTCATGAGCGGCATTTCCCGCTCGACGGTGGGCGCCACGAGTCCGGATCGGGCTGCGCCATCTACTTGAACCGTCCCGGCGCGAGCACTCGGGTGCGGACTTGGACACCCACGGCCGGTCATTTCCACGGCTTTCTCATCACCCATTCGGAGGCAATTTCTCTGGCGGATTACTACACGGTCAAGGACGGCGATCGGGTGGTGTACCGACCGACGACGCACTACGCCTACCACCCATGCGACAGCGCGGTCCTCTCGGTGCATGAGTTCGCGGGCCACAATTGGCATCTGCAACCCAAGAAACGCATCATGCTGAATGAGATCACCGAGGGCATCGATGAACTCGGCGTGTTGCTGGCCGGTCACGCCAAGAATGCCTATTGGTTCGGATCGCAACTATCCATCGACGCGGCGCGGCAACTGGCTCCGTTCAATAGCGCCACCAGCCTGCAGGTGACCGCGGCGGCTTTGTCAGGAATGATTTGGGCCATGGAAAATCCCCGCCGCGGGATCGTCGAGCCCGACGAGATGGATTTCGAGCGGCCGTTGGCGATCGCGCGGCCGTATCTCGGCACGTTGACCGGCGCCTATACGGATTGGACTCCGTTGCATGAGAGGGCTGAGCTTTTCGCGGAGGACTTGGATACCGCCGATCCCTGGCAGTTCAAGAACATCCGGGTGGTGTGAGCCGCGCCTCGGAGCCTGTCTTTAGACAGGCTCCGTGTAGCGTACGTCGATGATGATCAGGGTGGTGCTGCCGCCGGGCAGGGCCACCGTGACTTCATCGTCCACGCGTTTGCCCAACAGGCTCCGGCCGAGCGGCGAATCCATGCTGATGTAGTGGGCCGCCATGTCGAATTCATCCGGACCAACCACCCGGTACCATTTGAGGTCGCCGGCAGGGTGCTCGACCTGTACCCAGGCGCCAAAGTACACGCGCTGCGGGTCGCGGCGCACACCGCCTGAGTCAGCGGTTGCCGCCACATCGACGATCACCATGCCGTCGAGTCGCTTGCGCAGGAATCGTACCCGCCGGTCGATTTCGTGCAGGCGTTTCTTGCCGTAAGTGTATTCGGCATTCTCCGAACGGTCGCCCTGGGCCGCCGCTTCGGATACCGCCTGGGTGACCCGCGGTCTTTCCTCAAGCCAGAGCTCCGCCAATTCGGAGCGCAGCCTCTCGGCGCCCTCAGGCGTGATGTACTGGGACCCGGGCTGGGTGGGAGGACGGTAGCGCGACACGGCTCAAACGCCGGGATGGGCGAGACGTGAACCGGTTCTTGAACCCCAATGATCGTTTGAGTGGTTGCTCACAGAAAGACACCCTGTCGGGCCTTAAGCTCCATACCCATGAGCGCTAAATATTACACCCACTTCATCGCGCAGTCGGACGATGCCATCGAATACAGCGAATATCGCGGTGTGGTGGAGCTTCTGGACCGCGCGGCCACGGTACAGGGTAATCGCGACATTGCGAAAATGCTGGCGCGCAGTTTCAACCTCGAGGAAAACGACATCCAAGTGCTGCAGTGGCATCAACTGCACTAGCCATCAGAACCGGATCCCCTAGCGGGCTTTACATCCCTTCATAAAAGTCCGCATCTCCGCCCCGAGCTCGTAACTCGGGGCTTTTTTTTGCCGGTGCGAGCAGGCTGCTAGACTGGCAATCCATGATGATCCGATATTGCGCGATGTGCCTGATGGCGATGTGCGCCACGCTCGCCGCACGCGCCGACGTGGCGATCCCGCAACTCACCTCGCGGGTCACCGATCTGACCGGCACCCTGTCGGGCGAGACCGTCAACCGGCTCGAACTCAAACTCGGTGCGTTCGACGTCGCCACCGGCGTGAAGATCTCCGTGCTCATCGTGCCTACGACTCAACCGGCGGACATCGAGCAGTACCCGATTCCGGTGCTGGATCGCAGCGTCGTGCTGATCGTCGCCAAGAACGACCGTCGCGCACATATCGACGTGGGTTCCGCCCTGGCCGGCCCATTGCCGGACGCCGTGACCCGCCGCATCGTCAATGAGTCGCTGACACCGCACTTCGAAGTGGGCGATTACGATGGCGGCGTCGAAACCGCGACCAATGCCATGATGGCGGTGATCGAGGGCGATCCGCTGCCGGAAACCGACAAACGCTGGAGTGACCACGAGGCCGGTGTCGCGGCGGCGGGTCCCAGGCTGCTGGTTGTCGGTTTGCTTGCGGTGCTGCTGACGAGCGGCTTGTTGGCGGGTCGATCGCGCGGCTGGCTGGCGGGCGGCGGCGGTTGGCAACACCTCGGGCCCACCCGCAGCGTCGCAGCAGTGTTCGCGGGCGGCAGCGCTGAAACGTCGGTGACAAGCCGATGGGGGCGGCTGCTGCGACACCTGGCGGCGCCGGAGTGGCGCACTCGCCGGGCGTTCCCAGCCACCACTCGAGCCGCCATCGAATCGGCCATCGAGCGCGCGCAGCAGACGCATCGTGGCGCCATCAGCTTCGTGATCGAGACGGCGCTGGCGCCGTTGCAGGTGATGAGCGAGACATCCCGACGCGATCGCGCCGCGCTGTTGTTCGCGTGGCTCAAGGTATGGGATACCCCGCGCAATAACGGCGTGCTCATCTACGTGCTGCTGGCCGATCGGGCCGTGGAAATCGTGGCCGATCGAGGTCTCGCGGATGCGGTGCGCCAGCCGGAGTGGGAGGGCGTATGCCGGCTCATGGAAAGCCACTTTCGCAGCGGCCGGTATGAGGCCGGCGCTCTGGCGGGCGTCGATGCGGTGGGCAGCTTGCTGGCCCGGCAACCGCCTCCGCCATTGCCTGATCGCCCGACTTTGCTGTAGATAGCTGCATGGAAAAATCAGTGACGACCGGTCTGCGCTTGATCCTGGGGCTGGCGCTCTCTGCGCTCGGCTTCTGCGCGGACACGGTAGCGGCGGCGGGCGGCGACTTGGAACCGTTGCAACCGGGCCTCGACTATCACTCCTTTGCGAACATCGAGCAGTTCCGGGTCAACAAACTGGAACTCGAACTGTGGGTGGACTGGAGCGGCAAGACGCTGAGCGGCACCGCCGGTCTGCAGATCAAGCGTCTCGATCCGGCCGCCACCGAATTGATCTTGGATACGCGCGATCTCAACATCCTGGACGTCACCGAGAAGGCGCAGGACGTGATCGGCGCCACCTCGAAGGGCGAGACCGCCTGGGTGAGCCGGCCGTACCATTTGGATCGCAAGGATCCGATTCTCGGGCAGGCGCTGGTGATCGAGTTGCCGCCGTCGAAACGCCCGAGTGAATTCATCCGCATCGAATACGAAACCTCGCCGACCTCGCCGGCGTTGCAATGGTTGGGGTCTGCGCAAACCAAGGGCAAGCCGTTCCTGTACACGCAGTCCGAGCCGATCGCGACGCGCAGTTGGATCCCGCTCCAGGACACGCCGCAGATCCGCATGACCTACAAGGCCGTCATCCATACCCCATCGGATGTCGTCGCGCTCATGAGCGCCGTCAATGATCCGAAGTCGAAGCACAACGGCACCTATACCTTCGTCATGCCGGAAGCCGTGCCGTCCTACCTCATCGCCCTGGCGGTCGGCGATCTCAAATTCCAGGAAACGGGACTGCGCAGCGGAGTCTATGCGCAAAAGTCGATCCTCAAGGAGGCGGCCAAGGAGTTCGCGGACACGGAATCGATGATCGAAGTCGGCGAAAAACTGTTCGGTGCCTATCGGTGGGGGCGTTTCGACATCCTGGTGATGCCGGCGAGCTTCCCCGCCGGCGGCATGGAAAACCCGCGCCTGTCGTTCGTCACTCCCACCGTCATCGCCGGCGACAAGAGCTTGGTTTCGTTGATCGCGCGCGAGTTGGCGCATTCCTGGTCGGGAAATCTGGTCGGCATCGCGACCTGGCGTGATCTGTGGTTGAACGAGGGCTTCAGCGATTACCTGCAAAGCCGGATCGTGGAGGCGGTCTACGGCGAGCGCCGCGACATGATGGAACGGGCGCTCGGCCTCTCCGCTCTCGACCAGAGCCTGGCGACTCTCAAGCCCGCCGACCAATTTCTGGCGATCGACTTGCGACAACGCGATCCCCTCGACGCATTCACCGCGGTGCCTGGCGAGAAGGGGCGATTGTTCTTGACCTACCTGGAGGCGAAATTCGGTCGGGAACATTTCGACGCTTTTCTGCAGGGCTATTTCGATCATTTCGCGTTTCAGAGCGTCACCACCGGGCAGTTCGTGGCGTACCTCGAGGACAATTTGTCCGGCCGCTATCCCGGCGTCGTCGGCGCCGCTGAGATCGCGGCGTGGATTGAGCGTCCCGGCATTCCCGCCGATGCACTGGTGCCTGCGTCGGCGGCATTCGCGGCCGTCGACGCGGCGCGCGCGGTCTGGGCATCGGCCGGCGTGAGCGCGCTCAAGACGGCAGCTCACGAGTGGGTTCCGCAGCAGTGGATTTACTTTCTGGACAGCATGCCGGCGAGTCTTCGCGCCGCGCAGCTCAAGGATCTCGATCAGGCGTTCGGCCTCTCACAGAGCGCCAACGCCGAGGTCGAAAAGAGCTGGTTGCTACTGGTCATCCGCAATCAGTACCAACCCTCGTACACCCGTTTGGAAGCGTACTTGAGCACTGTCGGCCGCGCCGGGCTCATCGTGCCGCTGTACCGGGAGTTGATGAAGACGCCCGCCGGTGCCGCGCAAGCGCGGCGGGTCTATCAACTGGCGCGTTCCTCCTACCACCCGCAGGTCGTGGCAGCCCTCGATGCCATCGTTGCGCCGGAGTCCGATGATGGAGAGTCCAAGGATGAGTGAATGGATGAAGGTCATGCTCGATGAGATCGCCCGCAAGCGCGCCGAGGCCGTCGAGGCCCGCGCCGAACTCGAGCGTCGCGGCGAAGCACCGCCCCTCAAGCCGCAGGGGACAGAGCATGATCCCCCTCAAGGATGACACCCCCGCTGCGGGAAAACCCTACGTCACCGTCGCATTGATCGCCGTTTGCTGCAGCGTGTTCCTCTGGCAACGCACGCTGCCGCCCCAGCTCGCCCGGCGCGTCGTCATCGCGCTGGGAGCCATCCCCGCGGTGCTGCTCACCGATGCAAGGCTGCCCGTGGACCTGCAGTGGGTGCCACGCTACGCCACGCTGGTCACGTATCTTTTCGTGCATGGCGGCTTGCTGCACCTGCTCGGCAATATGCTGTATCTATGGATCTACGGTGACAATGTCGAGGCTTGCATGGGACATGTGCGCTACCTCGGCTTCTACTGTATGTGCGGTGTCGCCGCCGTCTTTGCGCAGGGTTTGTCCGATCCGCACTCGGCATTTCCCATCATCGGCGCAAGCGGCGCCATCTCCGGCGTACTCGGCGCTTATCTCTTGCTGTATCCGCGCGCCAAGGTGCTGACGCTGGTGATCTTGCCGTTCTTCTTCACGACGCTGCGGCTGCCCGCCATGCTGCTATTGCTGCTGTGGTTCGCGCTGCAGTTGGTGAGTGATCTTGCCGTTCACGATATGGGCTCGGCGGTGGCGTTTCGCGCGCACATCGGCGGCTTTCTCGCGGGTATGTTGCTCGTGCCTTTCATGAAACGTCGCGACGTCCCGCTGTTCGCAGCGTGATAGAGTGCAGCTTCCCAGCGAGGGGAAGTAGTTTTGGGTGTGCTCACAGGCGGAGGGTTCCGGCTCGAAGAGGAACCCGGTCCCAAGCAAAACATCGCGCGCTTGCAATGTGCGCGTACGGCGTTCGTCGGCCGGACGTTGCGCGGCCCCGTCAATGAACCGGTATCCATCAACAGCTTTGCCGATTTCCAGCGGACCTTCGGCGGCCTGTGGCAGCCAAGTCCCCTGGGCTACGCGGTCGAGCAGTTCTTCGATAACGGTGGGCGGGAGGCGCTGGTGGTGCGCGTCGCGAATGCCGCCGGCGCCGCTACGCTCGCGCTGAAGGCCGGTCGCGAGACCTTGACGCTGCGCGCCTTGCGTCCCGGCACGCGTGAATTCCTGCGCGCCGGCGTCGACTACGACAACATCGCCGGCGGTGAGGGCATCGATTTCAACCTCACCGTGCAGCGCGTGCGCGCGCATGGAACCGCCCAGGTCGAGGATCAGGAGATTTATACCCGGGTGTCGGTGGCGCCGACGTCGGAACGCTACTTGGGCGACGTCCTCGCCGGCTCCGAACTGATCCGCGTCGTCGGCCGGATTCCGGCGCAGCGCCCGGATCAGACCCTGGATCCGGACAGTGGCCTGCCGATCGGCTACGTGGGTTCCAATATGGACGGTGACGATGGGGCGCCGCTCACCGATTACGATCTGATCGGTTCCGACATTCATCACACCGGCTTGTTCGCGCTCGACACCGCCGACTCTTTCAACTTCTTGTGCATACCACCCCTCTCCCGCGATCAAGACGTGGGTCCCAGCGTGCTGCTCGTCGCGGCACGATACGCCAAGGCCAGGCGGGCGTTGTTGCTGGTCGATCCGCCCGCGCATTGGCACACCGCCGACGATGCGCTCGCCGGCATGAGGTCGTGGAGTTTCGCGAGTGAAGATGCGCTCATGTACTTTCCGCGCGTCCTGGCGCACGACAAGCTGCGCGGTCACTTCGAGTCGTTCGCACCCTCGGGCGCGGCCGCGGGGATGCTGGCGCGCGCGGACGAAACGCACCCGGTGTGGGGTCCTGACAAGAGCGAAGAACCGATCTTGAGGCCCGGCTACCGCCCCGCTTGTCTGGTGCCGGAGGACAAGCGCGTCAAGCTCGCGGCGCTCGGCGTCAATACCCTGCAAGCCGTGCGCTCGGCGGCGCGTAACGGCATCGCCCCGCAAACCCTGGGCGTGGGCAGCGCGGCCACCGCCGATTGGCAGCTGCTGTCACGCCGGCGACTCGCTTTGTTCATCGTCAACAGTATCGAGCGGGGCACTCGCTGGGTGATATTCAGCGATCCGTCGGTCGATGTCGTGAGAGTGCTCGAGAATCAACTGCGGGAGTTCTTGGAGGGCGTGCATGCCGCCGGCGCCTTCGGACAGCGGCGCGTCGAGGAGTCGTTCTTCGTGGCGGTGCCCGGCGCTTTACAGATCGTCATCGGCCTCGCCGCCGGGCGCGTTGGCGAATTTCACGGCTTCCGGATCGATCATTCGCCCTTGGGCAGCAGGGTGTTGCCGGTGACGCTCAATCGACTGTCGCGGAATCCGTCATGAGCGGCAAGGCAACGACCGTGGTGTTCTCCCATGGCAAGGAAAGCGGCCCCTGGGGCGCCAAGATCACTGCCTTGGCAGAGGTCGTGAGAAACTTACAAATGGCGGTCGAATCGGTCGATTATCGAGGCATGGACGATCCCGCAGCCAGGGTCGCCAAGCTGCTGGAGACGGCCGGCTCCATGCCGGCAAGCTTGGTGCTGGTGGGCTCCAGCATGGGCGGCCACGTGGCGGCGGCGGCGGCGGCCCGCCTCAAACCACGGGGTGTGTTCTTACTGGCGCCGGCCTTTTACATGCCCGGCTTCGAGATCCATACGCCGAAAGGGGTGCGCTGCCCCGTCGCCATCGTGCATGGCTGGCGCGATGATGTGGTGCCGGTGGAGAACAGCATTCGCTGGGCAAGAGAGCATGGCGCGGCGCTGCATTTGCTCGATTCGGATCATCGACTCGAGGATCAAATCGGCACCATCGGCAATTTGCTGCGCGATTTTCTCAGCGCGGTGTAGCCGGCTGCGATGGCGGTGCGGGGAGCGCGATGCCGGCCGGCGGCATCACTTCCGGCGGCGGCGCCAATTCCGCTTGCGCCATTTCCCGCAAGCTTTCCCCCAGTTGTTCGCCGGTGCGCCGACCCATTGCGTCGAATCCCGCGCTCATGGATGCGTTGTAGGCGGCGACATAGCGTCTGCCGACCGGCGATTCGAAGAAGGCGAGCACGTGCTTCAAGTCGGCATCGCTCAGGTCCCGATAACCATAGGCCATGAAGCGACGCATCGGCAGACGCATCTCCTGTTCGAGTTCCGCGCGGCTCGCCTCGCCGGACTTGTGGGCGCGATCGCCGGCCGAGATGGGATCCATGCCTGAACCGATGGCCGTGCCCACGGCCACGGCTTGGCCCATTCCCAAGAAGATGTCGACGGTCGATTCTGAGGAGTGTGTGGCGCGCTCCAGTTTATCGAAGAGCGTGTCGCGCTTCGGCGTCGATGGGGCGGTGATTTCGCCATTCATCACCTTGTCGATGTTGGCCTCGCCGAGCTCGGCGAGCGCGAGGTCGGCGACCACCATTCGCTTGCCCACCTCGCTGGTCAGAAAGGCATCCACCTTGGCAACTGTCGCAGCGTCGAGATTCTCGGCAAGGGCTTGTAATGCCGGTACCTCGAAGACGTCGATGCGAAAGCCGCGCACGGCGGCGGCGGTGACGGCGGCGAGCTGTGGTTCTGAGAGTTTTGCGGACGAGTCGGTGGAAAAGAGCTGCCGGATGTGCGCGGGCATCGCGGCCAGCGAGGCGCGCACCTGGTCGCGCATCGCGGCGGCTTGGTACACCTGGGCGGCCGTGTCGATGTCGACGGTCGCATCGGCGGCATAGACGCCTGCCGTCAAACACATCAGGACCACGAATCGAATCATGCGCGAACTCCGGGTGACTGCTCGTCCTCAGGGATTGTACACTCACGGCCTCCGCAGGCTGGCTGTAACGAGGGTTCCATGGGATCGTCCAAAATTTCGACTGTCATGCTCGCGGTTTCGTTCCTTGTTGGCTGCTCCGCGAAGACCGACCCGCCGCCGGCACCGCCTCAGAAGACCGTTTTCGATCCGCTGACGCAGCAACTCGACAAGGCAAAGGGCGTGCAAACGACGGTCGATCAGAACAGCAACGCCACTCGCCAGGCCGTCGACAGCGAAGAGCGCGGCGACAGCTCTCAGTAAACCGTCCCATGTCATGACCCCGTTAGATGGCTTGCGTCAGGCCTGGCGCTGGAGCATTGCCAAGCTGCTCGGCCGTTGGATACGGCTGACAATCAAGCCGGATGATGTCGCCGCGGCGATCGAAGCGCGGCGCAACGCGGTGTGCTACGTGCTGGAACGCGAGAGTCAAACGGACCTCGCGGTGTTGAGCGATGCCTGTCGACAATTATGCTTGCCCGCGCCCGAGCGGCGTTTAGGCGTAGCCGGTGGGCGTATCGGCCAGGCCCATTTCGAATTGCGCCGGCCCGTCGGGCTCTTCGGCAGCCGGCGAATTCGCCGCGCGCCGCGTGCTTTGGAGCAGCTGGTGGCGGCGGCCGCGGCCGACCCGCACCTCAACGTCGATCTCGTGCCGGTGGCGATTTTCTTCGGCCGGGCACCCCACAAGGAGTCGAACGTCTGGAGACTGCTGTTCACCGAGGACTGGGTGCTGCTGGGACGCTTCCGCAAGCTGCTCACCTTGCTGTTCAACGGCCGCAATACGTTGGTGCATTTCGGCGAGCCGATCAACGTCCGCGACGCTCTGCAGGACGGGTTGCCTGCTGCCCGCGGCGTGCGCCGAATCTTACGCGCCCTGCGGGCGGCACTGCGGGCGCAGCGGGCCTCGACCATCGGGCCGGATCTGTCGCACCGACGCACGCTGGTGGCGCACATCCTTCAAACGCAGGCGGTACGCAAGGCGGTGCGCCAGGAGATCGAGGCGCGCAAGCTTACGGGACGCACGCTGACGCGGCGCGTCGGGCTCGTCCTGGCACGCAGGTATGCGCTCGAGATCGCCGCGAATTATTCGCAGGTCTTCATCACCGTGATGTCCGTGCTGCTCGGCCGCCTGTGGAACTCGCTTTACGATGGAGTGGAGTTCGCGCACGTCGAGAACTTGAGCGCCGTCGATGACGGTGCGGAGATCATCTACGTGCCCTGCCACCGTAGCCACATGGACTACCTGCTCCTTTCCTACGTGGTCTATCACAAGGGCTTTGCGGTCCCGCATGTCGCCGCCGGCGTGAATCTCAACATGCCCGTGATCGGACGCCTGCTGCGCAAGGGCGGGGCATTTTTTCTGCGGCGCACCTTCAAAGGGGACGCGCTCTACGCCGCGGTGTTCACGAACTACCTGGGTTTCATGATGGCGCGCGGCCATCCGCTCGAATATTTCGTCGAAGGCGGCCGCAGCCGCACCGGTCGCCTGCTGCGGCCGCGCACCGGTATGCTGTCGATGACCGTGCGCAGTTTCATGCGCGATCCGCGCCGGCCAGTGGTGTTCATGCCCGTCTACTTCGGCTACGAACGCATCGTCGAGGGCCGGACCTACATCGGTGAACTATCGGGACGACCCAAGGAGAACGAGAGCATCGGCGTGCTGGTCAAATCGGCCGTGTCGGTGCTGCGCAAGAAATTCGGCAAGGTGCACGTGAATCTCGGCGAGCCGATCCGCTTGGGCGACGTGCTTGGGCGGTACGCCGCCGACTCACCCACCCGGCTCGATGACACCATCGCCGACCTGGCGAAGTCCATCGTCGTCGGGATCAATTCGGCGGCGGCGGTTACGCCGATCAATCTGGTGGCAATGGCGATGTTGGCGACGCCGCGGCAGTCGTTGCCCGAGGCCGTGTTGGTGAGCCAGCTCGAGGCGTATCAGAAGCTGTTGCAATGCGTGCCCTACAGTCCCATGGTGACCGTCACCCGGCAGAGCGGTGCGTCCATGATCCACTATGCCGAGAGCATGGGCGTGCTGGAGCGCCATTCCCATGCGCTCGGCGACATCATGCGCATGACCGAAAAGCATGCCGTGCTCGCCACCTATTATCGCAACAACGTGCTGCATCTGTTCGCGATGCCGTCGCTGATCGCCTGCGGATTCATCAGCAATGCCCGCATGCTCAGCGTCGATCTGCAGCGACTCGTGGCCAGGATCTATCCGTACATCGCCGCCGAATTGTTCATCCGCTGGGAAGAGGCCGAGGTTCCCGCGGTCGTCGACGCCCTGCTCGACTGCTTCGTGCAGATGAAGCTGCTCGAGGTTGACGCCGAACGCCGCGAATGGCGGCGACCGGCGCCGGCCTCGAACGAGGCCATTCAGCTGTCGCTGTTGGCGCAGGCAACCATCCAAACCGCGGAACGCTACTACCTGGTGGTGGCGTTGCTGTTGCAAGCCGGATCCGACGTGATCGGCAGCGAGGCACTCGAGGAGCGCTGTTATCTCATGGCGCAGCGCATGTCCGTGCTGTACGGACTCAATTCGCCGGAATTCTTCGACAGAAGCCTGTTCCGCAATTTCATCGATTTGTTGCGGCGCCGCGATGTGCTGCAGACCTCCGCGGCGGGGAATCTCACGTTCGGCCAAGCGCTCGTCGAGGTGGCGGCGGATGCGCGCTATGTGCTGTCGGAACAGATCCGCCACAGCATCCTGCAGGTGACGTCAGGGCCCTCGGCTGACGCCAGGGCCCTCGGCTGACGTCAGGGCCTCAGCCGACCCCGTCCCTCCTTGGTGCTGGCCCGCCGTTTCTTCGACTCGATACGGCGCTCCTGCGAGGCGCGGGACGGACGGGTCTTCTTGCGGATTTTCGGCTCGACCATCGCGGCGCGGATGAGTTCGCGCAAACGGCCGAGCGCATCGCGCCGATTCTGCTCCTGAGTGCGTTCGCTGCTGGCGCGGATCAGAATGCTGCCGTCATCGACGAGTCGTTGGCCCGCAAGCCGGCGCAGCCGGTTCCTGGCCCCCACCGGCAGACTGATGTTCTGCATGAGCATGAAGCGCAGTTGCACCGCGCTCGCCACCTTGTTGACGTTCTGTCCGCCGGGACCCGAGGAGCGGATGAACTTCCATTCCAGCTCCTCGTCGGGGATGATGATGTCCGGCGTGATGATGAGTGGCATGGCAGTAGTCGCCGTTGGCTCAGTCCAGCTCCCGCAGACCGGGGTGCAAGCGCACCTCGTGCTGGGTGACCGGAATGATGATGTCGTGTTCCTTGAACAGCCGCCAAATGGCGCGGTTCACGTCCGAGCGCACGTTGTTCACCCCGTCCTGCGGGTCGGCGATCCAGAAGCGCAGCTCGAGCTCGACGCCGCTGTCGCCGAAATGCATGAGTCGCGACACCGGCAGCGGATCGCGCAGCACACGGCGCTGACCCTCGCAGGCCGCCAACAAGAGCTCCAACGCGAGCTCCGGATCGTTCTGATAACTGATTCGCACCGGCAGCTTCAGCCGGATGCGCGGATCGGTATAGCTCCAGTTGATCACCGCGTTGGAGATGAGCTGCTGATTTGGCACCAGCATCTCCACGCCGTCACGGTCGCGGACGACGACGTAACGACCGCGCAGTTCCTGGACCCAGCCGAAATTTTCCGTGCTGGTGCCAGACTGGCCCGACAAACTGATGACATCACCGGGTTTGATGGAACGGTCGAGCAGCAGGACGAAGCCGCTGACGAAGTTGGCGGCGATGGATTGCAGGCCGAAGCCGAGTCCCAGACCCACCGCACCGGTGAGCACGGTGAGGGCGGTCAAGTCGACACCCGCCGCATTCAGGCCGAGGATGATGCTCAGGCCGATGATGAAGGCGTTGGCAAATTTCGCGATGCCGATGCGGGTCGAAGGCTCGAGGTTATCGAGCCGCTTCAGCCGTCGTTCCACCCAGCGACTGATCCACGCGGCCACCAGCACGAACAAGGTCAGCGTGAACAGCAGCTTGAGCACCGACCACACGGTGATGCGGGTGCGTCCGGCGACCAAGCCGATACTGTCCAAGGTCGTGACCAGGGGGTCGAGCCAACCGAGATATTCGGCGGCGATCGCCAGCCAGATGATGAGGGTCAGGCGATTTTCCCAATGCAGCAGCCAGTTTTGATTGCCGAGACTCGCCGCGAACAGGAACACGCCGATGCGCACCGCCACGTAGGCTAGGATCAGACGTGCGGCGGCATCGAGCAGGCTGGCGTCGAGATGCGCCGCGAACAGCAGGCCGCGCGCGAGCAACACCAGCAACAGCGCAACCACCATGGGCGCCGCCACCGCGACGAGCTTGTGGACCGGTCGCCGCCGTTTGCGCAGCGTCAAGCCCACGGCCCAGCCCACCCCCACGCAGGCCGCGACCGCCGCCAGTTCGGTGAGGACGTCGCGCGTGAACAGGATCTCGAGGAAGACCCGGAACCGCGCCCACACTTCCGTCATGCGTTGAGGTCCGGGATCTGCTGGCTTTCGAGACGGGCGATCTGGTCCTTGAGCATGAGCTTGCGCTTTTTCAGCCGCTTCAGTTGCAGCTCGTCGACCTTGAAGTCCATGCTCAAGCGCGAAATGACGTCGTCGAGGTCGCGGTGCTCGATGCGAAGTTGACGTAGTCGCTCGATGTTCTTGAACAGGTTCCGGTTGACGTTGTTTTCTTCGTCGCTCATGGTTTCATAGGCCAAATGCGCGCCATACCGGGACGACGCAATCAGGTAGCTTAAGGGAGCGGCCCAAGGGATTCCAAATCTGCCGTGGGTCATGAAAATCCGAACCGACGGATCCCACCAGACCGAAGCGCACGGCGAGCATGGCGGATGCGTCGACGTGGCTCGCTCCGCCGCCGCCCGAAACCACCTCCAGCGCACGCCCTCCGGCAGCCACGAAATCGGCCAGCAGTTGCCGGCGCGCACCCGCGGACAGGGCGTAGCGGGCGGGATGGGCCAGGGAGGCGATGCCGCCCGCCGCGCCGATCCAGCCCACCACCTCGTCCAGAGGCGGCCAGCCTGCCGCCACGTGGGCCGGCTTGCCCTTGCGCAGGTAGCGACGAAAAGCCTCTTGGGGTTCCCGGACATGGCCGCCCGCGCACAAAGCTGCGGCCAGATGGGTGCGGGTCGGCAGGCCGGGCATGGCCTCCACCGCCGCCAGCAACTCGTCACCCGGCAGCGCCAGATGCGTCAGTCGCGCGCACATCTTGCGCATTCGCTGGCGCCGGCGTTCCTCCTGGGCGGCGAGCTGCCGGCGAAGCTCCGGCGCGGCCGGATCGATCCACAGTCCGAGGATATGAATCGACTGGGCGCGCCAAACAGCGGAGATCTCCACCCCGGGCACCAGGTCAAGGCCGGTCCCTAGGGATTCGTGCCGCGCTTCCTGCAGGCCGCTGACGGTGTCGTGATCGGTGAGCGCGAGGACCTGCACGCCGGCCGCCGCGGCGCGCCGCACCAGCGCCGCCGGAGTGAGCGTGCCATCGGAGTGATTGGAGTGGGTGTGTAGATCGATGGACAGCGCGCAAGTCATGCGGGAAGACCCGCAAGACCCACGGATTCGAGACGGCCACCGGCCAGCACCACGAAACCCTGGGAGCGCACGAAGCCATCATTTGTGTAATCAAACGTATAAGTGCGAAGCAGCCGTCGCTTGCCGCTCGCATCGCGGCGCCATCGAAACCCGGCGAAGGCCACCGTGTCATCCAGAAACTGCACGACGGCACGCGAGCAGGTATCGCGCGCGATCCGGTTGGCCATCTCCCGCGCATCCAATGCGATCTGCCATGCTTTGTAGGCAATCACCAAAATCGCCGCCGTTCCCATCAGCAGCGAAAGGTCATCGTTCATGATGGCGTCGAGCCCGGCAAAATAGCGGGGTCGCCGAAGGCGACGAAATCGCTATTGATGACGCTGGGGCGGCAGTTGTAACGCAGGGGATGGCGGTCCAAGAGCGTGACCTGTCCGCCGGCAGCCTCGAGCACCGCCTGGCCGGCGGCGGTGTCCCATTCCGAGGTGGGCCCGAAACGCACGTAGAGATCGGCGTTGCCCTCGGCGATCAAGCAAAATTTGAGAGAGCTACCGATGCCGGTGACGACATGCGGACCGAGGCGCGCCAGATATCCCGCCGTCTCCGGGCTCAAATGCGAGCGACTGCCCACCACCCGCAGTGGGCTTTGCGGCGCGGCACAGTGCAAGGGGACTTCCACCGCGTCGCGATGCCGCGCATAGGCACCGACGCCGGCGGCGCCCCAGTACAGCAATCCTCGAGCCGGCGCGGCGACGATGCCAAACACCGGCTGGTGTCCCACCACCAACGCGATGTTGACGGTGAACTCGCCATTGCGTTTGACGAATTCACGCGTGCCATCGAGCGGATCGACGACCCAGAGTTCCTTCCAGTCACGGCGCTCCGCCCACGGAGCTTGTGCCGATTCCTCGGACAAAACGGGCACGCCCGGGGTCAGTCGCGCCAAACCCTCGAGAATCACCCGTTGCGACTCGAGGTCGGCCAGCGTCAGCGGCGAGTTGTCGTCTTTGCGTTGCACCGCGAAGGCGCCGTCGTAGACGTCCATGATGGCCTGCGAGGCGCTCGCCACCGTCGGCATCAGTGCATGGGCCAGGTCGGTTAGGTTTCGCATTGGCAGCTATGATACGCAAATGCTGCCCGCAACAATCGATTGGTCGAGAATCGACACCGTCTTGCTGGATATGGACGGTACATTGCTCGACTTGAGGTTCGACAACTGGTTTTGGCAGGACCTTCTGCCCAGGGCGTATGCCAGCGCCCGTGGCCTCCGCGAGGCCGAGGCGGTAGCCATTCTCAGGCTCAAGTTCCGTCAGCGGCGGGGCACTCTTGAATGGTATTGCATCGACTATTGGAGCCGGGAGCTCGCGCTCGATATCGCGGCGCTCAAGTTTGCCGCACGCAACCAGGTTGCCTACCTGCCCGGCGCCCGGGAATTCCTGGAGACACTGAAGACCGCCGGTAAGCGGCGGGTGTTGGTCACCAACGCTCATCCGCGCACCTTGGAGATGAAAGAGAAGCAGGTGGCTCTCGCCACCCATGTCGATGTCCTCTATTCCAGTCATGATTTCGATCTGCCGAAGGAACACCGGCATTTCTGGCCCCGTCTGCAGGCCGCCGAACCCTTCGACCCGGAGCGCACCTTGATGATCGATGACAGCCTCGCCGTGCTGGATGCCGCGAGAGGCTTCGGCATCCGTTGGTTGCGAGCCATCCGTCGTCCCGATTCCGGTCAGCCGCCGCAGTCCACGGAGCCATTCGAGGCCATCGACGGGATCGCCGATTTATTGGCCTGACGGTACCGCTACAGGCCGGTAAGGAACGGACTAGGGACTGGCTTTACCACCCGGTCCGCCGCCGCCACGATTGCGCCGCCGCCGGCGCCCCGCCGGATTCGACGCGCCGCTCGATTCGCCGCCGGCCTGCGGAGGGGGTGCCGCCTGTGGCGCCGGGACATCCGCCGCGGCTTGGCGGGGGGGCGGGCTGCGGCCGCCGCCACCCCCCCGATTGGCGCGTCCCGGTCCGCCCGGTCGGCCGCCGCTCATGGGTCGCCCCCGGGATTGGCCCGGCCGCGGGGCTCGCTCACGCCACTGCGCCGGCGGCGGCGCGGTGACTTCGGCCAGATCACCCGCGCCGATGGCCGCGCGTGGAATCTGCTTGCCGATGTAGCGCTCGATGTCGGGCAGGGAGATCGCGTATTCCTCGCAACCGAAGCTGATGGCGTCGCCCTCCGCCCCGGCGCGTGCGGTGCGGCCGATCCGATGCACGTAATCTTCGGCATCGTTCGGCAGATCGAAATTGAATACATGGCTGACATCGGGAATGTGCAGGCCGCGCGACGCAACGTCGGTCGCGATCAGTACCGCGATCTCGCCATTGTGGAAATCGCGCATCATTTTCAAGCGTTTGTTCTGCGGTACATCGCCGGACAGAGCCTGCGCGACGAAGCCGTTGGCGGTCAGCGTGCGTTCGAGTACTTCCGCAACGCGTTTGGTGTTGACGAACACCATGGTGCGCAGTGCGTCGATGCGTCGGAGCAAGCCCATCAGCAGCGGAATCTTCTCCTCGGTCGACGGGAAGTACAGCACCTGCTTGACCCGATCGACGGTCATCTTGTCGGGCTCGATGCGGATGAGCTCGGGGTTGTTCATGTGCTCATAGGCGAGTTCCAGCACCCGGTGCGAGAGCGTCGCGGAGAACATCATGGTCAGGCGTTCGGTCGGATGCGGCAAGCGCCGCAACAGGAAGCGGATGTCCTTGATGAAACCAAGATCGAACATCCTATCCGCCTCATCCATGACGGCCACTTGAATATGTCGCAGGTCGAACACATGCTGTTTGAAGTAGTCGATGATGCGGCCCGGCGTGCCGATCAACACATCGACCCCTTCCTCGAGAATCCGCCGCTGTTTCTCGTAATCGACGCCGCCGAAAATGATCGCCTGTTTCAGGCCCAGATGCTTGGCGATGCCCTCGGCATCGGCATGGATCTGCACCGCCAATTCACGGGTCGGCGCGATGACGATGGCGCGCGGAGCATTCAGCGGCTTATCGGCGGCACTGGGTATGGTCAATAAGCGATTGAACAGGGCGATCAAAAACGCCGCAGTTTTGCCGGTACCCGTTTGCGCCTGGCCGGCTACATCCCGACCGGTCAATGCCACTGGCAGGGTTTGGGCCTGAATGGGCGTGCAGCGGGTATAGCCGAGTTCGGCGATTCCGCGCTTGAGCGCGTCGGGGATGTTCAAGGAGTCGAACGTGAGATTACTGAGATGGGCGTCTGACATTTTCGCTTTGTGGATTGCAGAAACTTGCAAAATGATGGGGGACCGGTTAACAATACCCT
>Ga0116228_10000321_pt1 | contig 35236 bp, 21 predicted proteins | sample S1TSphfallax_2_FD_89694 | JGI IMG/M metagenome (GOLD analysis project Ga0116228, IMG submission 89694) | Host-associated microbial communities from peat moss isolated from Minnesota, USA - S1T2_Fc - Sphagnum fallax MG | ecosystem: Host-associated > Plants > Peat moss > Unclassified | place... | reverse complement strand
CTTTAAATATCCCATAACTTAGGTAAGCTTATGTAATTCTCTTAATAAACTTTAAATATTTCATGACTTAAGTAAACCTTTAGGTCTCTCACAAGGTAATTTTTAAGGAGCCTTGTATGTAAACTTTATGTAATGTCTTCAATGCCTTCTTTAAGTTTTTGATAGACCTTACCCAAGCTAGCACCTTAGGTAGGTTTATGTTGTCTCCTATTGCATTATGACTTAGCCTTAAGTAGTTTATTAAGTAACTTTCAAGTATTTCGTAACCTAAAAAATCTTTAGCTATCCTTTTAAGTGAACTTTGTGTAGTCTTGCAATTTTGAAATGACTCAAAACCTTTGTAGACCTTAAGACACATGCAAAACACAACCAAAGAAGAAAACTAAATTCATCGTGGGTTGAGAAGGAAATCTGAGTTTCTTCCTTTGTTTTTTTCCTCTAGCACATCCCATCTTGCATTTTGATTGTTGTTTTCAATTTCAATGAAATCCAAATTTTCATCTTGCATTTTATTAATATCTTGGATTTTTCTAACTTCACGAATGTCTATAACAAAACTAGTTAAAAAAATTTAGAACTTCTTTCTTAGAATTGATGCAAAGCACACAAGCTATCAATGACAAAAACATTTCAAATATTAAAAATTTGTCTATATCAATTTTGTTGTCAAAGTAATACCTTAATCATTAATCATCTCAATTTAAAAAATTGATATTCACTTGTTCAAAAAACATTGATCAAATAACAAAACTCAACATGAGATTATAGAATTTTATTATGATTTCCATTTAATGCAATTATATTGATAGCTATCTTTTAGTTGTCAATTTAAAAAAATTGTATTGAGAATCACATCCAAAACCAAACTTTTTTTTAGGACTTTTCAAAAATATAATTTGATTTTGACTATGACATTCAATGTAAAGTAATTAAACAATTTAATGGTCATTTAACCATTTCAACTTGTTTTGGACCCTTAATGAGCAATTCCATCCATTTACAAATAACTTTATTACTTATGTAAATTTTAATGTATTAGTTGATTTTTTCTTGATAACCTTGTATTTTTGTCAATGTGGAAACTGACCCTAGGCTAAGGTAGTGTAACAAAACACCTGCAAACTTGAATGCTTGAATGGAGTGTCTAGCTTCGTGCGTTTATAACGTCCTTGTGGTGTAAAGGTGACAATTAATTGCCACGTTTACACAGGATTTGAACCCACAACCACTCACTAAAGAATACCCCCAACAGTTGTCTTTAGTTTGGTTCCCAATACCAGATTTAATTAATTAATTAATTAAAAACAACACCCCAACAGGAACAGTACCTAGTGCTGTCTGTGGGGCCCAAAGAAGAAGCCCTAAAAAAAGACCCCCGTGGGGTGTGGGGGACGGCTGCCTGTTGGCAACATCTGGACCGCACATCGGACACATCAACGGTCGGCAGTACACAACAGCGCTGCGTGTCACGGCGCTTTGTAAAATTTGTCCGTTTGTGTGCTGGGCCCTCCTCCTCCTCCCTGCTTGTCTTGGCTGCTGCACTGCACTGCTTCCGCTCTCTCTCTCGTCCAGACTCTCTTTCTCTCTCTGTCTCTCTCCCTCCCTCTTCCCCCGATTCTTCAAATTTAAAATCCTACTTTTGTTGTCAGAAGCATATGGGCAGAGAAGGATCTCACATTGCTTGTCCACGAGGTTTCTGACAAATCTTTTTCCTTTTTCTTGGTTCTCCTAGTTCCTCTGAGTCTTCTTGCTCCTTGTTTTGGTTCTGTTTTGTCGTGGAGACTACAGATGAGTTTCTTTATCTTCTGAAACCACCGCAACTGCAACTCCAGTGATTGACGAGTTGCTGCATTGCTTGCGGTTTCTTGGCGCTTTCTTCTTCTGGTATGTGTACAAGGAGAAGAGTTTTCTCCAGTTCTTCAGTAATGCTTAGAAGAAGCTCCGCCGGACCTTCTTCTTCTTCTTGTGTGCTCGCTCCTCTTACGAAGGAAGAAATTCCCCTCGCATGCTTGAATAGGTTGCGTTTCTTGCGCTTCCTGTATTGTGTCTTTGTTTCAGGCTTTCAAAGGTCATTACAGTGATGAAGAAGCTCTTCTTTGAAAGCTTTCAGGATTTCAGTCACTGAGATTAGATTGCGAAGCTCGACAGTAGGCTTTTCTAACAGTTGAGAGCCTACTACAGTTGGGTTTCAGCTCTTGCCAGATAGAGAGATCTCTTTGCAGAATCCCTAACGACGACGTCAATCCGCCAGCTTGTGTAGCTGCAGCAGCTGCTCCTTCTCGGGAGAAAGAAAAAAAAGGAAAATCCATGGGTCCACTGAGGAAGAAGGGAAGAGGAGCAGGTGGCGGGAAGACGGAGGCGTTAGCTCCCGGGGAGGAGCTTCCTGGCATTTCTCCAGAGCTTGATAACAACAAGGTGCGCTCCGTCACCATGAACGGAAGAAAGGAATCCATCACCAAATCATCATCATCAGCATCAGCAGCATTTGAGAGTTTGAATGCTGCTTCCAGGTTTGGACTCTCTGTGCGAGTAAGCAATCAGAGGAAATCTGAACCTACGAGCTCCGAGAATACTCCCAGGTACAGCACTTCACTGTTCTGCACTCCTGAAACCTTTTTCCTCCTCCCCGTGCATTGTATGCTTCTTCCAGGACTTGGTTTCCTCATTGTATTCTATGCGAGGGCGCGAGACAGTAGTGCTACTGAGCTTGAGTGGTTAGCTCTCTCTCGAAAACTCTTTGTTCTTTCTTCCTTTCTGTTGGGTGGGTGGTGGTTTTCCTCCCCGTCGTTTTGGGTCTCAGTTCAGGAACCAAAAGAAATATTACAATGTGCAGCACCAGATAGAGTAACAAGTTTTGGTTTCCCAGCTTGATGGTATATTGCCAGAAAAATGACCTAGTTCAGTCAACTGCATTCAGCATAAAGCAGAACATTTTGTATCTCTCTCACAAATAAAAGTTGATGTGTTGAGGTCTTTTTTGTTACAGGTTGAGAGATCTGATGTCAAGCAGTTTTGGTCCGAGATCAGACAGTAAGGAGAAGAGGTTCCATGATACTGCTGCTCCAAGAAGCACAAGCTCAACGACAAGGTCAAGCAGTTTATGCAAAGGGGTCAATGGACAAACTGTCAGCAGCAGAAGCACAACCAAGGAAGTGGTGGAGGATAAGCTAGCTCACAGAAGTGTGAGATGGGAATCTGTTCAACCAAGATCTGTGCACAAAGTTGCAGTGAGGGAGTTAGAGAGAGGACGAGGAGTGCAGTCTGAAAGGTCAACACCAAGGGCAATTTCTGCTCCTTCTGCAGATATAGTGTTGGACTTGAAAGGGTATGCTCTCTCTCGAGGTTCATCACCAAGGGTAACACCTGCTGCAAGCATGATGGTAGACAGAAGGGATACTAGCTTAGATGGAGGTTTGAATCCGCAGGCCCATGTCTCGGATGTTGTGTCTAGTTCTGGAGGGAATGTTGTCTCAGGAAGGTGGGCTCTTGCAAACAGAGGGATGTTAGATCATCAAAGGACTGAGACCTTTAGACAGTCCACCCAACAAATCCAGGTTCAGAGCCTAGAGATGGAGGCAGTTCGTTTGACGTCTGAGGAGTCAATGTCAAGGGCTAATTTCCATCAAAGTGATCTCTCTGGAAAATCAGCTTCTTGGTCATACAATGCAGATTCTGTGTTTGATCACCGGGAGCATACTGTAAAAGGAAGGTCAACTCTAGCCCAGGTTTCTTCTCCAACTTCTGCAATGGATCAAGGGTATGATGACTCTGGAAAGACAACCCCAAAGTTCTTTTCTGCAAACCTTGTGATGGGTACTGGAGAACCAGATACCTCTGGGACAATGACACCCATTTCCAAGCAGCTAACAGTCGACCACAAAGAGCAGCAGGAGATGACTTTGCAGAGGTCTACTGAAAGAGAGCTTTCTGTAAATGTCACTAAGGAAGGAAAGCCAAGTCCTGGCAGTTTGTTTGGACAGAGTGAACATGATGAGAAGTACTACGCTACAAAGGCTTCTTCTTCTCTGTCCTCAGATTTTGCACTTGTGATAAGGGAACGTCATAAGAAATTCCCATTGTCCTCTGATGTCTCCAGGGATGAGTCCCTGAGAAAAAGTCTTTCAGGAATGCTGGGAAGGTCAGCTTGCAACTGTGTCTCAGGTCGGAGCTCTGTTGCTACCTCACCAGATAGGAGTCATTCGAAAATCTCTCCAAGAGAGACACCATCACCACAACTAGCAGCATTGAAATCTGCCATCTTCACAAAAGAGAACGCAGATCAGGCGACTTTGCAGAATGTGACAAAGTCCCCTGCACTAGAACACACATGTAACAGAGAACGGCATTGTGAAGCTGCTAGTTCTGAAAGGTTTCAAAATGTCTTTCATGGAAGGTTGTCCCGACTCGAAGGGAAAGTGAGTCAGATTGCAGCTGAGCTTCGAGAAACTAAGGCCTTGCTAGAGGAAAACAACCGTATCTGCTCAAATGCTCTTTTTGTTGATCTTCAAACAAAGGTTGCCAATATTGAGAGGGCTTTGACTAGTGGACTAGGTGACATGATTTCTGCACCCCAGCCTGAAGGTGAAGGGGTGAGAGATCATGAAGTCTTAGGCACAAAACCAATTTCAGGAAGCACTGAATCACACAGGCACGGTGCAGCCAGCAATGGAGAGATTGTTGGGCACATGAGAGCTGTTTTTGGTGGTGAAGATCTTAAAGAGAGGAGTAGTCTGCAGCAAAGGCTCCTGAACAGCAGACCATCCCTTCATGAGAAGCTTATAGGGAATCGTGCTGACCTATATGAGAAGCTCAAACACAACAGAGAACTTCTATGCAATAAACTTGCTACACTTGGAGGAAGGGACAGGGTCTCTGCTGGCAATTGTGATGAAGGTGCTATGGTGGCGGCAGAGTTTTTACTGTCTCTTGATGAGGCTCAAAAGTTGGGTGGTCAAGCTGGAGATGATAGCATGGTTCAGTCTAAGACTCATGTGGATTTAGTGAAGCCTTCTCTGTCAATGTCAGCAGCGAAAAATCAGTACATGGACTTTGCTCTGGAACAGTTGAGAAGCAGTGGTTCCTATGAGACACAGAACACAGCTTCTGGTATGGGTGGTAAAAACTACTCAGTAGAAAATGTGCTCTGTTCTTTGTGATATGTGTGGATCTGCCAGTTGACCCTTTCAGTTATTGTGGGTCAAGTTCTTATATCTCTTAACCCTGACTTGAGGATTGTCTTTTCTCAGGAAACAGCTCCTTGTTTGTTAGATCCTCAAGCATAGCAAACACTCCGACCAGCCTTGTGGAGAAGAACTCAGCTGGTGGAGCTTCTAAGTTCTCAAATTGGAAGAACCCGGAGGTGACAAGCAGTGGAAAATTGTCCAATAAGATGTCTTCAAAGAATCATCCAAGTACACATCACAATGACCAGAATGAAGGGTTAGTAAATTGTGTGCGGAGAGAAGGTCAGGACATATCAGTGAAAGGAACAGTGCAGGTCTCAGGGGAACTGAAACCTGGTGGTGACAGTAGTGAAGTTGAGGCTGACAATCCTCAAGTTCAGATCAATGAAGGCAGCCAAACCATGCAGGCAACTGTGTTGCAGTCAAATACCCTGGAGAGCCTGACATGTGATGAGGACCCACTGTCAGATGATGAGACTGATCAGGATTATTGCCTTCCTCTTGGTGCTCTTGAAAGTCCAGGGGCAAGATCACAGGAGCCAACATTTGATGAGGAACCTGAGGAGAGTCTTCACTCCATTGGTGATAAGACAGCTGTAGCTGGATGGTTTGTCAAGGAAGGAGAAGGGATTGCTTTTGCTCATGATGATGGCAGCTGTTCCTACTATGATGTTCCAAACATGGAGGTATGTATTCAGGAGCTTTCTATTGTTTGAAGCTGTCCAGGTGCTGTTTCTATACTGTTCTAACGTCCTGGACTAGAAGCGGTTTTAGATCTGCAAATCTGCATTTGCTTGCCATGAAAATAGGGCACAAACATGGTGAGAATCTACTGAATGTGTGAAAGCAATTGCAGGAGAAGGCTAGATACAGTGGCCCCAAGAATGTATCTAAGGGAGAGTGGGGAGATTGCTGGGTGATACGTGCAAGTGGAAGTGATGGTTGCTCCCGTCAATATTTCATTGCAGCAGCAGCAGGTGGAGCAAGAAGTGCTGCTGCATTTTGTTCTTGGGACTTGTATGACCGGACTATAGGAGCCTATCACTGTGATTCTGCACCTCCTACCTCAAGCTCTCCAGGATTTTTCACTGTAGACAGTCCTGAACATGCAGGCTTTTCTCATCCAGGACTAGAACCAAACAGGAGGTCTTTCTTGGATACTTGGGCACAGAATCAGAACACTTCTGGGGTCCCAGCAAAGGCTGCACTTTGGTGGTACAGACCATGTGGGGCTCTTGTGGCATCTGCAGGCACCTGCCTCAACACTGTGTCCCTCTATGATATACGTGATGGGGAGTGTATGATGAAGTGGGATACAAAAAATGCTGTTGCCTCTATGGATTTCAGCAGCCCTGTGCAGTGGCGGACTAGCAGTAAGTGTCAGTTTTGACAAGGATGGACAGGAACTCTAGGACTTTAAAGTCAATATGAATAAAGTAGAAATCTTGGACATTGTTGCAACCTGTGTTTGTACTACTTATGCATGCTTTCAATGTCAGGGGTTGCCCTGCTTTGCTTATGTGTGAATTTGATGATGACCTCAGGTAGGCTAGTGGTGGTGGAAGATGAAGGATTAAGTCTCTGGGATGTGGAGGGCATGGAGGGTCAGCGTCTCCACAATGTGAATCTGGTTGGCAAGCAGCCACGTGCATTACATGTCCACAATATGGATGCTGAGTGCAGTGGTGGTGTCCGACAGAGGTAAACCTTGTGCATTTGTCCCCTTAAAACAATACAAGCTTGCTCCATGGTTTCATCTTTTTCTTTGTTTGTTCATCAAACCTCTCCATGGTCCCCTTGTCTCCTTGTTAAATGATTGATTGGAATGAGAATTCCACGACTTCAGTGATGTCCAGATTGACTATGCCATTGATTTACGGTTAACTATTGTAGTATCATACCTAAGTAAGGCTCTTGGAGTCATACAACCTGCAAGAAACACAATTGATTTGAACTGAGTGATGAACACATACAGGTTAAGTTCATCTGATCAGCACAATGATGGAGTTCTGTGTACAAATGAGGCAGTCAATGTATTGGACTTCCGTGTGCCTGCGGGAATTGCAATGAAGATTCCGACCTTTGGAGAACAGGTGTACTCAGTGTTCACAAATGGGGACATGGTCTTGGCTGGGACTGGCAATCTGAAGATCAAACCACAGACAGAGGTTCTACGGGGTGGGACTGAAAATGTGAAACCGTCAGTTACAACACAATGCTGCAAGGTGAACCAGTGGTCAATCAGGGAAGGGAAGCCCATGAATGTTTATGCATTACCTGAAGGGGAAGGAAAAACTTCACACGCTGCTATTAACCAGGTTTGGGGTGATGCACGCTCTGTGATGGCATTGAATGAACATGGGCTTTACATTTTCAATGCGGATCAGGGCATGGAATTACAGGATGTGATTTGTGCAGATAATTCAGCCTTGCAAACATTTGATTATGCCAACTCCCGCCTTCTCCTCGTCTCGAGGGACAGGCCTCCATTGTGGCGCAACTGGCCATGAAAACTGTCAACTGACTTCTGCACATGAGAGAATTGCCCACTATCCTTGAGGCCTGAGGTTTTCACGTGTATGGGAATTAGCTTCTTTTTAGGCCAGTTTCTGTGTTTATTAGCCCTTAGCAACTATCATTGCTGATGTGATATCCTCTTCTTACACTGCTTTCCAATACTCATGAACTACTTCTTTGACATAAGGGTCATATGACATACCGACTATGCTGCCCAATAGTGCCAAGCACCTTTGGACCTTACTCCTTTGTTGATATGCAGAATAGGGAATTCCAATATTTGCTTGTGGGAAGCAAGGAAGAAATCTTGTTGGCTTTCAAACTGTGGCCATTGGGATCTACACTATCCCATATGTAGAAATGGAAAGCACTTTGTCTTAATCTGATTCTTGTGCTAGACATACTACCAAATTCTGCCTAAACATATTGTTAAACATAATGACCAAATTTGACAGACTTCAAAAAAATAAAAGCCAAACTGCCAAATTTTAACAAATTGCCAGTAGGTAGCCAAGAATTTAGAAGAATTCTGTTTTACTTTCATATCTAGTTTGCAGTAAAATCTGGCTACATCATTTTATGGGTGAATGGCATTTGGCTACATCACAAAATTGGAAAAAAAAGCGCTGGTTACAAATGACATATTCAGTGATACCAAACTATATCATTTTTGAGAACTTTATGTTGCTTTTGCTGCTAATCTGTCAAATTTTACAAAAACATATTGGTCATGATACTGGTGCAAATCAGTATTTTGTAAAAGATTTTTTGTTCATATCCAACATGGCTATCATATAGAGAAAGATGTAGAAAAAGGTGGCAATCATCCCCAGGAAGATTTAGCCAAATTTGGCTATATGCCAAGTTTGAAGTACAAATATTTAATCATTCTTCTATATTTTTGTCTACACACTGAAAACCAAGTATCCAATTCTGGTAATTCTTACTTTTTTTCCCCTCACTTTTGGTGATTGAAAACCTCTGAAATTATGTGATTAAAGATAATTCAAATTTCTCTTTTTGGCAAAATTTTGCCAGTAAATAAATGCTGATACAAATATATTGGAAGGCATTATGTACTCATGCTTTCCAATATATTTGTACAAACATCACTAGAAATTGTGGGTGGGTATGAAAATTGATGAAGTTGAGACACAAAGCCCTAAAGACACATTGAAAACTATATAATTTATTTTTGGGAAAATAAGCACACAATTGGATTATTCCACAACTATTAGTTTTGTTCGAGTTGTGATTATAAATAGGATGGGCTCTAAATGACATTTTGTTTTTATTTTTTTGTGCAAAATTTTGTTTAAGAAAATTCATGTTTCAAGTTTTATCAATATAATGTTTTGACTATTTTTTTTTTTGAAAAACAAAGATTTCTATGGAATTGAGCATGTATACCTTAAAAGTGGTAAATATAAGCTATTCTAGTTTTGGAATGTCTATCCAGGGATTTAAAGATTGGCGTAATTGTCCTGTCAACACAAAAGAAGTCCTTTCAGCTCAAAGAAAATTTTGTAAGCTTTTTTCCACCAACTTGGATAATAATGTGCATTGATGCAAAATACTCAACTTCTCACTTGTCATCAGATGCTTGAGAATATTGTTGCTTGTGTGAAACATTAGTGGGGAAGCAGTTGGGTTGGAGCTTGGACATCCTCTTTTTGTTGTTGTATTCTTGGGAGATAATGATTCAGAAGCTAGAAAATTTACAAAGGAATTCTAGTTAGATAGTTAACAAGGTGTAAGTATGGGAAGCTAGTATTCCAAGAGGATAAGCTCATGGGTCTTATTCCTTTGAAACATGCAAGGGATTAGATTAGATTGTAGTTTATCAGGTGGTTAGTAACACATTGTCAAAATCTTCCCTTTCGAACAAGTAACACTTGTGGGAGGTCATTATTATTTGGCTTTTCATTACATCATTGTGGTGATTGAATGAACTCTTACAAGTCTAAATGCTCTTTTACACCCATTTTTCTTCTATTTCCTTCAATTAGAAATTGGGTACAATGTACTCATCGATGAATGAGATTACAAACTGGCCATTAGATTCAAACTTTCACAAATTCAAAACCCTTTTACAAAAAAATTCAACCAAAATTAAGTAAGGACTGATGAGATAGCAAACTAGCTCATCAAGAACATGCAAGTGTGCCCAAGGTTGAATTTGAAACTTCTTTGACTACAAAAGACTCTTGACATGACTACTGCATGCATTCTAACATGGTACTTGCAATGACCAAGTTGCATACTCAAGTAATTTCAAGTCAAAATGTGAGTTTTTTTGAGTAAGAATGAAGTCTTCCATACCTTCAATGTGAATGTGATGAGATTTGAAAAGACTTCAAAGGGAAGCCTAGTTAATCTTAGTGCTCAAACTCTTGGGTCAGTTGATAATTGAGTTCCCAAAGATAGTCCGTACTATCTCTTTCAATCCCACTACTTTCATTGGTACACTCAATGTGAATAGCTAGGTTAACTAGCAAGAGGCTCACCATATCCCCTTATTTGATCAAAACCTCACCCAAATTCATGTGGCAAAATTTCAGTTGATGAACTACTTAAAATTTCTCAAGAAATCCCGTGCAATCAAAAAGAATAATTGAAAAATGTGTAAGTTTCCATCAACCACAGCCATTTAAAATTTTGGAAAGTCCATTTTGGTATATTAAGCCAAGTTTCGGGGGATATTTGTTACCCAAACCACTAATTGCAAAAGTCATGATTATGAAGTATGCAAATAATTATCCAAATGTATTTCATTTGATAAGTTGAAAAGTTGAACACATGGAAAGGAATGAACAAGACTATGGTGCAAGGTCAGATTTTAAACAAGCTAGGTGATTATGAATGATTTTTTTTGTTACAAATGAAAAGTGAATGTTCACGAACAACATCCACAAATGAGGAATTGTATTATGTGAACTATGATATGAAAGATTTTTTTATCTTTTAGAAATAAATCCAAAGGTCCTAATAGATATTGTATGACCTATGTTGGGTCAATGAATGTCATTCACAACTTTTTTCTCCATGTTGAAAAATGGGTACATGAGGAATAAGAAGAAAAGATTGTCAACTTATGATTTAAAAAAAAAAAATAATCAATAATTGTCTATAACATTGTTTCTTTTACTGGCAAACTTGAGCCAAATCCCCACCTTTCAAGAGGGCTGGCTACCTCTAAACTTGAAAAAAATTATAATTTTTGAAAATTTGTTGAAATTCTCCTTTTTGCCTCACCTAATTTGGAAGAGAACCCATTAAAATAGACACATATCACCATTGTAAAGCCTTCGCTTTTGATATCAATGTGGCAAATGGTTTTTCCCTAGGGTTAGGGTTTACCATTTTTGACCCTAATAAGGAAGGAGCTGCCTTCTTGTTTTTTCATTCTACCACTACTTTCGCCACATCCATGACTTTGTTATGAAAGGAGTCACCTTCAATGTTGACAATTTTCTCCTTTGATTTGTTGAAGCCCTTACACACTTGAGCACACCATTGTTAGTCACTCTTTGATGCGATTTCAATCATTGAAGCTTTTTACAACAATGTAGGTTCATTTGCCTACAATTATGTAGCGGCTAGCCTCATAAAACATTTGTAGTATGTACATCTTACAAGGTACAAATGCTTAAACCTTTTCCCCTTTGAAGTTTGGATTTGCTACAACTATGATCGTTAGGGTTTAATGTTCAAGTAGGCTACAAGAAGGTTGCAACTTGTGAGCTTTAATCCTTTCAAGGCTCGCCAAATTGCCAATCATTCTTAAGGTTAATTGTTATGGTTTGATATTCAAGGCCTTGGTCCTTTTTGGGTTGCTGTAGCTGTCAAGTTCCAACAATTGGATTCGAAAATTGGCTATTCAAATTTTGTTGGTGATTTGGTGAATCATGATGGAATATGGACATTGGTACAAGTTGCAACATTATTGTTTGGATTCTAGAATTTGCTCCAAACTCGCCAAAATGCAAGTTCGATGCACATTATAATTTGGATTTTGCAATATGGCCTTGAGTTTTCAAGCTTCACGAATTTGGTGAATTACACATATAATTCTTGAAAATTAAGTAAATGTTGAAAATGAAGCTTTGAGTTGATGAAGCTTGAACTTTTGTTTTTGGAATAAAGGTATAATTTATGAACTTTTGCATTTGGAATCTGGAATGAAATTTGTTTAAGTTGAACCTTTGTTTTTAGAACTAAGGCTTTTGTATATGTTGAAGCTTGAACTTTTATTTTTGGAATTAGGGTTTCAATATATGTTGAGGTTTGAGCTTTGGTTTCTAGAATGAAATTCTAAGTCTATGATCTTTTGTTTTTGGAATGAAGCTCTGGGCAAAAATATCCTTGGGTGGATCCATTAAAAACCACATTGCCAAAATCATAGGAAAGTTGGACTTAATTTAAGAAATAAAATTCCACCTACTTATACATTGGTTTATTTCATTTGATTGAACTAGCACTATGAGAAAAAAAGGTGCTTTGTAATTGGCCTTGCAACTCAATTTTTGAATTTTATTAGACATTTACAATTCACCATATTTATACACTACGAATGCTATTGGACAAGTTGCACATATATATGGTGCAACTCATTACAATTCAATTACAACTTTGTTGCAACAATTCCTTTTCAATTACTATGCAACTCCCCTATGACTATAATCATAATGTCATGTTAAAGTCATTTTTCTTCCATCCATCAAAATTTAACATGTGGCATTATGAGGATTTTTTGTGATTTTTTTGAAATATTGATATCCATCGTTCATTATGATTATTCCTTCTATATTTCTTTATTCCACCACCATGAGAAGGAAATAACTCAGAAATCGTATAAGTTTGGGAAAAAAAAATTTCAAAATTTAATAAACCGAGGTGAATCCAACAAAATTATTGCGAAATATTTTAGATGGTCTTGGATTATGACACATGACACAAGCAAAGGTTGCCATGTGGCATATTACTTGAATTTTGGAAACAAATATATATACGTATTTAGGTAGGTTGGTACATAACCATGGGTAGATAAGTTGATATAGCTCCAACCTACCTACTTACCTAACTACTTACTTACTATCTAGGTAGGTAGAAAAATAGGACCTATTTATTTAGATAGGCAAATAGGTAGGTAGGAAGGTAGAAAATTAAAAGAGTAGGCGAACTAAAAAGTAGCCAGATAAGTTTTAAAATTTGTTATGTGTTTTGTTTTCAGGGTTAAGCTTTTATGAGCTCATCCTACCATGGCACATGTATTTTAATGTGAAAATGCAATAGTAGACACCTACTTTATATAGTTTGTGAAATGAGATATTGAAAACAAAGCATATGGGTTAAATCTTTTAGTGGCATCTAATTGCAATTGATTTGTAACTATAAAACAATATTTCCCACATGCCTTCTTTGGTTTTAATTTTGTAATCAATTTAAAATTTATAGTTAATCATTTGCCATAATTATTTTGGAATTTAATTATTTGAATTAAATATATGATCATTAATTATCTATTATCTGAATTAATTAAATAATAATTAATAAAATTTGATTAATGAACTCATATGAATATTTTATTATTTCATTTATTCAATTATTTCATTTTAATTAAGTAAATTACATATTAATTACTAGTTTAAAAATTAGTAACAAGTAATTCATTTTGAAATATTAAATAATAAACATGAATTTGAATAGAATACATTGAGGTATATAAAGACATATTCATATGTACACCCTTATTGAATGTTTAATAAAATATACATAATGTTTTTAATTTCAATTCAAAAATAGACTTTCACCTTTCATGAAATTTTATGGTTTGATATGTATGTATACCAATATAATATTGTGAATTCCAATGTAGTGAAATATTATTAACACAACAAATGTACATTAATCACAAAAATTATGACTATAATATTTACTACATTATTTAAATTTTAGTTATTTAGATAATTATGAAAATGAATTATTTTAATTAATTAATTCAATAAAAGAATCAGCTCGTATCAATGAAACATTTAATAATTTATTCTAGAAAAGTTTGAAGTGTATAAACAATGATATCTATATGTACATACACCATTTTAATCTAATTGAAGGCATGCATTTACACTTTCAATGAATTGCACAATTTGTAAATCTTTTAATAGTATGACACATAGTTGATAACTAATTCTAGATGAGTTGAACACTCTAGTTCCAAAATAGTGGACAAGTAGTAGTTATGTAGTGAAACCATAATGACACATTTAGTTGTAACTTAGTTGTAAAACTAGCCAATTTAGTTGACTTTTAGTTGCAAACAAGTTGCAAGTTCTAGATGTTATGGAATTTTATTTAATTGTACATGTGGCATGATTGTACGCATCAACCCTGTACGCCAATTGCAAAGTAGTTGTTCACTTAATGTTAAAGTTAAACTAGTTGTAACACAGTTGACATTAACCATTTCATTGCAACTTTTAATCATGTTCAAATTACGGTTGACTATCACCATATATATTTTGCGTACATATGCATGTATATAATCCAAGTTGCAACTAATGTGCAACCAAATTACAACTATGAAATATTCTAACATGGCATTTTAATTATTAATTCATCTTATTTCCATATTGTAGTTATACCCTAATTGCATAATAGCTTTCATGCTGATCTAGTTGCATGCCAGTTTAGTTTTTGTAGACATGATTTCTCATAGTGTAAATGGGCCCCACTTGTGCACTTATGAAAAATGATGAACACCCAAAAACCCATAATATGCATTCACATTTTGATTCTTGGCCCATTCCTGACAACTTCTTTCTTTTAAATGTCTTTACATTTACACATTAGATATATATTTTTTGTTTATTTAGTACATGCATAAGGGAATGATCCAAACTAGTCATTAAAATAACAAAAGGTGAAAATAATTATCATTCAAGTGTTTTTAATATCAATGACCCATTAGGGCTTCATTATCTTGATTTTAGAAATTCATCATTATATGAAAATTGATTCAATCAATTATCTATAAAAGACATTAAGTAGGTTGGCATTTGAAGTATTCTTAAAAATTAACATCCAAAAAAAATTCCCAAAAAATAGTTTCCTTTTGTGTTCTTGATCAAAAAAATCTTTTTTGTTACATTTTTGAAAATTTCCATATGTATTCATTTTCCACATCAAAACACATTATTTTGTAAATTTAATTGAAATTTTGAATTTAACGTGACTTGGCTAACCTTTGGATAAATAATTCAGAATAAAAAACTTTCTTTATGTGAGTCCCATGTTGTTTTGAAGTTGGATGGGTTTTAAAACATCGAAATGTGATGTTCCTAATGGGTCCACCCAAGGATAAGTTTGCCCCTCTAAGTTTATGACTTTTTGCATTTGGAATTAAAGTCTGAATTGCTTATAAAATTAGGGTTTTAATATGTGTTGAACCTTAAACTTTTGTTTTTGGAATGAAGCTTTTAGTTTGTGAGCTTTTATTTGTGGAATAAAAGTATGAATTTATGAAATTTTGCATCTGGATTTTGGAATGAAACTTTCCTAGGCTTGATGTTTGTTTCTAAAATTAGGGTTTTAGTATATGTTGATACTTGAACTTTTGTTTCTGGAATTAGGATTTCAATATATGTTGAAGCTTGAGCTTTGGTTTTTGGAATGAAAATTTGAGTTTATGATATTTTGTTTTTAAAATGAAACTTTAAGTTTATGACCTTTTCCATTTGGCATTAAGGTCTCAATTGTTTCTGGAAATAGGGTTTAAGTGTGTGTTAAACCTTGAACTTTGTTTTGAGTTTATGATATTTTTTTGTGGAATAAAAGGATGAATTTATGAACTTTTGTATTTGGATTTTGGAATGAAACTTCTTTAAGTGTGTTGTTTTGCTTCTAGAATTAGGGCTTTAGTATATCTTGAAGCTTAAGCTTTTGTTTCCGAAATTAGGGTTTTAGTTTATGTTGAAGTTTGAAGTTTGGTTTTTGGAATGAAATTTTGAGTTTATGATCTTTTGTTTTTGGAATGAAGTTTTGAATTTATGAAATTTTTCATTTGGAATTAAGGTTTGAGTTGTTTCTAGAACTAGGGTTTTGATATGTGTTGAAGCTTCGACTTTTGTTTTTAGAATGAAATTAAGTCTATGATATTTTGTTTTTCAAATGAAGTTATGATTTTATGAAATTTTGCATTTGGAATTAAGGTTTTAGTATGTGTTGAGGCTTCAACTTTTATTTCTAGAACGGATTTATTAGTTTATGAACTTTTACATTTGGATTTTCAAATGAAACTTGTTTGTTGCTTTGTTTTTGGAATTAAGGTTTTAATGAATTTTGAGGTTTGAGCTTTTGATTTTGGAACTTAGGTTCAAAAAATTGAATCGATTATTATAAACTTGAGTTTGTTATGGCACCACTTTTAATAGTACCAAAAAAATTAAAGAGAAGTTCTTTTTTTCAAATTGTGTTCTTATTGATCCATTCAATGTTGTAAGTAATGTATTGAGCTTGATTTTGTTGTTATTAATCTAATCCAAACAAAAGTAGACTAATTAATAGCAAGAAAAGGAAGAAAATGTATGAGTTGAATCATCACTTCCAAAACTTATGGGTTGCAAAACTTCCTTGGGCAAAATTTGTTGTGAATGTTGGTAATGAAGGTAAAATGCAAAGTTTGTAGTGTCATTGAAAGGTGAGGTAAACTTTTGGTACCCAAGTTGGATTCTTTGTGGAAACATGCTAGTTGAAGGAAGGCCATAGTTTTATTTGTGGGTAGTGTAGTGAGGGATTTCTATATTTTGAAGATTAATTGGTTCATGTGATTAATGAGAAGTTGTATGTTAAAAAGGGCAAGGACAATGTTTGGCAACATGTAGTTGAAGGGGTTGTGGTGGAGAGGAAAAAAAGATTAGTTTAATTTGCTCTTGTCTTCCACTTACTTTCCTAGGGCAAGCCTATGATTGAATATGAATAGATGCAATCTTTGTTCACATAATTCTTTTAGGTGTTTAATCACCCATCCCAACCCTAGAATGATTATTCTGGATGGGAGATTGTTTAATTTGTACACCATGTAGTATTGATTGCCACTAAAGGGGTTATTTTGGCTTCAAGCTTTCTTTCTATCTTTACTTATGAAATCACTATAGTTGTTAACTAGAGTTGGATTTTAGTGCATTGTTATGTGGTGGCAAGTTGGAGATGGGTCCTTATTTTGTTCACATAAATGAACATTTGGTTGCAAGTGGGATTGTTGTTATATAAAAAATGTGATCTTGACTATTTTCATTATATATAGTGGTTTGACCAATGAGGAAATTGCTAAACAGGTTGTGTGTTTAGGAATGGATGGTGTTTCCACATTTCAAGGGGTTAAATCTAGAGTAATAGTTTTATTGAAGATTTAACAAACACCTTATTTCATTGGAATTTATTATATGGTATATTGAACTGACCTTGTAGTGCAAAGTTGGTCTTCCATGTTGATGGTGTCCAAATTGGAGGGTCTCCTTCAATCATTTTATGGGCATTTCTTTAGTTCCCAAAACATTATCTTGGGTTCAAAAAACTTGTTAATATTTGGAAACAAAGGGACTAAAAGTTTTTCAGAATGTTAAAATAAAGTGGATTAACATGTTGGTATTTTTTAAAAAGGTTAGGAAAGACTATAAAACATTAGTTGCTAAGATGGTAGGTAATAATGGCATTGTGGAGGCAACCAAGGCTAATGTGATGAATTTGTGTGATGTTGGCACAATCTTGGGCTTGCCATGTGTTTTGCCTATGTTGGAATCTGTCAATGCTTTTATGAAATTTGCAATGGCTAAATATGTCTTCATATGCGATTACAATGATTACATTGTAGTAGTTAAAATTTGCCAAGTTGATTTATACAAAATGTATAGTGACCCCACCACTTCATTTCGACATGAAAACTTTCTTGAATTTATAAATGTGGTTACAAACACATCTTGTACATGAATAGTTAAGATTGGGTCACTGACCTAAATGATGGCACAAAACACTTGGTTTTTTGCATCATTGGACAATCCCACATGGTCCATTATGTTGATTTTGTAATGGGCATGCATTTTAGAGTTATTTGAGAAGGTTTTGATCAAGATATTGGAGTTATTGAAGCTCAATGCATTGCTACATAATGTGTTGGTTCTTGAATTGGAACATAGGTTTCTAGATCATGAATTGATGAATGTTCTTGAAATTATTTACCCACAATATTGGTGGTTGTAACTAAATGGTGAGTTTTATTTTGTAAATCATTTGGCCAATTGATTAAATGACATTATCGTACATCCAAACAAGGTGGTATTGATGGTAAATGAATTTTTGAACCACTTTTAGGGGACATTCTAGATTTATAAAGTTATTTTTTCAAGTTGACCATGAAGAATTAGGCCTTTAAGGCAATGGTAGAACCTAAAAATGAAAATCAACTAAATTATGCCATCAACTTGCCACAAACGATTTGTTAGTGGTTCGTCTCTATGAGTTCATGAAACTTGCTAAACTTGTCATTGTTCAAGTCATTGGAAACGTGGAAGATGAAAAAACATTTTCCACTTTGAGTTTTATGAAATCCATGTTGTGGAATTGATTGCTAGGGCATTTGAATATTGCCATATCCATGTTTATTCAAGACTTTTACACTAAGGGTACTTTTCCTTTTCACCAAGCTATTGCACATTGGAATGGTGCAAACAAGGCTAAGGTTATAGTGAATGTTTAAGCATTGGGTTTAAGGTCTGTAGTTTGGGTACAAGGTTGAAGGGTAGATGCAAGGTTGAATGGCTCATTTTTGGTAGATAAAAAGTTTTTAAAAGTTCAATTTTTAGTGTTGAATTAACATAAATGGGGGACTATGGGTTGATTAATGAGCTAATTAAATTCATATGAAAATATGCCCATTTAGACACCTTTTTGACATACATTTTACAAGGAAAAAAATCATCAATCCAACAAAAAATGACCCATGTAGAGACTTTTGAAAATAAGGTCCAGATTTCAATCATTCAAAAGTCCATAACTATATTCTGGTTAAAGCTTTTGTAATGAAGTTTTCAAATCTATGTTTTTTTATTCTTTCATCTATCAAATATAATGTCTCTATAAGATATATTTTCAAATAGTGATATTGAAAATTTCATGTGTATGGGAAATGTAGATGGTTGGGATAGTTCATATGTTTTCACTTCAAAAGTCCATTACTACATAATGGGTGCACACTTATTGTGCACAAATTATATAGATAGTTTCTTATTGAAGTTGAAAATCTTAAACCAAATACCAATTGTGCATATAAATGAATTTGTGGCATGTTAATGGCATGTTAATTCATTACACCTTGCAAAAAATTGCAATGGGACACAAAGAGTGAACCCCTATAGCTTGCATTCACCCTAAAGGATGTAAATGTGAGTGCATTTTCCATTACATAACCACTTTTTGTATATCATTAAAATATTAACATCATCACATATTTTGTGTTGCAATGGCTATGGGTTTTCATGACTAGGGTTCAAATCCCTCACAAAGTGATTAGAGTTAGAATTTTGTTATTTAAAGATCTACTTGTAATTCCACATGTCATCAAATTGTACAACACAGTTGTTTGTTGGAAGCCTAAAAATTGATGCCCCAACATGTGTAGAGCATGCTCCTATCCACACAAATGTTGAAGTAGGAGCCACCTAGAACTTATAGAACATCAAAACTCTTCACTCAATCTGCACTTTTGTTTATACAATATAGCCACCATCTATACATCACACTAGTTTTTAATTGAAATAGCCATAAAGGCTGTGGGTTTTCAAACCCCCTTGCCACTCGGAATTTTAATTAAAAAACATAAATGAAACACTGGTTTGTAATGAAGCAAATGCAACATATATACTATCAAAGAAGTTATGCACTAATCATGAAGCTTTAATACTACAAGGATTTGACTGATAACATGTGTATATATGGATTTAATAACATTCTTGGAATAACTCCTACTATTTCTGGATAATCTTTTGCTCAAATTATTAATGGAGATTCATTAAACCAGTTATCCGTTAAATTGGTTGACATTTTTCACCCAAACCTTGGAATTCTTTTTCCCGCCTGCCCAAAAGACGTGAAAATTGCTCAGGTGCAAAATAATTTTGTCCCCATTTATTTATTATTTTCAACCTGATGGTTGAAACATTTTTTCCAAAAGCCCTTCCCTTGAAAAAAACATGACCACATATAGTGATGCAACGATGTGAGTGATTTGGCTAGTAACGGTATGTGCATGTTTGAGAATTGGATCTTCCATTGTATGTTAAATGAATGCCTATATTTTTTGTTTTAATAAAATCTGGCCGTATGTATGGACTTCTAGTCATGTTTCTTGAAATTTAGGGAAAAAATGGCTATTGGGACACAATACTTAGCTCTCTGTGAGCCAAACATCCAGAATGTTTAAGCTGAACACAAGAATGAAGCAAGTAATGAGAACTTTGATTACTCAAGTTTCATAGTTGACAATTCTATTATAAATATATCACAGCATTAAATGATTTTCTCTATCATGTTATTGCCCTGTTTCATGATGGTGTAATGTTGTTGTATTCTATATAAACATAGGCATGGTAAGCACGATAAAGTAAACATAACAAATAGTCCTCTAAAAATAAATAAGGTGTACCTATATGTGTTGTAATGCATTTTAAAATCAATTTCTTACAGCATACTTCAATTTGTCACAAACAACGAATTTGGGTTCGTAGGATTATTTTAAACTACTAAAGATTCATTGATGCAGTATGCACAAAGCAAGTAGTTAACCACATAGCTCAAGGCTAGAGGCGCAAAGTATTGTTGAGAGATGAAAAAAACATTTGGTGGAAGAGCTAAGAAATTCCTAATCCAAGTAAATTAGTGTAGGCTTGATACATAGATCTTCATCCATGTTGTGACTTGTGATCTACAAATGTGGAAATTAATTTCTTAGTTTTAATGGTGTTTAGAGGAATGATAATCAAGTTAGGCTCAGTTTATATGGACATATGACCTTGATGACTTAGCACACTTCTTATAGCATCCCAAAACTTGAGTCTCTAAAACCCAGGGTTTAGGGCTTAGGCTGAATGGAACCATCTTAGGGTTTAGGGTTGAACCCCTGAAGGAACATGTTGAACCGAGTAGGTTCGGGGCACAGACCTAATCTAGGTATATTTGATAAGTATGTTCAAGGCTTGAAGGACTTGGCCACACACAAAGTTTTATTCAGTGCAATACTTACTTACACCAAGTGTGACACAGAAATTAAAGGATTCCCAAAAAAAATGTGGTACATTCAAGCTCATTGTACATCTTAAGTAGTCGGAGTCGACACTAATTTATTTCAAACCTGGACTAGAACAATGAGCCCTAGTACATTGAGGGTGCATTTAGTACCACTTCACCACCTTGGGTTTGCATGACCCACTTCAACACTTGAGCACAAGCTTCGGGACATGAGTAAATTTGCTGAATTGGTTCATAGTTGCGCATCTGCTTTTGTTCCTTGTAACTTGAGTTCTTGAGTGCATCTGAGCTCTCCTTACTGAGCTCACTTGGCTTTGTTGTAGGTCTCAGATACTCGTTCCGTATATCAGCAATTGTCTTCTCTATTGGCTGAGATGCATCAATCCAATGAAAGAGTTGCACCTGCGGAGTTTTTCACAGAGAAAATAATTGGGATGAAAAATTCCAATCAATCATCCTGCCTGAGTTCCATTTACAAGTAGGGCTTTTCTTCATGTCAACCCGCAGATTACAAAATTCCAGATAATTGAAAAGATTATAAGACATGGGCAGTGGAATGTTGTTGATTGTCTAAAACACAGTTCAGTCTGCAGAAAAGAAAGAAAAGAAAAAAAAGAAAAAAGAAAAAAAAGAAAACATTAAAAATAATAATAACAGAATCTGAAGCCGGAATTCGCCAGTCCTGAACATTCCAACACGGAATTACCCAGTTCTGACGAATGCCAAACATCAGTACTGAATATTCCAACACGGAATTGCCCAGAGCTCTTCTTCTTCTTCCCGCCTTGTTCACGCGGGGTGTGGAACTTGGGAGCTCTTCGTGCGACAGAGTTCCGATCTCTCGCGGCGCGACAGTTTCTTAGATCACGCGCAGCAGCCAGCAAACAAGCAAGAAGATAAAAAATTCTGTGCTGCGAGGAAGATTTGGAGATTGGAAGAGGATTCAGCATTACAAGAATTGAGCTTAGTACCTCGCTGCGATCTTTGCTGCGATACCACTTGATTTGTTGACGCGCAATGTTTCGGCAATTGTGCTGAAACAAGGAAAGCATGGACAAAAGACGCTCTTCCGTGACGAAGCCACGAGCGGCGCGAGCTTCCATCAGAAACGGAATCGCCTCCTCATAACCGGTTGCACGAGCTGCGGAATTGCTATCAGCGACAAGACCAGCATCCAGCAAGCGAGAAGTCTCTTCCAGCAACGTCATGATCTGTTGCTCGCAGCGAAGATCCAGCCTCCGAAAGAGTGCCGCGCGATTCTTGTGCAGGAAATAGCATTGGAAATCGTAATCCCAACAGTCCGGCACTAGTATCGATCCCGCGCCCGCGAGTGCTCCGATAATCTTCGCTTCGTCTTCGAAAGGTTTGGACGTGATTCCTGGTTTGGCATGCATGTAGTATCGCATGTACATTCCTGTGCCTCCTACCACAATAGGCACTCGTCCTCTTGCGAGGATTTGCTCAGTGGCTGCTCGCGAGTCCCTCATGAACTCCTCATAAGTGTATTCCACAGTTGCTGGGACCATGTCCAGCAGGTGGTGAGGAATCCCCTGTCGTTCTTCCATCGTCGCCTTCGCGGCTCCAATATCGAGTCCGCGGTAGACTTGTACCGAGTCCGCATTGATCACTTCTCCGTTCAACTCTTTCGCTAGCTCGATCGACAATTGTGTCTTGCCTACAGACGTGGGTCCTGCGATCACAATTACTCGAGGTTTCTCCCGTGTGGTCGATCTCAGCTGCTGCTTGCAGGCCCAGCCAGCTGCTGCTTCCGTGGCCGATAGACTCGCATCACCGCCGCAGAAGATGCTCTTACTTGAAGAATTGGCGTCGATCGATTCTAACTCTAGCTTGGCATTGCAGAAGATCTGTCCCACTCCGAGTGTTCTTCGACGTCGTGCCTGCAAGGCCGGCTTCGGTGTAGTAGTAATGCAGGTGGTCCAGAACTGCTCATGTGGTGTTGATCTGCATTTCAGTGACGGCTGCATGGGGTGGAGATTCACGATCATTGAATTCTGGGGAACCCATGGTGACAAAGACACAGCAAACGCCATAGTGGAGTTCCTGACAGGAATAAATGCGGAAAGACATGTCAGTCGCGCGTGCTCTTATAGCGGTTCTGGAAATTGCCTAAAAAACTAATTGTCACTTTCTCTTCTTGCACAGAGTTTCTGGGCACCCGAGACTGGGGCAGAATGCTGAAACGGTAAAAATCTGGGGAGTCGAGACACAGTCACACTGACAAATATAGCCCCTGCAGGAGAGCTGCATTCTTTTAGGAAGAACGACCTTTGCAATTCTCGCCATTCCTTATAGTTTGGAGAGGACGTTGCACTTATTTGCCCATCTCCAGCAGGTCGTGAGTAGTAGTCTGAAGGAAGTTCTTAGTTTTAGTGCATCGTTGTGTGCAGAAGTGTGCGAGAATATGGAAGCAGCAGCAGCAACAGGAGCGGCCGACGACGCGGTGATATCGCCGGGACACATGATGAGCACGGATCACTATGTGTTCAGGCGCATATGTGTGTTCTGTGGAAGTAGTTCCGGGAACAAGAACGTCTATATCGATGCTGCTGTGGAGCTCGGCAACGAATTTGTAAGCTCTTCGGGGCTATTACGTACAGTAGAACTGCAGAGCTCCACGACATTGTACATCTAGTCTTGACATGATTGTTGGTCGACTTGGTTGTGTTTCTAGTTTAGGTCAAGAGATGCGTAGTTGCAGAGAAGGTTTTTGTGCAAGAATTAGCTGAAGTCGTGAGTTTATTCACTAAAGAACATGTGTTAATTTACAGGTGCAGCGCAAGATCAATCTGGTGTATGGAGGTGGGAGTATCGGGCTCATGGGCAAGATCGCACAGACAGTTGATGCTGGTGGCGGTCATGTAATTGGGTACGTATCATCACTACTTTTCCTCTCTGGCACCAGCATGATGGTGAAATGCAAGCATGAATTGATTCTACTCTTGAAGAGTCTTGAAGAGATTTCGATCCAGGACAAGTCCAGACGTAGTGCTGCAGATCTGCTGTACATCATTTGTTGATCGAATGTATGAAAGAAGGTGATCAGTTCCTGATGAACATGAGTTTCTGGGTTGTCATGCATTGTGCAGTGTGATACCCAAAGCTTTGATGCCACGCGAGGTATGTCCACTACACTGACACTCATATTGTCATGGATCCTACCACAAATTCTTGAGCTTTGGCAGCTTAAAAAGAAACTGGTTGACTGGTTTCTTTACTTCCAGTATGAGTCTATGACATGATCACGTGATGCACTCACTGTAACAGATATGTGGGCAGACAGTAGGAGAGATGATTGCTGTTGATGATATGCACCAGCGCAAGGCCGAGATGGCTCGACTAGCAGACGCCTTCATCGCCCTCCCAGGTCTAGACTCTGTTCCTGAGTTTCCACCCAGCAGCTCCTACGCCGGCATTATACGCCTAAATATTTTTTCTTGGTTGTGAAGCTCTCTTGAAAAGCTGTTCATGTTTTTTTGTCATTGCTTCTTCGGAGATCAATATTTTTTGTCATCTGCAGGCATGATCTTTAAGCAGCCTTGAATATGCAGGAGTTCCATGAGTAATCCACGTGAGAGTATTTGTGCAGGTGGCTATGGCACACTGGAGGAGCTACTGGAGATCACCACATGGTCACAGCTGGGCATTCATGCGAAACCAGTAAGTAAATTCTCCTCGACGTCCTGTCCTGCAGCATCTGGCGCAGGTGCACATGATGAAATCAGCATATGAGAATTCATCTTCATGGATCTCGAATTGCATAATTTCGAATGAATTTGTGACTAGTCTAATTGAATTGCATCGCGGATCTGCTCTCTGGTGTTGTGCAACACTGATAACATGGAGCCCGTGTGATGAATTGCACATAAATGAATGTGCACAGGTGGGGATTCTAAACGTGAATGGCTACTACGACACGCTTCTGGCCCTGTTCGACAAAGCCGTGGAAGAGGGTTTCCTCAGCATGGCAGCACGGCTCCTTCTTGTGTCAGCACCAACGGCCACAGAGCTAATCCACAAAATGGAGGTGAGTCGTTCAACCATCATCATCATACCTGCTGCATCATGAATCGCCCAGCTTCATGAACTCAATTCCTGCACCATGATCAGCTGCCACTCCAGCAGCTGCTGCAAATTATATATATAGTGGGATCACCTGTACATGTATAAATATTGTACAACCAGCTGGTTCCAGCAGTAACTCATCAAGCTTTTCATTTTGGCATGCAGACATTCTCCCCGGTGGAGGACAAGAACATGCCACAACTGGTTTGGGGGCCGGGTCAAGTCACCCAAGCTGCAGGAGCAAAGGAAATACTCTCGACTCTACGATCATCAGCTGCTGCACCACGTCGTCGACGGTTCCCGTCTGTTTTTCGCTGCAGCAGCAGCAGCAACAACAACAACAACATCCAGCTGCATCACCCACCTGCAGCAGCAGCTCGTGGAAGACGGAGTTACTGCTTTGATCCAAAACCCAGCAAAGTGGGTCTTACTGGGCCCATCATTAAAGTGGGTCTCACTGGACCCATCAAAATGGGTCGAGTCTTAAGTCGTGCAGCAGTTCCAGGTCCAGCTGCAGGTCCAGGAGCAGCAGCAGCAGCTGCTGCAGCTCCTGGCCCAGCAGGAATTAGCTGCTGCTCATGCGCGAGCAAGCTTAGGTGGTTCTAAGAATGCATGAACTAGTTCTCATGTCCTCAGCAGCTAGTTACTTAGTAATTCTCGTGCATGTTCTTGTTTGTTCTTGCTGCACAACCAGATCTACTACTTGTAAACTGCTTAAGAGACTCATCTAAATTATTCCTCATTTATTGCAAGTTTCTATTTCTTCCTTACTTGCTTAGCACAAGCTTGAGCAGCCATATTGTTTTAATTGTGGCCATATTTTTGGGTATTATGCCAAACTTCTTTTTGGGAAAAAAAACTTGGGAAAAATAAAAAAGTGTTTTTTTGAAATTTCACTGTAAAAGTTCACATGGTATATTTTTCAAGAAAAAATCATCACCACTTCAAATGAGAAAATTTTAAAACTGAAAGAAAAGACACAATTGAGCAGGACTCTCACAGAGTGAACTTAGTTATATATCTAGGATTGTACACTACAATGCCTGTAGGAATTATTATATATTTTGATGAGCTGCAATGCAGAAAACAAAATTTGTGCACTTTATTTCTTCATAAAATGTTGCTAGCTAAATTGTTGTAAATTATTAGAGTTGTTGTAACTGCAGGTATTTTTTTATTTTTTTATTTTTGCTGCCAAGTTCAGGCTATGATTATTGCATTGTAGAAAAGCAGGCATGTTAAGGTCCATCTGCACCTAGAGCTCCCATGGAGGAGGAGGATATAAATCAATTCATGGCAACAAAGGTGAGCTTGTCTAAGAATTTTTGGAAAATCAGCTTGAAGGTTTTTTTGTGTTGAAGAGAAAGGCTCCAAATGGGTCCTTTCTTGCTCTTGAGATGCAGATGACACACTCTTGAGTTCAAGACAGATTGATTCCCATAGTTCTTAGAAGTTTCTATCTCTTTCTGAGCTATTGGTGGAACCATGGTTAACTACATCATGTGTTTGGGTTTAGGGTTTCATTAATAGTCAATAGAATTAACATACATGATGTTGATTGGCACAAAGTACAAATGAAGGGAGAAATATTCCAAGATGAGATATACTCAAAAAAGAATATATATGTTTTTTGAAGATATTAAGATTTACTAAGAAGCAAGGCAAAAATAGTTGAAGATAAGATTTACTAAAGAAGCATGATCAAGAGAACCCTCCGCCTAGACTTCACATCGAGGGTTGTACTTCCTTTTGGAGATGTGCCTTTATGCATTGTTGTACTTTTGTACCTATCCAAAGACTATTTCCAATCCAAAATGCTTAAACTTCAAAGTTTAGATGGGATTTGGTACATATCTGCCATAGCAAGGCTGCATTATGCATAAGACAATAACTAGACAACTAACTATTATTTAACATTTAAAACCACACTATCTTAATTTAAAAAGGTGCTTACTCATTTCTTTTTTGAAAAAAACATTGTGATGTAGCTGAAGTCATGATCATCCATAAGACAATTTAACCAGAACCAGCTTTTTTAAAAATGAAAGTAAAACAAATTTACTTGCATCCTTTTATATATTTTTGGCTACCTACTGGAAATTAATATAGAATTTGGCAATTTAATTTTTTTTTTGAAATTTGGTGACTAAAAAAGCTAAAAAATAATTGTGACCTACTAGGATAGTGAAAGGGTTTTATACTAGATCATAAAAAATAGGGGCACAAAAAATTGGTAACATGTTATTGGTCATGAAGGCCAATTGGCATACTCAGTACATTAAGGAGCATATAGAGCAAGCTATGTAGTATGGAGTTCGTATTGAGGATTAATCACATGTACTAAAATTCCAGTGTAAAAATACAACAGTACTGAAAAATACCCTACTACATTATGGCCAAAGCAAGTGATGCTTAGATACAAATTGGCATTGATCAATACAACTGAAGATTTTGCAAGTTGTGGCTGACTGACCATGTAAGGTAGTAGTAGTAGTACTACTACTTAGACATTTCAGTTTTACACTGGTTTGGTACATTAAAGATTGAAAGCTCTACCTTAGTATTTGTGAAAGGCGCATACAACAATTTTTTAATCTCCAATTAGGACCATCCTTGAGAATTAAGGATTTGGTGAGAAGTCGGTGTCAAGGGACTCATTGTAAGGTGGGTAAGTACACACACACACACACACACACACACAAAAGCTATGTGCCATACTAATGAAATCTCGTGATCTTTTTAAATAGAAGATTAGTACTTTTGGTGGCCATTGCAAATAAGAGGACTGGCTTTAAGGCTAATCCGGGACAAGCAAGAAATAAGTTATGATAGTTCCTATGTATGTCAGTACTGATCTTTTGCATATTGTGTGAGTTTACAAGATACTCTACTTGTGGATGAAGTTCATCTATATGGGACCAATTGTCCATGCAGATTGAAAAGTACCCAACAAGTTATAATATCATACAAACCGTGCACTATGTGGGGCTACATTTATCTTGAAAGCTAGTTGATGTATCTGTCTCACCATCTCACCATTGGATGATGGTTAGGACGATTGTAGTTTGGCTCTAGTCAAGGACCTTACGATGTGGTGTTAAGAGCTGAATTTGAAGGCTCGACTAGTTCAGCCTTTACCTGGATGATGCCCTAATCCACTCTAGTACTTTTGAGGATAGAAACACAAGTCATTTTCTTACTTGTGTGTGCAAAATCTGAATTAGGTTTGTTGAAGATAAGTCTTCAAGCCACTCTCCTCACCATCAACACCCAGACTTGGACATGTCATGACTTCATTCCATTATCTGATTCTAGCCCCAAGTGTTTAGTAATTTGGCTTTTAGCATTGTCATAGAGAAATAGGGGCCCTTATCCTAAGGACTATACATGCAGTTGGGCCCTCCACTTGAAGAAAGTTGTGAGTGTGATGGAGCTTATACAAGGACACAAAAGTGTCTTTGGATATGCTCACACAATGAAAAACAAGTTCACATCCTGGGCATTTTGGATTTTTTAGTGACATCTTCTTATCTTTAGTCTACATATAAACATTTGACATTTTTAATTGAAAACTAAAGTTCAATGTCAAGTATTTATTGCATGACATTCGTTTTCTTTATTTGTTGTTGAAACTTTGTTCACATTTAATTAGGTTCCAACAACACATCAACTTCTATTTGTGTACATGTTTTGATAGTGAATTTAGATGCCAATTGAGTAACATATGACATCAATCGAGACTTTCAACCCAAGTTGCATTGAATGTGATTTAATTCTAATCCCAAATGTAAAGGATCATTACAAAAGCTAGAAGTTATCTTCAACCTGATTACAAGTTCTTAAACTAATTTTTCTATCTATAGAAAAGCAAATCTCTAGTAATAATATACAGGTCATCAAAAGTAAACACCCACCCAATTGCTAGCACAACCTTATCACTTGTGATCTTCATGATATTTCCCCTTTAATTCAAAAGTTGATTTGAATTGCTTTGGTTCATGACTAGCCTTGGTGTGACAAGAGGATCCAACAAGATAGAACTAGGAGTTTAACAATTTCATGTGGCATGAACCAATTTTGTTTAATTTTTAATTTAAAGACAAACCTTCAATCTTAGTTCTAAATTTTTTTGTTTTCAATACAACAAAGTTAAGTTTTAAGACCAATTTTTTGGATTTCTAAAACCTTTAGTTTTTGGCATTTTCACACAAAATTTGAAGCCATTTCAATCTAAGACAAGGTCCAATACCAACTTCATTACACAAAACTAAACCCCATAGAAAAATGTGTAATTAGTTTGTTTGACTACTATACACATTTTGAGATAAAGATTATATAATATTATGTATAACCAATCAAATGCAATAACTTTTGTTTAAAAATGTAAGGCCAAGTTTATATTTCTAAAAATAAAATTGCACTTATGTATATGAAAAAACTTGAATTTTTTAAAAATAGGGAAACACCATTAGTTTTAATTCTAATTCAATCTTGAAAGTAAGCAAATTCATCAACTAGGTTCCAATTTGGTCCAAACACCCTAAAACCTAATCTTATAACTTAACTTGAACCTACTAAAATCCAACAACCTATCAACATTTACATGAACTAATTTTGGATGGTTATTTCTTTTTTTCAAACAAAGAATTTATGGGTAAGGGTTGGTATGTGGACCTTTGACTAGCAAGTTTCAAAAATAAAAAAAGAGTTATAATTTTTTACTTATAATTGCAATTTTCAGAAAAATGAAAAAATCAATAAAAAAACCTTCCCTAAACCATTGGTTTGCTTCTAATTATTTAATGAAAATTTATAAAAACCTAAAATTGGATGCAATCATAATCAAATGAGACAACAATTACAAAGGATTCAACCACAAATGGGCCCTTTTTTAACATTTTGATTTTTTCATAAAAAAACAAAATTTAAAGGATTTTTTTTGTAACATGTTTTTAAGAATATCCAAAATTTCTCCCAATGAATTACATTACTTGTGTTAAGTCTTTTTTAATAAATGTGAATTTTCTAAAAGTGCACAAATTCTGCCAAATTCTACATTTCATCTTGAAAAATAATCATAATTTTAAATCATGTTAAAATTTAATAACTGCTTTGAACTATAGTTTTTTGTATCACAAGCAAAAACTTTATTCATATGTCATACACAATATGACCCATTTGACATCTAGCAAATGATTCTTGAAATTTGAAATTTCTAAAATTACATCTTGAATTTCTAAAAATTTTAAGTACCACAATTTCATATGTGGATGGTAGGTCATCATCATTTCAATTTTTATCCCATCAAAATTCCTTACTAAAAGAGTCCTTAGCCTAGTGCTTTATAAAACTGATTTTGGGGTGTTAAAGTTCAAAAGTCCTTTACTAAAACCAAAACTCAAATTATTAAATTAAATGATTTTTTAAAAAATTATTCATCACTAGGTGAAACCACATTAAGGTGTTATATTGTGGATGTTTGAAAATCCATTTTTCACAATTTTAAAATTTTCAATAGTAGTTTATTCCAATTGATATGTGCAAATGAGGAAACAAGACTCATGTTAAAAATGAACTCATACATCAAAACACTATGTTAAAATTTCATGGTCAAATCTTTGGTATTCAATTTGTTATGGACTTTTAAAGTTGTACAAAAAGACATGTCTGATCAAGGATAAATTAAATGGACTCAATACACTTTGATATAATGTTCTTTATGAATAAATGACTTGATGGTAATATAATATTGTGGCAAATTGATATTAAATAAGACAATTTGAAAAGATTTGATGATTAAATTTTGAGATGTATATCAAGTATGAAATTTCTAAAAGAAGTCCATCATCTATTGAAAATAATGATTTAAGGCACAAATGAAATAAAATGAACCAAGGGCATTAATAAAAGGATTGGATGTCCTTTTACCCAAATTGTTTTTTTCATACAAATGAAGTTTTTTTTTAAAAATTGCAAATTGTTATGAAAAATGCATATAATTGTTTTGGTAGATGGGTCCAACCATGGTGCCCCCTTAAACCATTGCTTTACTTTTAGAATATTTTTAGAATCCTTTTAATACATCTTTCAAAAAAACATTAAAATTTTTAAAAGTTTTTTAATACTATTATGTTAAGGTGTATATTAAAACTAACTAAAAATATGTCATTAAAAAATATTTTCAAATTGTGCTTTTAATGTCAAAACTACTTTTATGCAGTTTTTAAAAATTGGTTACAAGAAGTTAAAAGTCCTTATACATATTTTTCACTAATTAGATTGATTCCAAAATTTTATGATATGTACATAATGTATTCACAATATTATTTTTTTATTATTATTATGTACAATCCAAAGTTCAAAACATTAAACAATGGTTATAATTGTTGTTATATGAATTTTTCAAAATGTGTAGATTCATTGTAAATTTTGTGTTTCATCTTTTAAAATGATACTAATTTCAAATCATAACCAAAAATTTATTTTTAAATTTTTTATGTTTTCTTGTATAATAAACTACAACTCTTCTTAAACATCATGTACATTATACCCCATTTATATGTGGTAAAGGACTTTTGAAGTTCTAAAATTTTAAATCAATTTTGGAAAGTTTTTGAACTTTTAAAGTTTTAGAAGTTCACATATTTTTGAGTGAATGTTTTTTGAATGTGGGCTAATAGTTCTTAATCTTCTTAATTTTTTTCCCATCAATTTTGTTTTATTATATGAGTCCTTTTGATAGTCCTTTGCAAAATTGATTCAATTTGATGCAATAAGTGTTCACTTTCAAAGGTCTCAAATCAAAATTTAAACTTAAATTTCTTTCAAATGAATTTTTGGTTTGAATTCCTTGCCATTATATGAATGAAAAATGACCAACTTGCTATGATTTCTATGATTTTAAATGATAAAACATAAATATTTCTCCATTCTTAATTGTTTTTAAGGCCCATTTGACATCCTTTTTGGTAAGTTTTATTGAAAATACATCCCTTAGATGCTCATATTTCAAGTATAAGATTATCATACAATAACTAAAGATGCTTAAATCCTTATGGAAAAATATCTTATAACACATTGCTAAATGGTCCATTTGATTCGAAATATCTTGTTTTTCCTTGTTTTTGTCGTATTTTCCTAGTGTATTTTATTTCATAATGGACAAAAAATGGATTGGCATGATGTGTCATTTTGGTTCCACCCTAGTGTGTTTTCACCCTACTCACATAAATCATTTAGCAAAAATTTCCTTGATCAACATGACATTAAAGGGGCATTACATAAATATGTTTGAAAAATTCATAGTTTTTCGTTCATTTGACATGGTTTTTGATTGTGATTGCACCCAACTAACCATTATTACATTTTGAAAATCTTCCAAAACCTAGAATTTCAAGTTTACAAGAAAATCAAAGGACCATCCATTTTTTTGTATGAATTTCTTTTTTTCTCAAATGTTGGGTGCATGATGTATGGAAAATGTTAACTTTGAGGTTTTAAGAATGCATATTTTGTGTGTGCTCAAAGTTAACCATATAAAATTAGTGTTGAGATTACTTTAAACCAATGAAATTTTAAAACATTGAATGATTCCCTAAACACCTCTCTCGAATAGTTTGGTACCTAGTGAATAAAAACCTAAGCAAGATACTTAGTGTCACTATTGGAGTGGCTATGTGCAATGTAGTGGGTCTATCAATATTTAGTTTTGATTTGATTTGAAAATTTAAATAATCAAATTTGGAATTCATATTCCTATATGTAGCATGTTCAAATTTCCTTTAAGTCGATTATCGATTAAGTGTGGAACTATTAAACCATTAAGTAACATTAACCAAAGTTGAATTTGATTAAAGGTTAGGTCAAGGATATTAATCATTTCAATATATTTGTTTCAAAACCTTTTTAGTATGAAAAATTAATTAATGAATACACATATGTTCAATTACTTTTAAATGATTAAAACTAACTCATTAAAAAATTTCTATACTATTGTGAATTGTGATGTTGAGTTGCACATTGACTAAAGTTATGGTTTAAGAAAGTTGCAATTTAACATTATGAATAATACAAAATTAGTTGTGTGCATTATTTTAAATGAAACTTTGGTCTACTATTGTAAATACAAAATTTTATCCTAATATGTTATTAATTCTTCTAAATAATCCACAGGAAAAAACAAATTGAATCAACTTCAACAACAAAGGAACCATAATTAAGAACCTCTTTGGTTAATGTTAGCTCCAAGTCACCTTTCCAAGTTATTGTTAACCAAGGTAACTTACTTTTGAACTTGCACTTTTCTTTTCTTTTCTTTCCCTCAAATTTTGTGATGTAGTTGAAGAGGTAATCATCCATAGGATAATTTAACCAATTTTGTTTCAAAATATGAAACTAAAAAAATTAAAGCATCCTTTTATATTTTTGGCTTCCTACTAAAACTTATGTTGAACCAAACAATTTTTTAATTAAAAAATAATGGGGGATTATTAAACACAAAAAAATCATCATTTTGAAAACCACTTCGCAAGCAGCATAAAAACATTACTTTGATTTTCAATGTGATATAACAAGTTCACCCTAATTAGGCCATAGATAAATTTGGAAAGTAAGAAATTAACAAGGAAAACATTTCTTGTTATATTTTAACTACATTGACTCAAATCATGAATGGGTTTACATATGGACCTTGAATGCAAATACTCTCCTACCTTTCGCAAACTTTTTGGCTTATTAATGTGTGTTCCCTTCAATTTTTCATAAACTTTGTAGAAGGATCGACTTGAATCCTTGAACTCCCAATGTTTATATATCATCTAGTGTTTACTTTGAAAAGCTTGTTATAATTCATTCAAGGTTTTTTAAACCTTTTTAAAAAAAGTGAGTTGATAATGGTTTATACTTGCTATTGATAATTTGGGGAATTTTTTTATGAAAAGATGTCAAAATGATTTAATCTAAATCTTGTTTCACAGGTTTATAACATGCATAAACTACCCAATTTTGTTTAATTCCATGGAAAATTATGGAGTTTATGTAAACCATAGTACTAGTGCATTTCTATTAGTAACCATTGTTTTGGAGTTCAATTCCACTTGGACATTCCATGTTAAAACCTTTTCACATTTGTCTTTTCATATCATTTCATTCTGATCATCACATGTGAATATTGAATGTTTTTATTCTTTGTGCATGACACCAACACACATGTGAATTTGATATTTATGTCACATAGCACTGAATAAAAGGTTAATCTTTTTTTTCTTTTTTAAAAAATTGAGATGCTTTATGAATCTTTTGGTGTAATCAATACACATTTTCTTAATGCTTCCAATAGGTGAAGATTGAATTTCATGTTATAAAATTTTAATGGAAGTGGAAATGATTTCATAAAAAATCTATATGATCATGGAATTTTGTTTAATTTTGATATTCCAAGATTCAAGGAACAAATGAAAATACATTATTAACATTATTTTATTATGTCAATTTGATTGTCATTGGTAGTATGGAGCAACATTAAACCCAAGTTGTTAATGTTTGTTTCACGAAATGTGTTAAGAAAATTGAGATTACCAAAACTTGTTTAAATTTTCTTTTATTCTTGTTTTTACTGAAGCCAATGTTAGTTGGTTGGGAAAAAAATTGAATCAATTTCAGAAAATTGTAAAAGGTATATTGGTATGTATGGGAACCTTGCAATTATAGCTAAGCTAAGGTGGAGACATCATATCCTATTTAGGTTCCAATTTAGTTTAAAATATTAGATGAAATATATTAGCCTTCAAATGGGTGACCACTTAACATAATATAGTCTACACATAAATGTAAAATCTTGATATTTTTATAAATTCATATAAATCAAACACAATATAAGGTTCCATATATTGGTTGTTGTGTAGAAATTATAATTTAATTAAATGTGTAATATTTTTCTGTTTGTTTTGAAAGTAAAAATATAATTAATAGAGGATATATGATAACCCACTATATTGAAACTTTTAATAAATAATATAATTGACACAGTCCGAAGCTCCTTAATGGATTCAAATGTGAATATAAATTGAAAACAACGAAAGAGCAAGGAGTTGGGGCACGATCCTTGGTTCGCAACACTTTGGAAGGGTAGAGGGGCGTGCTGGAGCTTCGGGATT
>Ga0116228_10000320_pt1 | contig 35246 bp, 23 predicted proteins | sample S1TSphfallax_2_FD_89694 | JGI IMG/M metagenome (GOLD analysis project Ga0116228, IMG submission 89694) | Host-associated microbial communities from peat moss isolated from Minnesota, USA - S1T2_Fc - Sphagnum fallax MG | ecosystem: Host-associated > Plants > Peat moss > Unclassified | place... | reverse complement strand
CTTGTCTATCGATTCAGCAGTCTTACGCAGCAACCGCGTTAAAGCGCGGCGCTCGCGCAGCTTGCTAGAAATTTCGTTACATCCATAGCAAATCTTTGGCCGTTGCGCGGGCTGCTTCCGTGCAGCGGTCATGGTGTAATACCAATCCGCTTTGAATTTGACTCATCAAGGAAGGCGGGGGGCTTTGCCCCCTCGACCCCCATTGGGGCCTGAGGCCCCAAACCCCCGTCTGTTTAGTCGGGGACTAGGAGGGGGGCACACGCGTCGTGACAACGGTACGCATGCCCCCCTCCTAGTCCCCGACCAAATGGTGGGGGTCTGGGGCCTCAGGCCCCAGCGGGGTCGAGGGGCGGAGCCCCCGCCTTCGTCGGAGGGTCAATCGCAACACGGATCGGTATAACCTGTCGTCCCGCCTGGAGGCTGTGCTATGACGATGCTGCAATGGCGCAAGAGTGGGCGTCACGCGTTCGGGCTGGCATGGTGGGCCGTGCTTGCGCTCGGGTCGGTGCAGGCGCGGGCGCAATATCATGTGATCGTATATCGCGCGACGTCGGCCGGCGTGATCGCCGCGGTGGAGGCGGCGCGGCATGGGCTGCATGTGCTGATCATCGAGCCAGGGCGATGGATCGGCGGCATGACCGCTTCGGGCCTCGGGGTGGTGGACCGCGGCGATACGCCGACGATCACCGGCCTGGCGCGAACCTTCTTTCAAAAAGTGTGCGATCAATATTATGTGGCGGGATCGCCGGACCTGACACACTGCAAGGCGCTGGACTTTCAGTATGAAAAGCCACCGTTCCGGCTGGAGCCGCATGTGGCGGCGGCCGCATTTCAGGCAATGCTGACCGCGCAACCTTATGCGGCGAATATTACGGTTAAGTTCAACACCGACATCGTGTCGCTGCAGAAATCGGGCGCCACGATCCTGTCCGCGACCACGGTGGACGGCGCCGTGTATGATGCAACACTGTTTATCGATGGCAGCTATGAGGGCGATCTGCTGAAGCTGGCGGGCGTGAGTTTCACGGTCGGGCGCGAGGCGAATGCGCAGTATGACGAGGCGCTGAATGGCTGGCAGACGCCGCTGGTGACGGATTACGCTTTCGATCCGTACCGGCGCGCGGGCGATCCGACATCCGGGCTGCTGTACGGCTTGCAGCCGGCGCCGGGGACGCTGCCGGCGGTCGGCACCGCCGACGCCGAGGTGATGGCGTATAATTATCGGCTGTGCCTGACCGATGTGGCGGCGAATGCCGCGCGCTTCACCACGAAGCCGGCGGGCTATTCCGAGGCAAAGACGGCGTTGCTACTGCGCTATCTGACCACGCTGGCGGCGCATCGGAAATGCGATGTGAATGCGATCTCGTGCATCAAGCTGGGTGATGTATTGCCGCTGAGTGACGACCATCGGCTGCCGAACGGCAAGTTCGACATCAATAATGGCGGCGCGGTCTCGACCGATTTCATCGGCATGTCCGCGCGCTACCCGGATGCCGATGCCAAGACGCGCACTGCAATTGCGGCGCTGCATAAAAGCTGGTTGCAGGGGCTGCTCTATTTCATGCAGCAATCGCCGGCGGCGCCGGCCGGCCTGCGGCAGGAATTCGCGCCGTTCGGGCTGTGCCGGGACGAGTTCACCGATACCGGCAATTGGCCGCACCAGATTTATGTGCGCGAGGCACGGCGGATGGTGGGCGCGTATGTGGTGACCGAGGCGAACATGAACCGCACCGTGCCGGCGGTGGATGATCCGGTCGCGGTGATATCCTATCCGCACGACGTGCACGACACGTTGCGGTTTGCGGTACCAGTTGGCGGCAGCTTTGCGGCACCGCAATTCGGCCTGGCGATCGAGGGCGGGTCGTTCGTCGGGCTGAATAATCCATTCCCGGTGCCCTATCGGGCGCTGGTGCCGCAGGCGTCGCAGGCGACCAATCTGCTGGAAACCAATGCGCTCTCTGCGTCGCATTCCGCCTATGCGCCGATCCGCATGGAACCGGAATATATGATGCTGGCGCACGCCGCCGGTGCCGCTGCCGTGCTGGCGGTGCAGAACGGCACCAGCGTGCAGGCGGTAAATATCGCGCAATTGGAAGCGACGCTGGCGTCGGAAGGGTTGGTGGTGGACGTGCCGGCGATTTTGAGCGTGGCCGACCAGGGGGCCGCGGACGGGGGCCGCGAAGTCGATCTGGTCGGGCAATATCCGGGTGTCGCGTCGCAATATGCGGTGTCGCACGGATCGTTGGCTTACAACGCGTGTTGCTGGCCGGACCAGGCGAGTGCGGCAACCAGCGCCTGCACGCCGAGCGGGACGGCGCAGAGTTCGGTGACGGCAACGGATATCGATATGATTGTCACATATGGGTCGGCGTCGAACCCGGCATATTGCGCGTTCCGCGTAATCCGGCATGATCCGGCGGTGGCGGCGCCGGTGTATTCGCATGCGGTTTATGCGACTTTGAAGGCTGAGTGATAGCAGCCGTCATGAACTTCGACCCTTCGTGGGCGGCAAGAACGATCTAACGACGAAGAGCACGCAGATAAACGCCCAATACGCTTCGTATCGGGTTGTTGCCGCGAGCAGCTTCTATGGCCGATCAGGAGGCCCAACCTTTCCTTATCTTCTGCCCTTCGCTAAGCCGTCCCGATGCAGCCCTTTCCGATCGAGCAGGTTCGCGCGGCGTTTCCGGCCTTGGCCCGCCCAGGACGCATCCATGTGGATAATCCGGCGGGGACGCAGGTGCCGAGGGGCGTGGCCGACGCGGTGGCGCGCGCGTTGCTGGAGCAGAACGCGAATCTCGGCGGGTATTTCGCAACGAGCCAGGCGGCGGGGGCGGTGGTGCAACGCGCCCATCAGGACGCCGCCACGCTGTTTGGCGCGGCGGATTGGCGGGAGATCGTGATCGGCCAAAGCATGACGGCGTTGACCTTCCATGTGTCCCGCGCGCTGGCGCGGACGCTCGCGCCGGGCGACGAAATTCTGGTCACGCAGATGGATCACGACGGCAACGTGGCGCCGTGGCTGGCGATCGCCGAGGAACGCGGCTGCGCGGTGCGCCGGGTGCCGTTCGACGCGGAGAGCTGGCGGATCGAGCCGGCGGCGCTGGCTTGCGTGCTGAGCCCGCGGACGCGGATCCTGGCGCTGAATTATGCCAGCAATCTGACCGGATCGATCAACGACGTGGCCGCGCTGACGGCGCTGGCGAAGCAGGCGGGCGCGCTGGTGTATGTCGATGCGGTGCAGTTGGCGCCGCATGCGCTGGTGGATGTGCAAGCTCTAGGGTGCGATTTCCTGGTGGCGTCGGCGTATAAATTCTTCGGGCCGCATCTGGGCGTGTTGTGGGGGCGGGCCGAATTGCTGCGCGACCTGACGCCGCACAAGGTGCGGCCGGCGAGCGATGAACTGCCGTGGCGCTGGGAACAGGGCACACCGCAGATCGAGCTGCAAGCCGGGTTGTCGGCTTCGGTGGCGTATCTGGACTGGCTCGGTGGCGAGGTCGGCGGCGGCGGCACGCCACGGGAGCGGCTGGCCGATGCGTGGACAGCGGCAACAGCGTGGGAGGCCGGGTTGGCGCAGACGCTGATCGCCGGCCTGCGCGCGATGCCGGGCGTGACCGTGCACGGCATTACGAACCCGAACCGGGTGCAGTTCCGCGTGCCGACCGTGTCGTTCACGCATGCGCGGGTGGCCCCGGCACATATTGCCCAGGCGCTCGCGGCGGATGGGATTTGCGTGTGGTCCGGCAATAATTACGCGCTGGAAGTGGTGCGGCAACTGGGCGTGCCGGAGGCGACGGGCGTGCTGCGGATCGGGCTCGCGCATTATAACACGCCGGCGGAGGTGGCGACTGTGCTTGGGGAAGTGGCGCGGGTGTTGGAGGCGTAGAAGAAAGTGTTCTTTTTTGAAAAAAAGCCCCAAAAAACGTTTGTCTGTGGGTGTCTGCGCAAGCTGGGGCAAACTTACGTCCGTTGATGACGGCGTGAGAGCAAATTCTTTGCTTCTTTTTTTCAAAAAAGAAGACTTCCTTTCTTCCTGCGGAACTTTCGGCGCACCCGCCTCGTTCGAAAGGGCTTCCGGGGCAGGCGATCATGAAGATAGCGGATATTGGCACGTGGGCGATGGCGGTGGCAGCGCTGGCCAGCCTGGCCCTTTCCGCAGTCAATTACGTTGCGCCGGATAACGGCATTCACGGCGCGGCGGGCGCGTTGCTCGTGATTGTCTCGTCGGCGCTGATCCTGGTCGGCGCGGTGCTGCTGGCGGTGGACCGTAGCGCCTCGCGGGCGCTGACGGCGACCGTGGCGGTGCTGTTGCTGCTTGGCATTCTGGGCACCGGTTTGGCCGCGTATTTCCTCGAGGCGGATATGCTCGTCGCGCTGATGGTGGTGGCGATGGCAGGCTGGCTCGGCCGCGCATTGGCGCCACGAACGCAGAATTGGGAGCCCGTAACATGATGCAGGTGCGCGCGGTACCGCTGGCGATCGGGTGCGTGGCGGCGGCCTGCATGGCGGTCGCGGCGCGCGGCGCGGTGACGGCGACGAAGGCGCCGGTGCCGGCGCCTGCACCGGACCAGTATCAAACCGGGGCCACCTTCAATTACGATCTGCGGGCGCAAAAATTTGCCGGTGCGACGCAGATTACGCCGGCGAATGTCGGCACGCTGACACGGGCCTGGCAGATGCATACCGGCGATGTGTCCGACGGCAGCGGCAAACTTCCCGCCAGCGTGTGGTCGGCGACGCCGTTGTTCGTCAATAACACGCTGTATGTTTCGACACCGTTTTACCGTATTCTGGCGCTGGCGCCGGATACCGGGGTGATCAAATGGAGCTATGATCCGCGGTCGCTGTTGACGGCGGAGACGCAGCCGGATTTGAAGACGCGGGGCGTGGCGTATTGGCAGGCGGCTTCACCGGTGGCCGGGTCGGCGTGTCAGAAAATTGTTTATGTCGGCACGATGGATGCCAAGCTGCACGCAGTCGATGCGGATAGAGGCACGCCGTGCGCGGGTTTCGGCCGCGATGGCGTGCTGGACGTCAATCAGTGGAACGGCCCTCACGCGAAATGGAAGCTGTCGGTGCTGCAGCCGCCGACGGTGTATAAGGACACACTGTTTATCGGCTGGGCAGGCAAGGATTGGGCGTTTGCGGAAGCGCCCGCCGGGACCGTGTTCGCCGTGGATGCGCGGACCGGGGCGTTGAAATGGACGTTCCATGCGCTGCCGGACGATATCGCGTCTGAAACCGGCACCGCCAATGTGTGGGCCAGCATGTCGGTGGATCCCGATCACGGGTTGCTGTATTTGCCGGTGAGTTCGCCGAGCCCGAATTTTTATGGCGGCGCCCGCCGCGCGCCGCTGCCGCTGGTGACGGCCGTGGTGGCGCTGAACGCGGATACCGGCGCGCTGGTGTGGAGCCGGCAATTGGTGCATCATGATCTGTGGGACTATGATACGAATTCCGCGCCGGTGCTGGTGGATATCACCAAGGACGGCAAGACAATTCCTGCACTCGTGCAGTCGGGCAAGCAGGGTTTTATCTTCGTGCTGAACCGCTTGACCGGGGAGCCGATTTTTCCGATTACCGAAACGCCCGTGCCGGCGTCGGACGTCGCCGGAGAGCAGGCCGCACCGACGCAGCCGGAGACCGCGGTGCCGGCGCCGACCGTGCCCGACACATGGCCTGGCGTCTCAACGCTCGCCGACATTGTCAGCCTGGGTTATTGCAGCCGGGAGGCGGGGCGGCTGCGCTATGATGGACGGTTCACGCCGCCGAGCCTGCGCGGCACGCTGACCTATCCGGCGACGGCAGGCGGCGTGGAGTGGGGCGGTGGCGCGGTTGATCCGCGGACCGGCACCTATGTGGTCAATAGCTCCAGCGTGGTGCAGACCTATCAATTGCTGACGCGGGCGGATTATGACGCGCGTACCCGGAATGGAACGCCGGCGGGATATTTCCCGATGACCGGATCGCCGTACGGTTATGTGCAACAAAACTTCGTCAACTGGCTCGGCATGCCGTGCTGGAAGCCGCCCTATGGGACGTTGTCGTCGTACGACCTGGGGACGGGCCGGCTATTGTGGAGGGAGCCGTTCGGCGAAGTGCAGAAATGGGGATTTTACATGCCGCGGTCGTGGGGGTCGGTGACGATCGGCGCGCCAGTGGTGACCGCGTCGGGGCTGATTTTCATTGGCGCGTCGATGGATTCGCGGGTGCGGGCGATCGATTTGAAGAGCGGCGCGGTGCTGTGGACCGGGCAGGTGGATGCGCCGGCGGTGTCGATACCGATGCTGTATGAGTATGGCGGGCGCGAGTATGTGGCGTTCACGGCCGGCGGGAATTCGATCCTGGAGCCGAAGGTGGGCGATCAGCTGGTGGCGTTTGCGTTGCCCAATTGAGGGAGCCGCTCTCAGTCGTTCAACGGCTTCGCCATCGCAGGAAAGAAAACACGAAGGCCACGAAGCAGAAGCGGGAACATGAGGGCTCTGACGGCTTCAGCGTGTTCGGCGCCCAACAGATAAAAGTTTTTTGGTTCTCTTTTTCAAAAAAGAACATTTCCTTCTTTTAGCTTTTTGGCTAAACTCCCGCCATGGCGAAACGAGCTTTGATCCTTGCCGCGGGCGGGCTGGTGTTGGTCATCGCGGCGCTGGCGGGTGGGTTTTACGAACGCACGGTCGCGGCTTCCAACCCACCGGAGGCGCCGGCGGATTATGGCGACGCGGGCAACTGGGTGTGCCGGCCGGGGCGGGCGGATGATTGTGCCGCCGACCTGGGGGCAACGGCGATTGCGGCGGATGGCGCGACGTCCGTCGTCCCTGCCCTGCCCGCGGGTGATCCGAAGATCGATTGTTTTTACGTGTATCCCACGGTGTCCCGGGCGCGGACCGAGAATGCGCCGCTGGCGCTGAGCGATGAGGTGGCCGAGGTGGCGCGCGTGCAGTTCGCGCGGTTCCGCGGCGTGTGCCGGACCTACGCGCCGATTTACCGGCAGACGACGCTGCAAGCGTTGAAGGCAAGCGCGATCGGGATTGGCGGCCCGGGCGACCGGGAATTAGCCTACGCGGATGTGCGGGATGCCTGGCGGTCGTACTTGGCGCGGGACAATGGCGGGCGCGGATTTGTGCTGGTGGGGCATAGCCAGGGGTCGCGGCTGTTGAAGCGGCTGATCCAGGAGGAGATCGAGGGCAGGCCTGTGCAAGCGCGGCTGGTGTCGGCGTTGCTGATCGGGAACGGTGTGGTGGTGCCGTCGGGGCGCGATGTCGGGGGGGATTTCAAGAGCGTGACGTTATGCCGGGCGGCGGGGCAGATTGGCTGCGTGATCGCCTATTCGTCGTTCCGGGCGAGCGCGCCGCCACCGGCCGATAGCCGCTATGGGCGCAATCCGGGCAATGGGTTTGACGTTTCGTGTATTAATCCGGCGGCTCTGGGGGGTGGCGCGGCGATGCTGGATGGGTATTTTCCGGCGCGGCCGTGGAGCGTTTGGGCAGATCCGCCGGTGAGCGTGGGGACGCCGTTCGTGACGCTGCCGGGGCTGATTTCCGGGGCATGCGTGCATGATGCTGCCTCGACGTATCTGGCGATATCTTTCAATGGCCGGCCGGGCGATCGCCGGCGTAACGATATTGCCGGGGACGTGGTGGTGATGGGGCATGTTTTGGCGGGATGGGGGTTGCATCCGATTGATGTGAACGTTGCATTGGGGGATTTGGTACGGGTGGTGGGGGTGCAGGGGGCGGCGTTCGTTCGTGGCGGGGCTTCGCGGTAGGGCGTTCGGGGATCGAAGTCGGCGGTTCGCTTTGTTCGCAAGTAAGATTTTACCACAAAGGACACAAGGGACACGAAGGAGAAAGGCACGAAGACGGGGATTATAGTATGACGCGCCGGATGCCCTGCTTGAAGAGACCAACATTGACATTCAGCAGGATTCGCAGGCGGAGCTTGGATAACTTCAAATATGTCATGAGTTGAGCGCGGTGGATGGCGGTTAGCGCGTCTACGGATTTTACTTCTATGATGATGGCGTTGTTGACCACGATGTCCAGGCGGTACCCGGCGTCGAGCGTTGCGCCGTCGTAGAATATCGGCACTGCGACCTGGCGCGCGACGGAAAGGCCGCGCACATGCAATTCCCTTACAAGGCAGTGCTCGTAGACGGATTCTAGAAGTCCAGGACCGAGGGCTCGATGCTCAGACCAGAAACGATAATGGTTGCTGCGATCCGCTCCCTGTTGGCACGTTCCTCTGCGTGGCTTTCGCCTTCGTGTTCCTTGTGTTCTTCTTGGTAAAATCTTTCTTGCGTCACGACGCGGCCTGCCTGAGTGGCGCAGTTTCCACTAACGCACGCAGCAATGAACGAAACGGGGGGAATTCGGGGGGTTCGTTGCCGTCGGGGGGGGCGGCGGCGAGGAAGGCGGTGACGATGTGGGGCAGACGGGCGGCGAATTCGTCGCGGATGCGCGCTTCGGCGGCGGCGACGCCGGGCAGCGCGCGCAGGCCGGCCAGTTCGCCCGGCATGGCGGCGGCACAGGCCTGGATGCGCGTGTCGTCGACCAGGTCGGTGCGGGCGCTGAGCTGGACGAAATTACGGCACATGAATTGCGCCATTTCCAGGTGGCGGAATGCCGCCTCGCCCTTCCAGTCGGGATGGCCGCGGGCGAGTTTCCAGAGCATTTCGGGGGCAGTGCGGAGCCAGTAATGATTGACCCAGGCGATGTTGGCGCTGGGGTTCAGCGCGAAGGCCGGGTTGCGGTCCAGCATGGCGGGGTGGTGATGCAACGTTCCGTCCTCGGCGCGGAAAACGAACGGCATGCCGAGCGACGCGTGCGGGTAGTGCGCGTGCGAATACCAGAATTTCGCCGGGCGGAACATCGTTTTGACGTGGGCGTTCACGCCGGGTTCTCGGCGCGTAAAACGCGCGATGGTGGGTTCGTCGCGCCACATGTCGGCGGCGCTGGCGGCGAATATGTGCCAGCATAGCGCGATGGCGTCGACGGGCTGGGTTTCGTGCCAGGCGATCACGTCATCGATGTTGCGGAAGCGGCGCGCGTCGAAGGCGATGAATTCGTCACCGTCGATCAGGGCGGCCCAGGCGTAGTCGAGGATGTGCGGCAGCAGGCTCAGCGCGTGGCCGTGCATTTTATATTGCGGGCCGGCGTGCGTGCCGGGCTGGTTGTACACCAGCGTGATCAGGCCGTGGTTGGCCAAAGCTTCCAGCAGGCCGTTCGAGCCGTCGGAATTGTCGTTGGTGTAAATAAAGGCGTGCTCGAAGCCGACGCTGCGGTGATAGGCGAGCCATTCGAGGAAATACGGGCCTTCGTTGCGCACCGAGGTCAGCAGGCAGGCGCCGCGGCGGGGGCGGATGGTGGCGCGGGCCAGAGCGGTGATCGCAAAGCCCGCTTGCGGCTGGCCGTGACCCTCGAACGGATCGCCAGCGAATTCGTCGGCCGGCGGTGAGTGCAGCACGGCGCCGGTGAGTTTGCCGGGCCGCGCGCGCCAGACGGCGAGTTCGGGCAGCACGCGGGAAAACCATGGGTTGGCTGGCATGGTCGCGCGCAACAGCTCCCGATCGTCCTGATTGGCGAGCAGCGCGCGGGCCAGTTCGGCGAGTTCGTCCCGCGGCAGCAGGCGGATCGCGGCCTCGGCCAGTTCCGGGCGCAGCAGCAGGGTGCGCGCCCGTTCCAGCAGCGGCGCGGCGCGGAACGGGCGGGCGGTGGCGGCGCAGAGTTCGGCGGCGGCCTGCAGGAAATCCGGGGACAGGGCGGTAGGATCGGCGCGGATCGCCTCGAAGCGATCGAGCGGGCCGGTGCCGGGGCTGTCGAAGATGACGATGCCATCGGGGCTGCCGAGGCCCGGCGGGGTGACCGCCATGAAGCGGGCGGGCACCAAAGGGTGGCGCAGGCGCAGGGTGGCGGGCTCGCCGGTTTGCAGGCGGAACGCGCTGATCGCGGGGCTGACCAGGCCGTCGCCGCGGACGCTGAGCGGCCGCAGGTCGGGGGCCATCAAGAAGGTGAGCTGCTGGTTTGCATCGGGGATGATGGCGACCAGCGCGTTGGCCGCGCCGGGCGTGGCCATGGCGATGATGTCGCCGTCGGCGGCCAGGACGTTGCCGCGGCCGGTGCGCAGGTGGCGGAAGGCTGCGTGGGCAGGTGGGATGCGTTGGGGTGGGGCGGGCGGTTCGGCGGGCAGCCGGAGGGGGGCGGGTGCCTCGGCGGGCGGGATCGTCGCGCGGCGGGAGAACAGCCGGGTGAGGAAAGAGGCCACGCATGCTCCGTGTTGCTGTTGGCCCCGCACGGGAGCCTAGCACCGGTCGCGACCCGGCCCAATCCGAAATGGACCACGCCCGCCAACGCGCAAAAGTTTTTCGGTTCTTTTTTCAAAAAAGAACACTGCTTCCTTGCCTTGCCTCGGCCCGCCGAAACACGCATCCCACGCGTGGCGGTGGGAGACAGATGAATGACCCCTATGGAGCGCTTGTTGGCCATTATGGCGGCGCTGCGTGACCCGGCGCAGGGCTGCCCATGGGACAAGGAACAAAATTTCGGCACGATCGCGCCCTACACGATCGAGGAGGCATACGAAGTCGCGGATGCGATTGCGCGCCGCGACCTCCCTGCCCTGAAGGACGAATTGGGCGATCTTCTTTTCCAGGTGGTTTATCACGCGCAACTGGCGGCGGAATGTTCCGCGTTTACCTTCGATGACGTGGCGGATGCGATCGGGCAGAAAATGGTGCGGCGGCATCCGCATGTGTTCGGCGACGCCGCGGCGCGGGACTCCCGCGCGCAGACGGATGGCTGGGAGGCGCAGAAGGCGGCCGAGCGGCTCGCAAGGGCGGAGTCCGGCGTGCTGGCCGGCGTGGCGGCGGGGCTGCCGGCGCTGACGCGGGCGGCGAAGATTTGCGGGCGGGCGGCGCGCGTGGGGTTCGACTGGTCGGATGCGCCGATGGTGCTCGAAAAGGTCGAGGAGGAAATCGCCGAGTTGCGCGCGGAATTCGCGGACGCGGACCCTGACCGGCTGGAGGATGAGTTCGGCGATGTGCTGTTCGTAATGGCGAACCTGGCGCGCAAGCTGAAGCTGGATCCGGAGGCGGCGCTGCGGCGCGCGACGGACAAGTTTTGCACGCGGTTCGCGGCGGTGGAGCGGTTGCTGGCGGCGGCGGGGCAGACGCCGGCGGAGGCCGGCCTGGCGGCGATGGAGGCAGCTTGGCAGGAGGTTAAGCGGAGGGCACCATAGACCCGGATTTCATCCGGCTGACCAGGCCGTGGGCGTTACGGCATATTTGCAGCCAGATGTCCTTGGAGCCGTAGGCGGCGCGGCCGTAGGGGGTGAATTCGTCGATATAGCCCTTCACAAAGCCGGGGCCGATCTGTTCGACGGCGCCGGGCGCGTGGGTGTCGTCGTGGCGGACGACCCAGAGCAAGGTTGCGGGACCGATGGCGCGGATCAGCTCGTGGAGCTGCGCGACCTGGGCGGCGTCTACCTCGGTGCGGCGTTTATAGACGAAGATCGGGGTGCCGTCCTCGATGTCCTCGAAAAAATTACGGCGGAGAAACTGCAAGCGCTGGCATTGCTGCGCCTCGAACACCGGCAGGTCGACCTCCTCGAGCTTCTTGAAGACATGCGCCTCGAAACCGTGGCGGCGGTTGCGCAGCCAGAGTTCCTTCTTGGCGGTGACCTTGATGAAGGTGTGTTCGGGGTCGCCGATGGTTGCGAAATTGTCCTTGAAGCCGGCGATGAGCTGATCCAGCGTCGTTGCGGTGAACCGCAACATTTCCAGCGGTTCGGCGCCGAAGCGGCGCTGGATGAAGCTGAATTCGCAGTCCTCGCCGAGGCTCTGGAACGCGCTCATCAATTCCTGGTCGGTCATGGCAATCCCGTGGTGGCCAAGCAGCATACCGAACCGGTGGTGAGAACCGCAAGGAAGGAAGGTCTTCTTTTTTGAAAAAAAGAAACAAAAAACTTTTGCCCCTTGGCACACGCGGCCGATTTCGACTTGGGCCGCGAATGCCAGTGAGCAAAAGTTTTTTGCTTCTTTTTTTCAAAAAAGAAGAGCTTCCTTCCTTTTTGCGCTTTCCTCAAGTTGGGCTATGTCGCGCCCATGATCGAATCCGACGTTTACGCTTTCCTAAAGCAAACCTTCAAAGCTGTATTCGGCCGCGAGGACATTCCGCTCGGGCCGGCGCTGACCGCGCGTGACGTGGTGGGGTGGGATTCGCTCAAGCAGGTGGAGATCGCGCTGGCGCTGGAGGAAGAATACGGTATCCGGCTGCGCACGCGGGACCTGAATAATTGCGCCAATGTGGGCGAGCTGGTGGCGCTGGTGGAGCGCGTGCGGGCGGCCAAGCCATGAGCGCGGCGTCCCAACTGGCGCCGGAGAGGGGCAATCCATTCCTGGACCCGATCCTGGCGCGCTGGCAGGCGGCGCCCGCCGCGCTGTTCGGCATCTTCCATGACGGGGATGAGTGGCAGACGCTGGATCAGGGCGCGTTTCTGGCGCGGGCGCTGCGGTTTGCCGCGGTGTTCGCGCAGGCCGGCGTGGCCACGGGCGATATCGCGCTGATCATTCTGGAGCACGGGATTGACGCCCACGCGGCGTTCGTCGGCGCCATGCTGATCGGCGCGGCGCCGGGCTTCATGCCGTCGCCGAACGTGAAGCAGGACGCGGTCCTGTATTGGCGCACACACCGTGATGTCTTTGCGCACGCCAAGCCGCGCGCGATCCTGGTGTATGACACGCTGCTGGATGCGGTGCGGGACGCCGCGGACGGCACCGGCGCCGCGGTGGTCGGCGCGTCGCTGGCTGATACGGTGACGCCGGCCACGCTGCCGCCGGCGCCGGACGCGGGCGCGGTGGCGCTGCTGCAGCATAGTTCGGGCACCACCGGGCTGAAGAAGGGCGTCAAGCTCAGCTACCAGGCCATCAGCGACCAGTTGGCGGCCTATCGCGACGCGCTGGCGCTCGACAAGGTCGCGGCGCCGCGCATCGCGTCGTGGCTGCCGCTCTATCATGACATGGGGCTGCTGAGCTCGTTCTTGCTGCCGATGTGGCTCGGGGTGCCGATCCTGTCGATCGATCCGTTCGAATGGACGCGGCAGCCGTCGCTGCTGTTCGATGCGGTAGAGGAACATCGCGCGACGCATACGTGGGTGCCGAATTTCGCGCTGCTGCATCATGTGCGCAGCGCGCGCGGCAAGCGGACATGGGACCTGTCGTCGCTGGTGGCGATCGTGTGTTGTTCGGAACCAAACAAGGCGGAAGCATTCGACGCGTTCGTGGCGCGGTTTGGCGACTGGGGTGTCACGGCGGCGACGCTGCAGGCGTGCTACGCCATGGCGGAAACGGTGTTCGCGGTGTCGCAAACCCCCGTCGGCACGCCGGTGCGGCGCCTGATGTTGGATCGCGGCGCGCTGCTCGAAGGCGTGGTGGCCGCCCCGGCGGAGGGACGCGAGGACGCCGTGCTGCTGTCGAACGGGCCGCCGATCGCCGGGTGCGAGGTGCGCGTGTTGAAAGATGACGGGTTCGCCGGCGAGCGCGTGATCGGCGAGGTGTGCATTACTGCACCGTATCTATTTTCCGGCTACCATAATAATCCAGCGGCGACCGAAAAGGCGTTTCTGGGCAAGTGGCTACGCACCGGCGATTTGGGCTTTATCGACCAGGGCGAGGTTTTTATCGTCGGGCGGCTGAAGGACGTGATCATCGTCAACGGCAAGAATATCTTCGCGCATGATGTCGAGGCGGCGGTGTCGCGGGTGCCGCATGTCAAGCCGGGGCGTGCGGTGGCGTTCGGCCATTACGCGGCCGACGCCGGGAGCGAGCAACTGGTGATCGTGGCGGAGCGGCTGGATGCGGCGGCGGATGACGCGGATGTGGCGCGGCTGATCAGCCATGCGGTTTCCGAAGAAGTCGGCGTCAGTTGCGGCGACGTGCGGCTGGTGGATCAGGGCTGGCTGGTGAAAACGACCAGCGGCAAGATGAGCCGGGCGGAAAACGTTAAGAAGTATGTGACGCTGTTTGGCGTGACGTGAGAAAGAAGGCCTTCTTTTTTGAAAAAAAGAAACAAAAAACTTTTGCTATTGCGCCGTCATCTCCTGACGTGAACTTGCTTCAGCTCGCGCGGAGCCGAACGGATAAAAGTTTTTTGGTTCTTTTTTTCAAAAAAGAACTTCTTGCTTTCTTTTGAAGGCGTTCGCAAACCAGGGCCACAGGCAAGATTTCGCCTGTGACTCTGGATTGCTTCGCCGCGGCTCGCAATGACATACGGCCGGCGGAGCGTTACTCGGCGGCCGCGGCGGCGGGTTCGGTGGCGGCGGTTGGGGGCAGCACGCCGCGGCCGCGGGCTTCGTCGCGCGTCAGGTAGCGGAACAATTGGCGCGGCTCGTAGAACTGGAACTGCATGCCGAAGCGCTGGTTGGTGCAGTCCTCGGTGATCTTGCGGACGGCGTGCCAGGATTGCGGTGTCTTGAAGAACAGCATGAAACCGTTGGGGCGATACGGCGCTTCCTTCACCACCTCGAAATCTTCCCAATTCGTGTAGTGCTGCACGCCCTCGCACCGGACATTCGGGTCCTTGTGGCGCAGCAGCAGCGTGCCGGCTTCCTCCGAGCCGGGCTTATCGGCGAAGGTGAACAGGCAGGTGAAGACGCGCGTCGGGATATCGGTGTGCGGGCCAATATAATAGCCGGGCTCGTGGCGCTGGAGAAAGTTCTCGCGGCGGAACATATCGAAGAAATTCGGCTGGTTCACCAGTTCGCCGTAGCGCAGCAGGAAATAGGCCGGGAACTTGCTGTAGATCAGCTTGGTGAACCACTGATCGGCGAGGAAGACGTCGGACACGCTGCGCCAGAATTGCTTGGTTTCCGGCGTCGCCTCATATTTGTGACCGACATGGAAATTGATCTGCAGCCGGTGATCATACGGCGAAATTTCGCGTTTGTTGCCGCGGGTCAGTTGTTCCTTGGTGAACCATTCCGCGCCACGATTGTCATGGAACAGGTTCAGGTCGATGATTTTCTCGTAGACATCGGCGGGGAAGAAATCCGCCATGATGATATGCGGATAAGGGAGTAGTTCCACTTCCACGTCGGCGAACTTCCGTTCGATGTGGGCGCGGATATAGTGAATCAAGTCCCAGTCCGGCTTCATGCCGCTGACGGCGCGGGCGGCCGGCGTTTCTACGATATGGGTGTCCATGAAGCGTCCACTCGCTGGGGTGAAGGTGCCGATAATGACGGTTTTTGCGACGGCAAGCGTATCTCGAAACGCGGCGTGGCGCAAGGGCAAATAAGGCCAGGGGCCCTGCCCCTGCCCCCATCTGTTTGATATTACTACATATAACTGGGACTTGGCGCCTGCGCCCAAGCCGGGTTCGTATCGGCGAAGGTCCGGGCGGGCGCCCGCTCGGCCATGCGGACCTGGTGGCGCATCATGACGGCTAGGGCGAACAAGTAGTAAATCTCGGCCTGGAACGCGATGCCGATGAACGCGCCGCACGCCAGCGGCACCACCAGAGAAATCTGCAAGCTGCGCGCCAGGTCATGGCACCATTCCATGCCGGCAATGCGCCGCGCACGAATCGCCGCACTGCGCAACGTCAGAAACGACGTCGCGAACAGCGACAGGAACAGGCCAAGGCCCACCCAGCCGTGCTCGCCAAGCATTTCGAAATAAATGCTATGGAATGCGCGGCCCTTGTCGATGATCTTGTCCGGGTGATCCTTGGTGCCGGGCAATTCGATCGCGTCGATCATATAGGCGTTGAAGCCGCCGCCATAGGGGTGGGTCTTGACGAAATCGAGTGTCCAGCGCCAGACCAGGATGCGGACATAGGCCGAATTGTCCTGCACCGGGGTGCTGATGGTGCGCATGCGCGCCACCCAGTCGTTGTTCGTGGTGGCGACGTAGGAACTGGCGCTGAAAATGACGCCGGCGCAGAGCAGGCCGTAGAGGATGCGGCGGCGCGAACGCAGCAGGAAGCCGACCAGCAGAACCACAACGCCGACCAAAGCGGTGCGTTCGAACGTGCCGACACAGGCGATCAGGCAGGCCAGCGCCAGGCCCGCATAGACCAGCCGGACAATGCGCCAGTTTGGCAGGATGATGCCGTATCGGTACAGATAAAAAATGATTGGAATGACCATCAGGCACACAGTGGCCAGGTGCGACCCCTCGGCCAGGCCGCTATTGCCGGCGACCAGGCCGTAACTGACGCCGTATTTGCCGCCCGACAGAATCGTTTTGCCGGCGAACGGCAGGAACTGGCCGGCAAGCGAAAAGATATAGATTTGCAGAAACGCTTCGATCTGTACGCGCGAGCGGAACATCGCCGGCATGAAGGCAGAGAAAATGATGGTCTTGATCGCCCAGTTCCATTTGCCGAAGGCGAACACCGGCACGGCAGGGTCGTTGAACGTGGTGAACGTGACCCAGGCGGCCATGGTGGCGACCAGGATGGTGATGATGTTCAGGCCGGGCGGGCTCTTGCGATCGAGCAACAGATACGCCGCGATGGCGGCGATCGCCATCACTTCGGAGACCGGGAATTCGTTGACGATGGAGTAGGCGACGTCCTGCGGGGTGAAGGTGTCGACCCAGACATAGCCAAGGCCGAGCGCGAACGGCGCGACCAGGCCGCCGAACAGAAAAACCCCGTAAATCAGACTGATATAGAGGCTACGGAGCATCGGGCGGCGGTTTGTCGGGGCCGAACCAGGGGATTTTTGCGTCGAGCCGGATGGCGCGGAAAACGACGATGACGCAGGCGATGGTGCTGAACAGGATGACGAGGTCGTCGATCATGAGCAAGAAACAAAACAGGAAGGAAGGACTTCTTTTTTGAAAAAAAGAAGCAAAAAACTTTTGCTACTTGGCGTACGCGGCCATTTTCCAAATAGGCCGCGTACGCCAAGAAGCAAAAGTTTTTTGCTTCTTTTTTTCAAAAAAGAAGTCCTTTCTTGCTTTCGGTGAAAGATAGGGCGGATAAAAAATCCGCCCTAAGCGTCTAGCGCTTGCCTCAGGTCGGCGATGAGGTCGTCGGGATTTTCTATGCCGACGGAGATGCGGACCAGGTTGGGCAATAGGCCGAAACGTTTCTTGCGTTCCTCGGGGACGGCGATGTGAGTCATGCCGGCGGGGTGGGAGGCGAGGCTTTCGGTGCCGCCCAGGCTGACGGCGAGTTTGATCAGCGTGAGGCGGTCGAGGAAGGCGAAGGCTTCGCGCTCGCCGCCGCGGACATAGACGCTGATGGTGGAGCCGGGGCCGGCGCATTGGCGGTGGTAGATTTCGGCCTCGCGGCCGCCGGTGGGCAGATGGCCGAGATAGCCGACGCGTTCGATGCCGGGATGGTTGGCGAGGAAGTCGGCCACTTTGGCGGCGTTCTCGCTGGCGCGGGTCATACGGAGTTCGAGCGTCTCCAGGCTGCGCATCAGCAGCCAGCCGGTGTGCGGGTCGCTCATGGTGCCGAGCGCGCTGCGCATGCTGCGGATGGGTTTCAGCGCCGCGGTGCGGCCGAGCACGGCGCCGGCGACCAGGTCGCTATGGCCGCCGACATATTTGGTGAGTGAATAGATGACCATGTCGGCACCGTGGTCGAGCGGGCGTTGCCAGAGCGGGCCGAGGAACGTGTTGTCCACCATGACGACCGGGCGGCCGCCGGGCTGGCCCGCCAGGCTCGCGGACATTTTGGCGCAATGGGCGATGTCGACCAGGTCGTTGGTGGGGTTGGCGGGGGTTTCCAGCATGAACGCCGCGATGCGCGCGCCGGGCTTGAGGCCGGCCACGGCTTCGGCGAGGCGGGCTTCGATGTCGGGTGCGTCGAGATTGGCGGCGAATTCGACGCCCTGGATGCCGAATTGCGGCAGCACCTTCATCAGCAGCGTTTCGGTGCCGCCATAGATGGGGGCGTTGAAGAACACGACGTCGCCGGGGCGGGCGACGCTGAGCAGGGCGGTGGCGATGGCGGCCATGCCGCTGGCGAACACCAGCGCGCTTTCGGCGCCTTCCCAGACCGTCAGGCGATCTTCGAGGATTTCGAGGTCGGGGTTGTTGAAGCGGCTGTAGATCAGGCCGGGTTTTTCGCCTTCACGCAGGTCGCGCAGGCCGGCGACGAGTTCGAAGAAGTCCTTGCCGTGCTGGGCGCTGCGGAACACGAAGGTGCTGGTCTGGAAGATCGGCACCTTGACCGAGCCTTCGGAGAGCGCCGGGTCGTAGCCGAAGCCCATCATCAGGGTCTCGGGGTGCAGCGTGTGCCCGGCGATATGGCGCTTATGATAGTCCATGGACGGGCCTCCGGCGGTTGAAGCAGACCATTACCGCACCCACAGCACGGCACCAAACGCGCAAAAGTTTTTTGCTTCTTTTTTTCAAAAAAGAAGGGCTTCTGTCTCAAGTTCGTTGCGGCGCCAAGGCGGTGGGATGAAGCTCCCCTACGGCGGTTCGGCCGGCTAGAAGCCGGCGACGGCTCTCGGCTGGTAGGGGGATTCCAGCTGGGCGGTTTCTTCGGGGGTTAGTTTGATGGTCAGGGCGGCGACGGCGTCTTCGAGGTGGTGCATTTTGGTGGCGCCGATGATGGGGGCGGTGACACCGGGGCGGGCGAGGACCCAGGCGAGGGCTATCTGTGCGGGCGGCGTGCCGCGCGCGGCGGCTATGGCGCAGACCGCTTCGATGATGGCGCGTTCGGTGGCGTTCTGGCCGCTGTAAAGCGTGCCGGTGAACTGGTCGGTGCCGGCGCGCGTCGTGGGGGTGGCCGCAGTCGGGGGGCGCGTCAACAGGCCGCGGGCGAGCGGGCTCCAGGGGATGACGCCGATCCCTTCCTCGGCGCAGAGGGCTAACATCTCGCGCTCCTCCTCGCGGTAGAGGAGATTGTAATGGTTCTGCATGGAGACGAAACGGGCCCAGCCATGCAGGCGGGAGAGATACAGCGCCTTGCAGAATTGCCAGGCATACATGGAACTCGCGCCGATATAGCGGGCCTTGCCGGCGCGGACCACGTCGTGCAGCGCTTCCAGCGTTTCCTCGATCGGCGTTTCCGGGTCGAAACGGTGGATCTGGTAGAGATCGACATAATCCATGCCGAGGCGCGTCAGGCTGGCGTCGATTTCGGTCAGGATCGCCTTGCGCGACAGGCCGCGCCCGTTGGCGTCGGCGCGCATCTGCCCGTGCACCTTGGTGGCGAGGACGATTTCGTCGCGCGGGACCATGTCGCGCAGCGCGCGACCGACAATCTCCTCGCTGGAGCCGGCGGAATAGACATTGGCGGTGTCGAAGAAATTGATGCCGTGCTCGAGCGCGCGGGCGATGAACGGGCGTGAGTCGGCTTCCGGCAGGGTCCAGGCGTGCATGCCGCGCTGGGGCTCGCCGTAGCTCATGCAGCCGAGGCAGATGCGGGAGACTTTCAGGCCGGTGCGGCCCAGGTTGATGTAGTCCATGGGTGTGCCTAACGTGGCGTGTGAGGCTGACGCAAGGAAGGAAGTGTTCTTTTTTGAAAAAAAGAACCAAAAAACTTTTGTCTGTTGGGCTCCGCGCATGCTGAAGCAATGTCACGTCAGGTGATGAAGGCGCAGGAGAAAAAGTTTTTTGGTTCTTTTTTTCAAAAAAGAAAACTTCCTTACTTTTTACCTGATGGAGTGTCGAGCGTGCGCCTTGCCCTGTTTGCCCTGCTTGCCCTGGCCGCCGCCGCCCCGGTGAACGGTGACATTCCGCCGAAATTCGAAACCGATACGGAGAGCTTTGATTTCGTGCGGCGCGCGGTGGAGATACCGATGCGCGACGGCGTGAAGCTGCATACGGTCATTCTGCTGCCGAGAGACGCGCATGATGCGCCGATGCTGCTGGAGCGGACGCCGTATAGCGCGGACAAGGCGACCGGGCGCAATGACAGTCCGCATATGCTGTCGGTGCTGCCGATGGGCAACGATGTGATCGTGCAGGCCGGCTATATCCGCGTGTTCCAGGATGTGCGCGGCAAGTACGGGTCGGAAGGCGACTACATCATGAACCGGCCGCTGGTGGGGCCGTTGAACCCGACCCGCGTCGATCACGCAACCGATACGTACGACACGATCGACTGGCTGGTGAAGAACGTGCCGCAGAGCAACAAGCGCGTCGGCATCATGGGAACATCATATGACGGTTTCACGTCGCTGATGGCGCTGGTCAATCCTCATCCGGCGCTGAAAGTGTCGGTGCCGATCGCACCGATGGTCGATGGCTGGATGGGCGATGACTGGTTTCACCAGGGCGCCTTCCGTGAGGAGATGATCAGCTATGTCTATATGCAGGAGGCGACGAAGAAGAGCAGTGAGACATGGTGGTCCGGCAAGCTGGATGATTACAGCGATTTTCTCGAGGCCGGGTCCGCGGGGGAAGCGGGACGCCGGCACGGCATGGAGCAGCTCGGGTTCTGGAACGATCTGACCGCGCATCCGGCCTATGATACATTCTGGCAGGGCCAGGCGGTGGACAAGATTTTGGCCACGCGCGGCGTAACGGTGCCGACCCTGCTGGTGGATGGGTTGTGGGATCAGGAGGATATTTACGGCGCGCCGGCGGTGTGGCGGGCCGTGGCCCCGCATGATACCGGGCATCTGCTGCATCTGGCGATCGGGCCGTGGCGACATGGCGGATCGAACGGCGACGGCAGCACGCTCGGGCCGCTCCATTTCGATCAAGATACGGGGCTGTGGTTCCGGCAGAATATTTTGCTGCCGTTCCTGAACCAGTATCTGAAGGACGGCGCGCCGCGCGCCGATGTGCCGCCGGTGCTGGCGTTCGAGACCGGGACCAACACATGGCGGCGGTATGATGCGTGGCCACAAAGCTGTGCGGCGGGCTGTCCGGCGGCTGCCCAGCCGCTCTATCTGCTGGCGGATGGCGGGCTTGGATTCAGCAAGCCGGCTCAAGCGGGCGCGGACGAATATGTTTCGGACCCGGCGCACCCGGTGCCGTACCGGATCCGGCCGAACCGGCCGACTTACGCCAAGGACAGCACGTGGCGGCAATGGCTGGTCGATGACCAGCGCGAGTTTTCTTCACGCCCTGACGTGCTGACATATAGCACGCCGCCGCTGACCGCGCCGGTGCGCATCGCCGGCCAACCGGCGGCGCATCTGTTCGCGTCGACCACCGGCACCGATGCGGACTGGGTGGTCAAGCTGATCGATGAATATCCGGACGAGATGCCGAACCAGCCCGAAATGGGCGGGTATCAGTTGATGGTGGCGGCGGATATTTTGCGCGGGCGGTATCGGGCGAGTTTTTCGGCGCCGGCGCCGATCGCGGCGGGCAAGACATTGGCCTATAAGGTGATGTTGCCGCAGGCGAACCACGTGTTTCTGCCCGGGCACCGGATTATGGTGCAGATCCAGTCGAGCTGGTTTCCGCTGTATGACCGCAATCCGCAGAGCTATGTGGACAATATATTCTTTGCCAAGCCAGGGGATTTCCGGAAGGCGGTGCAGCGTGTTTTTCATGCGCCGGAGGCGGCGAGTTATGTGGAAATGCCCATCGTTAAGTAAGGAAGAATGTTCTTTTTTGAAAAAAAGAACCAAAAAACTTTTGCTCCCTCGCTGACACGGCCCATATCGAAGTGGGCCGCGTACGCCCAGGAGCAAAAGTTTTTTGCTTCTTTTTTTCAAAAAAGAAGTCTTCTTCCTTTTCTTCTCCTAACCGCAAGCTGCGCCGACAACCGCCACCTGCGCGTCGGCGACATCATACCAACCAGCCCGACCGAGCATTTGCAGGCAACGCTGCCGGCGCATTGGGTGGTGGCGCACACGGTGAAAACGCTCCAGCTCGATGCGCTAGAAATGGTGCCGGAAGGACAGTCGCGCGCGCACTGGACCGATATGCTGACGATCGTCTGGATCGATCGCGCGGTGTATCATAATCTGACCGACCAGGCGGCGGCTTTGGTGCAGACTTTCCAGAAAAGATGTGCGGCGCCGGCGGTCGAGACCGGGCCGGACTGGATGGAAGATGGTGCGTATCACGCAACGATGCAGACGCTGCGGTGCGCGCGGTCGCCGGAGGGGTTTGGGCACGTCATGATGGTAAAAACGATCAAGGGGCACGACGCCTATTACCAAGCGCAGCGCGCATGGCGGCTGCCGGCGGACGACGTTACGGTGCCGGCGAGTGCTATGGACGCGGCCACGCGGCTGCTTGACGGGATCAATTTGAAACCAGGACCGTAGCCCGGATGTCATCCGGGACCGGCCGGCGCGGCGCGACCCGGATTACATCCGGGCTACGCTATTACTTTGGCGCCTTCAGGCCGTGCAGCGTTTTGGCGGTGGGGGGTTCGGCGGCGAGCCAGTCGAAGGCGACGATGCTGGCGCGTTCGGTGCGGGGGGTTTCGCCGTCGGTCAGCACCACCGAATCGCCGGCTTCCATGCTGGCCTGGTTGACCGCCAGCGCGTTCAGCGCCGGCATGTTGTGCTTGATGCAATAGAGGCCGATCAGGCCGAGCGCGGGTTTGATCGCGCGGGCGGCGCCCTTGTGCGGGTAGCCGATCGCGACCGCGAGGTCGCCGTAGGTGATCTTGGCGACGGTGGTGGACCCGGTCTCGGTGGCGCGCTTGACCAGGATCGGCCAGATCGCGACCGCCTGCTCGATGGCGGTCAGGCGCACCGCGGGCTCGGCGGTGTCGCCGGCGGGCGGCCCGCTGAGCTCGGCGAGGCGCGCGTGGGCGGCCTGGGCGACGGCGTCATTGCGGATCAGGCGATTATGGTCACGGCAGGTGGTCAGCCAAGGGGCGTCCTGCGAACGGGAAATAACGTCCAGGAGACGGTTGGTTTGCGACTGCGGCGGGGCACGGAGGGGGCGGGTCATGGCGTTCATGGGATTGTCTTACCACGTATTCAGGCGCCTGTCCGATCTTTCGCGTGCTAAGGGAAAAAGGAAGTGTTCTTTTTTGAAAAAAAGAACCAAAAAACTTTTGCTCTTGCGCTCTCACCACGTGGCGCGAACTCCCGTAAGCTTGCGCGTACCTGAACGAGCAAAAGTTTTTTGGTGCTTTTTTTCAAAAAAAGAACACTTCCTTTCTTAGGGGCCAAATGTCGATATCTGCACCTTTTATCGCCAGGCCCATAGCCACCTGCCTGCTGGCCGTCGCGGTGCTGCTGGCCGGAACGCTTGGCTACATGGACCTGCCGGTGTCGGCGCTGCCGCAGGTGGATTTTCCCACGCTGGTAGTGACCACGCTGTATCCGGGCGCCGGCGCGCAGACTATGTCGACGCTGGTGACGGCACCGCTCGAGCGGCAGCTGGGCCAGATCAACGGTATCCTGTCGATGCAGAGCAGCTCGTCGGCCGGGGTCAGCGAAGTGACGCTGCAATTCGAGCTGACGCGGTCGATGGACGGCGCCAGCCAGGATGTGCAGGCGGCGATCAACCAGGCGCAGGGCGTGCTGCCGACCACCCTGCCCTACCCGCCGACCTATGCGCGGGTGAACCCGGCCGACGCCCCCATCTTCAGCATCGCGCTGACCAGCGACAGCGTGCCGCTGGATGCGCTGGCCGATGCGGCGGACACGTTCCTGCAACCCAAACTGAGCCAGGTAGCCGGCGTCGGACGCGTGACGGTGGAAGGCGGGCTGAAGCCGGCGATCCGGGTGCGCATGGATCCGGCGCGGCTCGCCTCCTACGGCCTGTCGATGGAAGACGTGCGGACGGCGGTCGGCAACGCCAATGTCAGCGGCGCCAAGGGCGGGTTCGACGGGTCGCGCCTGGCCTACGGGCTCGGCACCAATGACCAGCTGACATCGCCGAAGGCCTATGCGGACCTGGTGCTGGCGTGGCGCAATGGGGCGGCCGTGCGGCTGTCCGACGTCGGCAGCGTGATCCACGGCGTCGAGAATGACCGGGTGGCGGCTTGGTATAAGGGCCATCCGGCGGTGCTGCTGGACGTGCAGCGGCAGCCCGGCGCCAATATCGTCAAGACGGTCGATGGGCTGCGGGAAGCGATGCCGGAGCTGCAACGCGCGCTGCCGCCGGGCGTCCAATTGCAGGTGACGGCGGACCGGACAGACACGATCCGCGCCTCGGTGGATGACGTGCAGGGCACGCTGATGCTGGCCATGCTGCTGGTCGTGGCGGTGATTTTCCTGTTCCTGCGCAGCTGGCGGGCCACCGTGATCCCGGCGGTGGCGCTGCCGCTGTCGCTGGTCGGCACGTTCGGCATCATGTCGTGGCTGGGCTATGGGCTGGATAATCTCTCGTTGATGGCGCTGACGGTGGCCAGCGGCTTCGTGGTCGATGATGCGATCGTGATGATCGAGAACATCATGCGCTATATCGAGGCGGGGGAGCGGCCGCTCGCGGCTGCGTTCAAGGGTGCCGGGCAGATCGGCTTCACGATCGTGTCGTTGACCGTGTCGCTGGTGGCGGTGTTCATCCCGCTACTGTTCATGGGCGGCGTGGTCGGGCGGCTGTTCAAGGAATTTTCCGTTACCTTGTCGGTCGCGGTGATCGTGTCGGCGTTCGTGTCGCTGACGCTGACGCCGATGATGTGCGGGCGGCTGCTGCGGCCGCAAGCGCCGGGCGGGCCGGGCGCGGTCGATCGCGCGTTCGAGCGGCTGCTGGGCGCCTACCGGCGGTCGCTGATATTCTCCATCCGGCATAACCGGGTGGTGGTGGGGATTGCGGTGCTGACGCTGATCGGCACGGTGGCGTTGTATGCGATCATTCCCAAGGGGTTCCTGCCGCAGCAGGATACCGGCGCGATCGTGGCGACCACGGAAGCGGCGGAAAACGTGTCCGTCGCGGCGATGAGCGCGCTGCAATTGCGCGCCGCTTCGATCGTCGAGGCGGATCCGGCGGTGGCGGGGGTGGCGAGCCTGGTCGGTGCCGGGGCGGTAAACCCGTCGCCGAATGTCGGGCGGATGGCGATTACGCTGAAGCCGCGGCGGCAGCGGGACGGCGCGCCGGTGGTGGTGGCACGGCTGCAGCGGGCGCTGACCGTGATTCCTGGGCTCACGACCTATCTGCAGCCGGTGCAGGATATTCAGATCGGCGCGCGGGTCAGCCGGACGCGGTATCAATATACGCTGATGGACACCGATGCGGCGGAGCTGGCGCAGTGGCTGCCGAAGCTGATGGCGCGGATGCGCGACATGCCCGAGCTGCGCGATATCACCAGCGACCAGCAGGCCAATGGCTGGTCCACCGACATCGTGGTTGACCGGGACGCGGCGACGCGGCTGGGCGTCACGATGCAGTCGATCGAGGACGTGCTGTATGACGCGTTCGGGCAGCGGCAGATCAGCACCATCTTCGCGCAGAGCAACCAGTATCGCGTGGTGATGGAGGCCACGGACGCATTCACCACGGATCCGGGGTCGCTGTTGCGGCTGCGGGTGCCGGGGACGGTGGCGAGCATCGGCGCCAACGGCACGGCGGCGAGCGTGAGCACGACGGTGGCGACGACGAACACGGTGGCGCAGGTGCCGCTGACCGCGGTGGCGCATATCGAAAAGCGCGTGGCGCCGCTGGTGATAACGCACCAGTCGCAGTTTCCGTCGGCGACGATCAGCTTCAACGTGCGCGATGGCGCCGCACTTGGCGACGCGGTGACCGCGGTGCAGCAGGCGGAGCAGGATATCGGCTTGCCGGGCACGATCACCGGCCAGTTCGGCGGCGATGCGGCGGAGTTTCAGAGTTCGCTCGCGGCCGAACCATGGCTGATCCTGGCGGCGGTGGCGGTGATCTATATCGTGCTCGGGGTGCTATATGAGAGCTTCATCCACCCGATTACGATCATCTCGACGCTGCCGTCGGCGGGGATCGGCGCGCTGCTGGCGCTGATGCTGACGGGCGCCGATCTGTCCATTGTGGCGCTGGTGGGAATCGTGCTGCTGATGGGCATCGTGAAGAAGAACGGCATTCTGGTGGTGGATTTCGCGCTGGAGGCGGAGCGCGCGCGGGGGATCTCGCCGGAGGAAGCGGCGGTCGAGGCGTGCGTGCTGCGGTTCCGGCCGATCATGATGACGACGGCGGCGGCGCTGCTGGGTGCGATGCCGCTGGTGGTGCAGCGCGGCACCGGCAGCGAATTGCGCTGGCCTCTGGGTGTCGCGATCGTCGGCGGCCTGCTGCTGAGCCAGGTGATCACGCTCTACACCACGCCCTCGATTTACGTCGCGTTCGAGCGCCTGCGCCGATCGCGTCGGATGGATGTACTGGCACCAGCGGAATGAAGAGCAAAAGTTTTTTGCTTCTTTTTTTCAAAAAAGAAGACCTTTCTTCCTTGGAAAATATCCGCGCGGCTGGTGCGAAGAAAATTAACCACGACGACACGAAGAACACGAAGATTGTCACGAAGCGGGCGCAGCCGGTTTTTCTTCTTGGTGAAAAACGTCGTGGTCTTCGTGCCTTCGTGGCTACATTTTTTCTTTTCTTCAAAGAAGAAGAATGTTCTTTTTTGAAAAAAAGAACCAAAAAACTTTTACTCGTTGGTTTCTTGTTTCACATCCCGGCATGCGCTTTGGGGCAGGGTTATACCATTACGTTGCCTACGGGGTTGGTGCCGGCGCGGTCGCGGGTGTTGTCGATCGATCTGGAAATCGCGCCAGGGCACCTCACAGGTATTTCGGGGGTGCCGGCCGGGTGGCGTATTTCCGTCAGCAATGATGGGAACCAGAAGGTTCATATCGTGGGCGGCTGCGCGCTCGGGCCGGCGACGCTGCCGCCCAAGGACCTGGCATCATTAAGATTCCAGTTCGCGGAGGATACCGACGCGGAAACGGGCTTCAGTTGCGCCGGATCGCTCGACGCGACCAGCGATTTCAGCTCGACCACGACATACCATTTTTCCGGGGAATCCTGTAACAAAACCCGGGCCTGGCGATGAATTTTTCCACGCCGTTCATCCTGCGGCCGGTGGCCACCATCCTGCTGGCACTCGGCCTGATGGTCGCCGGCACGGTGGCGTATTTTCTGCTGCCGGTCGCCGCCCTGCCGAATATCGATATTCCGGGCATTGTGATTTTCGCCAACCGGCCGGGCGCCGATCCGGCAACGATGGCCAATTCGGTAGCCGCCCCGCTGGAGCGGCGGCTCGGCGATATCGGCGGCATCGATGAGGTCAATTCGATCAATTCGACCGGCGCCTCCACGGTGGTGGCGATTTTCGATTTCAGCCGCGATATCGAAGGGGCGGCGCATGACGTGCAGGCGGCGATCAATGCCGCGCAATCGGACCTGCCGTCCGACCTGCCGCTCCGCCCGTTCTATAAGAAGATAAATCCTAGCGATTCGCCGATCATGACGCTGTCCATGACGTCGGACACGCTGTCGATCGGGCAGATTTATGATGCCGCCGATACGGTGGTTGGGCAGCGCCTGTCGCAGGTGGAAGGCGTCAGCCGCGTGGCGATCCAGGGCGGCCAGCAGCCCTCGGTGCGCGTGCAGCTCGATCCGGGCGCGCTGCGCGCCGCGGGGATATCGGCGCAGGACGTGCTGAACGTGATCCGCAACGCCAATGTGCTGCAGCCGACCGGCGGCTTCGAGGGACCACATCGCGCCGAGCAGATCCAGGTAAATGGGCAGATTTCGCGCGCCGCGGACTATGGGCGGCTGGTGCTGAAGACGCATAATGGCGCCGTGCTGCGGCTGTCGGACGTGGCGCACGTCATCGACGGCGTCAGCAACAACCGGCTGGCGGCCTGGAACGGGCGCAAGCGTGCGATCCTGATCAATGTCTACAAGATCGCCGGCGCCAATGTGATCCAGACGGTGGATCGCGTGCGCGGCGTGCTGCCGCTGCTGAAGAAATGGATATCACCCGACATCGACGTGACGGTGATCGAGGACAAGACCACGTCGATCCGCGCCAGCACCGGGGACGTGCAGATCACGCTGCTGATCACCGGCGCGTTGGTGCTGCTGACCGTGCTGCTGTTCCTGCGCCGCGTGACCGCGACGGTGGCGGCCGGCGTCACTGTGCCGCTGTCGATCGCCGGCACCGCGTGCGGCATGTGGGCGTGCGGGTTTTCGCTGAATAATTACTCGCTGATGGCGATCACGATTTCGGTCGGCTTCGTGGTCGACGACGCGATCGTCATGATCGAGAATATCACCCGGCTGCGCGAGCAGGGCATGGCGCCGATGCAGGCGGCCATCCTCGGCGCGCGGCAGATCGGCTTTACCGTGCTGTCGATCACGCTGTCGCTGGTGGCGGTGTTCATTCCGCTCCTGTTCATGGGCAGCATCCTCGGCAAATTATTCCATGAATTCACCTTTACCCTGACCATCGCCATCGTGGTCTCGGCGCTGGTGTCGCTGACCCTGACGCCGATGATGTGCGCGCGCTTCGTCGATCCGCCGCCGACCGGGCGCTGGCTGCGGATCGACCAGGCGATGGAGCGCGGGTTCAAGCGCATCGTGGCGGCCTATGCGCGGCAGATGGAATGGGCGCTGCGGCATCGCGCCCTGATGCTGACCGTGACCGTGCTGACCGTGGTGATGACGTTCTGGCTGTATGGCGCGGTGCCGAAAGGATTTCTCGCAACCCAGGATATCGGCATCCTGCGCGGCGAGACGATTGCCGCGACCGATATTTCGTTCGCGGAAATGAGCAAGCTGCAGCAGCATATCGTCGATGTGATCCTGCAAGATCCGGCCGTGGACAAGATAAGTTCCAGCGTCGGCGTGGCGGACGGGTTCGACACCGCCAATCGAGGCGAGCTGGAGGTGATGCTGAAGCCGCTGAGCCAGCGGAATGCGTCCGCGACCGGCGTGATCGACCGGCTGCGGCCGCTGCTCGCGAAAATCGCCGGCGTGCGCGTGATCATGGCCCCGGCGTCCGACATTCGCGGCGGCGGGCGATCGAGCGGCGCGGATTATTCGTTCGTGCTGCTCGACTCCAATCTCGACGAGCTGGCGACCTGGACCAGCCGCGTCGAACGCCGCTTGCGGCAGGAGCCCGGATTTACCGAGGTGTCGTCGGACCAGGATGAGGGCGCGCCGCAGGCGTTCGTGACGATCGACCGCCAGGCGGCAGCACGATTGCAAATATCGGTCGCCGCGATCGACCAGGCGCTGAACAATGCGTACGCGCAACGGCAGATTTCGACGATTTACAAGGAGCGCAACCAGTACAAGGTGATCCTGGAGACGCTGCCCTGGTTGCAGACCGATCCGCGCTATCTGGATCACGTCTATGTCGGTGCGGATACCGGCATGCAGGTGCCGCTCAGTGCGGTGACGCATCTGATCTACAATACGGCGCCGCTGAGCGTCACGCATGAGGGGCAGGTCCCGGCGGCGGATATCAGTTTCAATATCGGCAAGGGGTATGCGACCGCCGGCGTGCTGGACCGCGTGAAGAAGATCACCGAGGAGATGGGCATGCCACCCTCGGTGCACACGGATTTCACCGGTAATGCGAAATGGGTGATCGACAGTCTGGCGAAGGAGCCGGCGCTGATCGCGGCGGCACTGCTCTCGATCTATATCGTGCTGGGCGTGCTGTATGAGAGCCTGATCCATCCGCTGACGATCATCTCCAGCCTGCCGGCGGCGGGCGTCGGCGCGCTGCTGGCGGTGCTGGTGACCGGGACGGAGTTCGGCGTGATGAGCATCATCGGCATCGTGCTGCTGATGGGCATCGTGAAGAAGAACGCGATCATGCTGGTGGATTTCGCGCTGGAGGCGGAACGCGAGCGCGGCATGACGCCGGACGAGGCGATCCGCGAGGCGTGCATCGAGCGGTTCCGGCCGATCATCATGACGACGCTGGCGGCGATCTGCGGCGCGTTGCCGCTGGCGCTGGCGTTCGGCACCGGCGCCGAGACGCGGCGGCCGCTGGGCATTGCGGTGGTCGGCGGGCTGATCGTGAGCCAGGCGCTGACATTATATACGACGCCCGTTGTGTATCTGGCGCTGGAGCGGTTGGTGCGGAAGCCGCGAACGCGGATTGTGCATGCGGCTGCCGAGTAAGACTGGCCATGCGTGGATTTGGTGGGCTGCAAAGCAGCCCACCCTACGATCGCTTGCGCCGGATGGAAAAAACGAAATTATGCAACCGCAGATGAACGCAGATAGGGCTCGCGTGTGGGAACCAGATTCCCTCGACATCGAAGTGGCTCGCGCAAGGTTGTGAAGAGCGGCGGCATCTGCGTTTATCTGCGTTCATCTGCGGTTTTAACTCTTAGAGGTTCCGGCTGCGGCTTTCGCCGGTCGTCGGTCATAACACTACCGGTATGGTTATATTTGGATTTTGAACCAAAGCTGAAGACATGCTGTTTTCTCAAATGGCGTTGACATCAACTCGGCCCGTCATTGCGAGCCCTTGCGAAGCAATCCAGGATCACCGGCGAGACGTCGCGTGCGGTCCTGGATTGCTTCGCAAGGGCTCGCAATGACGTACGCGGCGTTTGTCGCGTGGCAACTCCACGCGCCCCAGGCCTGCTTATCGCCAACCGCGGCGAAGTCGCGGTCCGGATAGGCCGCGCTGCTTGTGACACCGGCTATCGCGCCATCCGCGTCTTCGCCACGGACGAGCCGGTCCCGGACGGCGACAGCATTCCCCTGCCCGGCCGAGGCCCGTCCGCCTATCTGGACGTTGTGGCGCTGATCGAGGCGGCGCGGCGCGGCGGCGCGGCGCTGCTGCATCCGGGCTGGGGGTTTCTCAGCGAGTCGGCTGATCTGGCGCAGGCGTGCGGCGAGGCGGGGATTTCATTCGTCGGGCCGTCACCCGAGCACCTGGCGCTGTTCGGTGACAAGCGGCGGGCGCGGGAATTGGCGGCGGCGCATGGGGTTCCGATGGCCGAGGCTGCCGCGACGCCGGACGCGGCGGTGACGTTGTTGCGGCGCGGGCCGGTGATGCTGAAGGCGGCGGCGGGCGGTGGCGGGCGCGGCATGCGGGTCGTGCGCGACGCGGAGGAGATGGACGCGGCGTGGGCGGCGGCATCCGCCGAGGCACGGCTGGCGTTTGGCGACGGCAGCATCTTTGCGGAAATGTTGGTCGAGCGGGCGCGCCATATGGAGGTGCAGATCGCCGGCGACGGCGACGACGTGGTCAGTCTCGGCACGCGCGATTGCACGCTGCAGCGCCGGCATCAGAAATTGGTGGAGACCGCGCCCGCGGAAGCTCCCGCAGGGCTGGAGGCCGCGGCGCTGTCAATGGCGCGCGCAGCTGGCTATCGCACGCTCGGGACGTGGGAGTTTCTGGTCGCCGGCGATGGCTTCGTGTTCCTGGAGGTCAATCCACGGCTGCAGGTGGAGCATACGGTGACCGAAATGGTCACCGGGCTCGACCTGGTGGCAGCGCAAATTCGACTGGCGGCGGGGGAGAGCCTGGCCGCGGTGGGCCTGCACCCGCCGCCACGGGCGCGCGGCTTTGCCATGCAACTGCGCATCAACGCCGAGACATGGGCGGCGGACGGCACGTCGCGCCCGGCGTCCGGACGGCTGACCGCGTTCCGGCCGCCCTGCGGGCCGGGCGTGCGCGTCGATACCGCGGCTTCGGAGGGGATGGAGGTCGGCACGGCGTATGACAGCCTGCTGGCTAAGCTGATCGTGCAGGGGCAGGACCGGCCCGCGTGCCTGGCGCGGGCGGCGCGGGCGCTGGACGAATTTCGCATCGAGGGCGTGGCGACCGGACTGAAGATGCTGCGGGCGCTGCTGGCCTTGCCGGAGGTTCAGGCCGACGCGATCCACACCGTGTTTGTCGAGTCCGTCGCTGCCCGCATCGCGCCGGCCGAGGCCCTGCTGGTGGACGCCGACGCGGCACATCTGGTCGCGCCAATGCCGGGCACGCTGGTGCGGCTCGATGTCGCGGCCGGCGATAATGTCCGCGCCGGCCAGGCGATCGGCGTGATCGAGGCCATGAAGATGCAGATGGAGGTGCGCGCGCGCGGCGCCGGCGCTGTGGTCGGCGTGCACGCGGCGGTGGGGAGCATGCTGCGCGAGGGCCAGCTGATCGCCACGCTGGCGCTGTCCGGCGCCGCCGCGGCGGAGGCCGGCACGGACGCGGTCGATCTCGACGCCGTCCGTGCGGATCTCGCCGCCGTTCTGGCGCGGCAGGCGGCGACGCTGGACGCAGCGCGGCCGGAGCAGGTGGCGCGGCGCCATGACGGCGGCAAACGCACCGCGCGGGAAAACCTGGCGGATCTGTTCGATGCGGAGAGTTTTTCCGAATATGGCGCGCTGGCGGTGGCGGCGCAGCGGCGGCGGCGCACGCTGGATGACCTGATCCGCGCCAGTCCGGCTGACGGGCTGGTGTGCGGCATCGGCACCGTGGCGCAGGTGCCCACCGCGGCGCTGGCCTATGACTATACCGTCATGGCCGGCACGCAGGGGTTCCTCGGCCACAAGAAGACCGACCGGCTGCTCGGCGTGCTGCACGCCACGCCGATGCCGGCCGTGCTATTCGCGGAAGGTGGCGGCGGGCGGCCGGGCGACACCGATGTGATGGGCGTCGCGGGGCTGGATTTGTCGACCTTCGCGTCGTTCGCCGCGCTGAGCGGGCGGGCGCCGCTGGTGGGTATCGCCGCGGGCTATTGCTTTGCCGGCAATGCGGCGCTGCTCGGCTGCTGCGACATGATCATCGCGACGCCCGATAGTTCGATCGGCATGGGCGGGCCGGCGATGATCGAGGGCGGCGGGCTCGGGGTGTTCCGGCCGGCGGAGGTCGGGCCGGCCGCGGTGCAGACCGAAAATGGCGTGATCGATCTGCTGGTTGCCGATGAGGCGGCCGCCGTGGCGGCGACGAAGCTCTATCTCGGCTATTTTGCCGGTCGCGCGGCGTCGTTCGAGGCAGGCGACCCGCGGCGTCTGCGGCATGCGGTGCCGCCGGACCGCAAGCGCATCTACGACATGCGCGCGCTGATCCGCGACCTGGCCGATACCGGCAGCGTGCTGGAATTGCGGGAGAATTTCGGCCGCGGCATGATCACCGCGCTGCTGCGAATCGAGGGCGCGCCGCTAGGTCTGATCGCCAATAATCCCGCGCATCTGGGTGGCGCGATCGATGCGGCGGCGGCGGACAAGGCCGCACGCTTCCTCCAATTATGCGACGCGCATGGTCTGCCGGTGCTGAGCCTGTGCGACACGCCCGGGTTCATGGTGGGGCCGGACACGGAACGGACGGCGCAGGTGCGGCATGTCTGCCGGATGTTCGTCACCGGGGCGGCGCTCGGCGTGCCGGTCTTCTGCGTGGTGACGCGCAAAGGGTATGGGCTGGGTGCGATGGCGATGGCGGCGGGCGGGTTTCACCGCACAGGCTTCACCGTCGCATGGCCGAGCGGCGAATTCGGCGGCATGGGGCTGGAGGGCGCGGTGCGCCTGGGCTACCGGCGCGAACTGGCCGAGGCGCCGGACGAGTCCGCGCGCCAGGCGCTGTTCGAGGCAAAGCTCGCCGAACTCTATGCCGAGGGACAGGCGATCAACATGGCATCCTACCTCGAAATCGACGCGGTGATCGATCCGGCGGAAACGCGGGCCTGGGTGACGCGCGGCCTGCGGTCAGTCGTGGTGCGGGCGAGTCGCCGTTTCGTTGATAGCTGGTAGCATCCGTTCGCGTCATTGGTTTGCCTGGCGCTGAACCGAAAAGCCGCGTTCATCCGAAAGGCGCCCTGGGGCCGGCGCGCAGCGCACCCGGCAATTGCGATGCAAGTATCTGAGGAAAAACGGAATTAACGCGGTATAAAAGTCTTTCTGCAACAATATTGCGTGGCCTTGTAACATACATTCATAAAAATCTTTTTTTAGACCACATAAATGTCTATGCTGTTAAATAGACGTCGGCTAAGCGAATCTTGTTCTGGAGGTTTGTTGCGCCGATTTGGACGACCGTGTGGCCGCTGGCCATGACGTGTCAGGCTCGTTCGGCGCTGCAGGCTTATCGTTAACCGCCCAGCCGCCACGTGGGGACGACGCATGAATGCGATGATCGAATTTGTAACCGGGCGCTGCACGAACGACATGTTCTGCGCCGTGGCGAGTTCTGGCGAGGACATCAAGCTGCCGGCCGGCGCGCGGTTTGTCTGTTCGCATTGCGGCAAGCCGCTGACGCCGTCCACGCCGGCCGCCAAGCGCAGCGGCTTGTCGATCGGACTGATCGCCGGCGGGGGCCTGGCGCTGACTGGCGCCGGCCTGTTCACGGCCGGTGCGCTGCTGAGCGGCAAGCCTGCCGCGCCACCGCCGGCCCGGCCGGTCGCGGCGGCCGTTGCTCCCGCGGCACCGGTTGCTGTTCCGCCGGCTGCCACCGCGCCGGCAAATCTGCCCGCTTCACCCCAAGCGGCGCCGACGCCGACCGTGGTCGCGATGTTGCCGGCGCCGCATGTGACCGATCAGACGCCACCGGCGCTGAAGGCCGTGGTGCCGCCATTAGCGAATGCGGTGGCGCCGGCCGCCCCCCCGGCACCGGATCAGAGCGCGCAGGCCACCGCCCGCGCGGCCGAAGAAGCGGCGCTGGCGCGGCAGGCGCAGGAAGCGCAGGCCAAGGCCGATGCCGACGCGAAGGCTGCGGCGGCGCGGCTCCAGCAAGCGCAGCAGCAGGAAGCCGCGCTTGCGGTGGAGCGGCGGCAACTGGAAGCGGAAGCGGCGCGCGTCGCGCAGCTCAAGCAGGCGGAGGCGGATGCGGCAACGCGGGCGCGCGTCCGTGAAGAGCAGCGCGAGGCGGCGGAGAAAGCACGCGACGCCGAGCAGGCGAAAGCGGCCGCGGCCGAACAATTGCGCGCGCAATTGCGCGCCCAGCAGGCTCAGCAAGCGGCGCTGCGCGCGCGCCCCGCGCCGTCGGTCGTGGCACCGGCGCCCGTTCCGGCCCCGGTGCCCCTAGCGGCGGCACCAGCGCCGGCGCCAAGCGGGCCGACACGCGGATTCTCGGCGCGCGCGATCGCGGGCGGCGCGCCGAGCTATCCGGAGTCGGCAGACGATATCGGCCGGGTAACGGTGAGTTGCCGCATCGAGACCGATGGCAGCCCGGTTGGTTGCCGTGTGCTGAACATCCATGGCGGCGTCGCGTTCGGCACCGCGGTGAAGGCGTGGCTGAACAGCGGCAGCGTGCGTTTCGCGCCAATCCTGCGCAACGGGCAGCCGGTCGCCGAGACGCATCAGTGGACCATCAATTTCCAGCCCTGAAGAAGGCGGGGGCTCCGCCCCTCGACCCCCGTCGTGCGCAGCACGCATTCGCGTGACGGGGGTCGAGGGGCGGAGCCCCCGCCTTCTTCAGGGCTGGAAATTGATGGTCCACTGATGCGTCTCGGCGACCGGCTGCCCGTTGCGCAGGATTGGCGCGAAACGCACGCTGCCG
>Ga0116228_10000319_pt1 | contig 35341 bp, 19 predicted proteins | sample S1TSphfallax_2_FD_89694 | JGI IMG/M metagenome (GOLD analysis project Ga0116228, IMG submission 89694) | Host-associated microbial communities from peat moss isolated from Minnesota, USA - S1T2_Fc - Sphagnum fallax MG | ecosystem: Host-associated > Plants > Peat moss > Unclassified | place... | reverse complement strand
GTGTATATTCTATGAATAAGATACAAGAGCTTCTTTTTCTTTGAATCGCATCAGTGTGGAAGTATAGGACAGGAGATGTGTGTTGTGTCATTGTTGTATTGTTGTGTCTGTCAGTCTTTGAATTGTTGAGGATCAGAGAAATCAGCAAGGCATGGACGAGTTTTGGAGATGTTGAGGTGTCAGTAGGGGTGAGATCGATCTGGAGAACATGTGACACCATGGTCCACAGAGGAGAGTACATGTGTTGTTAGATTTCCGAACCCCCTTCTTTTTGGTTACACAACATCATTGAAGTAAAAAAGTTGTATCATTTGGGATGAGCAAATGAAAAAATTCAACCCAAAATAAAAATAAGAAATGTTTATGCATCATAATAGTTTACCTACCTCCTTAATCTATTTATTTTCCTATCTACCTAGTAGGTAGGTAAGTAGGTACCTAGTTCATTTGGTATCAATTAAAAAAATTTGACCTACCTACTTATTTGGATTTACTTAAATGGGTAGGCACTTAACCTAAGTAGGTAGGTTGCTTAAGTAGGTGGGTAGGTATTTAGATTATTAATTCACCTACCTACTTAGGTACCAACCTACCTAAATATTAATTAAAATTTGTTTAGTGTAAATTTAAACTAATATGCCATGTGAAAAATTTGTATTGCACTATGTGTTACAATCTAAAACCATTCAAATATAAGAATCTAACCCAATGTTATATTCTAACCCAATTAATAGAGATTGGGTCTCTTTTATTTCTCATTTATAAAAGAAAAAAATAGAATGCATTCAAATGTCACCATGTGTCAACATTAAGGAACTCTAAGTGACAAAACATGGGTTGGCACCAAAATAGTTACAAATGACCATACATATGAAATATTCTATATGTTGGATAATGTATAAATACTCATTCGAAGCACATGTAAAGCTTACAACAATGCTAATAGATGCAAGATGATCACAACATCACCTCTTACACTAGCAAAAATGTAAGTGAAAAGGAGCAACATGGTAAAAACTCAACATAAATCTTGAAACTTTACTATGCGAGATCACAATGAAAGAAATTACAATACAACCATAAAAAAGAAGTACAAAATGATAAAAAAAGGTAAAGTATAAGGGGTAAGGAATTCACTTGAAACAAGATGTTGACGAAGCTTGTAACCATGCTAAAAATTGCAAGTTGATCGCAACACCATCACCTACATTTACAAAAATATATAAATGAAGAAGAGCCACATGAAAGAACTCATCGTAAATCTTAAAACTTAAAACTTCCTATGCAACACCACAATGAAGGGAATTACAATACAACCATAAGAAAAGGGAATGCAAATGATAAAATAAAAACAAAAAAATAAAATAAGAAGCTCACCTAAAACAAAACATTGATAAAACTTCCAATAATATTAGGAATTGCAAGATGCCCAAAACACCACCACCTACACTTCCAACAACCACACAACATTAGTGAGAACCTATGGACATAAGTCATGTATCAATCCGGTAGCATCCGGACTATTGGCATTGATACCAATGTTTTTGTTTGATAAATTTTGTGATGTATCCAAAGTGGCACTGATCCACAGAAAGATTTAGCCAAATTTGTCTACAAGAAGCTATATTTGAAAGTATTTTTTAAAAAATTCTATGATTTCTGAATACATACTTGAGCAATAGCAGAAATCTGGCGTTTTTTCCTTAAAACTTGGTCGATTTATGGCTATTGAAAATCTCAAAAAGCAGTTGATTTTAGCACTCTTAAATTTTAATATAGCTTTTTGGCTATACATATAGCCAGCGAAAAAAAGGGCTGATTGATAGATACCATTGCCGATACCAGGTGCAGGCCTGTGCAGGTACCAGTCTCCGGACCAACAGTGGACCGAACGAAGGAAGGAACGGCCCCGTGGTCGTACACCGTCCTCTCGCTCGCTGTGCGCTGTTGCCGTTGAGCTTCCTCCCTGCCCGTCGTCAATGCCAACGCGGCGATCGTCTTGCTTGGAAAACGAAGAGCATCGTTGCAGCAAGTGCAGTTAGTACGTAGCAAGTAGAAAAGGATCTGGAACTTTTTGCGTTTTTATTTGCTGCTCGAAAGTCTTTTGTGGCCTGAACTGTTGTTTGTAATTGGCATCGTCATTTTTATTTCTAGGTGTTGAAGGTGCTTCGTTGGAGACAAGAAAGAGCGCCATCGATCGATCCATCCCATCAAAGAAGGCGGGGGGATTACTTTTGTTTTCGTGCGTGCACTGTCGTGCGGTACTTACACATCAGAAGGATTACAGTTTAGCAGCAGCGATGTCATCATACGGGAATCCCAGTGCTCCTCCTTACCGTGGCCAGTCCCAGGGGCAGGGCTGGCAGCAGCAGCAGCAACAACAAACCCCAAGCTATGGACAGACTGGAGGCTCCTACAACTACGGCGATTCTGCACCGAGTTCTTATGGTCAGCAACAAACTAACTACGGCCAGCCACCACCAGCTTCGTCTTATGGACAGCAGCCGTCTGCATACTCTTCTTACGGACAGACATATCCTGCATATGGACAAACCCCGTATGGTCAGCCGACGTCGATCAGGTCGCACTTTCCACCAGGCACAGATCCTGAAATTGTAAGAGTCTTTGAGCAGGCAGATACAGACAGAAGTGGAACTATCGAAGCAAAGGAGTTGGGAAGAATTTTGTCAGCAGATTATGGAGATTTTAGTCCTCGGACAGTGCGCCTCATGCTCCACTTGTACGCAGACAACAAAACCGACGCCACTCGCATTGGTACCTTCCTCTTCCTCCTCCATCATTTGTTCACACACGCAGCCAGCTGCTCACTTCAAATACTTCCAAACTGATTTCCTTTGATCCATTCCGGGCCAGCCCAGTCGGACGCCAGAAACTCTGTGTAGAATGAGAATACCTTGATCATCACCTGAGAGTAACCTTTCTAGAAAATGCCTTTTTACTTGCTCTTTGATATGCTCTCTCCTGAGCTTCAAAGCCTCTCTCAGACTGGCTTTGGAGCTATGTGCTGATTTCTTTCTTGTTGAGCTGCAGGACCAGCAGGGTTTGTTCCATTGTGGATGGCTATTGATCAGTGGCAGGTAGCATCTCATACCTGCCAGTTAGTATTGTTTCTCTACTGTTGCTGATTTTGCAGCAGTGTTGTGCTTTGTGAAGGAATATGCTCAAGGTGAAATTCTAATCCTTCATGTTGGCGTTCCTTCTATGCATTAGATTGCTTGCTTGTACAGAGGGCAAGCTAAAATGAAATGAAGCTTATCCTCACAAGCTTGTTGTGCTTGATTAATGAGGCTACTATTGGTGTTGCTAGTCCAGCTATGTTTCTTGGAGTGCTAGCTAACATCATGATTATAGTCTTTCTGTTGCTTCTGGAAATCATTTGACAGAAGAAACTCAGGCTGCAGATTTCTGTACAATTGTTTGCCCAAAGTTGTGAGCAGATTGTTAACTATATCTCTACACCCACACCCACTGTCAGGAGCTGATAAAGTGTGGGGGAGTAATGGTAGCTAGTTACTGCTAGTCATGATAAGGTGTGATGGTCTGATACTTTGTGAGTGACACTTGTAAGGTTATGACTATGCCTGTCGTGTGGGTTTTTTGGCATTGCTGGAATTGGCACAATGCTTAGCTTCAAGATGTTAGTGGGAGTTTTCTCTGCAGTCTCATAGGTGATGTGTCCTGTTCCTTTGTTAGTTAGTTGCCTATTCTTCTTTTAAGTAGTAATCCCTCATGATGGATGTGCCGCTGTTGAGCCCTAGTGATATGGGTTTCCATTCAGGTTTTGGCAAGCCAAAGTTCTGGAAATGCCAGGAAAACATATGCTTGCAATTGTTAGATTTTGATTCACTTTTGATTTTGTTGCTGCTTAAGAGACACATGCATGTTTACTTATTGAACTGGCCAAATATTATGTAGCATGTTAACAGTTGAGTGCTAAACTCTACTTTTTGGTGTAGACTGTGTTTGAGAGGTTTGACAGAGACAGGAGCGGAACGATTGAGGGGAATGAGTTACGAGAGGCACTGCTAAGCCTTGGATTCAATATTCCTCCTCAAGTCTTGCACATACTTGTGTCGAAGTATGACACAACAGGACGAGGAAGGAGCATTGAATATGATAACTTTATTGAGTATGTTGTAACCCCCCAAGTTGGTATATGACATAGTATTAGTCAAGATAATCAAGTGTTCTGGACCCATGAGCACATGAGGAACACTTTTGTGTTTGATTTTGTTGATATTGTGATAAGAGCCTTAAGCATGGTATAATCGATCTCTGGTCAGAAATATGGGGTGAAACATGGAAGTTTTTTTGTAGATCAGAAGAAAAGCAGTTTCAGTTTCTTCTCTGTGTTAACTGTTTATCTTCTGGTGGGATTGGGTGCTTGTGATGTTAACTTTCAGGTGTGGGCTTATTGTGAAGGTATGCTTGCTCTTCCAGTGGTTATCTCTTTTTTGGTTGTCTCTCTAATTTATGGTAATTGACAGAGTTTGCTGCTTTTTCTGAGAATGGAAATTGGATGGATTGTGCAAAGAAGAGTTCATGAATCTGGGAACAGGACATTTGAATGAAGGGCTGAGGTGTTTTTTTTGCGGATCCTGTCATGAAGCATTGAACATGTGGGGTTGTACAGGGATTATCAGAGAAGTTCAAGGAGAAGGATAAAAACTACACAGGAGTTGCTACAATGGATTATGAAACTTTTATGCTCATGGTGTTGCCTTTTATTGTTGCTTGAGAGCAGCTAATGAGGCTTGCATCTGCACAGAACTCAGGAATGGAGGCTTCAAAGATTGAGGGGCAAGTGTTGTTTGGATAGAACCACATCTACTTTCCTGCCTTGTTGGTGCTAAAGATTGAAAGGGTGTGATGATATATACTCTTCCAAGCAGATTTTCTTGCAATATGTGAATTTTATATGATCCACTCTGGACAAATAGCAGCTGGATGCATTTGGGTAGAATTGATGTTATGTGGAGTATATGAGCATATATGAGTATTGCTTATATATCTCTTGCCAATATTTCTACTGTTGGCAGTCAAAATGAAGAGAGTTAAATATAAACCTCCGGTGGTGATGTATTTAAACAAACTAGAGAAAATGAGATAACAACAGCTGCTCAATGCAACGAACACTGGTGCTTTCCAGATGCACATCTAATTGAAATTTCCTCCAGGTGTTTATGGCTTGTACTTTTCAATGCACGATTTACAAGTTCTTAGGGCATGGGGGGTGAGAAATATAAACTTGTGATAAAAAAATTAGTTGATTATTAGTTGGGGAGTCTATGGTTCTCTCAGTTCTTACAACTTCTTTACAATTAGCAAAGGGAGAAAAGCATGCATGATGATTCTAAGTGCTTCATCAAGGTTGGTTCTGGACTACAAGTGATGATCATTGGCATGCTATTGAATAGCAAAACAAGGGGTGTGTCACACTGGGGAGGTGATGTCCAACTCCTTGGGTGAACTGGCATTTACATTAGTACCATGGTAAATACTAGAATTTTAAAGAAAAATTGCTTCTAGACATTATAAATTTGTCCCATGCAACTAGAGGCACAGAAGTCTAGAAATGGAGGCAATGTTCATAGAGAGGGAAAAAAATATCAATCCAGCACCATGCTTGAAAATAAATCAACAATAAACTAGTGTGAAAAAGTTCTAGGAAAATCTTCTCAAGGTTACTTCTTCCTTCCATCCAAAGGAAGTTCATTTTTTGCACCAAGCAGATAGGAAGAAATGGAGCTTCAATGTGAGTTAGTCGGACAGGCTGAGGATAGAGAGAACAAGAAACATGGAAGACTAATGTTGAGCTAAGATGGTAGAAAAATCAATGTTTCCTATGTAATGAAAAGGGGAAATGGAAAGCAAAGTGATATGGGATAGGGGTTGTTACCTACCTCTTGCTATAGATTTTGCAAAATGTTTGGATATGGAGGTGATGGACGGTGAATGGTAGATCGCTAATGCATCAAAAGAATACGAAAAACTTCAAAGGTGCATGATAGTTCAAAACAAAGCAAAGTTAGATTCTCTTCTTGGGCCAGAATGGAGGTAAATGCCTTCACCTTCTCTCCATTTTTTTAATGTTCTTACATTTTCTTCAACAAAAATCATGTGCTTGTGCTACTTCAATCGCATTTGAGAGAGGGGTTTCATGTGTTCTCCAACTTTTTTTGACCTAAACTAGCTTTTTTCTGCTTTAATGTCAAGAAGATGTGGTTGTGTAAGTTAATCCAAGCCTTTCATTTTTTTTCAAAATTTTTCATGGAATATATCGTAAATGTAGTGGGAAATTTGAAAATATATTAAATAAATGTAGGCCATTTGATCATATTTGAGAAAGAATCTCAACCCCTGGAAATTTTATTAGAAATTTTCCTAAAATAATGAATGGTGCATTAATGACTAAAATCAATCATTTTGATGCTGCCACTTAACAATGTGCAAAGTGTATACATGGCAACACATGATTAAAGTCTATCAAATTTGATAATATGTTTAGATCATTAAATCAAATCGATCCAAGCCATTGAATTCAAAGTTCAAATGATGCCCTTCTTCTTCTTCTATCACATTCGACAAACTTTTTGACAATCAACCTCTCACACATTTAGTTTTCACACTTAGTTTTTTTTTTACACTTCTCATTTTTTGTTTATCTTGAATTCATATTTAATTTGAACTTACAATTAACCATCTATGTTTTCGTACTTTGCTTGCACAAAGATCAAGAGGTTGTAGCTATTATTGTTGTAGTTGAGGAGATTTGTAAGCGATGTCAAAAGTCGAAGTTGCAAGTTGGTGTTACTTCAACACTTCAATGTAGTGAGTGGCTATACAAATTCACTATATCGCATGTGGTAATTAGTAGTTCAGTAGAGTTAGAGAAGGAAGAGAAGGGTTTTGAATCCGACAAGTCAATCAAGGCTAATAAAGATTTTCTTGAAAACAACCTCAAGGACAAGGTGTTTGAAAGGTTTGATAGTAGTTCAAAAAAGGAAAAACCTCATAAGAAGGTATCTTTTTTACCATTCAAAACATCTTTCAATTTTTTTTGCAATGTATAATGTTTTTAGTCCTTTAGTTCATATGACAATAAGTTGTGAAGGTTTTTCTCCAAGTCTTGTGTTGTTTAGGGTGAAAATGGAAGTTGGAAATTAGGAACTTTAAGCTTTTTTACATTGAAGCCCAATAATATGTTGTTAGTTTGATGTCCAAACCATAGGTTCAAGATATAATTTTCAAAAAGATGTTTTTGTTTGCAAACAATTTGGTCTCTTGAAGGAGTTTAGATCATACAACCCTATTTGAAGGCATGTGTGCAAGGTTCTATAACTATGTAAATTAAAAAACACAATCCTATTTACAGAAATGTTTATAGAAGTGTGTAGAAAAAACTACTTTAAAAAAAATTTATTTAATGAGGCACATAATGTACTCTACTAATGAAATGGATAAACTGCTCATAAAGAATGCATAGAATGTGGAAAATCAATTTGTCTCAAATGACATTGTAACACATTATTGTGCAAATGTACTAAATTGTGTTGGTTGTAGAAGAAGGGAAAACTGCAAAAGCAACACATTAAGCATTGGAGCATGTGGAAACATCTTGCAACTTTGGTTGTTAATTAGATGCCAATTTGGGTTGATCCAAATTTGGATAGCAAGGTGATTCAAATTGTGGAGGGCCCTCAACCATGGGGGAACCAACGAAAGATTAAGTTCACATGATGAGTAAAAAATTTGGTAACACAAATGGAGACCATGAAGCTATGGCTTCAAAATAACCTCCACCTATAATTGCATTAGGTTTGCTAGTCCATTTGTTGCATTCAATTTCTAGACAATCCATGTAAGTTATAATTGCATGACTACAAAAACTAGGCATAGCTCATGTATTTTTCACTAATTCAAGCTCATATCACTAGAAGAAAAACATGTATTTTCGATTAGTCTAAAATTTTGACTAAAATTTAGTTGCAAGCGACATTTGCGACTAAAATTTTATTAGTCACCTTGGACAACTCGCATAAAACATTAGTTGCAAATGACAAAAGCTATTGGACAAAAGAGAAAATCAACAAATACAAGTTCATCCTTTGACTCCATTGTATATGTATTGTCACATGCAACTACAATGCAACTATTTTGGTCACAATTGAAGCAAATGATGTGTTACCACGTGTTTTAATATTTAATTATTTAAAATATAATAATAATTAATATTTTGAAATAATGTAAGACATTTAATTCAAATGCTGGGATAAACCTATATTATGACACATGGCCCAATGTAAATATGCCACGTGGCACCTTTAAGATGAACTTAATACAAAATATTAATATTAGGTCGGAAGGTGATTAGGTAGGTACATAAATAGGTGCTTATAAACTTAGGCTACATACCTACCTACCTACCTACTTAGGTAAAAAGGTAAATAAATAAATTTACCTTCTTAAGCTAAATGTATATTCATATAAGTAGGTACTTAAGTAGGTAGGTACATAAATTGACCTAGGTGGGTAGGTCATACTATGTACTTACCTAGCTAAGTAGTTAAGTAGGTTGGGGAGGTTGATAGTTTAAAATTATGCATAATTATTCTTTTTGTTTTGGGTTAAACCTTTTGATTAGCTCATCTTATATGCACAATTTTCTTAATGTGAAATTTGATGAACACACCCTTTGTTTATATAGTGTTCAAAATAGGAATGCAAAACAAACAATATGGGATAAAATTTGAAGTTGCAATTTTTTCACAAACTAAATTGCAACTCCAAAACTTTCTTCATGCCTTTTGTTCTTAGTTTTTAGATTTATAAACAATTCGAGTACATGGCTCACTAGATAATTAGATAATTATTTAATTAATAATGATTAACTTTAACATATATTTAAAATATAAACTATACACTACAAATATTAAATATTCATTATTAACTACTTAAATAAATAATAACTTCATAATATTTAACTAACTAACTATTTAGTTTTTCACAAATTGTTCATACATAACTCAAAGATAATAAATAACTAATAATAATTATATATATATATATAATATCTAGTCGAATTATAGATAATATATTCAATGTAAAAATTTAATTAATTAAATTTGAAAAAAAGTATTTTAAATATATATTTTAAATTATAAATAATGAAAAAAATAATTTAAAAAACACGATTTAAAAAAAGTAATATTAAAATAGTTACATTAATTACATTTATCATTGTAGAAAAATTTACCATAGATAAGTAATTAAATAAAAAATTAAATTACTTAATAATAATTCCTGAAATTACAATCATTACAATAATTATTTTAACTACATTTTAATCTTTCCAAAAATTTAATTCAGATTTAAAGTTATAAATTACAGATTGTAAATAATTATGTTCAATTAAAAAATAATTATGCATATACTATAATTAATTCTTATATGAAGTAATTACAATGATTTAAGTAATGTAACTTTAATTACAGTAATTAATTTCTTTTATTTTAATAATATAAAATATAAGATGTAAAAATCTATGTTTTAAAAATAATTATTTAGTGTAACATATAAGTAATGAATATAATAAATTATAATTATTTATTAAAATGATTCATTATGGATAAGACTAGTAGGAAAATGCCTTAAAACTCAATCAATAATTTTTGGAATTGAAATATTTTAGATTCCAAAAAAATTCAGAATTCAAATATCATTTTTTAGATGAAATAAGTCTATGAATTTAAATAAAAATTTCAGAATTGAAATGTCAATTTTCAGATTTAAAGTTGAAATGTCCAGACTCAATATAAAAAAAATTGAATTGAAATATTAATTCTGACAATCCAAAATAATAATTTGGAATTGCAATTTAAAGTTTCAAATCAAATAATGTTTTAATTTAAATTTTAAAACTCAAAATTGAAATATTAATTGTTAGTATCGAAAATAATAATTTAGAATTCAAATATCAAAATTTAGATCAAATAAGCTTTTTGAATTTAAATAATTAAAAAAAAATTCAAATATTTTTTTAAGGAATTGATATAGCAAATTTCAGATTCAAATATCGAATTTCAAGTTCAACTAATTCTTTAAAGAATTGAAATAGTAGTTTTCAGCATTGAAATATAATTTTAAGGATCAATAGTTTTTTAAAAAGTTAAATGTAAAAATTCAGAATTGAAATATAAAATTTCACATTCAAATATTGTTTTCAAAATTCAAATATTTAAACAAAGAATTCCAATAACAATTTTTAGATTCAAATGATTTTTAATTTTATATATATAGAAAATGAATTCCAGTAGCAATTTTTAGAATTGAAACATCGATTTTAATGTTTAAATATAATTTTCATAATTTGAATTATAATTTTATACTCAAACATATATATTTTGAATAAAACTACAAAATTTAAGAATTCATGTTTAAAACTTCAAATTCAAATATTGATTTCTAGATTCAAATAAAATGTTTCAAAAATGGAATAACAATTTTCAGGTTCAAAAATAATTTTCAGAATTGAAATAAGAATTTTCAGTATTGAAATATCAGTTTTCAGATTTGAATAACAATGTTCAGAGTTCAAATATTGATTTTTAGATTCAAATAAGTTTTTTTATAGAATTGGAATAGCTATTTTTAGACTCAAATAATGATTTTTAATTGAACAGAAAAATCGGAATGCAAATAAAAAATTCAAATTCACATAAATATTTCTTAAATGCAATTATATATGTACATTTGATTACTGAAATATTAATTTTCAGATTTGAATAATAAATTTCAGAGTTCAAATATTAGTTTTTTATTTCATTATATGAACAATATACATACATACACATAATAAATATACACACAAATATATATTTATGATATATGTGATATATCTTAAATATAATTTTAATACACACATAAAAATACACCCCCATGTCGTCATAGAATGCTTTTAGGATGTGAGTAATTTGGTGACTATTGTGGCAAATGACTTATAGAAGGTTTGTGCCCACACTAAACCTTTTCTGGTGTCATGCTAAAAATTGTTTTGATAAGGATTCAATTTTCGATATATGTTGTAGTTGCCACTACTTTTGCCCAGAATTATGATCCAACTTCATATGTTGGAACATAAATCACACATTTTCAATAAGTATTTGATTCTTCTTTTTAATTACACCATTTTGTTCTAGCATGTATGGAATGGTTATCTCCTTCACAATGTCATTTTCCTTGCATAGTGTATTGAAATTTTTAGAGTTATATTCCCCACCTCCATCACATTTGATTGGTTTGATCTTTTTTCTAATTTGATTTTCTATCAAAGCTTTGAAAACCTTAAGCTTATCAAGCATCAAATTTAATCCTCATGTTATAAATAAATGTCTTCTTAGAAAAATCATTAATGATGGTTAGAAAATCCTTTGCCCCTCTATGAAATGTTGCCATGGGATCACATAAGTTTATATACACGAGCCTAATAATTTATTTTGTACAAGAACCTCCACTCAAAGGAAATGGGGTACAATGGTGTTTTCCATACACACATCCATCACATAAACTCAAGCCATGATCTCTATTGAAATCCATGCCTTCAACAAAGGTCATTTATTTCCATGGTTGTTAAAATCTGCACATAGACATGTTTGAGTTTTTGATGCCATAAGTCATTTTTCTTAATTTTGGTGTTACATTTTACAACAAAGGATTATGCAACTCCAACCAACTTATATAATTTTCCTTCATAAGCATTTTTAACAATCACCTTGTTTGAATTAGAAAACTTCAACCAACATTTGGTGGCTTCAAATTCCACCTTAAAGCCTTCACTACAACAAATCATGGTTTTTCAAAAGGTTCAACTTGACTAAAATGTCTACTATAACCAAAAGGACATTCATTATGTCATCACAGACCTTAATGCTATTGAAGACCTATTAAAGCACTTGGACCTCAATATTTAATTTTCAAAGAAAATCAAATTTGGCTTGTTATTTGATAACAAAGTTTGACAACTATGAAAATTATTTATGTACATAAGTTAAGGTTTAAGCAAAAACATTTTGTTTCTTTATTGAGAATACATTCAAAAAAATTCAGCCAAGTCACATGGGAAGTTAAACTTATGTACTTATGTCTTTCTTTAAATAGAGATTTAGAAAATTCTCATTAGGAGAAGAAGCAAATAATTGCTAACTATGAATCAAACTCTTAAGCTTTTAAGGCTACCCATCATGTGATATTTTGATAAAAGAAATATTCCAACAATACTTACTGAATCTATCCTTAATCTTTGCACCCAAAACAACATTTTCAATTGACTGTTAATGATAGTTTGAAAATTTCCAATGGACTTTTAATTTTATTTTTTTGGGATCTAATTTTCTTTGTACTGACTATTAACCAAGGTTAGTTTAGGAAAAAACCCAATTGCTAGAGGATGTAGAAAGTCATTTCCCACCCACACATCTCTTTTACACCTTAAACCTAAATACTTGTTATAACTATTTTTTACAACAACACTAAGGTATATTTATTTTTTCTTCTAAACCTAACCAAAAAAGCCATGGATTTTGGATAGTTATTTAAGCTTTCTATCAAATTCAAGATATTTCTAAAGGCATGGGGCATGAAAAAATATGGTTTTGGTTAGTTTTTAAAAATTAAAGTGACCATTTGAACCAAGTATTATATCTTATATCTAGTAAAAAATGACACATTTAAAAAGTGGTCCATCAAGATGCCCATGGCTTAGTTAAATTGGCCAAACTAAATAGCCATGCTTAATCAAATTAACCATATTAATTTAATTAACTAGCTTACTTGCCATACCTATTATGTTAGCTATTTACCCACTCACATAATATATACCTACCTATGTTCTTCCTACCTACTAACCAAAATATGTCCTACCTACCTACCTACCATCTATCTATTTACGTCTTATTTATCTACCTACCATCTATCTACCTATGTCCTACCTACCTACTATCTACCAAAGAGTGAAAGTATGATTGGGTGGACCCACTAGGAACACCCTCAAAGGACAATCAAGGAACAAAAATTGGCCAAATAATATTCTTGGGCCCTTTTCTTTAAATGTTTTCATAATTATAATTTTTTTTTCCTCATGTTTATTTAGTGTGTGCCAAAGTATATGGCTTGAAGTTTCAATTACAATAAAAAAAAAGGTGGAAATCATTACAAATTTGTATTCCTTATTAATGTGGCCCCTTTAGGAATCATTACACAAAAATTGAAAATCTATGACTCATTTTATGATTGGTTTTACAATTGTAAAGGACACATATGACTAAAATTGCAAAGTTATATCAGACAAGTTGGAAAGGACACTTAGTTGTAGATGACATGACATGGCACATGTCATCCAATAGTCATAACGGACATTGATGGAATCATTCATGCCACCTAGGATCCACGTGTCATGAGTTGTTACTGTCAATGTGGATGCCACATGGCAAGAAACTACCTAGAGGTGGACGTCCATGTGGCAATCCCTCTAAGCAAGCTAACTACTCGTGTTATGTCATAAATGACTCATATATGAATCACATATGACTAGCATATTGTACACATGGCTGATAGGGATTGGCCCATGTGGTAATAAATGAATATTCACCATTTCATGTGTGAATATTTGATCATGAGTTGGCAAAGGTTTTGTATGTGTGAAGGGGAAGCCAAAGTTGTAATCATATATTAGTGATAATGTAATAATTTTATAGTAATGATTTATTACTAATATTAAACATGGTGATTGTGGATTGTGACACATGACAGTTTACGATTTGAACACTTGGCCTTCAATGGATTGAGCACATGGCATCATTGTATTTGTTCATGTGTTAAAGGGAAAGCTAAAGTTGTAGTCATTGATTAGTAAATTTAAAAGTGCCAAATGTTTAAACCATATATAGAGAAGTCATATGCAAGTCATACATTGAACATTTGGGAGATTGCAGTTTAGTGACACCTACTAATGAACTAGAATTAGGGGTCTATTTAGTCACACCTAAAGTTGCATTTGTTATAATACCATTCTAAATCAACCTACATATGTTCAACCATAACAAACAAAATGAATCCTTTTGTGATGCAAGAAGTAATTGATACAACCCAAACATTGGGTCAACCACACTGCTAAATATTAAAAAATGCATCAACACAATATGAATAACCAAGTGAAATAACAAACAAAAAGCACAAGTCTATCAAGTTTGATTAACTAGTGATTAATCAAACATACAATATAATATGCTTAGTCATTCTAAATCCTTGTCAAATATGTATAATTTTCACATATTTTTAGTTCCACAAGGTAGAAGTTCCTATCACATTTTGGACTACAACTTGGTCATCCACTTCATGTGGGTGCATAAGTGGAATGTTAGCCATGTGACTGACCGCAACATCTACTTTCACACAAAAACTTGGAATAACACAACCATGAAACTTGTCAACACCCAAAGGCCACTAATTTTTCCCAATGCCACCTTTTGCCTTGGGTTTTTGGGATTCAACAACATCACAGATTGTCCCACAACAAGCTACATTCCACACCAAAAGTTATAAGGTTATTAACATTAAACTAATTTCAACCAACACTTGTTGCAAAAACAAATTGGCTTGCAAAATAAAAATTAAGGGATGAAACTAATCATAACAAATGGAGGTGTTTGCTTGTTGTTGGTTTGCCTTGTCTTTGTTGCCTTCTATAGATGCAATCACCCTTCCCCTCAAATCCTTCCTTGGCAATTACTATTGCAACCAAATCCAACCCATTTTCTACATAAATAATATGTTTCATATTACACTTAGATGCCAATAATGATGTAAAAAAATATGTACACCAAATTTTAGCACATTATTGACCTGAACTACATATTGACCACTTTCACTTTTAAGAACACTAGATTTTGATGGAGATTTCAATGTAATGTGTCTTTTCTTTTATGGTGGGAGTCTGGGTTGCAAAAAACCCAATCTTCACCCTCCACACTCTGAAGTTGAGGTGTTGGATTAGGTGGTGTATTGAATATCCCCAACTTATCAAATGGTGATGGTGTGGTTTGGAGCTTAGAAAAACCAGATCCATCTACACAACCCAAACTAATTTTGCCCGTAGGAAAGGAATGTGTGATCTCATTGTCACTTCCTATTATAAAAGTGTTAAGTGGATCTGAATTGTGCATACCAAATGTCTTAGGAGGAACTATAGGAATTAATGGTTGCTACTTTTGATCATAAGTAGACTTAGGTTCTGAGGGGGGACTTACTTGTTCCTTCAACTTTTCCAAATTTTTGAAAACATTGGCTTTATATGAATTAATGTTTCATTGTTTGTTTGTGTCTTATCCAACATATCCGAGACCTTGCCATCCAAGTCATTTTGTCTAGTCTCCAAGCTAATTAGTCTAGTTGACATTCTTCTTGACATTCCGTATTTTAAATAAAATACACCCTATTAATTAGATTTATAGATAAAAAAGAAAACAATGCAACTATTGACTACAATGGAAATAAGGCATAAAATGGTAACTATAATTCAAGTCAATTAGGTAAATTGGCATACAAAATCAAAACATGGTAGCCAAACATGGTAGTAACTTAGAATGGGATAGATTATAAGAACATGGCAACAAAAAAATACAAGGTAAGAAATGAAAACAATAAAGTTATGTAGTCAAATTGAAATTCTCATAAGTAAAATGCTAATAAAATTTGCCAAATGTGAACATCTTATTGAAGTAGTTAGCTTTGATCCTTGGAGATCTTCACCAATTTTAGCCAAACTTGGGCTTTGTTGTTTTCTTTTTCTACAACATAGCTTGAATGGTCAATAAAATAGTCATGTGAATCATATTCCATATAATTTTCTTTAATAAACAAGTGATGATGATAACCATGTTTGCATATTCACTTACCAACCAAGCTTCCTTCCCAGCTTTGCCTCCTCGTCCCACATTTGTCAAATTTTGCACCTTATTCCGTGCATTTGACATTTGCGTTGCCTTTTTTTTTGTTTCAAGTTTATTTTAATAAACCTTCAACTTCTCCCACTGTGCAAGCTCTATATTGATTGGGCAATCTATTTTCCCTTCCAAGAACCTAATTTTCAACTTGCTTCTATCTATTTTTAGCCATATTTTCACCATGTTCTTGATTCCCACAATTGAAAATTCATTATCTTCATATTCAAACTCCTTGTTTAAAGCTACCCACAAGTTTGGTACATGGTCCTCCCATGATAGAACACTAACATCAAGTATTTGGGGAATCAATGTCCTCACTGCCTCATCCTAGGCATTCTTACCATCATAACATCCATTTATATTTCCCTCCACCTTTATTTTAATCTTGTGAGGTTTTTTGCTAGTTGCTTGTTAGGCATCATTTATTGAATTATTTTCCTTCTTCATTACTTTTTGAGTTGTTTTAACTGCACTCTCTTGTTTCACCAATGGTATAGGTGCTTGTTGCGTTAGATTCACCAATGGTATATGTGTTTATTGCATTTGAGGTGCACTTGTTGATGCTAAAAATTGTCCAAGTGCCATCCCCCATTGTGCCTATAGCCATGGTGGGGTTTGTAAAAATTGCTATTGTATCCATTCGGGTGGTGGTTGCCATTGCCACTACCTTAAAACAAGTTTTAGCATATCAATTGAGGAGGAAATGTTTGGGGTGTTTGGGGCAAGGGCTATACCTCCTTGGTCAAAGGTTTGTAACAATCCCCCTTTCCTTTTTGTTTTTGTTGCAAATGAACCTGCAACTACACCAACTACTTCATTCTCTGATTCGACATCATCTTGAAATTCTATGACTTGAAACCACACAACATGCAAACAATAGCGAGGTCATGAAATCAATTTATGCAATCCCATAGCCAAATTATGCAAGCGCATCCAAACATGCACAACATATTTAGGTATTACATAAGATATAACATAACATAAAAATTGCAAAATATTAATAATTTGCAACCATTTTATTTCTATCACAAAAAAATAACCCAAGTGACAACTTCAAAAATGTGGATTGTGTTTATCATAAACCACACAGATGTAAATCACAACCACAATCATCAACATAAACAACTTTTGAGCTTCACATTTCAACAATTTTACAAATGGTAAACCTTAAAACCTAAAGCCTAGGCATGTGGCATTTTATTTGAACAATCATCAAGAAAAGCAACTCTTGATGTTCACATTTTTGTTTTTTCGTTCAACCATGAACCCCAATCCTTGGGCATTCACATCTTCTTGGAACAAACATCAATAGAAACAACTCTTGAGGTTGGCATTTCACTAATAAAAGAGGAGCTTCGAGTTTTTTCTTTGGATCTTGAAAACATAAACAGTTGGTAAATAATGCATATTAATGGGATATATTGTCAACTTTTTACATGCTGCTTAACTTCTATTTTTTTGGATCTTTACATTCATAATCAATAAAAGAAAAAAACATTCATAAAAAACGTATGCATATCCTAATGTGATGATTATATATAAGGAAGCTCTAGATTTTTGAACATATATAGTTGATCTTGGACGTTCTCACACATAGATTTGTCACACATCCTTGTGTTATATTTCATATTAGTAGGAGATCTAGATGTAAATAATCAGACCTAGAAAACATGTATACAAACAAAAATTGAAAATCCATCAAAATGAATAGCCATCGCATTTTTTTGTCTTCAAATCAAGGTGCAGTTTTGAAAGTAGAAATGGACTTAGTCATAATAAACATTCTAAAGAAAAAGTAATGAGAAACAACACATTCTTTCACATCTATGTGCAGATAGGTATAATATGTAATGTACCAAAATCTTCTTGACTTCAATACATGACCCACATGTAATTACAAGAGATTGAATGTTAACCATAGTTTTGCTCCAAGCAACAAATCTACCACTTTCTACTCTTTGGTTGGATTGAATATTGACCAAAGGACTTAAAACAAAACCAACATTGTAATTTCATGACTATCTAAAGAATCCCTTAACCTTAAAAATGATACCTTTTGGTTGGAGAGCAACAACAAGGGGCAAAGACAACCACCCTTGTTGAATATGCACATAATCAACATATTTGAGAAATACTTGTTTTGAAATAGGTTCATTATCTTAGAAACCAAATAGGTAGTTTGATAACAAACTTCAACACAATTGGTTGATAGTAAGGTGTTGACTGACATACATTACATGGTAACACATTTAAAAAAAAAGGATTTAACATCTTGAAACTAAATGAACACACTTGGCATGTATTCGTCATTTATGTTTGTCTTAGCAAAAGCCTCTTCCATTGTTACAATTTTAAAACTTTCCTTAACCTCAGTGGTGCTTGTGACTCCCACCATCTTTGCATTACATCGCAATGGCTCATCGGGTTTAGGTAGGAATCAATGTAGTTGCTTGTTTTTCTATGTAGTGAAAGATTAATGTATGCATAGATAGAAACTATGAACTATATGAAAACAACTCACACATGGTTTTTTTTTAAACTTATACAATCACCCTACACCTTGGAAGAATGAAACATATGGGGGATACTACATGTTTTGAATCACAACATATAACTGTGTTTATACCAAGATCTAGTTAAGTAAAATACACATAAGGTTGCTACAAAGAAAAAATGTAGGTAGCACAATGTATACATTGAAATTGCTTGTGGGAACTTTTAATAGATTATAGTTTTGGCACTACAAAACCTAAATGATCAAAACGATCTTCATTGTTAGTTTAAGAATGTTGCAAAACTTAAACAACTACTAACTTTTGTGGTTGAGTGTACATATAGAGATTGTAAATCATCTTTAAAAAGCTTCTACAAGTATGCAATAAAAGCCACATTCACATCTCTAGCAAGTTCGTATTCTCCTTTCTAATATTCTACTACAACACCCACATTGTTGTGATTTTCACCTTTAGCACAGCTATGTTTTCCATATCGTCCATTCCTTGTAGTAGTCTATCACATGCATCCCCAATAATCTATTGACATAGACAAAGAGATAAACCAAGAATGGGTGGGAAATGAGCACGATGGAATAGAAGAGAACACATACAAATTTCATCCAAATTGTGAACTCTCATCTTGACTTCAAACTATAGAAGCCATTTTGCATTCATTAGGGTTAAGACAAGACTCTAAAAGCTTTGCTCCAATAGCTAGAAACTTACTTACGACAAGGAAACATGTCCACTTGAGCTTGCCATAGCAATGTTGAATTTACTATGTGGATATGTGCAAAATTGTTTGAGGCAAATGCAAAAGGCTTGGAACTATAGTGGAGATGAAGTACTAGACAATATCTATGAGTTCCAACATAGATCCTTTGAACAACTGGTTTATTCCCTAAAGGTTTTTTTGCCATGGAGTTATAAAAAAATTTCAAACAAAACAACTAACTTATTTCAAGATTCAATTCAATACTTAAAATATCTAATAAGTACATGTTTAGTACTACCTTGCAACTTTTTTTCTTATGTAACTATCTACATATATATGCAAGCTTCTTTACAATATCAATATTTGATCTATAATCTCAATCTTAATACATGTTGCCATCTTAGTCCATAAAGGTGTTCAAGATTTCACTTTCTTATGTGGAAAGGTAGTACTTAACTAGAGTTATACATATCTATTGAATTTGACTTCATATTGCAGTTTTGCATTTTTGCAAGAGACTGAAATCAGTGGGTTCCAAATCAATTAGTGACCGAGGTTAATGGGTTTCAAGTGTTTCAAATCCAAGCATCCCTAAAAACCATAAATAATTTTTTTTCTATTTGTAAACTTAATGTTGTGTGAAGGTGCTAATGCCAACACTAGTAGCATTTGTTGATTAGTGCTTTAACTAGGTTTTTTCCATGCATCTTTAGAAACTTGCAATTGTTTAAATATCATTCATTGCTAATCAACATGGAGCGTTAAACACTTGTTTGTTTCTTTGTGAAGGATGAGTTCAAGGAGTTTGTTGGCGAGATCAAGGAGAAGAAGCCAATCACAACAAGAAGTATAACATATGAGTCTAAGAAAAATTGCCACTTTCATGCAACTATGATCAATGTTGGAAATTTTGTTCAAGTATGCGCTCCAAATTTGATTACAAGGACCAATGGACCAATTTATAGGACTTGCACAACTCCCATGGATACATATGCAATATCTAATTTCTTTGCTTGGACATGATCAATTACATAACCAAAATTTTGATTTGAGAGCTTTAACATTTTCCATCACCCATATCTAGCTTGAATGTTTGAACTTTGCAAAACTTTGAGAGACTTTAAAACTAGTTGTATGAATGTAGTCCATTGTGCATTTTACTATACAACCCAAAATATGCATCTACAAGAGTGGAATGTCCATGAAGTAGGTTTCATAGTATTTCAAAGAATAATAAACTTGTCCAAATGTGGTTCTTTGAAGGTCTATGCTACAAGGTCATGATGGAGAAAGCTTCTTATATAGTCCATTGGATTTCCTAGGATTTCTTAATAATTGTGCAATCCTTTGGATTTCCTGTTAAGGTTTTGTTCACTGCTTTTTCCAAAATGGAATGATTTGTTTTATTCAGCTAATGGGTTTTCTCGCACACTTTACCTTACATCATTGGAAGTTTCAAAATCCATTTCCAGCCTTGCTTATTTCAATTAACTGCTTCTTCCTAATACATTCTTGTAGGATTTGACATCTAGATTTAGTGTTGAAGCATTCATATTTGAATCAAGGCTTTGGAGGTTTGACTATAGCACATTAAATAGTTTCTAAGTTGTGAAGGGGAGTTGATCCTTCAATGTTAAGAAAAAAGTTTATTCTTCAAGGTTCCTCTTAAATCAAATATGAGGTGTGTATAATAACTATTTTCCCAATAGAGAAAGATTTTTGTTTGGTGTTTCTACCCCTAGAATCTTTGAAATGATTATCTTTATACCATTTTAATATTAAGGTGGGAGGTTTCCAAAGTCCACATTGTCCTCAAGAGATCATGTTTTTAGAGTCATTAGATTTATAGTCTTTATTTCCTTATCATCAGGTCATTTTCAACTATATGTAACATACTTAGATCATAAAATATGGAGTTTAGTCGTCATTGGTCATAAGGATATAACGTTGCAATAACCAAAATATGATGGTTGATGTATGTTTTCACCACACATACGGCATGTTTCTACCTTGATGTTTGTAGTATGCAAAGTCTACATACGTTTGTTGCAAGGCTAATGGTTCTAAATTATCCACTATTTTAAGTTCTAGACTTTCTTCTTCCTTTCATATATAGTTTGCTTAGTGCAATTGGAGACCTTGGAGGTTAACCATGTCTAACCTTTAGTAGGTGTTAAAAAGAGTTGTCTACATGAGTTTGCACAAGCTTAATGGTTTCTCAATCTTCAATGTGTTTGGTTTTCTAGACCTTACAAATAGGGTATGTTTATTGCATTTGGAGACCTTTTAGGTTAATTGTGTTTGACGTCTGGCAGGTGTTGGGAAGAGTTGTTTTTCTCTATGGTTTTCTGATGATTCATTCACAAGTTTCATCGCCACCATTGGGTAGGCTTTCATAGCTTGCCCACACACTTGTTGTTAAACTTGAAAGATGTACACCCCTATTGACAGACATGAGAAAAAATAAATCGTGTTACTTACCTTTGGCTTCATCTAATGTTGAATATGTCATCTTTTGTAGTTTCATTGAGTTTAGAATTTGAATCTATACAAGACTACCACCCTAGTGAAATCTATTATGACGGTCTATTTTTTGTGAGCTGAATGTGAACTTTTAGGTGTTAATCTAGTGATCTTTCCAAGACCAGATTTCAATTTGCCTATATTATGTGTAGATGTTGTGATCTTTCCCAACATAAAATCTTACGAGTAGGCTGGAAAATTAGAAGTGGAATAGAAAATATAAAACTTCCTTAGGAATTTGGAGTAGTGATACATATAACCAAAGGGAATTGCAATAGTTATTGGAGGATAGAATATGTTTAGTCTTGACAAAACAAATTTTTTTCACCAGGGTTGAAATTTTGAATGTAAACATGCCAAGACTTTGTACTTTACTATTTTCTTTTCTAGGTATGTATCACATACACATAATTGTCATGTGAATTTTATATGTCTCCATCAAAAAGTGAAATAGTTTGATCCAATATTTTTTGCAGAGTGCATAAACTTCAACTAATGTTCAAGCATTATGTGCAAAGATTTTAACCCATTACTTTATAATGTGGAACATAATGAAGGTTGCTAATCAAAGTACATTGACCATGTGATGCCTCTTGCCAACAAGTACATCTTGGTATAATCATTCTTTCACTTGCAAGTTTTTGTTCTTGTGCATGATCTTTTCAATTATGATTTTTTATAATTTCCCAAAGTAAATTTGTTAATAGAAAGTCAAAATATGTTTGGATAGAATTGACACATGAAAAGCTACTTTGTGGCAACTATGTGGTAGTGACATATATCTCATTACAGTCACATGGATTTCAAAGGATTTGGAGAACATAGTGAGTTTCTATTTGTAAGCAGATTAATAGGTTCCCAACTCAACAATTTATACTACAAATAATAATGTCTGATGGTTTTCTATCTCTAGTTGCTTATGTGGGGTGGAGCATTAACAATAGAAGCCATTTAAGTTTTTTCTCCCCTATTTTTATGGTTAAAACCCAAAATTACTGCTTGTTGTAGTTTGAATTTTGACGCATTTTGTGTGAAGCTTGTCATTCAAATGTGTGAACTTTGGCACATTTTGTGTGATGTTGCAGTTTGGAAGCACACATTAGTTTGAAATCACATGTAGTGGTTGATGGTCTTTTGCTATGGTTGCTATTGCTACAATCATCGACTTTATATACTGCTTCTGTCAACAATTTTTTTCAAGTACACTTGAAGTTTCCATTAAGATTTGAACTAGGTAATTTTTGTCCTAAAACCTAAACCCAAATCTTGAAGCCAAGATATCTTGTTTTGTGTGTAAATCATGATTTGGCATCTAGATTAGTTTATGAATGTTCAGATGTCTACATTTTTTTGTAAAGATGCAACTTTAAATTATCATACATGCTAGCATGGGGCATTTCAAGGGGCTTGTTTGTGTTGCTACCCATGTAAGGGGCCATTATGAATTACAACAACATTATGGACCCAAGAAGTCTACCACTTTGTCACCCAAGAAGATAAGAACATAAGGATGATAAGCTTTGGGTTCGAAAAGAGTAAAGAGTTAAATTGTATACATTGCAAAAACTGAATTGTCCTTGTGTTAAATGCAAAGGACGTACTTTGTGCACCGTGGCAAATGTGAGGAACCACCTCATACTAAATGGAAGAAATCCTAGTATTAGAGTATGGAGGGGCTCAAAAGATAGAGATTCTTTAGATGAAAAATGGGAAGCTAAATTTAAAAGACCTATTGAATAATAAAACTTGGAGCTTGATTTGCAAATGGATATTTGTGGCATGGTAGAAGACGATTTCCAACAAGTAGATGAACCTACAACATTGGAAGAAAGAACAATGGAGATTATAGAAGAAGCTTTTATGGTTGCTAATGGATTGCATGAAGAAACCAATGCTAGAGATGGTAACAATAATGAAGATGAACAAGAAGGTAACATTGTAATGGAATGTGAACCTTTGGGAGAAGAAGCATTTGATGATGCACCGTGTGATAATAATTTTGATCCAGTGGCTCTAGAAGACACAATAACAAAATTATATAGAGGTTCAAAGTGTACAAAATTGGCTACTACAATATTGTTCATGAATTTGTGCATAATACATGGAGTCAATAAAAAATTTGCAAATGAACTTTTCACCCTCTTACATCTTCATTTACTACCGGGAGATAATTATTTGCCAAACAACTACTATGTTGCAAAAACATTGACTAAAAGACTAGGTTTGGATTATAAAAACATTCATGCATGTAGTAAAGGGTGTTTTTTGTTTCGAGGAACTTGTAAAGATTATGTTCGTTGTCCAAAGTGTGAAGTGCCTTGTTATAAGGATGAAAGAAATTAACTACTTCTTGTGAAAATGTTAAGACATTTTCCAATTGTTCATAGATTACAATGAATGTTTAGGACACCTACCATATCAAAGTTCATGTTATGGCATTCCTAAAATAGTAGTCTAGATGGTCTTGTCAGACATTCATGTGACTCCAAGGCATGGAAACATTTACATCAAAAGTTCCCTACTTTTGGTTTAGATTTTAAGAATGTAAATTTAGCTTTTTCTGCAAATGGTGTAAACCCATACAAGTTGACCTACTCAACATGGTCCACTTGGCCTATAATGTTGTTAAATGACAATGTTCCTCCATGGTTGACAACCAAGAAGTTTTTTGTGATGTTGGCCTTGTTAATTCTAGGGAAGGATTTAGTTACAAATGCAAACTTTAATGTTTATTTGCAACCACTTGTGGAAGAGTTGCAACAATTATGGAAGGGAGTTCCTGCATATGACGTACTCAAGCCATTGAGTTCTAGGTCCTTCACTTTAAGAGGTGTTCTACTATGGACTATCCATGATTTTTTAGGCTATGGCATAGTTGCAAGGGTGGCACATTAAGGGTATGTAGCATGTCCAATTTGTGGGCCAGATTTTTAAGGTGAACATTATGTGGAGCTTGGAAAATAGACCTACACAAGGTGATGGCTGCTAAAAGGACATCCATATGGGTAAGCTAGAATGGTTAGTCATTTTAATGGAAAGATTGAAATGCGTAGTAGACCATGCCTAGTTACAATTGAAGAGCAATTGGACCTAGTTAATCACTATCAAGCTTGGTTCAACTTGGGCAACAAAGATAGTGGCCTTAGGGACCCTTTTAAAGAACATGGTGTAAAGTGCAAGAGTCTATTACACAACTTACCATACTAGTAGGTTGGTATAAATGTTTATGAATTTTTAAGTCTTCTTTGTAGTTTTTGGATCATTGCAATTTCTAAACAAGGTCTAATTTGATTATTAAGGTTGGACATTGGTGGTTTTCAATCTTCTAATATGTGCAAAACCTTATCATTCAAAACACATTGGATGTTATGCATTGTGAACATAATTTTGCAAATTTTCTCCTCAAAACCATAATATGAGAAAAAAAAAAGTGAAAGTTTGATGGGACTTGTAGCGTAGAGGCATCAAACCACATTTGTGGCTAATTTCCAACCCTAGAAGAGATGGGAACATGTTGAAACTAGCAACCCTACATGTTTTGACAAATGCCAAATTTGATGTTTTTGCAACAATCATTGAGAATTTGAGAACACCATTAAGCAATGGCATAATACATTAAGCAGAGGCATAATACATTAAGCAGAAAACATTTAGGGGTTTTAAGTCCCATGATTATGATGTATTATGTAGAAAGTTTTACCACTAACATTGAAGGGACTTTTAGATCCTCAACCTCAAATGATAGTCATGAAAATTTCAAAAGTATTTCGAAGGATATGCAACAAGGTGTGGAATCTTCTTGAAATAGAATCACTATGACTAGATGTTTCAGTTAGCCTAGCCTTACTAGAAATGTACTTCCCACCTTCGTTCTTTGACATCATGACACATTTATTGTATCATCTAGTGGATGAATTGGATGCGTGTGGACCAGTAGCCATTAGATGGATGTATCCCATAGAAATATACATGAAAACATTGAAATTGTATGTGTGCAATATGGCACAACCAAAATCATTTATTATATTCAAGATGAATGCCTTGGTTTTATTACTGAGTACTTACAAAAATTTGACATTGTTGAAAGCCGCATATGGGTTGTCGATGAAGAAAACGGAGATGTAGGTGAAGTGTTGGAGGGTGTCGGCACCAAATTCCACATGAGTCCAACCTTACACGACCTTGCCCACCAATATGTATTGACAAACATTACCATAATGACACCTTGGACTGGGTAAAAATCAATTGGTAAACTTGTATAATATTTGCATTGGATGTATTTTGGATGAATTCTGGACATTTTTTTGTTTATAGACTAATTTTGGACTTTTGAAATTTTTGGCTTGATTTTTGTTTTTAGAATATTATTTTCAGAGAGTCATTTATGAATACAATGCATTTGATTTCCCCTTTTTTTTTGAACTAATATTTTAGAGTTCAAATCATTAATCCCTAATTATTTTTTGCATTGTTTTTGTAGGAGATGGGAGTTGGAACAAGCTTTTAACCTAGATATGCCCCTTTTTGTTGAATGGGTGAAACATGTTGTGCATGGGCACCCTATGGACCTAAACAACCTAAAAGATTTGGATAGGGCGTTATTGTGTAGCAAACCTTCAAATATAACAATTTGATACACCAAACTAAAAGCTTATAGGAACCATTATAAAGTGGAAGACTCAAAAAATGGATTGTTACAAACCTATGATAGTGGGATTACTTTAGTGTTTGATGTGCCAACTCATGATGCTACAAATGTTTTTGTGAATTATGTAGGGGTATTCAAAGATATATTGAAGCTTAATTATCGCCCAATCCATACCCTTATTATCATTTTTAGGTGTGAGTGGATGAAACGAAAGGACAATCGAAGGAACCCAACCTATCTAAGGGATGATGTTGGATTTCTTATGGTGAATTTTCGACACAAGTTGCCACTTATGGTTGAGCCTTTCATATTTCCTTCTCAAGTGACACAAGTGTTCTTTTCAGATGACTTAAGAAAACTAGGTTGGAAAGTTGTTTTTCAGAAAGAGGTTCATTTTAGAAAAGAAGTGGTGAATATAAAAGATGTAATTATTACAACAACTGTGGAAATAGATGGCTTGAATGCTCCAATAGGATTATTCCCAGCCCCAGATATTCATTAGAAGAAAACTATGTATTTTCGACTAGTCTTTGTGATTAAATTTTAGTTACAAGAGACATTTTGCAACTAAAATCCCTTTAGTTGCCTAAGACAAGTCGCAAGTGATAAATTAGTTGCAAATGACAAAGGGTATTGTATGAAAAAAAGTCAACAAATACATTTCATCTTTTGATTACATTGTATACATATTGTCACATGTAACTAAGATGCAACTATTTTAGTCACAATTAAGGGCAAATGATGTGTTCCCACGTGTTTTAATATTTGATTATTTAAATTATTATTATTATTTTGAAATAATCTAAGACGTTCAATTCTAATATTGGGATGATCTTATATAATGACACGTGGCCCAATGTAAGTATGCAACGTGGCATTAAAAAATATATTAAAAATATTAATATTAAGTTGGTAAGTACCTAGGTAGGTACATAAATATGTGCTTACAAAACTAGGTTACATACCAACCTACCTATTTAGGTTAAAAAATAAGTAGGTAGGCTCTACCTTCCTAGGTTAAATACTTACTCATATAGGTAGGTACTTACGTAAATAGGTACATAGGTCAACCTAAGTGGGTAGGTCGAACTAAGTACCTACCTAGTTAAGTAGATAAGTAGGTTGGGAAGGTAGGCATTTTAGAAATGTCCATAATTTGTTTTTTTGTTTTGGGTTGACCCTTTTGATTAGCTCATCCCATGTGCATAAATTTCTTAATGTGAAATTGGATGACCACACCCTTTTGTTTATATAGTGTTCAAAATATGAATGAAGAACAAACAATATGGGATAAGTTTTGAAGTTGCAATTTCCTCACAAACTAAATTGTAATTCCAAAACTTTCTTCATGCCTTACTTTCTTAGTTTTTAGATTTCAAAACAATTCAAGTGCTAGATAATTAGATAATCATTTAATTAATATTGATTAAATTTACATATATTTAAATTATAAATTATACACTACAAATATTTAGTATTCATTATTAGTTACTTAAATAAGCAATAAGTTCTTAATATTTAACAAACTAACTATCTAGTTACTCACAAGTTATTAATACATAACTCATAAATAATTAAATATTTAAAATATTTAATTACTTTTTTGAATCTAATCGAATTATATATAATATAATTAATGTAAAAATAATTTAATGATTATAATTTAAAAATTAACTATTTTAAATATTTATGTTAAAATTATAAGTAATGAATTAACAATTACCATTAAAAAGTAAATTCTTACACGAATTATAAAAAAAATTCAATTAATTACATTACTTATTGTATAATTACATTTATTGTTTTAAAAATTATTATAGGTGAAGGAATTTTTTTCTTTTGCTAATTATTAACTATAAATACAATAATTTATTAAACATAACATTAATTTTCATAATTACTGTAAAATTACTATAAAATATTTATCAATGATGATTAATCATAGAATTTTTAAATAATAATAATAATATATAATAATTCGTGAAATTAAAATCAGTAAAATAATTATTTTAACTACATTAATAATTATTTTCCAGATTTTTAATTTAGGTTTGAAGTTATAAATTACAAAGTGTGAATAATTATGTTCAATTAGAAAATAATTATGCACATATTAATTAATTTTTATATGAAGTAATTGCAATGATTTTAAAGTAATGTTGCATTAATTACATTAATTAATTTCTTCTAATATAAAATATGAATTAGAAAATATACAAATCTATGTTATAACAATTATTATTATGTGTAACTAAGATTTAATAAAGATAATCATTTATACTTATTTATAAAAGTGATATATTATGGATAACACTAGTAGAAAAAATCCTTAAAACTCAATCAATAATTTTTTGAATTAAAATATAAATTTAAGATTCCAAAATAGTAATTCAGAATTCAAATATCAAATTTCAAGTTCAAATAAAAATATTTAAAATCAAAATGTCGATTTCAGACTCAATAATAAATTTTGAATTGAAATACTAATTTTTAGATTCGAAAATAATAATTTAAAATTTTAATATTAATTTTTAGATCAAATAATTTTTTTGAATTTAAATAAAATATTCCAGAATTGAAATGTCAATTTTCAGATTGAAATAACAATATTCAAAATTGAAATGTCCATTTTAAGACTCAACTAATTTTTTTTCAGACTGGAAGTATTAATTCTGATAATCTAAAATAATAATTTGGAATTGAGATTTCAGGTTCAAATCAAATGATTATTGAAAATTTAAATGAAAACTTCTCATAGTTGAAATATAAATTTTAATATTCATATTAAAATATTCAAAATTAAAATGTCCATTTTTACAATCAATTAATAATTTTCAAATTGGAAGTATTAATTCTGAGAATATAAAATAATAATTTGGAATTGAAATTTCTGGTTCAAATCAAATGATTATTTAAAATTTAAATGCAAAATTTTCAGACTTGAAATATTAATTTTAATATTCATATTAAAATGTCCATTTTTACAATCAATTAATAATTTTCTGAATTGAATTACTAATTTCTGGATTCAAAAATATTAATTTAGAATTCAAATATCAAATTTTAGATCAAATAAGCCATTTTTAATTTAAATTGAAAATATCATATTCAAATCAAAAATTTCAAATTCAAATAATGTTTTAAACAATTGAAATAATAATTTTGAGATTCAAATATCAAATTTCAAATCCTAATATTAAAAAAAAAAATTAAAATAGTAGTTTTCAAAATTGGAATATCAATTTTCAGATTTGAATAAAAAATTCAAAGTTCAAATATTAATTTTGAGATTCATTTTATGAACAATATATATACGTATGCATATTATATGTATAATTGTAGTACATACATTAAAATACACCCCTATGTCATTGTAGAATACCTTTAGGATGCAACTAATTTGGTAACTATTGCAATTAATGGGACATATCAACCTATTAATAGATGAAAATAAATGCAAAATTGATCCAACCAAAAGTATGAAATTTTAATAGTTGCATCATAGTTGTGAGAATGACCAAAATAGTTGAAATTTGGTTTTGTAGTTGCAATATTCCCAAATCTAGTCGCAAACGATAAGTTGCATGTAGTCGTAAATGGATTGGTTACATTTTGGTTGATTTCTACTAGTGATTGCAGCCTTGATAGGTGCCATAGAGTTATCAAAATCTTTTTTTTTTGTTAACATCTACAAAGTTTTAGAATAGATTAATAGATTTCTTTATTTCCATTCTTGACCACAATGTTGTCCATTTTTTAAGGTTTCAATGTGTTAATAAGATGTGCACATTTTTTTCCAATCCTCCAAGACTTGTGTCATGTCAAGCTTGTAATATGTTGAACAAGTCACATTTGATTGGAAGATCAAAATTTGACATTTCAACCATGGAAAATAATGTAGAACCCAAATTATAGTTATTTAACAACCAAATTAATGTTAGGTCATCATTATACATGTCATCATATTATAGTCATGTTTTAGTCATATAATTAATGCTAGGTTGTTCATTCGTAATCAATTTTCAGTCACTTTGGAATGCCATGTCAACATTATCCATGTCATCGCATCGCAATCATTCTATAGTCACATTTCCATTGCTAGGTTGTTATTTTTTATTCATTTGATAGTTGTACAAAAATGCTAGGTCACCAATTCCGATGTCATTTGCACTCTGGTCATTTTATTGTCATAAAAATGACAGTTGGAAGTCCATGTCATTCTTCCTTTCCCATGGATGAGATGTGGATGAAATACATAATTATTTTTGAAAATCTATCACTTGTCAATGACAAGATTAACTAATTTATGATTGCTTGGTTTAGCACGTAGGATTCATAGTCATATTATGTGACTATAGTCATTTATAGAGTCATTGAGGACATTTTGTCATTGTTTCCTTGGTTGCAAAGGACAAGATTTCTTCTAGTGAATCAAGTCCTTAAACTTTGCAAATTCATAACTAAATTATACCTACTCAAATAATTACCCAATAAAAATATTAAATATAATACCATTTGAAGTACCTTAAAAAATTATATCCACAAAAAAAACCTCAAACCTTGTTTGAAAAATTTTCCTAACCAAAAAGTTCAAGGAACATAACCACTATTACTTTCTTAAAACTTTGTGTGAATGTAATGAATAGGAATAAAAAAATTCAAAATATTTTTTGCATTTTTGAAGTTTTCAAAATCTATACAACCTAGTTAATGTATTCAACATATTTTATTATTATTATTATTTTTTAATGTGTTTCCTATATTTTTCCAAATTTTGATGGGTATTGAAAAATTAAGGTGTGATGTTCCTATGGTACCACCCAATCATACTTTCACTCCAAAGTTATTTGTTTTTCTACTTACCTACTTACCTAGTATCTACTTACTTATTTACCTACTTATGAAAAATATTAAAGCTCAAATGTTGTTATACACATTGATAAATTTTTTTATTAAAGTTCAAAGAAATATGTTAAATGCCTTTGGTATCATATTGTTTGACAAAATGGTGTGATGGTTTGATGATTAAGACATTGGTGGGGAATGAAAGAGACCAAGGTTCAATCCCCTTTACCAACATATACTATGTGGAGTATTTATATTTGTATATATATCTTATACATGTGTGTAAATGTACAATATTTAGGTGGGTTGTGGATAGGCAAGTAGGATGCCATGGTGGGTGGGTGGGTAGGAAATACTTATTGTTTATTTATTTATTTCATCTTTATATTTAAAAATTTACCCATTTTTAAAATTAAATTCTTTTGGCTACCCAATTTTTTGTCCAATTTGAAATTTTGTCAAAATGAGCATCTTTATGGTTAATAAAAAAACCACCAATCAAGTTGGACATGTTCAAATCAATTTGTTTAGTATGACTAAATGGTCAAATTGACCAAATGTAAAATTGATTAGTTTTTGGTTTAATTTTCTAGTTAACCATGAGATTTTGTAATGCTTGCTTTGTTAACTAACTAATTGATAACAATTTTTTTACTAACTTTGGGACATACAATACATCTCTAATACACTTGAAAATCCCATTTGGTAAGTTGAAGATAACAATGCCTTTCCCACATACATCAATCGTACTATAGTCCCCAAGATATATTTTGTGATTCAAAGTAAATTCCTCAAAGGTTGAAAACACTTCCTTTTGAAAGGTTAGATGTTGTGAAGTTCCAAAATTAATAAACCATGCATCCTTGCAAACTGAAGAAATAGATAAAATAGTCACAAGAAGTTTAATTTTGCTTATTGTGGCTACTTGTGAAGAGCCTTTGAATTTTTTCTTCCAATTTTGTTTCTTCTTGTGACATTCTTTTGTAAAATGGCCTTTGGTGCCATAATTATAGTAAACTCTTGTCTTTTTTTGGTTTTCATTTTTGAACTTCCTTTAATCAAATGACTTGTGCAATATAATTTATTTTGCTACAATGTAAAGTAGATTTTTATTTTGACACTAGTATGGACTCCACATATCCCAGAAAGTACTCTACCTTAGTGTGCTTTCACCCTTGACATAATTGTAATTTGTTATCAACATGCTTTCTTTCACATGTTGCACAAAGATTGTCCCATGCATCTTTTCCAATTTTTGCACATGCTACATGATACAACAAGGAATCAACAATGTTTAAGAAAATTGTTCCACAAGCCAATTTGCCCTTCTTCATGAACAAATGGTATTCAAGAGCGCCTCCTTTAGGAACAATCTCTCCAAATTCAACCTCTGGTGGGAATAATTCTTTTGAGGTGATCTCCCACAAATCCTTTTCATGTAGGAGAAATTCCATCTTGATCTTCCATGTATGAAGTTATTGCAATTTAGCTTTTGAATATTTCGAGCATTGGAAATGGATGTCATGATTGTGAGTAGAATAATGCCCAAAAACTCCTAGAGCTTTGAAACTTTTAGCATAATGTTAAAATAGTAACAACACACCTAATGTTTCAAAACTTTCAAATTGTAAACAACAACTTCAATCTTTCCTTCCCTCAAAAGCAACTATGCTATGATATTATGTTGGAAATTGATAGTAAATTAATGAGAGATTTGAAATGGTAAAAACACTGATTTTTACTACAAGCTTTCCACCCAACTTTATAATCACACAAATGTTGTTACAAACTTCTGATCCACCCCCAAGTTCTTGTTTAATTTAAATGGGAGGTGAACACTCCATGCAAATGTTACCTACCCTAGAATCACACGAACAATGCCATCATCTCATGCATTGAAATATTTCACACTAAACTTAACTTCAAATATTTAAGCAAACTTATTTAACATATCCCATAGTCCCAAGAGTATGTACATGTAACACAAATATTTCAAGTAACTATAACTTAGTAAAAATAATTTAAGTAACTTGGTAGGAAGTTAATATACAATAGAAATGAGGATTCATAATCCTAATTTAAAAATTATTAAAAATTATTTTCAAATGAGGTAATAATTACTTTCAAACTAGATAATAACTTTTACATTAAGAAAATTATTTCTTGCCCCTAGATTAACCCTTTAACCATAGACCCCTATAATTGAAGATTATCTTTACTTATCATTTATTACCTTGGGTGATTTTTAGATTTAAATTTTTTTAAAGAGGGAAGTTCTCACTTAGATGTGAATCAAGGAAAAGATTTTCAATTTGGGTATCATCAAGGGTGATACTCAACAATTTTCATGGTAAGATATGCCTTGAAAATTTGGCTTTCATCTCAATTCTGAAACCTGCCCAACATGTACATAATATATAGTCATCTCATACTAGCCAAAATTTAGTCTTTGATCCAATGTCAATATAAGCATCAAGACTGGTATGAAATCTCAAAAAACATATAATCTTATATATTAATTGCGTTGTTTGTTTGTCTGTGACGTGACAATTCTGCTTTTTCATTCTATGGCAGAATCGGCCTTTGCATTTTCTATGGCAGAACCGGCTTGTGGGTCATGGTGACGTCCGTCTGTGACGGAGCTCGGGTCCGTCATAGAAGGCCGATCGGGCCTGGCCCGGCACTCCCGGACTCCCGGATTTTCACCGACCGGGCCCGCAATGGGGGGTGTTGGGCCGGGTCCGTCACAGAAGGTTGACCGGGTCTAGAATGATATCTTTTCACTTCAACTATCCGGATTCGCCCAAATTTCAATCTAACGGTTAAAATCGTTTTTCTCCCAACCCCATAATGTTTCTCCTTGGAAGCCCGCTTTCCAAACAAACGGTAAGGATTTGATACATTTCACCACATCCAACGGCTATGAACCGTGGTGCTAAGAGAACCGTGCCAAGTAAGAAATTTCAAAAGAGCCCGGATGCGAAGGTGGGGCCAATTTCCTTAACGTATCTTTTCGGAAGAATAAAAATCGATCGATACAGATGTGTCCAATTTTTAATCCGACGGATAAAAATAAGAGAGGGTAAATATTTTTTTAAAGAGAATTAAACAACGGAAACACGGATGGCAGCAATAGGTACCTATAGTGGCTGAAGGTCACGGGCACCCACTAGTACTACTTAACAAGCATGTATCATTTGAAAGAAAAAGGCATTGAATATTAAGATGAAGCTGATATGTTTAAAGGTGGAGACCAAACCCACACTGGTTATCACATAACTTGTCATGCCATGCACAATTTGACATAATGTGTTTTCATAAGATGCTCTCACCAAAAAGGAGGTACACACAAATTGCATGCACTCAAACTATTGCAATCTTTTAATCATGTGCATTCAATACAACAACACATTAGGTATACATCCAACATTCTATCTATGACACTATGACAAAAGTAAATCTATGGACTTTCATGGATCAGCTCACTTCAGATCTCTCTCTCTATGGGCTGTCATGGCCAACAAATGTGGATATCCCAACAACAAGTGAAGTATATTAAGATCAAAAACCCAAACCCAGTGGTGAATTTGCTTCAGGAGATGGAGAAAATTTAGATAAGCTATGTCTATAGCGATTCCTTCAATTTTCCCAATAATTTCCAATGTAGAACAATTGCTCGGAGTTTTTGAATGTTCAGGTATTCAATTTTCCCAATTTCCAACAGCAATCCCAAGCACATTGGACTTGAGAGAAATCCCACAATGGCTAGCACCAATGACCCACTAGAGCCTTTCATCATTTCCGTCTTGAGGTCCTTACTGACACACTAACACCTAATTTTCTGCTCACCAACTTCAGCGCATCAAAGTTCATGAAGTTTAATTAGTAGAACCATAACAGCTTGAATCTTTAGCCATTCTTCCCAAAAATTCTCAACAACAATCTTAATTGAAAAACCAAGAAAAAGTATGAAAAGCAGAGTCTCTTAGCTTCATCATCGTTCAGCTTTTATCTTCAACCTCCAACCTCAGGCATACCGTCCATCATTCAAGATCATCCTTGTCACTCCGTAAAAGAGAATCATGGAAACAACGCT